>JADMIO011019996.1_pt1 | contig 63158 bp, 47 predicted proteins | sample 8958161 | NCBI WGS metagenome assembly JADMIO01 (sample SAMN16585339, study PRJNA669376) | soil metagenome | isolation source: Crop rotation soil | place: USA: Cullars Rotation, Alabama | collected 2011
GCTGCGTTATCTCGTCAGCGGCACGCCGAAGCAAACCGAAGTCAGCGCGCAACAGGACGTGTACGTGATGGACGACAGCGTGCGCGTGGTCGCTGACATCCGCGACAAGCATTACAACCCGGTCAACGATGCGCGAGCGACGGCGCGCATCACCAAGCCTTCGGGCACAACCGTGGATGTGCCTCTAAAATTTACGAGCATCAACAATGCAAATGTGTACGAAGGTGAATTCAAGGCTGACGAATTGGGCCAGCACGGCATCGAACTGATCGGGAACAGCACCAGCCTCGGGCAAGTCAGTGCAAAATCGAATGTGCTGGTGAGCGATATTAACCGGGAATATTACAGCGCCGCGCAGAACACTGATTTGCTAAAGCGCATCGCCGCCGAGACTGGCGGCAAGTATTACCAACTCAGCGACCTGCAAACGCTGATGGACGATTTGACGTATCGCAAGACGCCGTACTCGGAACGAGTAACGAAAGATTTATGGGACATGCCGATTAACTTTCTCTTTATAGTCGGTTTGTTGAGCGCCGAGTGGTTCTTAAGAAAGCGTGAAGGTTTGGCGTAGCAGCCTGAAAGCCTGAAAAGGCGACCGGATCGCATTTGAATAGGTGCCTGTCAGAACCGGGAGCGGTAGCGACCGGATCAAGGAGTACTCGGACACCTAAAAGATTAAGTTAGGTTATTTTGAAGATAGTTATTGATCCGGTCGCTACCGCTCCCGGTTCTGACACACCGTTCGGGTTGCCGCGTTGCTATTCGAGATGAGGAATCTGCGAGTTTATTTCAGCCGATTAATCGCAACGTTGATTGTCGTCAGCGTCGCCACGATCACCCTTTCTCAAACGCAAAAAGAAGCGCCAACTCAATCACTATCCAACACCGATACCAGCAAGTACGCCATCATCATCAACGGCGCCAGCGGTGAACCGGCGTACGCTAAACAATTTCAGCAGTGGACATCGTCGTTGCGCACGGCGCTCACCGGCCGCTTTGGTTTCGCCGCCGAACGCGTGAAGGTGTTGACAGAAAAGCCTGCGGCCGCGGAACGAGCGTCCACCGCTGAAGAAGTTAAGAAAGCATTCGCGTCGCTGCGCGCGGAAGTCAACGCCGACAGCACGTTGTTTGTTTTCCTGATTGGCCACGGTTCATTCGATAAGGAACCGAAGTTCAATTTGGTGGGACCCGATCTTTCCGCAGCCGATTACAACGGCTTGCTCGCCGCGCTACCAGCGCAACGCATTGTAATTTTCAACATGGCAAGTTCCAGCGGCGAGTTCATCAAGCCGCTGGCGGGCAAAGGCCGCGTCATCGTGACCGCGACGCGCAATGGTCAGGAGAGTAACGCCACTCGCTTCATGGAATATTTTCTGGCGGCGCTCAAGGCTAACGACGCGGACGCAGATCAGGATGGTCACATCTCGGTGCTGGAAGCATTTAATTATGCCAATCGTCTGACTGCCGAGTTCTACACGCGGGCGGGCCGCCTGGCGACCGAGCACGCGCTGCTGGAAGACAACGGCGACGGCGTGGGGCATCAGAAAATGGAAGGCGGAGATGGATTGCTGGCGCGCGCGACTTACATCGATTCCTTAAGCGTGGCGCAGGCGAATGCCAATGTCGCCGTCGCCAAACTGGTGCGCGACAAAGCGCGCCTGGAAGGCGAGATCGCCCAACTGATTGGCCGCAAAAGCAGCATGAAGGAAACAGATTACGAAACTGAGCTGGAGAAGCTGTTCATCGAGTTGGCTAAGGTAAATCGCGCCATCAAGCAAGGAGCAAATCCGGCGACGGAAGAGTAAATGAAAGGGATGAGCCAGTTTAGATCGATGTGGGTGAGAGTGTTTGCGCTCGCTCTAATGTGCGCAGTTGCCGGCGCAATTCAGTACCGGCACGTACTCGCGCAGTCGGCCGACGACGCCGGCGAAGCTGAGCTTAAGAAGGGTGAATACGAAAGCGCGATTAAGTCATTTACGGCGCGGCTGGTGGCAAACGCTGCGGACGCAGAAGCCGAAACCGGCCTGCTGCGCGCTTATCTGGAAACCGGACGTTACGCCGAAGCGGAAACGGCGGGAAAGAAATTCCTGGTCAAGAACCCGGCCGCTGCCCAAGTGCGTCATCAACTCGCCGAAGTCCTGGCGATGACCGGACGTTATCCTGAAGCGATTGCGGAGTTCGAGCGCGCGGCCACTGACGCCGCGAAGTCTCCGGCGGACAAGCTCGCAAGTGATCTACGGCGCGCTGAAGTCCTCGAGCTCACCGGCCAGGACGAGCGCGCGCGCCCCATCTTTGAATCCCTGGTGGCTTACTACAAAGACAAGCGACCTGACACTGCGCCGGAATTGACCAGCGTGGCCCTGGCCCTGGTGCACCTCGAACGGTATCACGATGCCAACGATGTCTATCGCGATGCGATTGCCGCCGACCCGACCTACATCGAGGCCCAACTCGGCGCGGGTGAACTCTTCAATGAAAAATACGCCTACGCCGATGCCGCACAGTTCTTTCAAGACGCGCTGCAGATTAATCCCAATAGCGCTCGCGCGCTGATCGGGGTGGCCCAGAACAAACGCATTGACGGCGGGGAAGAAACACTTGCAGCGCTCAGTCGCGCCCTGGCTATCAATCCGGTTGGCTTCCTGACGTTCAAAGCCGGACTGGAATTGGACGAGCGCGACTTTCCGTCAGCGGCGGCGGATATCGAACGGTCTCTCAAGATAAATCCCCAGTCGCTGGACGCGCACGCGGCCAGGGCGGCGATGCTGTATCTCCAGGATCGCGACTATCAGCCGGAAGTAAATGCCGCCCTGGCGGTCAATCCGCGTTACGGTTTGATCTTCAATGTGCTGGCGCACTACGCGACGATGACGCGCCGCACTGATGACGCCGTGGCCTTTGCCCGACGGGCCACTTCGCTCTCGCCGCGCCTGTGGTCGGCGCATCTCGATCTGGGAATGGGCCTGTTACGTCTCGGTCAAATGGAAGAAGGACGCGCCGAGGTTGAGACGGCATTCAAAGGCGATCCGTACAACATCTGGGCCAAGAACACGCTCGATCTGCTGGACACGATGAATGATTACCGCGTGACCAGGCGCGAGCCTTTTCTCATCAAGGTGGAAGCGAAGGAAAGCGATGTCGTCGCGCCTTACGCGGCCGCCTTGCTCGATGAAGCATCGCGCAAACTCGTCGCGAAATATCATTTTACGCCCAAGGGCCCCATCACGGTTGAGCTGTTTCCGAATCATGAAGACTTTGCCGTGCGCACCTTAGGATTGCCGGGCTTGGGAGCGCTCGGAGTTTGCTTTGGCCAGGTCATCGCCGCGGATTCACCTTCGGCGCGACCGACCGATGAATTCAATTGGGGCAGCACGCTGTGGCACGAGTACACGCACGTTATCACCCTGCAGATGACTGACTACCGCATTCCGCGTTGGTTCTCGGAAGGCTTGTCGGTTTACGAAGAAAGGCGGGCGCGGCCGGGCTGGGGTGATGACTGGAACCCGATGCTTTTGAATTCTTTTGCTTCCGGACGCTGGCACCGGATAGCAAATCTCGAAGGCGCGTTTTCGCACCCGCGCGGCCCGGAGGATCTGTCGGTTGCGTATTTCCAGGCTTCGCAGGTATGCGAATTCATTTCGGACAAGTTTGGCTTTGACGCAATTCTGAAGATGCTTGCCGGATATCGTGAAAAGGGACAGACGGCTGACATTCTGATGCGCGTCCTGAAGTTGAGCGAGGCTGATTTCGATCGACAATTCAAAGAATATGTCGAGGCCAGGACCCGCCCGATGCAGAACGCGCTGAAGACTGAATTCAACGTCGCCGCATCGTTGTCGAAAGAAGACGTCGTGAAGATGCTCGCGACCGAAGACACGTTTGCGTTGCATCTCCGCGCCGGTCACCTGTTTCGCGCCGACAATGATTTCGACAATGCGGCCCTGCATTTCCGGCGCGCCATCGAACTGTTTCCTTACTACACCGGCGATGGCAACCCTTACGACGCGCTGGCCGAGATGTTCCAAAAGAAGGGCGACGACAAGCAGGCTGCCGACGCGCTGGCGGCGCGCGTCAAGTACGATCAGAACAGCTTGCCGACGCTGAAAGCACTGTCGGCTTTGCGCACGAAGATTGGTGATCGAGCCGGCGCGCTCGAGGCGTTGCAGCTCAGCTTCTACGTGAGCCCGTTCGAGTATGCGGCGCACACCGAAGCCGGCCAGCTCAATCTCGCCGAGAAGAAATATCCCGAAGCGCTGGCTGAGTTTCAAACGACGCTGGCTTTGGATCCACCTAATGCCGCAGAAGCGAATTACAATCTGGCGACGGCTTACCACCTGCTGGGAAATCAGCCGGAAGCGAAGCACGCGATCTTGCGAGCACTGGAAGCCGCGCCGAGTTATGAGAAAGCCCAGGAGTTGTTGTTGAAGATCGTGGGGCAGTAGCAAAAGATTAGAACTCCAGAGGACACCTAATGGCGATTGAAGAAGCGGTAATTGGCGACGAGCAGTTATTAGACAAACTCGGTTACGCGCGCGAGTCGCTGCTGCGCGAAATCCGCAAGGCAATCATTGGTCAGGATGATGTGGTTGAGCAGGTGCTGCTCTCGCTGTTCGTCGGCGGGCATTCGATCATCACCGGCGTTCCGGGTCTGGCGAAGACTTTGCTGGTGCGCACCGTGGCCAGCGTGCTCGATCTGTCATTCAAACGCATTCAGTTCACTCCGGACCTGATGCCGGCTGATATCACCGGCACCGAAATCATCGAAGAGGATCGCGCCACCGGCCGTCGCGCGATGCAATTCATTCGCGGTCCTGTCTTCGCCAACATCGTGCTGGCCGATGAAATCAACCGCACTCCGCCCAAGACGCAGGCGGCGTTGCTGGAAGCCATGCAAGAGGGCCGCGTGACGGTGCAGGGCATGAGCTACGACCTGCCGCGGCCGTTCTTTGTGCTGGCGACCCAAAACCCGATCGAGATGGAAGGCACCTATCCATTGCCGGAAGCCCAACTCGATCGCTTCATGTTCAATGTGAGAATTGGCTACCTGCCGGAAGAAGATGAAGTGAATGTCGTGAAGCAGACCACGTCGCCGCAGGACATTGAATTCAAGACTGTGATGTCGGCGGAAGAGATTGTTGCATTTCAACGGCTGGTCAAGCAGGTGCCGGCGGCTGACACGGTCGCGCGTTATGCGGTGCGTTTGGTTAATGCCAGCCGTCCGGCGACCCCGGCGGCGCCCGACTTTGTGAATAAGTGGGTGACGTGGGGAGCGTCTTTGCGCGCGTCGCAGTTTTTGATCTTGGGCGGCAAAGCGCGCGCAATTCTCCGCGGCCGTTACAACGTTTCCTGTGAAGACGTGCGCGCGGTCGCGCCGTCGGTGCTGCGGCATCGGGTGCTGCTGAATTTTCAGGCTGAAGCTGAAAAGGTTGATTCGGATCAGGTCATCAAGCAATTGATTGAAACGGTACCTGAACCAAAGAGCGGATTGTGAGCAGTGGCCGGCGCGGCCACGAGTTCGGTACCCTCCGCGTCAGCCGATGGATCGAGATTGCAGCTCATGAAGCATTCTGATCCATTTGCTCAAGCAAAAGGTACTGACTCTATCAGGCAAGGGATCATTTATGCTGTGGCGGAAGAAGACAGCATCGACAGTAACCAGTCAAAGCCCGGCGTCTGCCTCGAAGCCCGGTCCCGCACGCTTTCTCGATCCCGAAGTTCTCGCCCGCATCGGCTCGCTCGAACTGCTCGCCCGCGCCGTCGTTGAAGGCTTCATGTCCGGGCTGCATCGCTCGCCGTTCACCGGTTTTTCAACTGAGTTCACCGAGTATCGACAATACAATGCCGGCGACGACCTGCGTTATCTCGATTGGCGGCTGCTTGCCCGCACTGATCGCTACTTCATCAAGAAATATCGCGCGGATACCAACACCCAGTGCCACCTGCTGATTGATACCAGTGCCTCGATGCGTTACTCGCAGCACGGCCGGATCTCGAAACTTGATTACGCAAAGTTCCTGGCGGCGTCGCTGGCGTACCTCTTGAACAAGCAGCAGGACGCGGTGGGGCTGGTGGCCTTTGACCAGCGCGTGCACACGCACGTGCCGGCGCGCAGCCGCACCGGTCACATGCGAACAATCTTCGGGCATCTTTCCATGCTCGCAGCTGGTGGCGAGACGCGGCTGGCGGAATCGTTGCACGAACTGGCTGATATCCTGACGCGGCGCGGCATCGTGATCCTGATCTCTGACTTCTACGATCAATCTGAGCGGCTACAGTCGGCATTTCAGCATCTCCGCTTTCGCGGGCATGACGTGATGGCGTTTCACGTGATGGACAAGAATGAAATCGATTTCGATTTTGACGATCCGATCCTGTTGCTCGAAGACTCGGAAACGAATGAGCAGATGCCAGTCTTGCCCGACGTCGTGATGAAAGGTTATCGCGAACGCTTGCGCCAGCACCTCGACGAAATGCGCCGCTGCGCCGCCGCGAACCGGGTCGATTATGAATTGATCACTACCGATCAGCCGTTGGATTACGCGCTGTTCTCGTTCCTGTCGCGCAGGGTAGAGAAGTAACTTATGTGGTTTCTTAGCCCACTGTTCTGGTTAGGCATCACCGCCGTGGCGGCGCCGATCGTGGTGCACCTGGTGCGGCGCACCCGGGCGCGGAAGATCGAATTTCCGGCGTTAGCTTTTGTGCGGCAGGTACCGCAACGCACGATTCGCAGGCGGACATTTCGCAATCTGCTCTTATTAATCCTGCGGTGTCTCGCAGTCTTACTAATCGTCATCGCTTTCACTCGTCCTTTCTTTAGTCGTCGTAGCGCGGCTAAAGACAACGGCGGGAATGGCGCCACGGTGATCCTGATCGACTCTTCACTGAGCATGCGGCGCGAACAGATGTTCGCGAACGCGATGCAGCGGGCGGCGTCAATCATCGATGAAGCGGGCAGTGACGAGCGCCTGGCGGTCGTGATGTTCGGCGATCGCTACGAAGTCGTCAACCGGTTCACAGCAGATAAAAATCAACTTCGATCGAACCTGAGAACTCTGGCGGCCGGCTGGGAAGGCAGCGATTACGCGCAGGCCTTGCGGGGCGCGGAATCGCTCCTCGGCGAGCTGAAGATTGCCGGCCGGAAACAAGTAGTAATGATCTCGGATTTCCAGGCTACCGGTTGGAAGCAAACCGAGGCGAATTTCAAACTCAGCAGCGACATTCAGCTTCAGACCTTTGATGTGGGCGGCAGCAATCCTCCGCCCAACGTGGCCGTGACGAAAGTCGATGCGCACGGGATCGTCTTTGGGCAGAAGTACCTCGAGAATCTTTCGGTCCAGGTCAGTAATTTCAGCGACGCGCCGCGTGATCGACTGGCGCTCGACTTTCAGATCAATGATCAGACCGTTGAGAAGCGCGAGGTCAGTTTGAATGCGCGCGAGACCAAGGTGGTCGAGTTCACGGGATTTAATCTTACGGAGGGCGCGAACCGTTGCGTGATCGAAGTTGCTTCAAGCGACTTTGCGCCCGACAACAAATTCTATTTCACCATCCGCCGGGAAGCGCCGTCCAAAGCGTTAATTATTGAGAGCGCCGCTCGTGGTCGCAGCGATAGTTTTTATTTGCAGAGCGCCCTGAATCTCAACGACGAGCTGCCCTTCAACTTTACCGTCAAGACCGCGGGCGGCGTCGATCCGGCGGGAGTCGCTGACAATGCGCTGGTGATCCTCAACGATGCCGGCGCGCTCTCGTCCGCGCTGGCGGCCAGCCTGCAGAAGTTCGTCGAGAATGGCGGGCAGTTGATCGTGGCCGCCGGACCGCACACTGACGCGAACAGTTTTAATGGAGCACTGGGCGACCTTTCTCCTGCGACGTATTCCGAGGCGGTGCAAACCAAAGCCAGCGAAAGCGTCGCGATAACCGACATCAAATTTGACCATCCAATCTTTGAAGTCTTTCACGATAGTGGCCGGCTTGCGGCGGCGCGAGTATTTGGCTATGTGCGCACGCAGCCGAAGGCGAACACGAGCGTGCTGGCGCGCTATGAAGACGGCAGCCCGGCGCTGATGGAAGCCAATGCCGGCAAAGGACGGGTGTTGCTGTTCACTTCATCGCTCGGAGCGAGCTGGAATGATTTGCCTTTGACGCCGATCTATTTGCCGCTCGTGCATCAGATGATTCGCTACGTCAGCAGTCGCGAAGAGGGATCATGGCATGCGTTGGGCCAGACATTTCGCGTCGCCAGGGAAGTGAATGCTCAACCGCCGGCGGTGGATTCACCTGACGGCGCGCGCCTGACTGACAACCGGCAGAGTCAGGAAGGCGATCTGCTAATTACCGGGCGGCAACCCGGATTCTATCGTTTGCGTTATGCGGCCCACCCGGATTTTGCGGCCGTCGATTTGAATGCGGCCGAAGGCGATTTCACAAAACTGGATTTTGGTGCCTTCATCAGCAGTGTCACGGGCGGAGCAGGAAAAGCCGAAGGACGTGAAGCGAACCGCGGCTTCACTAACGAAGAAATCGAGAGTCGGCAAAAGGTTTGGTGGCCTTTGTTGTTTGTGGCGTTGTTGTTATTGCTGAGCGAATCGCTGATCGCCCAAAGAATCAAGGTAGCGAAAATGGTTGGCTGATTAGAACTACGGGAGTATTTTTAACGCGATGATCTATCCCGACCGAAACAACCTGCATAATCTGTTGAGCGGTTTGCGTTCGCGACGCCGCTTACTAATCGTGCTGCGCGGTGTCGCCATCGTCCTGACAATGGGCGCAGCGATTCTGCTGCTCACCGGTTGGGCGGCGCATCGGTATCGGCATAACGATGCCGCGATCATGTCTCTGCGGCTGGGCGCGCTGGTGGCTTTCCTTGGCACTGTATTCATCGCGCTGGTGCTGCCGTTGTGGAAGCGAATTACGGACACGCGTCTGGCGCGATTGATTGAAGAGCGTAATCCGGTCGCGGAAGATCGATTGGTGACGGCGATTGAATGCTCAACCGACGAGCGCGATCCAAACATTTCCAAAGCCATCCTCGACCGGCTCGCGGCCGATGCGAATCAATTAGCCGGCGGTTTGAATCTCGGCACCGTAATTCGGCGCTCGCGCTTATTGATGTACGGCGGTGCGACCCTGGCAAGTCTGTTAATCCTGGGCGGCGTGCTGAAGTGGGGCCCGAGGGAAATCTCAGAAGGCGTGACCCAGTTGGTCATGCCGAAGACGCTGGCGGCCGCATCATCGACCAACGCCATGAGCATCCGGGTCAAACCCGGTACGACCCGCGTGCCGCGAAATTCGGACCAGGATGTGCTAGCCACGCTGGTTAATTTCGATGGGCAGATCGTCTCCTTCTATTGGCGCCCAATCGGATCGCAGGGCGGATCGAAAGATGATTGGCAGGGCCAGGCTATGGAGCCGGCCAAAGCAAAGACTGATTACCGCCATTCCATCTTTAATATTCAGGACTCCATCGAATACTTCGTCGAAAGCAACGGCGTGCGCTCTGAAACTTACAAGCTCAACGTCGTTGATTTGCCGTACGTGAAGCAACTCGACATCACGCTGAACTTCCCGGGTTTTTCGCATCTGCCGGCGAAGACCACCGAAGATGGCGGCGACATCGCGGCGCTGAAAGGAACGGTCGCGGCTGTCACGGCGCGGCTTTCCGGTAAAGTGCGCGCGGCCCGCATCGTCCTGGCTGACGGCAGGAAGATAGAAATGAGAGCGAGCGGCCAGGACTTTGTCGGCGACCTCACCGTCACGGCCGGCACCAGCTATTACATCGAACTGGTGAGCGTCGATGGTGAAACCTATCGCGGATCTAATGAATATGATGTGAGTGTGCTGGAAGATTTGCCGCCCACGGTTTCGTTCGATCGACCGGGCCGCGACCGCAAGGCGACCAATCTTGAAGAAGTATTCACGCAGGCCCGCGCCGAAGACGATTACGGCGTGGTCGGGATGGATTTGTATTTCTCCGTCAACGGCGGGGAAGAGAAGAAAGTGAACCTGCAGGAATTATCGCGCGAATCGGCGCGCACGCTGACGGCCGCGCACACTTTCTTTCTCGAAGAATTCAATCTGAAGCCGGGCGATTTTATTTCGTATTACGCGAAGGCGCGCGATGCGAATGCTGAGACGACCAGCGACATTTATTTCATCGAAGTAAAGCCCTTTGAAATGGAGTTTCGTCAATCGCAGCAGCAGGGCGGTGGCGGAGGCGGCGGCCAGCAGGGCGAACAGGACCAGAATGCTTTGTCGCGCCGACAGAAAGATTTGATCGCCGCCACGCACAAATTGATTCGCGAAAGCGAAAAGTACACGCCGCAGGAAAAGAAGGACGGCTACGAAGCGGTCGCTGCCGGTCAGGAGAAACTGCGCACCGACACGCTGGAGTTTTTGGATCGGATCGGACGGCGGCTACCCGATGAGTTGGAAGCGCAGAAGGAAATGGCCGAGATGGCCAATGACCTGAAGCAGGCTGCGGATGAAATGAAAGGCGCGCCGCCGCCGCTGCGCCAGGAATCAGGCCGCGATGCCTTGCCGCCCGAACAACGCGCCTTGCAGAAGTTGCTGGCGGCCGACGCGATCTTCCGGCAGGTGCAGGTGGCGCTCGGAAATCAGAACGCGCAGGGCGGCGGCGGCAATCAGCGCCAACAACAGGAACTCGCGGGCTTGTTCGAACTGGAACTCGATAAGATGAAGAACCAGTACGAGACGGTCCAGCGCCAGCAACAACAACAGGCGCAGCAACAGAAATCTGAAGCAGAGCGCAAGCTTGAGGAATTGGCGCGGCGTCAGGAGCAACAGCTCGAGGAGCAGCGCCGGCGCATGCAGGGCGCGCGGAACCAGAGCGGATCGGGTGGCGGCAATCAACGTCAGCAGCAGGAGTTGATTGATGAGACGCGCAAAGCGGCGCGTGAACTCGAACGGCTGTCGCGCGAACGTCAGAATCAGCAGATGGCCGACTTAAGCCGGCAACTCAATCAAACCGCCGACGAGATGCAGAAGGCGCAGGCGTCAGCGCGAGGCAATAACAACGATTCGATTGCGCAAAACGAGCGGGCGCTCGATCAACTGCGTGAAGCGCAGAGCAAGCTGCAACAGATGAATGGTCAGGGCGGCGGGCAGTCCGGCTCTGCGGGGCGGCAACAGCAGATTAGTGACTTGCGTCAACGCGCCGCGCAAGCGGCTTCGCGTCAGCGCGAGATCGCTAAAGACGTCGAGAACCTCGCCCGACGCGGTGGAGGTCAGGATGCGAACTCGCAGCGTGAGCGTCAGCAATTGGCGGAACGAAAGGACGCGCTGGCTGATTCAGTCAACGGATTGAAGCAGGATATCGAACAATCAGCCCGGGCCATGGGCGGCGGCGGGCAGCAGCGCACGGCGCGGCAGTTGAACGAAGCGGCGCAGGGCATGGCGCGCGATCGCATAGCCGAACGAATTCGCGAAGGTAAGCAGGCGCTCAACGGAAATAATCTGGAAGGCGCCCGCGCCAATGAACGCGCGCTTGAGCGCAGCCTGAACGATGTTTCTGAACGCTTGCAGTCGGCGGAACGAGGCGCGGGGCAGGCGGGCAATAACGCCGAAGAAGCGCTCGATCGCACCCGCCAGCTCGCCGACAGTGTTGATTCAATGCGCCGGCGGCTGGATGAGAACGCGGCGCGGCGCAACGGCAACCAGCAAGGCCAACGCGGGCAGCAATCCGGACAGCAAGGCCAGCAAGGTCAACGTGGCCAGCAAGGCCAGCAAGGCCAGCAGGGCCAGCAAGGGCAGCAGGGCCAGCAAGGCCAGCAAGGTCAGCAGGGTCAACAGGGCCAGCAGGGTAGTCAGGGGCAACAGGGAAATTCTCAGAATGGATCGAATTCCGCCGACAGTCGCCAGGCCGGTTCCTATGGCGCTACCGGTGGATACGGCCAGTGGGATGATCGGCAATTGAATTCCGAATTGCGGCAGCGCCTGAACGATGCGCAGGATTTGCGCCGGCAACTGGGCGGTAGCAGCGGCCCATATCTCGATCGAGCCATTGATGAACTTCGCCGGCTGGCCGAAGTGGGCGGCGCGCATGACATTCAAACCGCCGCGCAGCTAAAAGACAGCGTGATCGATCCGTTGCGTCAACTCGAACTGCAATTGAGCCGGCAAGCGAACCAGACGGGCCGCACTAATCTGCGTTTGCATGATGAAGGCACGGCGCCGGAACGATATCGGAAGGCCGTCGAGGAATATTATCGGAGACTTTCAGGAGGCGGGCGGAAACAGTGATCAATTTTCCATTTGGTATTTGATATTTATCATTTGCCATTTGCGAAAGCGCACTTTTACTGAGGTCATTCCGGACGACATGAATTCGGGAGTTCACCAGATGGCAGATGAAAGATGTCAGACGGAAAATGGAAAATCGCGTCGGCGATTGCCTGCCACCGGCGGCCGATTAGTCCTCAGCCTTGTCCTGCTACTCCTCCTGATTGTCCCCACCGTCGCGCAGGATCCTTTCGGCAACTATCGCGGCGGCTATCAACGTCCCACACTGATCCGGCCTGAGGCCACCGGCCCTTCGTACGGAGAGTTCACTTTCATCCGCACGATCTATGACTCGCCTAACTGGGGTTATGGCTATCGCCGGGGTAGAGGCGCCTGGGCGACTGATTATCCTGAAGCCGATGAGAACATCATCGTCGGTTTGCGCGAATGGGCGGGCACCAATCTCAAGATCGCGGCGCGTCCCGAGCAGATCCCGATCATGGATGATCGCCTGTTCGACTATCCGATAATCTATTTCGTCGAGCCGGGTTTCCTGGAATTATCCGATGAGCAGGCGGCGCGCTTGCGTGAATACGTGGCGCGCGGCGGCTTTATGTACTTCGATGATTTCTGGGGTGTTTATGAGATCGCGAACCTCGAAACGCAACTCCATAAGGTCTGGCCCAATCGACAGATCAAAGACCTGCCGCTCTCGCATCCGATTTTTCACTCGTACCTCGACATAGACGAAATTCTTCAGGTGCCGAACATCATGAATGCGCAGCGGGGAGTGACGTCCGAAAAAGGCGGCACCGTCCCTCATCGCATGGGCATCGAGGACGAAAAGGGCCGGCTGGTTTGCTTCATCTCCTTCAACACCGACATGGGCGACGCGTGGGAATGGATCAACGATCCGAGCTACCCGTCGAAATACGGCCTGCATGCCTACAAATCGGCGATTAACGTCATCGTCTACGCGATGAGCCACTAATCGCACTTATCTTGGTTAGCAGATCGACCCTTTTATCTCGGCCAACCACTCTCGCTGCTTTGCCTTCCTTTTACTCTTGGGTAACATCCACGGGAGATGTCTCTGCTGTCGGCAACCGGCCTTCACGGTCTCGTAGTCATCCTGGCACTACTGGAAGGGTGGAAGGAACTTCTCACGCGCGTCTGGCAGTTGCTTTCACAGCCACACAGCGTTGGAAACGGGAATATAACCTTCTCAGTCACTTCGCTCGTCGAAGGCGCGGTGATCTTCGCCATTGCCATCCTGCTGTCGCGCACGGTCAGCGACATGCTGCGGCGGCGGATCGCGAAACGCGCCTATCTAGATCCCGGAATTCAGTACACGCTGGGGCGGCTCACGCAATACCTCTTCATTACCATTGGGCTGTTACTTGCCCTGACGATTGGTGTCGGTCTTAATCTGACTTCGCTGGCCGTGATCTTTACGGCGCTCTCGGTTGGTATCGGTTTTGGTTTGCAGTACATCGCCGCCGACATTGCGTCGGGATTCATTCTGTTGTTTGAGCGGCCAGTGCGCGTCGGCGATCGTATTACGATTGGCGAAGATGAAGGAGACGTGCAAAGTATCAACCTGCGCACGACTGTTGTCCTGACCAACAATCGAGTTTCGATCATTGTCCCGAATTCAAAGCTGGTGAGCCAGCGCCTGATCAACTGGTCATATGGCGATCCGCGCGCGCGCATTGCGATTCCCATTGGCGTGGCCGCTGAATCGGACATCGATCGGGTAACGCAAACCCTCCTCAAGGCGGCTGAAGGCGTCGACAACGTCCTGACTGATCCGGCGCCGAAAGTGCAGTTTTTGAAGTTCGGTGACTGGTCGCTCGATTTTCGTCTGCTGGTATGGACGAACCGGCCGCGCCTGCACATGCAGATTCGCAGCGACATCAACTATCGCATCGATAAGTTGTTCCGCGACGCGAAGATCGAAATTCCCTATCCGCAAACCGAGTTGCGCATTCGCCAGGGTTCACTCCACGTCGACACTGACGATGTGTTGCCATCGCACGCCCCATCCGACATGCCGGCCGACAGCTGACTTCGCGCCGAGCTGGCCGCCAGGGACATCCTTGCCAGAAAGAGCCGCAGCAGTTACTGTTACACGAACTGAGTGACGATTCATTCAGTCACGCAGATGGCTAAAAAGACTGCCCGAAATGGCGCCGCCGGCAAACGCGAATCGATTCTTCGTGCCGCCACCCGAGTGTTTGCGCGGAACGGTTATTTCAATTCGAAGGTTGCCGATATTGCGCGCGCCGCCGACGTCGCTGACGGCACCGTCTATCTATATTTCAAAAGCAAGGAAGAGATTCTGCACTCGATCTTCGATCAGAACATGGCCGACGCCATCGCCGCCGGACGTGAATTGATCAAGACGCTTTCTGACCCGCGCGAGAAGCTGCGCCGCATCGCGAAGCTGCATCTCGAGCGGTTGGGAGCGGATCGGGATCTCGCCGTGGTGTTTCAGGTTGAACTCCGCGGTTCTACCAAATTCATGGAAGAGTTTTCCGCCGCCGGATTCGCCGAGTACCTCGATCTTTTGCGACAGATCATCGACGAAGGTCAGCGTCTGGGTGTGTTTCGCAAAGGCGTGAACGCTAAAGTGGTCGCCAAGATTTTGTTTGGCGCGCTCGACGAGATGGCCACGAATTGGATCATTTCGCATCGCAGCTACCAGCTGGAGCCGATGGCCGACGTGGTTATGGATGTGTTTTTCAACGGAGTCAGCGCCGAATGATCGACTCCGCGCCCAGATCCTCTGAAGGCGGGAGCATCCGCATTCCCCTGACTGTCGATGAGCCGACGACGCTCATAGGCATTTACGAACAAGTCCTGCGTGACTATCCCAAGCCAGACACTTTGAACTACAAGCAGGAAGGCAAGTGGCGATCTGTCTCGGCCGGAGAGATGATGCGGCGCGCGCGCGATATCGCCGCCGGCTTGCATGTGCTGGGGGTGCGAAAAGGCGATCGCGTCGCGATCCTTTCGGAGAGCCGGCTGGAATGGGTGCTGGCAGATCAGGGTTGCATTATGCTGGGAGCGATCACGGTCCCCATCTATCCGACGTTGACTGCCCCGCAGGTGGGTTACATCCTGAACGATTGTGCGGCGCGCGCGGTCTTCGTTTCGAATGACGAACAATTGCAGCGGGTTCACCCGGCCGTCGCCGACTGCCCTTCAGTCGAACATACCGTGCTCTTTGATTCAGCCGGTGAGAAAGCGCTGACGCTGCAAGCGCTCGAAGCCCGTGGAAGCCAAGCACAATCTGATTCGCCGGAACTGCTGCCGGATTTCGCGCGAGCGATTACGCCCGCTGATTTAGCGACTATCATCTATACCTCAGGCACCACCGGCGAGCCGAAGGGCGTGATGCTTACCCATGCGAACCTGGTCTCGAACCTCATCGACTCTTCGAACCATCTGAATTTTGGCAAAACCGATGTGGCCCTTTCGGTGCTGCCGCTGTCGCACATCTTCGAGCGGCAGGCAATGAACATGTACTTGCACCACGGCATGAGTGTCTATTTCGGATCGTTGGAAAATCTGGGAGAGCACTTGAAAGAGGTGCGACCTACGGTCTTTGTCGGCGTGCCGCGCATCTATGAAAAGATCATTCAGCGAGTACAGGATCGGGCCGAGCAAAAAGGAAAACTCAACGCCCGCGTCGTAATTTGGGCCGTCGAAACCGGCAAGCGATGGGCGCAGCTCAGGCTCAATCACGTACGCGTTCCGCTGTCGCTCTTGATTAAGCATCGTCTGGCAGACGTGATTGTTTTCGAAAAGTTGCGCGCCGCGATGGGCGGGCGGATTCGCATTCTGGTTTCGGGCGGCTCGGCGTTGACGAGCGACGTCGCGCTGGCGTTCTTGGGCGCGCGCCTGCCGATTGTTCAGGGTTACGGTTTGACGGAAACGTCGCCGGTAATCACGTCCGGGCAGTTCGACGACAATCGTGTCGGCACCGCGGGAAAACCCATCCGTCACGTCGAAGTACGCATTGCCGCGGACGGGGAAATCGAGACCCGCGGTCCGCACGTGATGCTGGGTTACTGGAACAAGCCGGACGAGACACGCGAGGCCTTTACCGAAGATGGCTGGTTCAAGACCGGCGACGTGGGCCATCTCGATGCCGACGGCTTCCTCGTCATCACGGATCGGAAGAAAGAGTTATTCAAGACCTCAGGCGGCAAGTACATCGCGCCCACGCCGATCGAGCAGATGATCAAGACGTCGAGGTTTGTGAGTCAGGTGGTTGTCATAGGCGCCGACCGCAGGTTTCCGGCGGCGTTAATCGTTCCCGACTGGCCACAGTTACAGGGTTATGCAGCTTATAAGGGCTTTGACACTCTGAAGAGCCGGGCAGAGTTTTGTCAGGACCCGCGCATCATTGATTTGTTTGAACGGCAAATCGAGGCGCGAACGCCGCAGCTGGCCCAGTTCGAAAAGATTAAGCGCATCGGCTTGCTGGAAAATGAGTTTACGCTCGAAGGTGGTGAGCTCACTCCGACCTTGAAGATTAAGCGGCGTGTGATCGATGAGAAGTATCGGGATGTGATTGACCGGATTTATGCGGTGTAGTCTTTCCCTTTCCCGGACGAGAAGGAATGTTTGTCACAGCGGCGCTCCCTGGCGCACGGTGATATCAAATCCCGCCAGAATTCGATCGGCCGCCTCCAGGGCTGCCTGTTTGATTGAGTACTCCGAATAGACTGCGCCGTTCTTTGATGGCAGAGAGATTCCGCCGCGGCCATTCTGATAAATGTGCTGATGAGTTTGGCCGGAACGTTTGATCTTGCCGGTCTCAGGTTCGATGGTGGTGAAATCGACGGCGAGCTCGTCCTGATTGTTCTTCACCTGCCGGCCTGAGTCGGCGTAGATGCTTCTGATTTCGAGAACCACCACCCAGCGATCCTTCTCCTGCTTCGCCGCTTTGACTGCGTCCGCGCGATTCATATCGCCGCCTGAGGTGACAAAGACAATCTCTGCCTCGCCGAGCCGCCGCATCACGTCATCAAGCACCGTATCGAAAACATAGAAAGGCACGTTGGTGAAAGCTGTTCGCCGGTCCATACCCACGCGCAATTGCAGCTTGGGCGTCGAAGCCGGTTTCTTTTCTACCGTCTTCGGCCCGGATGTCGCGGGCGTAGTCGTGGTTGTTGGCGACGAACTGCCGCTGGATTTGCGCCCCGATTGCGCGAACAGCATGGCTGCCGAGGCCAGCAACAGCATTAAAGCGAGAACTCGCGTCTTCATGATTGCTTTCAGAATTCTAACATTGGTGAGGCGTTGGTTTGATGCAGAAATCGCGGGTTGAGTGGCTGCGCATTTCCGAATCTCGCCGGGCATAATCTATTCTCGAATCCGATGGATCAAGAGCAAAGAAGTACGCTGGCAATAACTCGAGTTCGGGACCAGGCACGCGATATTCGATCGTTTGATTTGATGCCGCTTGATGCGAACGAAGCGCATGGCGTGTCGTTCATCCCGGGCCAGGTCGGAGTACTTGGCGTGGCCGACGAACCCCCGGCTTATTTTGCGTTTGCCAGTGCGCCGGAGGATCGAGAACTTGAGATTCTGGTGAAGCGAACGATCGGCGCCAGTGTAGCTCTCTTCGATCTAAAGGAAGGTGATCGCGTTGAGCTGCTTGATGTCGCCGGGCATGGGTTCGAACTCGAACCGCTCTGTCGGCGTGATTTGGTTTTTGTGGCAATGGGGACAGGCGTCGCGCCGTTGCGCTCAGTCCTGCGCCATGTGCTCAAGCGCCAGGCCGAATTCGGGAAGCTGGTCGTGCTTTATGGCGCGCGCACGCCGGAAGATTTTTGTTATCGCGACGAAACTGATGGTTGGGAAGACTCGGGCGTGCAATTGCGCCAGGTCATCTCGCGGCCGGGCGATCACGACTGGTCGGGTCCGACGGGTTACGTGCAATCGCTCCTCGATCACGTGCTGCCCGATTTGAAAGCGCCAGTTGCTCTGGTCTGCGGTTCACGCGAAATGATCGCGCAGACCCGCGATCGTTTGCAGCAGATGGGATTTCCGGCGGACGCGATCCTGACGAATTACTAAATTAGTTCGTCGCGCCGAAGCCATGCCTTTGCTTGCACAGGCGGCAATACGTCGGCGGCTCGAAGTTGTCGATCTGATGTTTCACCGGCTTAACGGTTTTCAAATAGGCGAAGATCGACTTTAGGTCACTGTCGGTCATCTTGCCGAAAAAATACCAGGGCATCGAGGCCCGCAGTGGCCGCGCACCGACCTTTCCCATCCGTAGCGCCTGGATAAACGTCCCGTCATTGTAATAACCGATTCCCGAACCCGAAGGCGAAATGTTCGTCGAGACGACGTCGCCCTTCGGTTCATGGAAGCGAAACCCGCCGGCGAATTCCATCCCGGGTATCGGCTGTCCTTTTTCCTGCGCCGTGTGGCAATCGCTGCAGGCAGCCATGCTCACCAGATATGCGCCGCGCTTCTCGGGAGTTGAAAGGTCAGCGGCGACCTGGCTGGTCACCGGCTGCGGCATATTGTTCATCAGATAGTTTAGTGGAAATGGAATCTTTGTAACCGGCAGTTGACTGCGCACCGCCGGCACCGTGCGCAGATAGACAATGATTGAAGCGAGATCCTCATCGGTCATGTCGCGATAGTGCGGATAGGGCATGATTGGAAACAAAGTGCGGCCGTCGTGTCCGATGCCTTCACGAATGGCGCGCGCGAGCGTGTCGTCACTCCAATTGCCGGCGCCGGTTTCTTTGTCCGGGGTGATGTTGGGGGCGACCAGCCACGGCAGATCCTGATCGGCCCAGACATGACCCGAACCTTCGCGTCCGGCTACCGGCGGCGCGCCGGGCTTCGACCAATCCTGATCAGTGTGACATCCGAAACATCCATTAACGCTGTCTACGAGATAGCGGCCGCGCTCCAACCGCGCGGAAGTGGCTTCAAATTTTCGATCAGTCAGCGCGCGCTTTCGGGCGCCAATGATTGGCCGCCATCCGACCGTCAAAGTGATTCCCACACAAAGTAGAACAGCTATCACCAGAAAGATAATTCCCAGGATTTTGGGCCAACGTCGTCGTGCCATTAGTCTCCTACCGGTTTGTCAGAAGCCCGACCGTGAGGCAGAACCGCTTCGCGCACTACCGCGCCACAGGTTACCGATGCTTCCGCAAACTTGCCCTCCCTACGGCCGGGCTTCTGATCGCTGATTTAAGAATTCTATTATGGCTTTCGCTGCGCGCTGCGACGCGCCCGGCTCGCCGATTCGTTTTGCGACCTCCCCCAGTTCCGTGCGCATCTGCGCGTTGCGTTCGGGTTCAATCAATGCGAGTAATTCCCGCGCCAGGGTCTCACCCGTGAAGTCGTCTTGCATCAGTTCTTTCGCGATTTGCCGGCTGGCAATCAAATTCACCAGGCCAAAATGTTCGGTGTTAATAAGACTGCCCAGCGTGTGCCAATTAACGGCCGACACCTTATACACAATCACCATCGGGGTTCCCAAGAGCGCCGCTTCCAGGGTCGCGGTGCCGCTGGCCACGGCGGCCGCATCGGCAGCCGCCAATGCTTCACGCGTTTGCTGGTGAACGATATGCAGGTCTGTCTCTGAGTTGTGTGCGGCGGCGATTTGCCTGGCCTCGTCCGGATGGCGGTTCGGAGCCACTACCAAAACGAACTGCGAGTCCGGTTGCTGGCGGCGCACATGTTCGATGGCCGTCAGCATGGGTGGCAGGATCCGCACAACTTCCTTGTGACGGCTTCCCGGCAGCAGGGCAATGATCGGTTTTGCGGCGTCGAGATTATTCCGCCGGCAGAATTCCGTCTTATCGAAAGCCGCGCGAACTTCACCGGTCAGAGGATGGCCCACGTATTCGACCTGCTTGACACCGCGCGCGGCGTACCAGTTCTGTTCAAAGGGCAGAATCGAAAGCAGCAGATCGACATCGCGCTTAATGTTCCGGACGCGATAAGCGCGCCATGCCCACAACTGGGGACTGACATAATAGATGACCGGAATTCCCTGACGGTGAAGCCAGCGCGCCAGTCGCAGATTGAATTCGGGCCAGTCAACCAGAATGGCAGCGGCAGGCCGTTGTTCGAGGGCGGCGCGCTTCAAGTCATCGAATGCACGCCAAAACTTCGGCAGCGCCCGGCCAACTTCCCAAATTCCAAAGATGGCCAACTCATCAGCCTTCACCGCTGATGCGACTCCGGCGGCGCGCATTTGTTGCGCCGTTGATCCAAAGAAATCAAAGCGAATTTCTGGTGCGGCTGCGCGTAACGCACGCACCAGCGAAGCCGCGTGCGCATCACCGGAAGCCTCACCAGCCACGATTAGAATTGGAATGCTGATCCTGTCGGACACGCGATTCATCTCCCTCTCCCTTTGGGAGAGGGTTGGGTTTGGATTTCGCGTAGCACATTCTCCGTATCGGTGAGGATTTGTTGGTTCGTGAAGCGCAGAACCCGAAGACCCTGACTGATCATGTATGCACCGCGCGCTTGGTCGTGATGCCATGTCTCGTTTTCTTCATGAATTTCACCGTCGCATTCAACAACTAATTTGGCCTCACAGCAGAAGAAGTCACCAATGTCGTCTCCAAATTGATGTTGGCGGCGAAACTTGAAGCCACACAGTTGCCGATTTCTAAGATGTCGCCACAGCAATTCCTCAGCCGGCGTGTCGGTCTTTCGCATTCTCCGCGCGGGCTCTTTTTGGCCTGCGAGTTGATATCCGCCGCGGTAGTGACGTCTGTTTCTCATTACAGAATGGTTGCTTGTTCGTTGTTGCGCGCGCATGTTAGCATCGCCGCATTCCGTTAGTGAAAACGGCGCGCCTGATGCGACTCTCTCCATCTCGCAGCACGCGCGATTGAGTACCAGCGCGGAGGTTGCGCTTTCAACGCGTGCGCCGAAAGTCTTCGACCAACACCGTAAGAGTCATCCGCGCGTTTGCGCTGCTGCTCGTTCTGCTTTCGGCTTCGCATGCCCTGGCGCAGCAGCCGAATCCCGTCGTTCGCAAAGTCGATAATCCGGTAACCGACACGCCTTACGTCAATCCGCTGCAACAGGATCAACCGGTACGCACTCCGCCAAGTAAGATACCGACGATTTCAACGGGCGACAGCCTCGACGTTGTCTGTGGTAATCAGACGTCGAAGAAAGAGCCCAACGGCGAAATCATTTCGATTTGCGAGGGCAACGTGGATGCCCGCATCGGCACGTTCCGCGTTCAGGCTGATAAGGTCACCGTCTATGATTCGAGGAACCTCGTGATCGCCGACGGCAACGTGGTCTTTGATCAAGGCGAGCAGCAACGCATCACCGGCAGTCATGCTGAGTGGAACTACAAAACCAAGACCGGATTCTTTGAGAACGCGACCGGATACACAAATCAAACCAACGACGGCACGCGGATGTATTTCGTGGCGGATCGGGTCGAGCGAATCAGTCTCACAACGATTGTTCTAACCAACGTTACGCTCACCGCCTGCGATGAAGAAAAACCAAAGTGGAGTTTTCATGCGAAGCAGGCCCGTATCCACACCGGCGATCGGGCGCGCATCAGTTCCCCGACTTTTCGTATCAAGAACCTGCCCGTCATTTACCTGCCTTATGCGTCAGTCTCGTTGAAACACGGCGACCGCGCGTCGGGTTTTCTGACGCCGACCTTCAGTGGTTCCGGCGAGAAAGGGATGCGGTTTTCGCAGGCTTACTATCAGACGCTGGGTCGATCGGCCGACTTCACCTTGCGCGGGGACATTTTCACGAAACGCGGCTTTGGGATCGGCGGCGATTTGCGGACGCGCGCCAACTCGCGATCGTTCTTCAACATGGGCTTCTTCGTAGTGAAAGACCGCGTCTTCGGTCCGAAGGTCGACGCTGACCATCCCGATCAGGGTGGCTCGAGTTTCTACATCGATGCGGTTCACTATTTCCCTAACGGCTTCCTGGCAGCCGCTGATGTGAATGTCACCTCGAGTCTGGCCTTTCGCCAGGTGTTTTCTGATTCGATTCAGCAGGCCATCTCACCGGAAGAGCGTTCGCAGGTCTTTCTTAATAAGAACCACAACGCCTACAGCTTTAACGTCCGCATGAATTCGCAGGCGACCTCAATCCAGAATTCGCAGATTCGCATTCGCGAACTCCCCAGCATCGCCATCGATCATCGGCCGTCAATTGTCCGTTGGTTCGAGAAGGTCCCGATCTATTACACCTTCGAGGGGAGCGCCGACGGAGTCAGTCGCAAAGAGACGCCGGGCGATCAGGCTCTGTTTCTCATCGAAGCCGGCCGGTTACCGATCGAAACGCCTTCCGTGGTGCAGCGTCTCGATTTTCATCCGCAGGTGGTGCTGCCGTTGAGCTTCAACGGTTGGAACCTGACGGCGACGGCCGGCGCGCGGGCGACGTACTACTCGAACTCAATCGATCCGACCACGCAACTGGTTTCGCCGCGTGACGTCATTCGTGGCTACGGCGAATTCGAATTCGACGTGCGGCCGCCGGCGCTGGCGAAGAATTTCCGGCGCAGCGATGGGTCGGTCTTATTTCGTCACGTCATCGAGCCGTACTTCATTTATCGCCGAGTTGCGGGCATCGACAACTTTCAGCGAATCATTCGCTTTGATTACCTCGACACCTTCGCCGACACCAACGAGATTGAATACGGCCTGGTGAATCGCTTTTTCACCAAGCGCTCGACCGAAACCGTCGGGAAAGAGGGCGCGCAAGTCGCTCGTGAGAAGAAATCGTTGGCGACACAGCCTTACGAAGCACTCTCAATCACAATTCGTGGCAAGTATTTCTTCGATCCCTATTTCGGCGGCGCCTTGATTCCGGGGCGGCGCAATCAATTCGATCCGATCGACACGTTCTCGGCTTTTACCTACGGCGCGGTGCCGCGGAAATTTTCTCCTATCAATATCGACGTTCGTTATCGACCCAGCCAGGAACTATTCGCCGATTTCCGTTCAGACGTCGATACGAAGGGCGGAGGTTTGCGCGCGATGTCAGCAACCTTTGGCATGACGCGCGCGCTGGTCGAAGCCTTCTCGACCTTCTACTACACGCGCGCGGTGGAGCTGGTTCCTTCATTGCAGCAATACGCGAATGCCGCCGGTCGCGAACCAGGCACGCTGCGCGGATCGCAATGGAGTCCTTCGGTCTTTTTGGGCAATCGGGAGCGCGGATTGTTCGGCGGCGTGTCGCTCTTCTTTGACTTCCAAAAGCATCCCTTCGCCGGCAGCAACCGATCGCTGATCAGTTCGACCGTGACTGTCGGCTACACCTGGAAGTGCTGCATGATCACCGCACAGGACTTTACCTTCAACGTCGGCTTGCGAAACGAGAATCGCATCGTCTTCGCGTTTCGCCTGAACGGCATCGGTACCTTTGGGACCGAGAAGATTGGCCAGTGGGTGAAGTGACCGCGACACGCAGTTTCTTTGACAATCTGGTTGGCTCGTACGAATAATAACTCCGGCCAATTTCATTATTCCCCGTCGAACCGTTTACCGGCTTACATCATCCAAGCACCGCCTCGATTGATCCAACCGGAAGTTTTTCCTTATGAAACGCAAAACCTTAGCAACAATCGTGATTACCATTTTGCTCCTCTTCATGATGATTTGGAGTTTTGGATCCTCGGCAGCAAATCAGAACCTCAAATCGCATGAACAGAATCCGGACACCGAAGCGGATTCGCGCGGTATCTTCGGAGAAGAAGATGAGGACGAGCCGGATGCTGATCTCGGCAAATTCGGAGCGCGCATCGACCGCGATGAATATCTGCGCGCACGCGCTGAATACGTGGCCCGCAAGCGAGGTATCGAGCCAGGGCTGCTGTTAGATCCAAGGATGCGCGGGCGCGCGATCGAGACCATGGAGCGGCAGGAGCAGAACCGGCGGTTCGAGTCCATTCTCAACAGCGACATTACGCCGGCGGCTGGGGGCGCGTGGACGCCAATCGGTCCGCTGACGCTGCCGAATGGCGTGGGAACCAGCACAGGTCCTACGAGCGGACGAGTCACGTCTATCGCCGTCGATCCAACGAATCCGAATAAGGTTTATCTAGGCACGGCGCAGGGTGGCGTGTGGCGGTCGCTTGATGGCGGGACCTCGTGGATATCGATCTTCGACAACGCGGATACGCAAGCGATTGGCGCGTTAGCAGTGGCGCCGTCTAACCCGACGATTTTGTATGTGGGCACAGGTGAATTTAATGGGTGCGGAGATTGTTTCTTTGGCGTGGGGCTCTATCGCATTGATAACGCCGACACTGCGCCATCGCTGGTGGGGCCGATCAATCCGCAGCAGACCATTAGCAACCTGACCTATAAGGTCTTTAACGGCCGGTCGATCACAAAAATTCTCGTTCACCCCACCGACCCGGCGACTATTTGGGTCTCAACGGCAACCGGCGTGAGCGGGAGCGGCGCGAATGCTTTGAGCAACCAGGCGCCACCGTTAGCGACCCGCGGCGTCTATAGATCGAATAACGCGACTTCAGCGAATCCAAGTTTCCAGAAGCTGGTGGTGAACACGGACGCAAGTCTCGACAATCCTAATACGGGAAACGCCAGCATCGTCGATATGGTCATGGAGCCGGGGAATCCGGATAACATTCTGGTGGCGGTTATCGGCAGCGCCCTGGGTTCCACCCTGGGCGGCGTTTATCGCACCGTTAATGCTCAAGCCGCCAATCCGACGTTCGTGCAGGTTATGTCAGTTACCAATCCTTCGGTGACGACCCGGCCGGCGGTACGCACCAGCCTGGCCATCAACAAGGTGGGCGCTGTGGTTACGGCCTACGCAGCAACGGGCGAGACGCCTGTAAACACGCCCGCTTGCAACACCCAGGACTCCGGCGCAGTGCACAAGCAAGTCAATCCGTTCACCAGCACCTCCACCTGGGCGGCCCAGTTAACCGGCGGTGGCGGATTCTGTTCCGGCCAATGCGTCTATGACATGCCGATTGCGGTTGATCCGAACGATGCGAACGTCGTCTATATCGGCGGCCAGGCAGGTACGGGTGCCACGTTAGCGTGCGGCGGAATTGTCAGAAAATCGACTGACGGCGGGAATTCATTTGCCAATGACAGCAACGGATTGCACGCGGACGAGCACTCGCTGGTCTTTGACGGCGCCGGCAATATCTTTACGGGCAATGATGGCGGCGTCTGGAAGAGACCGGCGTCCGCCGCCCCCAACACGCTTTGGACAAACCTTAATAGCTCGCCGCTTAACACGCTGCAATTCGTCGGCATCGCGGTCCATCCCACCGATCAATTCATGATGATTGGCGGCACGCAGGACAACGGCACAGAAGCTCAAACTGGTTCCTCGGGTAATTGGGTGCGCGCCGAGAGCGGAGACGGCGGCTACGCGCTCATCGATCAAAGCGCGACAGACACAACGGACGTGACGATGTATCACACGTTCTACAACGCTGGAAATCCGGGCGGGCAGATTGGATTTGATCGAATTTTCAAAACTGCATGCCTGGGCAGCGGCGCGGTGTTTGATTCATGGCCGGCCCGCGGCGAGTTCGGCGGCTCGACCAATTCAACCCCCGTTCCCTGCGACGGCGGAACGCCTTTGTATCAACACAACGGCCTCGTGATTACCCCGACGGTTCTGTTCTATGCGCCGATGGCCCTGGGCCCGGGCTCGCCGAATACCGTGTACTTCGGTTCGGATCGCTTGTATCGCTCGATTGATCGCGGCGACACGATGGTTACCGTCAGTCAGATAGGGACAGCGTTCGCAACCCCGGCTTCCCCGATCAGCACGATCGCGATTTGGAAGGGCGGCGACAACGTGCGCATGATCGGATTTCAGAACGGTCGAGTGTTTGCGACCTCGACGGGGGCCTCAACGCTGGTTGATATTTCGCCTCCGATTCCTGCGAACGCCACGAACAGTACGACCAATAAATTCATTGGCCGCGCCATGATCGATCCGAACAATAAGAATGTCGCTTATGTGACGCTTTCATATTACGCGGCGGCGGGGCAGGGCATTTGGAAGATTACAAATCTCAACGCGGCCGCCGGAGCGTCTCCGGTAGCAGCAGTGTGGCAGGCGTCAGGAAACGGCATTCCCAGCATTCCGATTAACGCCTTCGCCATCGATCCATTGAACTCGAACAACTTGTACGCGGGCACCGACATCGGCGTCTACTTTTCAAATGACGCGGGCGCGACCTGGAGTCCGTTTGGGTCGGGTTTGCCGAAGGTGGCCGTCTTTGATTTACAGATTCAGCCGACCAGCCGAACTCTGCGAGCGGGGACGCACGGCCGCGGCATCTGGGAGACGCCGTTGCAGAATCCCACTGGTTCGACGATTCAGTTCAGCTCCACTACGACGTCTGTTACTGAAGGCACGGGCAGTTCATCAGTCGATGCCGTGGTTACCGTGACGCGATCGGGCGACATATCGTTTCCGGCGACGGTCAATTACGCGACCGGTGACAGTTCGGGCGCGAACCCTTGCACCACGGCCACCGGCGTAGCTTCTTCGCGATGCGACTATATCGCGACGTCCGGCACTTTGAACTTTGCGGCGAATGAAGCCAGCAAGCAGGTGGCGATTCCCATTACGTACGATTCCTACGCTGAGGGCAACGAGAGTTTTACGATCACGCTGAGCTCGCCGACCGGACTGAACGCGACGATTGGATCGCCGGCCACCAATACGATCACTATCGGTGACAGCGGGATCAGCGGCGGACCCAATCAAATAGACAGTGGCGGCTTTTATGTTCGCCAGCACTACGTTGATTTCCTGAATCGCGAGCCTGACGCGTCCGGCCTGGCCTTCTGGACCAATCAGACCACGAACTGTGGTGCGTCCGATTTGCTCGTCTGTCGCGTCAATGTCAGCGGCGCCTTCTTTCTGTCTATTGAATTCCAGCAGACGGGTTATCTCGTGGAGAAGATCTACAAGGCTGCGTTCGGCGACTCGACTGGTAACTCGAACGACGGCGGCGCTCACACCCTGCGGGTGCCAGTCATTCGGCTTAATCAATTCCTGCCGGACACCCAACGCATCGGCCAGGGCGTGATCGTCAACCAGGGCAACTGGCAGCAACAGTTGGATGACAACAAGAACGCCTTCACGGAAGAGTTTGTCCAGCGTCCGGCGTTCCTGACGGCGCTGCCGTTGTCGCTGACTTCAGCGCAGTTCGTGGACAAACTGAATGACAACGCGAAAGATAACAGCAACGCGATGCCGCTGTCGCAGGCCGAACGTGACAACCTGGTGAACGCGCTAAATAACGGCACGATGACGCGGGCGCAGGTCCTGCGGGCAGTCGCTGAAGATGTTGATTTGGATCGAGCCGAAAAGAGCCGCGCGTTCGTGCTGATGCAGTACTTTGGATATTTACGGCGCAATCCGAACGATCCGCAAGACTCGGATTATTCGGGTTACGATTTTTGGCTGAAGAAACTCAACGCCGCCGGTGGTGATTACATTGCTGCGGAAATGGTCAAAGCCTTCATCAGCGCCGACGAATACCGCCGTCGTTTTGGGCTGAACTAAACGATTCTGTGAGCAACCGCCGGCCAATTCCGCGAAACTAAGCGGAGAGGCCACTTGCGGTTGCGCGCAGGCAACGCTTACAATGTGCGCCCTGACTTTTAGTTAAAGAATTCGCGTTTTCTTAATAATTTCGGCCTAAACCCAGCAGGCCAGTTCGCACTTAACTCGAGTTTCGGTTTCTTAATGATCAGACTGGTTATCGCTTTCCTGTGCGCGGCTGCGGCGTCTATGCTCGTCGCCAGCGCGCTTTCTTCTTCGGCCCAATCAACTTCGGCGACGGCGCCGGACGCGTATTTCACCCAAATTACGGCTTCGAATCGGTCGTCGGCTACCAACCAGGTCGGCTCGTTCGCTAGTGACATGACGGCGAACGGCCGGTTTGTAGTTATCGAATCGAACGGCGACATTGCGACTGAAAAGACCGCGACCCGTAATAATCAAGATGGCAATCGCGAAATCTTTCTTTACGACTATGCGCAGCGGCGTGTGTTTCAAATCACCAATACGCGCAACGTACTGAAGCCGCCCGGTAGTCCGTCACCCAGTCCCAGTCCCAGCCCGAGCCCAAGCCCGAGCGTGTCACCCAGTCCGACGCCGACGGTAAGTCCGACTCCGCCGGCCGACGAACTGACGAACACCAAGATTGAAATCAGCAACAACCGTCCGATGATTAGCGTCGAGCCGGTGACCGTAGGCGGCAATCGCACTTATACGATCGTGTTCAGTTCGAACGCGCCGGTTAGTCCGGCGTTGTTTGATGGTACTGATCCCGGCGCGCCGACAAACACTGATATGAACCAGGAGATCTGGACCTATCAGTTCACGGTAGCGGACACGGTAACGCCACCTAACGGCGCTGAGGTCGCGGCCGCTGATTTGAGTGGCGGTACTTTTACGCGAATTACCAACACTCCGGCGAGTCGCGCACCGTCACCCGGCGGCACGTTGAGCAATGGTCTCAGTTTCCCGCCATTCATTGCCGATGATAATCGCGACGCTACGATTAGCGATGATGGAAATATCATCGCGTTTATTTCCACGCGCGATCTGGTGACGGGCGGTAATCTGGACGCAGACGGCGTCCCCGCGAACGTTCCCAATCCCGAGGTGTTTATCTGGAACCGCGCCAGACCTACTCAGTTTACGCAGGTAACGAACACCAAAAGCACGTCCTTTAACAACCCAATTTTCAGTTCGAATCCGAATTTGTCCGGGGACGGCTCAGTAGTCAGCTTCATTTCTAATGCGAATCTGACTGCGAACAATGACGATGGTGGCGGACTGAGCAACGGCGAGATTTATCTGGCGAGCTATAACGCTGCTGCCGGGACGGCAAGCGTAACGCGGCAGGTTACCAAGACCAGGAATGGTTTGCCTGAGCCGTCGCCAAGTATTAGTCCCGATCCATCCGCGTCGGCGAACCTGCTGACTTTCGGACGACGCATGAGCCGTGACGGGCGCTGGATAGGTTTTGAATCTTTGGCCAGCGATCCCAAGGCCAACGGAACAAATACCGGGGCCTACGCGCCGTTTGTTTACGACGCTACTACGGACACTTTCTCTCAACTTGGCCCGCGTGATGCCACCGCGCAGGTTGACGGGATTCTGCATGTGCCGGTCTTTACCGACTACGATGCTGCCCTGCATCCCGCTTCGGTCGTGTGGTCTTCGGGCTTGAACTTCACTTCCAGCGGCACTCTGGTGACTGACACCACCGGGTTGAATCCCATACGCGAGACGGAATTCTTTTTGACCGCATTGCCGGCAGCATCGACAGGTCCTTTCATCCGAATTTCCGATTTCCCGATTGTGCCCGGACCCACCGGCGTGATTGCGAGTAATAGCCGGCGGCGGTTTGCCTTTTCGCGTCTCGGAGAGCTCGGCTTTAACAATAGCGACTTCTCGAGCGAAGTCTTCTATCAGTTGTCACCGGCGATTACCACGGAATCGGGCGCGGGAATTTCGTTATTTACCGGCGCGAGTTTGATCTCTGTGCCGATTGCCAGTCCGACGGCGACACCCAGCCCATCGGTAAGTCCGACGCCGACGCCTACTCCGAGCCCTTCGCCGAGTCCGTCAGTTAGTCCGAACGCGACACCGGCAGGCTATGCGGCGGGCGAACTCGCCGTTGCCCAGGGGACCTTCGGCGCGGTAACCAGCGCGACTGTTTCGAATGCTAACGCGTCAGAGGCGACGCGCGTGCCGTCATTGCCCATCGAATTGAGCGGTGTTTCCGTGTCAATTAGGGGCGCCGCTTGTGGGCTTTATTCAGTTAGCTCAACGCAAATCAAGTTCGTGGTTCCCTATGGCCTGGGAGTCGGTGTATTCCCGCTCGCCATTAACAACAACGGGACCGTCTTTCGCGGGAACGTCCAGATTGTCGCATCCCAACCCGATATCTTTACCAGCACGAACGGACCGGGCGGCCGCGCGGCGGTGTGCAACGCCACGAATCCAGCCGCGTGTACGGCGGAGCCTTTTACGGTGACAACCAACGACGGGACTGGCACTCAGGTCCCGACCGTCTTGCGCGTCTCGGTCACCGGCCTCCGGACGACTCTCAGCTCGGGTATCACTGCCACCATCGGTACCACCGTGATTACCGCGAGCAGCAATACCGTCTCTGACTTGCCCGGCACAGATCTCGTGACCTTTATCCTGCCGTCGACGGTTGATACGGGGGACCTCCCGATCGTGATCTCGGCAAGTGGGTTTAATAGTCGCGACGCCAGCACGGCGCCGCACATCACCATTAATGCCGGCGGATCGGGATTGCCGAACCCGATCGATAGCACCGCATTTTTTGTTACCCAGCAATATCGAGATTTCCTAAACCGCGAACCTGATGCCGCGGGTCTGCAGTTCTGGATCAACAACATCGATCAGTGCGGCAGCGATTTGAATTGCGTTGCCGTGCAGCGGATTAACACTTCCGCGGCGTTCTTCCAGTCGATTGAATCACAGCAGACGGGCTATCTCGTCTATCGAACTTACAAGGCAGCCTACGGCAACATGGACTTTGGCGGTGGCAAGGCGCCCGTGCCTTTGACGCGTCAACAGTACCTACCCGATGCGCTGTCGATCAGCAATGGCGTGATTGTCAATCAGACAGGCTGGCAGGATACGCTGGAGACGAATAAGAAGAACTATTTCGACGCCTTCGTGACCCGATCGGAATTCGTCAGCAGATACCAAAACAAGACGGGGCAGGAGTTCGTTGATTCGCTTTATAACAATGCCGGCGTGGCGCTGGGTTCCGCGCCTAACCGGGCGGCTGCGCTGAGCGAATTCAACTCGGCGCCTCCGAACGACAATACCGCGCGCGCCCATGCCCTGCGTTTAGTTGCTGAAGATGCGATGCTCTACCAGCAGGAGTTCAACAAGGCTTTCGTGCTGATGGAGTACTTTGGTTATCTCCACCGTAATCCCTACGACGCACCGGAAAAGAACTTGAACTTTGACGGCTTTAACTTCTGGCTGGGCAAACTCAACGAGTTCAATGGCAACTACATCCAGGCCGAAATGGTGAAGGCTTTCCTCTCGTCCGATGAATATCGGGCCCGGTTCGCGCAGTAGCTTTCCTCAGCACAAATTGCTAATTTGCCGGGCGCAAGCTGAAAAGCTTGCGCTCTTATTTTATGCGCGTTGGACTAGATGGCTATCCGCTATGCGAGCCTCTTACGGGCGTCGGCCACTACACCTTTGAACTTGCCCGCGCCCTGGCGCGGAACCATCCAGCGGATGAATTCGAGCTGATTGCGCCTTTCGAGTTTCATCCTTCGGTCACCGCGCAGCTCGAAGAGGAGCAGATTGGCAATTTGCGACTCGTTTGTCGCCACCTTAAGAACGTGCGCGGCCGCTGGTGGTCCTTTTATCTTCCGCGTTACCTCAAACAAGCCTCAATCGATTTATTTCACGGGACGAATTACGAACTGCCGCTGCGCCATCGCCGGCGGACTGTATTGACCGTGCATGATCTATCGTCCTTGCTTTATCCCGAATTGCACCGGCGGCAACTGGCGCGACGCATGCGCCTGCGTTTGCCCCTCGCCGTGAAGCTGGCCAAAGCCATCATCACTCCCACGGAAGCGGTGAAGGGCGAGTTATGCGCGCATCTGAAAGTGAAGCCCGCGAAAGTCACGGCGATTCATGAAGCAGCGCGGGAATCGTTTAGCCCGCTTTCACCTTCAGAATCCGCAGAGTTGCGAAATCGGCTGCGCATTGACGACGAGTTCCTGTTGTTCGTCGGGACGTTGGAGCCGCGCAAGAACCTGGTCACGCTGTTGACCGCGTATGCGCAAATCATTCGTGAGAACCCCCCGGGTCCGCAGTTAGTGCTGGCTGGAGGTGAAGGATGGTCAATGAACCTAACGCAATCAGCCATCGCTCATCATGGCCTCGCTGATCGAGTTTGCTTGACCGGCTTTATCAATGATCTGGAATTACGGGCGCTCTATTCGTCTTGTCGAGCGTTTATCTACCCATCTTTGTACGAAGGATTTGGTCTGCCTCCGCTGGAGGCGATGGCTTGCGGCGCGCCGGTGATTGCCGGCCGGGTGGCGGCGATGCAAGAGACGATTGCCGGCGCCGCGATACTGGTTGACCCGCTGGATGCAGCGGCGCTCGGACGCAGCATCGTGACGTTGCTGGAAGACGGGAAGTATCGTGATGAGTTAGTTCAGGAAGGACAACGGCGCGCGTCGCAATTTAGTTGGACGAAAGCGGCCGAGCTCACCTACGAAACATATCAGCGGGTTTGTGTCTAGGCTGTCTTTGAGTAACGCAAGCGGCACATTTTCACGAGCGTCTTGAGGTAAGCCCACCCAAATTTGATGAGCTTCGCATGAGATTTCCCGGACTGCCGCACGCGGTAGTGAAATGGAACTTCCTTGATGTGCCCGCCATTGAGATGAATCTTAACCAGAATTTCTTCGAGCACGTCGAAATCCCGGGCGCGCAGATCGAGCGCGGCGATCTGCTTCTGTTCATACATGCGAAAACCGCTGGAGACATCTCGCAGCTTTAGCCCCAGCACCACCGAGTAAGTACGATTCAGGATAGTGCTTAGAATCCGGCGGCCGATAGCCATGTCCGCACGGCCGCCGCGGACGTAGCGAGAGGCAATGAGCACGTCGCAGCTTTGACGCTCGAGCCAGAAATCTTTGAGAAAGTCGGGCGGGTGCGACAGATCGGCGTCCATGGTAGCGACGTAGGGCGCCCGCGCGGCGGCAAACCCGGCGAGCAATGCGCCGCCGTAACCGCGTTCAACTTGCTCGACGACGCGGCCTCCCAGGGCGGGGACGATCGATTTCGTATCGTCTATCGAACCGCCATCGACTACGATTAGTTCGGCGCCGATATTGAGACTCGAAACCACCTTCTGAATTAGCGGCAGCAGCGAGCGCAGATTTTCAGCTTCATTGAGCGCCGGAATCACGACAGAAAGATCTACGGTCTCATTTTGCCGGTCGGGTTGAGGATGCTCCCTTGAGGATAAGTTGGCAGACACTGTCATGTTGGCGGCGCGCAGTAGTGACGAAGTATAGAGAGTTCCAGAGAAAATCGCAGCCGACGAGCAGGCAAAAGAAAAAGGCCAGCGGGTGGCCCGCTAGCCTCTTTCGTTCCGGCCGAACCGCGCCTTTCTTAGAAGCGGTTCGTGTATTCAGTTGACGTGATAAACGCCTTGACCATTTCGGCGGAAATAAAGTTTCCGTTGGCCTGATTCAATTTCGTTAGCCAGAAGTCATAACCGGTATGGTCTACGTCGCCATTACCGTTATTCGGATCGCGACGCAGGTAACCGAAGTACTGCATCAGGACGAAGGCCCGGTTCGTTTCCTGGCTCGCCAGCGTGGCGTTCTCGGCAATGTCCCGAACCGCGCGTCCGCGCGCCGCGACGTCGCTCGTATCGCCCGCCGACCCGAACTCGTTGATTGCTTTCGCCCGATCCGCATCGTTAGCCGGAACACCGGCGAGATCTGCCATCTGATTGACAAAGGCAGTTGGCGTCAACGACGTCGGATACTTACTGGTAAATCGTGACCGCTGCACAAATGCCTGACTGAAGGCAATCTTGTTATTGTTCAGCTGCGTCTGCCAATCGCCCTGATTAACCACCACGCCGTTTCCGATTTGTTTCACGTCAGGGAGGAATTCGCCGTAAGTGACAATGGGCGCGATGATGTTATGCGTGCCGCCGATGGTCGAGACCCCGGTCTGGTCGCCATAAGCCACTTTATACATGCGCTCGACCAGGTAACCCGTCTGCTGGAATTCGATGGAGAGGAAGAACGCGCCTGAATCGTTAATGCGAGCAACATCGATGCAGGGTTGATTGCTGCCGCAACTCGTAATTTGTCCGAGCCAGAAATTGAACCCCGAGCTGTCCGGCATGCGGTTTAGAAAGTCGATGTATTGCTGCTGCACAAAAAAGTCGTTGTCCGCGATCGTGATGAACTGTGGCGGGTTGGTCCCCGGTCGCACGCGTAACGGTTTGACTTTAACATTGCCGTAGAACAGATCGGACGGCAGACCCGGAGTCTCGGTCACGATCCGCAGCGTCGGCGGACTTTGCGCGTAACTGGCCCCAATTGCAAATACGATGATTAAGGTTGCGATGGTTAGTTTCATCGGTGCTCCTAAGCCGAGTGAATCCGAGTGAAAAGGTCCAGACAATTGGGGCTAGCTCTGGTCCGATCGGTGTCAGCCCGACACCTTTTGAGGTTTTTTGAGTTTAGCCGCGCTGTTTGCGGACTGTCAATCAAATTATTCTGCCCGCGCCATTAGACGATTTGGCGCCGGATTTGGCCTGAATTTATGGCGCGAACCGCTGGTTATATTCGGTCGCGGCCAGGAACGCCTTGACCATTTCGGCGGCAACGTAATCGCCGTTTGCGGCGTTCAATTTGTTCAGCCAGAACTCGTAGCCGGTGTAATCGTTGTCCTGCGGATCATTTGGATTGCGTCTCAAATAGCCGAAGTATTGCATCAGGACGAACGCGCGGTTCTTTTCAGAATTATTCAAATTGATATCCTCAGCCACCAGGCGCAGCGCCTGTGCGCGCGACAGGCTGCCGTTGCTTATACCGCTCACGAGCATGTCCCGACGAGCCTGGGACAATGGCCTCACGTCGTTGTTGTCCCGGGCGTTGTCGTTCAGCCGGTCAACAAATTGGGCAGCCGTCATCGAGAGTGGAAAGGCGGAAAGGAAAGCCGGGCGTTGCACAAACTCTTCCGTGAAGGCGGCCTTGTTGTCTTCAAGCTGCTGCTGCCAATTGCCCTGATTAACGATTACTCCGCGGCCGATGCGCTGCGTGTCCGGCAGGAATTGATCCAGGCGGACAACTGGCACCCGCAGGGAGTGAACAGTTCCACCGAGAGTTGACGAGCCATTGTAATTGTCACCGAAGGCAGCTTTGTAGATTTTCTCAACGAGATAGCCGGTCTGCTGAAATTCAATCGACAGAAAGAATGCGCCACTCACGTTGACACGACAAACTGTCAAATCTGACGCGCCGCAGTTGGTGGTTTGGTCGGTCCAGAATGCTAAACCCGAAGCGTCGGGCTCGCGATTAAGAAAGTCGATGTAATGCTGGCGCACAAAAAACGAGGCATCGCTTAAAGGATTCGGCCCGTCCGCGCTGTCGTTGTCGATGATGCTGACCGGGACTGAGAGCGTCGGTTGAGACGCCTGCAGTACGGCGCCGGTCGGATTCGCAAGTGTGGCCGTGAAGGTCTCAGTTCCTTCTTTATATGTGTCGTTGACCACCGAGATGGGAATCGTCTTTAACGATTCATTCGGCGCAAACACAACTTTCGTGGCCACGCTTTCATAATCGCACCGAGCTGATGCCTTGCCGTTAATTACGCTACACGGCTGAGCACCCGCACTATCGCTGGTGGAAAAATCGACCGTTGATACGTCTGAGAGGTCGCCGCTGCGAGTAACAGCCAGGACTATCTGTGCGTTATTTTCGTTATTGCCGGGTGCGGTCGAACTAAAAGCAATGGTCGCCGAACCGGCATCCTGGGTCACCGGGTAATTCAATCCGCCAATCGTGATGCTGCCAGTGCGCGGCAAGGCCACCGTATTCTTGGCGACCGTATAGCCGACGGTGCCGTTACCAGTTCCGGTACCATTATTTATGGTTATCCATGAGGCATTGCTGGTAGCGATCCAGGGGCAAGACCCCTGGGTAGTAACGGCTATCGTTGCCGTGCCTCCGGTGAAAGAGAAGTTCCGGCTGGTAGGCGAGAATGAATAAGCACAACTCGAGCGCGGAGTGAACACGGCACTCTGCGCATTCGTCAATGTCCTGGGACTAAATTCCGAAGTTAGAGCATCGATAACGTACGCGTCCGGCACACCGCCCGAGATGCCCACCACGGGCAAGAGGTTTACATTGCCGTCGCCATAGCGGGTGGTGATCGTGCCGTCATTCTTAAGCTCGATTTCAAAATGAATCGGATTGCCGTTGCCATACTGAACGCCCTGCCAGCGAAAGGTTATTCGCGACGAATCAGGGGCGACAACGGCATAGACGTCAGCGCCGTTGCCGCGGCTGAGGTCGAGATCGTCCCACATGCCGGAGATCACTTTGCGCGCCGAAAGATCGGAGACCGAGCTGGGAACCTCGTCAGCCTCGCCGTTTTTTCGAAATGGCGGCGGAGAGAAATAGAGGTTTCCATTGGTCGAGATCGTCACTGAGTTGTACGGCTCGCCGTAGAAGGGGAAGGTGAAAGGCAGAGGATAATTCTGCCGGTAACTATCATCGGAGTTTAGGCCCAGCGCTGTTCCGCCCGTGGTCAGCGGAGCCGGTGAATTTAACGTGGGAACGTACGGATCGGCGGCGCTCAGAGGAATGGTCACCGGGGTCGTCGTGGGTGTTCCTTCATTACCTACATTATCGAATTCGCGCAAACGAATTGTGCCGCCAGTGTGGCGATAGGGCAGGTTGAAATTGATGCTCTGCGCTGTGCCGGACGCAGCGGGCACTACACCAGTCAACGGGATAACCGCATTCGTGTTCTGATCGATAAAGCTGATGTCGTAGAGCGACGCGGTGCCCGCCGCGCCATCGTCGCCTGATGCGATCCACGAAACATTTATGCTCCGACCGTTTTGGGAGGCGATCTGAAAATTCGTGACTGTGCCGGGCGTCGTCGTGTCGTTTTCGTTCATCGCCTGGAGCGATTTGAAAACATTCAAACGACGGCCGCTCAACGTCTTTCCCTGCAGGGAAGGAAGGATGTCACCGTTAAAAGCGAGCAGCGCGCGCAGCCGCGTAGCCGAAAGATTAGGATTGCTGGCGCATAACAGTGCGGCCGCACCGGTTACATGCGGCGTGGCCATCGAGGTTCCGCTCGACAACACGTAGCCGCTGTTCACGGTCGTGCTGAGAATGCCCGAACCTGGCGCAGCCATTAGCACCGAATGGGCGCCATAATGCGAAAAAAAAGCAAGACCGTCACTCCCATCCGTCGCCGCGATCGACATGACGTTTGGCAATCCGTAACCGCTCGGATAAACCGGCGAGATATCGTTATCGATCGGCGAAGTGTCCGGATAATTCGCGGCGGCGGCAACAAAGAGCACCCCCGACTGACCCATGGCGTTGATGGCATCGAACTCCGCCTGCGAATAACCGCCACCGCTGTAGCTGGCGTTGACGACGCGAATGTCCGCGCCTTGGGTGTTGTGGGAACTGGCCCAAAGGTCCTTCATCTGCTTCACGTAGTTGTAGGCCTTGATCGAGTCAGCTGATGACCCGCTGTCGAGAGCGGCTGAAATAAATCGCAGGGACATCAAGCTGACTTGCCAATTGACGCCGGCGACGCCGACCGAGTTGTCGCCGACCGCGCCGATAGTGCCGGCGACATGAGTAGCATGGAATTCGGGGGTGATGTTTCCCGTGTTGTCGCGAAAGTCGTAGCCGTTTACGTCTCCGCTGATTCCGCTAATCGAGCCGGGGCTGGGATTTGTCCAGATGTTCGCCTGCAGGTCCGGATGGCTTCGCTCGATGCCGGTGTCGATTACGGCGACGACAATACTCCGGCTGCCTCGCGTCGTGTCCCAGGCCTGCGGCGCGCCGATTAGCGGCATGGCGTAAAGCTGACTGTACGAAGGATCGTTGGGCGTGACGTCGAGGTGGCGGAGATAGTTTGGTTCGGCATAAGCCACGTCGTCACGCGCATTGAGTGCTGCGATAGTCTGCAGAGTTTCCTCCGGCGCCATGCGCGCGACGCGCAGGCCTGTGACGATGTCGGATCCTTCGAACCGCTCGACCTGCACCGCCACCGGATGCTGATCCTGATCTGCGGGCATGGCCGCTGCAGATCCCCTGGTTGTCACATTCAGAATAATCTGTCCTTCTGACGCGCGATTCGGTTTGAAGCGCACTAAGGCTTCACCCGGGACGAACGCCGGACGTTGGCGCTTTACGGTTTCGTTAGATTGGCCGCCGGGACGTGTGGCGCTGGAGTGTGCCGGGAGCAGGATTGCCGCCGCAATGCCCAATAACACAAGAAAAATGAATAGCGATCGCTTCATTGCGAGAAAGCGCACGCGCGACTGAAAATGATCCTGGGAATCTGTCACTTATGGAAAACCTTTGGATGCGCAACCGTTCGGGCGTGTCTAGCGGCGAACAAATATAACCCACCGAAGCAGCTTAATAACAGTCCCAGCCGCGCTGTTGGGAAATGCCGCGACGTTCCCGGCAGGCCGTGGTAAGATTACGCCCACGATTCGCCGCGTCGTGCGGGCGAACAGTTTCAGTTACCGCCTCCGCTCGTTGCCATATCGCGAGCCGTAAAGAGAAATAGCCGGCCTGCCCGGCAGTGAAAACGGATGACTGGGAGGAGACTCAGTGCCATCCTGGCGTCGATTGCGCTCCTCGGGGCGTTCGCGCCGCTGCGCGCTTACACGCTGCAATACGCGTCTTCAGGTCTGGTCGCGCGTCATTGGCTGACGCAACCAATAATCATTTCGTTTTCTACGTCGCTCGCGTCGCCGCCGGCTAACATCAAGGCGGGCAGCGATGTCATCGGCGCCGCGCGGCGCGCCCTGCGACATTGGTCAAGCGTTTCCAATGTGCAATTTTTCGAAACGAGTTCGGGTGCGCAGGCGATTAGCCCATCGAACGCCGGCGATCATATCAATCTGATCACCGTTTCCGCCGACAACGCGGGCTCGTTCAATTCGGAAGACAATCCCGGCCGCACGCGTGTTTTCTCAGACGGCAATGGGGCGATTTCTGAAGCCGACATTGCCTTGAATCCGAACGTGCTGTTTTCGACTGACGGTACCACCGGCACCTACGATCTGGAATCGACCTTCACCCATGAAATTGGCCATCTGCTCGGGCTCGAGCATTCGGCGATTATCGGCGCGACCATGCAGCCGCGTCAGGCGATGAACGGATTATTCGGACTCCCGGCGTTCACGCAGCGAAGCCTCTCCTACGACGACATTGCCGGCGCGCGCGCCTTATACGGGTCGCGGATCGGAACGGGATCGCTGCTGGGCCGCCTGGTGACTAATTCATTCGGTGGACAATCGCAGCCGGTTTTTGGCGCGCATGTCTTTGCCGAAGAGACTTCAACCGGTCGAGTGATTGCGGGCAATCTCACGGTGCACTCTGGTGATTATCGAATCGATGGTTTGCCCGGCGGCACCTATCGCGTGATTGGCCAGGGTCTCGAAGGTCCCATCGAACCTCAGGAGATTGCCACGGCGCGCGGTTCTTATGCCGGCCTGGTAGATACGACGCCGCCGTTTCGGACCTACATTGCGACGAAGGCAAATTCCCAACTGATCGCTGTGAACGCGGACAAGACTACGACACTCGGATTTTTCGTCTCGTCGAACGTGCCCCAGCTGGCGCCGCGTCTGATCGGAATGAACGGAGAACTCTCTACTGTCGCCTTGCCGATAAGCCGCGGAAAGAAGATTCGCGTCTACGTTGCCGGCGCCGGCATTGACGAAGTCCTGCCGTCGGGCATTTCATCGACGTCACCTTTCATCAGCATCGATCCCGAAAGCGTCACTGAAGAGCAGTTCGACACGCCTTACCCGGCGATCAGTTTTGAAATTGTGGTGGCGCGCAATATCGTCGCCGGCGAATACAGCCTCGTACTGCAAACAGCCGATGGCGAAATTGCGTACCTGGTGGGCGCCCTGACGCTTGATGACGCCAGCGAATGAATGAATGAGCGACCATCGTCTTGGATCGGCGGCCGATGCCCTTGCCTTAATCTCCCCTCGGCGGTAACATGCAGCCGTCCAAACAGTTCATAGCGCAGCGGCTTTATTTTACTTTCATTCGGAAGACTGAAGCGGAAGCCGGAGGTTCATCATGGTTGACTTTCTGCTGTCAATTGTAGGTTTGGCCTCGCTGCTGGGTGCGTGTTGGGAATTTTGGGCGTTTACGCGTCCGGATGGCGTTTTCAAATGGCAGGGTGTAATCGCGCTGGTGCTGGCGGTCGTTTTCTGCGCCTGCGCTTTGCTTTTGTTCCTGCGTCATGTGAATAAGGAAGAGGAGATTCACATCACCCAGTAAGCGATGGTTTGCAAGGATCACTGCCCCCGACGGATGATTGCTTGCGATGGAGTCTTGCTAACGTTTTTTTGCTGGCCAGGTCGCCCCGTCACGACCGTGGGTAGAAATTTGATCGAGCGACGCCGTTTGCGCTGGCGCTTCGTCGAGCTTGCGCAAATGGCGTTTCTGTTTTTAATTGGGTGTCGCTCACCGGTACTGACATGAAGGAGTAATCTTTGATGGCTTCGCACGCGATGTTCCTGGCGCTGCAGACTGGAGTCACGGCCAAGCAGCCGGCGTATTTTGCGATTGTGCTGGTCGGATCTTTGGTGGTCGGCGGCCTCGGATGGCTGATTGCGGCGGTGTTGGGCTTTGCCCGCGCGCGCGCTTTCGGCGCGTCCACGCGCTGGTTTAGTTTTGCCGCCGTTTGCCTGCTTATTTATCACATTCAGTTTGTGCTGCTGGGATTTGTGGCGCTGATGGGCGCGCAGCAAAATGATCTGGATTCGGTGCTGGCGTTTGGCGCTTTCTTTAATGTGTTTGTTATTTTGGGGGCGATTTGCGCGATCATGGGATTTGTGCGATTGACCAACCCACCGCGGTAACGGGTGGGTCCGCTGACAGCCGGGCGCACGCCGGCGGGCGGGCCTTAAGATTCATGCCCAGGAAATACCTGCTGCTAGCCGCGCTCGCGTTGATTGCGGGCGCGGCAGTTTTATTAGCCATCTCCAACTGGCGCGACCGCGGCCGGCCGAGATTTGTCCAGGCGCGCAACGGCCGGTTCGTTATTGATGGCAGGCCGTTCCGGTTCGTCGGAGCCAACGTCGCGGTGATGTATCGCGACGAGGATCGCGCCAAAATGCCTGAGACGCTGCGGCAAGCGGCGCAACATGGAATCAAGGTCGTGCGCGTCTGGGCTTCCGGTGAAGGCGGCCCCAACGATGTCAAGCCCATCGGGGCTGATTTCAAAGACTGGCCGCGCACACATTCATTCCGAAACAAACCCGACGAATGGAATGAAGCTGAGTTCGTCTTCCTCGATCAAGTCCTTGCCGAAGCCGCCAAAAACAATCTGCGAGTCCAATTGTGTTTGGTGAATTGGTGGCGTGACACAGGTGGCGTCAGTCAGTACCTGCGTTGGTCCGGCATCGATGGCGCTGACGACAACGCGTATCCGTATGGATTGAATCTTGAAAAGGCGATGCTGTTCTATTCGAACGAAACCGCGCGTCGCCTCTATCGCGCGCATTTGGAAAAGGTCGCCACTCGTCGCAACAGCGTGAGCGGAGTGCTGTACAAAGACGATCCGACCATTTTCGGCTATGAGTTAATCAATGAAGGGCAGTGCCTGACCGGTCGTTGGGAAGAACAGCGCGCCTGGATCGCAGAGATGAGCAGCTACCTCCGTTCACTCGATCCGGATCATATGATCGCGCCGGGCGTATGGGGCTATCGCCTGGCTGCCGAGCGCCGTGAATGGCTGGCCGACCACGCGCTGCCGAACATCGACTACTGCGACGTACACAACTATCCCAAGGATGATCACGATGTGGGCGTCGATTCACCCAAAGCCCTGAATGAATTTATGCAGAACCGGGTAGCGGCGGCGTACTCGCTCAAGAAGCCTTTGATCTTTGGTGAATTCGGCATCGGCCCTGAAGGTTTCCACGGCACAACTGAAATCGATTGGTATCGAGCATATTTCGAACATGCTGCCCGCAACGGCGCTGGCGGCGCGATGTTTTGGATCCTCACCCCGGACGCAGAGCGCGGATACGGGGTCACCTATTCATCTCCGCGTGACGCGCAGCTGCTGAGTGAAATTCAAGGCGCTTCGAACGTCTTTGCGTCGCTGGTCAATGCTTCGCCGCCGCCGGAGTTGACGGATTCAGGCAAGCATCTAATCCCGCGCCAGGTGGCCTTCAATCGGCCGCCGGATGATACGGCGGCCAAGCCAAAGATCATCTTCAAAGACGATGACCCGAACAACAAATCGATTCTTTATCGGTTCACGCCAAACAACGTGGCGAGCGGGCGATTTGAAAAGTTAGGCGGCGGCGATGGTTACATTTGGGGCGCCGGCACGGGTTACTTCGAATATGTTGTTCCGCGGCGCGATGATCGGCGCAAAGTCGGAACGATAACGGTACGGGCGCACATTCAACCCGTGTTGCCACCGGATGCAAAGAAGGAATGGGTCCGCACCCGCGTCACTCTATTCATCGATGGCAAGTTCATGGGATCGCGCTTAATCCCCTGGGAAGATCCCAAAGCCCCGGCAATCCAGGAATGGAAGATCGATTCATGGAATATCCGTTTGAACGCGGCGCGCGGTTATCCGTTAACGATTCGGTTTGCCGTGACGCCTGAGTCAGACTGGCTCTACGGCATCAACATTTCGAACTGGCCGGAAGGTTACGAGTCGCATGACGCGACACCGGTTGAGGTAACGGTAAATTGATTATGACCGGCAGCGGTTGATTCTTTAGTGGCATGCAGACTTGTTTGACCTGCGACGAATCCGCACCCGGAGTCAGTCCGTTCCGGTTTGGCTTACGGGCTAAAACCACTCAGCACGACTTCATTTCAGCGCGTAAAGTTTTGCCGCGTTGTCGTGCAGCACCATCCGTGCCAACTCCAGAGCCCGCGCGCGATCGATTTCGCCATCATTCATCATGCCCGTTAACGCCAGCGCCAACGCCTGACGCGCGCTCGTATTCGATAGCCAGGCAGTTTCGCCCCAATCGACTTCCGGTCCGAACGAGAAGGCGTCGGTGCCAAAGAGCATTTTGTCCGGATAAGTCTCGAGCCAGTTGCGCAGGATTTCGCTCAATTCGCGCGGATAGGTCAAGAAAGTCTGGGCCGAAAAATCTGCGTATACATTTGGTTTACCCATCAGCGCGCCCATCTCTTTCGTGTAGGGATAGCCGCCGTGAACCACGACAAAGTTTGTCTTTCGCAGGCTCGCATCATTGAAGACCGTTTCCAGCAGAAGCGGATTGCTGCCGCTTTGCCGGTAGAAACCGCCGGCGCCGTCAATGCAGTGAATGTGGACGGCGAGCCCCAACAGGCCACATTCGCGGGCGATATAAAAGAAAAGAAAGTCCTGCAGCGCCTTGTAATCAGCCGCCGGTGGTTCGCCGCCGCGAAAGTACTTCGCATATGTCAGCCGGGCTTTCGCCTCATCAGGATTATCAAAGTCGAGTTTCCGCAGATAAGCAGCTTCGTACTTGATCGCCACCGCGCCGTTTCGTTTCTGACGCTCGAGCGTCGGCGTCACCACCTGCTTCAGGTAGGAGTCGAGTGTTGGTGGCAAAGCCCGGACGTTTGAGTCTGTAAGATAACGCTTGAGCAGTTTCTCTTCGGCGGGATAGAAACCCTTGTAGTCCGGATTGAATCGTTTCTGCCATTCGTTGCTCAACGGAAAGAGCAGCGCGTCATCAAACGCCACCCAACGAAATCGGGGGGCGGTAAGGCCGCGGCCCATGGCGACGCGATTGGCGAACATCGTTTCAATGTTCAGTTGATCGAGAATCCATGCCGGCATGGCTTCACCGCGTTGCTTGATCACTGCCTGCTTCGCACTCATCAACTCCCGCACGTGTGCTTCAACCATGTCGTTGTGCTTGTAGCCGTAGAGGTCGCGCCAGGCCCGAATGAATTCCGGATTCGCCGGTGACAAGCGCACCGGCAGTGGAAAGGCCATAATCGCGTCGAGTGGCAGCGCATCAAATTCGGTGTCCGCCGGCTCGCCATCGGCGACGTACTTCACGGGATGCGCGTGGTTATCGATAGCTTTGAGCTTCATGATGTCAGAAAGAAGGTCGCGATCGACGCCGGCCTGAGCGTTCACCGAGGAAGGGCGTTCGCAAAGGACGGTGACCGCTACGGCGGCCAGCGCGAGCGCAACTAGTCTGATGACGGGATGAGTAAGTTTCATGGGCGACCTTTCGAATTGGACCGCATCAAAATGAAGGTGTAAATCAGTTGGATTATACTGAAGCGGGATTTTCTTACTACTAATTATTCGGTTGGCAATTATGGGTTTTGACGAAACAGTTTTTGTTACCGGCTTCCCGGGGTTTCTGGCGACTCGTTTGGTCAAGCGGCTGGCGGCGGAGGGATCGCGCTTCATTCTTTTGACGCAACCGGAGTTTGTTTCCCTGGCCTGCGAGACCACTTTGGAAATTGCCAGCGAGACCGGTTCATCGCTGGCCAATTTTCAGATCGTTGAAGGCGACATAACCAAACCCGATCTGGGAATGAAGCCGGCCGAGTTGGAGGCCGCGCGCCGGGAAACTTCCACCATCTTTCACCTCGCAGCAATTTACGATCTCGCCGTCGCCCAGGATGTCGCGGCCAGTGTCAATGTTGAAGGCACAATGAACATGAATCAGTTCGCGAAGTCGGTCGCGAACCTGCGGCGCTATCACTATGTCTCAACCTGTTACGTGGCGGGCAAGCGTCAGGGCTTGATTAAAGAAACTGAGCTGCACCACGAAGCCGGCTTTCGAAACTTCTACGAACAGACGAAATACCTGGCCGAGATTTCCGTCGATGCTTTGAAGTCGGAGCTTCCGGTCACCATTCACCGGCCGGCGGTGGTGTGCGGCGATTCCCAGACCGGCGAAACGGCGAAATATGACGGTATCTATTATCTGATTCACTACCTGCGAAAGTGGCCCGTGGCGCTGACGCTGCTGAACATCGGCAATCCGGGAGTGTGCCTTAATCTGGTGCCGGTTGATTATGTGGTCGAGTCGATGGCGGCGTTGGCGCAGGATGATCGAGCGATTGGCGCTACCGTGCAGCTGGCTGATCCGGCGCCCCTCACGACGCAGCAACTGTTCGACGCTATTTCACAGTCCATCCAGGGGCGCGATTCGTTGGCGACGGTGCCGGTGGGTATTGTCTATCCGGTGCTGATGCTGCCGCTGGCGCCGAGGATCACGGGCCTGCCACACTCGGCCGTTCCGTATTTCTTTCTCGAGCAAACCTACGACACCACGAAAGCCCACGAGTTACTTGAACCTCACGGTCTTCGCTGTCCTTCGTTTCCGGATTATGTGGATGCGCTAGTGAGCTTCGTAGCGGGACATCCGGCGTTGTAGCGCAAATTGCGATTTGCGAAATCGCAAGTTAACCACTTGCGCTACTGTTAGGGCGCAAGTCTTTCAATCAACCATTCACCATTGTCCTGCACCGAGTATCGCAGGCGATCGTGCAACCGATTGTCCTGCCCTTGCCAGAATTCGATGCGGCTGGGTGTGACGCGATAGCCGCCCCAATGCGGCGGACGCGGAACGTCGTTACCAAACTTGGAGCTGAATTCGTCGAACCGTTGGTCGAGCGCGGCGCGATCGGCGACTGTCGTACTCTGTGCGGAAGCCCAGGCGCCGATCTTGCTGCCGAGCGGCCGTGAATGAAAATACTGATCTGATTCTGCTTCAGAGACTCTTTCGACCGTTCCCTCAATTCGGACCTGTCGCCACAGCGCCGGCCAGTAGAAGAGCAGGCACGCCCGCGCATTTTCTTCGAGCTCGTTTCCCTTGCGACTATTGTAGTTGGTGTAGAAGACGAAGCCGCGTTCGTCAAAACTTTTGAGCAACACGATCCGCGCGCTGGGCGAACCAAAGCGGGTCGCGGTGGCCAGCGTCATCGAGATCGTATCCTGCTCGGAGACGCCCGCGGCCCGCGCGTCCTGCGACCATTTTTCAAATTGGCGAAAAGGATTGGGATCGGCGTTGGCTTTGGTAAGTTGAGAAGAGTTCGCGGTCATAGTGGGCTGCGAAGAAATCTAGTCGGCCGTGCCGGCGGCTTCGGCTTCTTCCTTCTTTTTGGTCCACATGCCGGCGATTTGCTGAGCCTCCGCGTAGGTCAGGTTGTCGTAGATATCTGAATTGTCGACGACGCGGCCGTTCTCGAGTTCTGCTACTTCCCAGTCGGGAGCTTCTGGATCAGTTCCGGCTTTTCCTTCTGAAAGCCGGACTTCAAGCGTCGTGTTGCTGCGTTCTTCTATCATCACGTTGCCTTTCAGGATTGGATGTTTGGCGGATGCATCTTAACTGATTTGGTAACGAGGTTCTAACGGGAACGCTGCTAATTCCGACACAGTCAGTTATCATCGCCAGACTGAAATGCGCCGGCTGAAAGAAACAGAACTGCCCCTGGTCGCCATCGTGGGCCGACCCAATGTGGGCAAATCTACTTTATTCAATCGACTGATTGGCGAACGCCGATCGATCGTTGGCGACGAGCCGGGTATCACGCGCGATCGGATCTACGGCGAGGCGGAATGGAACGACGTGCGGTTCGCTTTGGTTGATACGGGCGGCATTGTGCCCGACGACGAGGCGGTGATTCCCGCGAATATTTTGAAGCAGGCGTCGTTTGCTATTGACGAAGCGCAGGCGCTGGTTTGGGTCGTCGACGCGCGCAAAGGCGTGACGCCGCTGGATGAAGAATTGGCGCGGCTGCTGCGCGGAACCGGCAAACGGGTGCTGGTCGCGGCGAATAAAGCCGACGCGGTAAATTGGGAGAGTGACGCCGGCGAGTTCCACACGTTTGGGTTCGAAGATGTATTTCCGATTTCGGCGGAACATGGAAATGGAATCGGCGAGATGCTGGATGCGCTGGCGGCGAGTGTCAGAAGCCCGACAGTAAGGGAGGGCAGCTTTGATGCAGCGACCCGCAATGATGCCGGTGAGCCGCCAGCACCGATGCCTGCGCTCCAATTGGCCATCGTGGGTCGTCCTAACGTCGGCAAGTCTTCATTGCTGAATCGGCTGCTCGGTGAGGAGCGCGCGATTGTCTCACCGGTCGCCGGCACGACGCGCGATTCGGTTGATACCCTGCTGGAAACCCCCGAGCAAAAGTTTCGCATCATCGACACTGCCGGCATTCGGCGCAAGGGTAAGACGACGGCGATGGCCGAGAAACTTTCGGTGATCATGGCGCGCAAGGCATTGGAGCGAGCTGATGTGGCGATCGTCGTTATCGATGCAGAGCAAGGAGTCGCGGCGCTTGATGCAGCCATCGCCGGCTACGCCGCTGAGGCCGGATGTTCAATCATTCTCGCCGTCAACAAATGGGACGCGCTTGAGAACAAAACGACGGGGACCCCGGCGGCATTTGAACGGGGTCTGCGCGACCAGATGAAATTCCTGAGTTGGGGCGAGGTGATAACGATCTCGGCCCTCACTGGTCAACGCACACCGAAGCTCCTGCCGCTGGCTATTCGCGCTAACCAGGCGCGCCGCACGCGCATCGCGACTTCGCGTTTGAATGACTTTTTCGAGCGAGAGGTGAAGCAGCGCAGCGGCATAACGCCGGCGAAAACTCATGGGGGAGCGCGGTTGCACGTCCAATACATCACGCAGATTGGCATTCGGCCACCGACCTTCGTGGTGTTTACGTCAGGCGGGAAAGCGGGTCTGCATTTTTCCTTCCTGCGGCATCTCGAGAATCGACTGCGTGAGGAATTCGATTTTTTTGCGACGCCAATTCGCATTGTAGAACGACATAAAAGTCGCAAACGCCGCCATTAAATGAATAAGGCCCTTAATTTTGAAATAAAGGCGACTGAAGGCGAAGCCCGTTCAGCCACGCTCACGACGCGCCGCGCGGAAATCGAAACGCCCGTGTTCATGCCGGTGGGCACCGCGGGAACGGTCAAGGGCATCCGGTTTGAAGAACTCGAATCATCCGATCTGGATGCTCAGATCATCCTCGGCAATACCTATCATCTTTGGTTGCGGCCGGGACTCGAGACGATCAGAGAGTGCGGCGGACTGCACAAGTTCATCGGATGGAAGCGAGCGATGCTGACTGACTCTGGCGGGTTCCAGGTGTGGAGCCTCGGCGCGCTGCGGAAGATCACCGAGGAAGGGACTGAATTTAGATCGCACATTGACGGCTCGCGGTGCTTTCTCTCGCCGGAAGTCTCGATGGAAGTGCAAGCTGCGCTGGGCGCTGAAATCGCGATGGCTTTTGACGAGTGCGCCCCGGGTGAGGCGACGCATGACGAAGCTCGTCAAAGCCTGGAGTTGACGCTGCGTTGGGCGAAGCGATCAAAGGACGCTCTTGTAACGCAAACTGTTGGTTTGCGCGCTGACGAATCAAAGACGGATGAATCGCAAACTGACAGTTTGCGTTACAGGCAGGCGCTGTTCGGTATCGCTCAGGGAGCAGGTCATCTCGATTTGCGAAGAGAAAGTCTCGAAAGGACTGTCGAAATTGGATTCGACGGTTACGCGATTGGCGGTCTCAGCGTGGGCGAAGAAAAGCACGTGATGATGGAAGTCATTGAAGAGATCGCGCCCCGCATGCCCGCCGACCAGCCGCGCTATCTGATGGGTGTCGGCACCCCGGAAGACTTGATTGAGGCCGTGGCGCGTGGCGTCGACATGTTCGATTGTGTGCTGCCGACGAGGAATGGGCGCAACGGCCAGGCGTTCACTTCACGCGGCAAATTGAGTATCAAGAACGCCCGCTATGCGTTGGATCAGAAGCCGCTGGACGAGTCTTGTAATTGTTCGGTTTGCCGCCGGCACACGAGGGCTTTCATCAGGCATCTTTATCAATCCGGTGAGATGCTCGCGAGTATCCTGCTGACCCACCACAATCTGGCGTTCTTCCTTGACACCATGAAACGTGTCAGGCAAGCTATCCGTTCTGGCCAATTCGCAAAATTTCGGCGAGAGTTCACTGAGCAACTGCATTGTGGATTGGAATGAAGCCCGGCGCTCCGTGCGGTGGGTTCGAGCGAAGCGACGCGTGAACTCGGCAAACATAATCTAACTTGACTGTGTACCTATTTCTCTTCCAGGGTGGCGCGGGCGGACTCGGGTTTCTGCTCCCGATGGTTCTCGTTTTCGGGGTTTTCTATTTGCTGCTGATTCGTCCGCAACAGCGCAAGCAGCGCGAACTCCAGGCAACAATTGCGCAGTTGAAGGCGGGCGATCGAGTGGTCACCACCGGCGGCGTCGTCGGCAAGATCACCGAAGTCCGCGAAACCAGTTTTTTAATCCGCAGCGCCGAGAAGACAATCCTCGAGATTGCGCGCACGGCCGTTGCGGGAGTTGATTCGGAAGAGACGAAATAGCTCCCCGTTTAGCCGCGGCACCTGTGCCGTCACGTATTTGCCGCGCACTGCGGCGTCTAACGCTGAGACGTTATGAAGAAACGAAATCTACTTCAGCGCGCCATCATTATCGGCATCGTCACCCTTGTCGGTATTTATATCGTCATTGGTCCGCACGGCCGGCGTCCCCACGCTCAGGACTTCAAATGGTCCGGCATCAAAGCGAACCTGGCTAATAACATTCACCTCGGTCTTGACCTGAAGGGTGGCTCGCACCTCGTGATGCGCGTGAAGGTTGAGGATTACCTAAAGCGACTGACTGAGGACAGCGCGGTAGCGGCGCAGAATGCCGCCAAGGACGCCGGCTTTGACGTGAAAGAAGCTCACGCGGAAACAGCCAGCGGAAGTTATCGAGTGGTGATGACGATTGGCGACGCGGCGAAGGTGAAAGACGCGCGTGATGCGGTGCAAAAGAAAGTCGATCTTAGTGACAACGCCGGGTGGAGCTTTTCGCAGTCAGGCGCCACGCTCAATTGGAGCCTTACAGGGACGCAACAGAAAGCGCTCGGCGATTCAGCCACCGACCAGGCCTATAAGATCATCGACAGTCGCATTAACGCTATTGGCGTAGCCGAGCCAACTTTGCAACGCCGCGGCGGACAGAACTCACACGAAATCCTTTTGCAGATGCCGGGTATTTCCGATCCTGAGCACGTGAAGCAGTTGCTTGCCGGCCAATCTCACCTTGAGCTGGTGCACATTATCAGCCCGCCCAGTCCCGCGCCGTCGCAATCGTACATGTCGAAAGAGGAAGCGATGGCGTCGCTCAACAGTGGCGGCAACATTCCGGCAAATCGACGCGTGCTGCCTTACAAAGAGCGGACGGACGAGACGACTCCGGAGCAGAGCGTTAATGCACCGAAGCCGCAACGATGGGTGGTGGTCGAGTCCCCGGCGATCATCGACGGTATCGACTTGCGCACAGCCCAAGCGATTCCCGAGCGTGCCGGCGGTGACAAGTATCAAATTACCTTTTCGCTGAAGAAGGCCGGTGCGGATAAGTTTGGTGCGTGGACCGGCGCTAACATCAACGAGTACATGGGCGTCGTGCTCAATGATGAAGTGAAGTCGATTGCATACATCAAATCGCAGATTTTTGATCAGGGTGAAATCACCGGCAACTTTACAAAAACCCAGGGCGACGATTTGGCGTTGACGCTGCGCTCCGGCGCCCTGCCCGCGCCCATTGAATATTCGGAAGAGCGCACCGTGGGACCGAGCCTGGGCGCTGATTCGATTAAATCCGGCGTTCGCGCTTCGGTGCTTGGTCTGGCGCTGGTAGTGCTGTTCATGTTGATTTACTACCGCGGGTCTGGCATCAACGCGATTGTCGCGTTGTTGCTCAATATGATTCTGATGCTCGCGGGGCTGATCGTTTTCGGCGCGACTCTAACGCTGCCCGGAATCGCCGGTATTATCCTGACGATCGGTATGGCGGTCGATTCGAACGTGCTCATCTTTGAGCGTATTCGTGAAGAAATGAGATCCGGAAAGACAATTCCGTCGTCAGTTGAACAGGGGTTTGCGCACGCCTTCGTGACCATCATCGACACGCACGTGACTACCATTGTGTCGGCTATTTTTCTCTACTTCTTTGCGACGGGCGCGCCGATGATTCGCGGATTTGCAGTGACCCTGGCCCTGGGTTTGGTGGTAAATCTTTTCTCGGCTGTCTACGTGTCGCGCACGATTTTCATCTGGTTGTTGAGCCGCAAGGGTCGACGCGCAGAATCGTTGAGCATCTAAGAGTTTCTGCATGTTTCAATTATTTCATAACGTAAACATTGACTGGCTGGGCAAGCGCCGGTTCTTCATTGGTCTCTCGATCCTGTTGATGTTGGCCGGTATGGGCACGGCGCTTTATCGCCACAAGTTTCATCCCAACGGCACGGATGCGTTTAACCTCGGGGTAGATTTCAAGGGCGGCACGGTCGTCACGGTGCGATTCAAGCAGCCACCTTCAGTGGAAGAGTTGCGCGCGGCGATTCAAACTGCCGGTGTTCATGACGCGGTAATTCAGCCCGTGCTCGATCGGCAGGGCGAATTTCTAATCCGGGTTCCGCAAATGGGCGCAGCGCAGACTGAGGCGACTCAGACGCAGGTGGGAGTGGATCCGGCGCGCGCGCGACTCGGTCAGGCGTTTCAGACTTTCGGGAGCGGGAACGCTGAATTCCTCGGGACTGAAGCAGTCAGCGCGGTAGCCAGCTCGCAGCTTCGCACGCAGGCCATTGCAGTGACGATCGCCGCCCTCGTCGGCATGCTGCTCTTCATTGCGTTCCGCTTTGAGTGGACGTACGGCGCCGGCGCGGTCATTGCCGTATTTCACACCGTACTGGTGACCCTCGGTCTTTTTTCTATCTTTCAAATTGAGATCAATTTGACGGTAATTGCGGCGCTGCTGACGCTCGTAGGCTTCGACGTAAACGACTCGATCGTGATTTTCGATCGCATTCGCGAGAACCGAAAACTCTACCGGCGCATGAGCCTCTACGATGTGACGAACCTGTCGATCAACCAGACATTGTCTCGTACCGTAATCACTTCGGGACTGGTTTTCTTGTCGGTGATTGCACTCGTATTGCTGGGCGGGGAAACGCTGAGACCGTTTTCGCTGGCGCTGCTAATGGGTATTCTATTCGGCACTTACGACACTATCGCCGTAGCCGGCCCAATCATGGTTTGGTGGGAGCGTCGGGTGACTGCTGCGGAACGGAACGCGGCCACGAACGCTTCGCCCGGCGCCGTGCGCAACTCGCCACGCGCGGGTGTGAACAAAGCTTCGCGCGCTGCCTTGGCGCGGGAACAAAAATCATAAGTCAGAGTCTAATCAATCGCGTTTGCTTGGTCCGCGATGTTTGCAAATTAGTTGTGACGACCCAATGTTTGATTGGGAATGTCCTTGACTTTGGCGCGGTTGCCATCTTAGACTGCGCCCGTTGCTGGCCAATTAAATAGCTTTGAATACGGTGCCCTTGCTCCACGAATAAGGGAACGCAGGGACGCTTGTCACGTTGAGGCTTTGCCAGGTTGCTTCGCCCGATGTGACATGCAACCCTTCTCTTTTACCTTCTCGTGGATGCAGTTTGCGGGTTCAGTCACGAAACTCGTAACCGTTTGCGCGGTTCGTCCGTTTGATTAGCCTTGACCCACTTGGCGCCGAACTGGAGGAAGTAGAAAATGTTCGAACACTTAGTTGAATCCGGATCGCATTCCGAGGATATAAAAAGAAAAGGCAGCTTCCTGGCCGGTTTCGCGATTCTTTACCTGGTGCTGATCTTCGCAGGTTTGATCGTCGGCATCCTGCTGGCCCCGGCCTATATTGACCAGCAGGCGCTTGAGCTGACGGCGCTGGTTGCGCCCGTCCCGGTGCAGCAACAGCAACAGCAGCAAAAACAGGAAGCCAAGCCGGAGAAGCAGGAGCTCGCGAAGAACGTTGACGTTCGTCAGCAGGCTATTGCTGATGTTTCGCGCGCCGACCTGGTGCCGAAAGAAATCTCGGCCAAGGCGAGTGACATTCCGCCGGTTCGATCGAACGTGCAGACAGTGATTTGTCCTACTTGCGGCAACTCGAATGCGGTTGCGCCCGCGGCCCCGGGTGCCGGGACCGGCGCGATTACCACCCAGCCTGAAAGAGTCGTGATGAACGACGAACCGCCGGCGCCAGTGCCCACCCCCAAGCCGACCCCGCATGCGCCAATTTCCGGCGGCGTGCTGAACGGCAAGGCCATCCGTCTGGTGACGCCACCTTATCCGGCAATTGCGCGCAGTGCGCACGCGGCGGGACAGGTGTCAGTGCAGGTGCTGATCGATGAAAACGGCAACGTGATTTCGGCGACGCCCACGTCAGGTCATCCGTTGCTGCGGGCAGCTGCCCAGTCTGCCGCGATGTCATCCAAGTTTTCGCCGACGAAACTTTCCGGTCAGCCGGTGAAGGTCAACGGCGTAATCATCTACAACTTTGTAGCGCAATAAGCATTCGGCGCCGGCCGGCTCTGACAGGAGCGGCCGGCGTCAAAGTCTTAGAGCCGGTAGAAATCAAACGTAATAAAAAACTTTTGGAGGAGTTACCGTGACTATTCTGACAACCATCCTCGGAACGAAAGCGATGGGCTTTCTTCTGTTTCTCTTGCAAGCTTCGCCGAGTCCGGCCGCCGGTTCCACGACGGGCAATGAATTTACCATCACTGAAATGGTCAAGAACATGGGCGCCGTCGCTATTACGGTCGTCATCATTCTCTTGATCATGTCGGTCTATTCGATCGCGATCATGGTCGAGCGTTATTTGACCTACACCGCGGCCAAAAAGCAGTCGCGTGAGTTTGCGCCGCGCGTAGCCCAGGCCCTGAAGAACAATCGCATCGAAGAAGCGATCAATATCAGCGACAAGCATCGCAAATCGCACCTGGCAATGGTCGTGAACAGCGGCCTGCAGGAATTTCGCGCCCACGAAGCATCCTCTGATATTTCAGGCGATGAGATCGAGGCTTCGAAGCGCGCCCTGCAAAGAGCAATCGCCATCAAGACTGCGGAATTCCGTCGTGGTCTCTCAGGCCTTGCGACCATCGGTTCGACGGCTCCGTTCGTGGGTCTCTTCGGAACCGTGTTCGGGATTATCAACGCGTTCCGCGGCATGAAGAACGCCGAGACGGCTGGTATCGCGGCGGTCGCCGGCGGTATTTCTGAAGCGCTGTTTACCACCGCCCTCGGCCTGGTCGTCGCGGTTCCCGCGGTCTGGCTGTTCAACTATTTCACGGGCAAGGTCGACGGCTTCATAGTCGAGATGGACAACTCAGCTTCCGAGTTGGTTGATTACTTCATCAAGAACCGCACCAAGCAGTTGAACCCGTAACGGGTGTCGCGTGTTTGTTTGGGAATGGGGAGCGTGAAGCGCTCCCCGTGTTTGGCTTAGCAGAAGAAGGAGTCTCAAGTCATGGGAATGCAAGGCGGCAGCGATCATCTCGCGTCGGAAATCAACGTCACGCCGATGGTCGACATCATGCTCGTGCTGCTGATTATCTTCATGGTGGTCACCCCGTTCCTGCAACAGGGCATCACGGTAGCGATTCCGCGCGACCTGCGAAATCCCGATGAAGATCAGGCGATCAATAAGGAGAGCTCGGTAATCATCTCGGTCCCGAAGGACGGCGAGTATTACATGGGCAAGAAGAAGGTCAACGTCGAAGACCTGAAGTCGGCGGTAGAAAAAGCGCTGGCTAACAAGAAGGAAGAGGACAAGATTGTCTATATCAAGAGCGGCATTGACGTGAGCTACGGCGAAGTCGTCCGGGTCATTAACGCGGTCCGGGAAAAGGGTGTAGATAAGATTGGTTTGGTTGCCGACAAGAAGAAGGGCAAGGCGGCCGCAGCCGCGCCCGCAGGCTAAGAGTTTTTGCACGACGTCCGCCAGAGCGGACGAAATGGATTTAGAGCGAGGTTAATCTTATGGCAATGGGTGGTGGCGGCAATCGCGCCGTTCCTTATATCAACGTTACGCCGCTAATCGACGTACTGCTGGTACTGCTAATCATTTTCATGGTGGTGACACCGCTGCGGCCGAGTCGTTTCAAGGCCGATATCCCCACGCAAAGGGATCCGAACGAGGACGTCAGCAAATTGAAGCCGAACCCGCTGACCTTGGTGGTTTCGATTTCGACGGACTTGCAACTGAAGCTGAATACGGAAGTGATGGGGTCGGTCAATGATCCCAGCGCGCTCGCCGCAAAGTTGCAGCAGACGTTCCAACAGCGCAAGGAACAACACGCCTACAAGTACGGAATGGAAGGCGCTACGAACATTCCGGAAGATCAGCGGATTGAAAAGACCGTTTTCGTGAAAGCCCCGCGCGCGCTGAAGTACGGCGACGTCGTGAAAGTTATCGATGCGATCAAGGGCGCCGGCGCCAATCCGGTTGGTTTGCAGGTCGACGACCTGCCGTAGTAACACTCTGACGATTTTTCGCCCGGGTTGCGGCCGCGGAATTCTCGGTGACCGAACCCGGGCATCATCCTTATCTTAACGGAGCTAATAGAATGAAATTCTCCTGGTCCCGGATCGGCGCGACAGCGATTCTGGGTTTGTTTGTCGCCGCCTCTGCGGGATGTACTCTGGTCAATAAGATCAGAGCGAAGAATGAACTGAACGAAACCGCGAAGTCCTATAAGGAAGGCCGATTCGAAGACGCTGAACAGCATGCCAAGCGCGCGTTGCAGCTCGATCCATCGAATCCTACGGCGCCCATCTTCATCGCGCGCGTCATTCACCAACAATACAAGCCGGGCGTCGACCAGCCTGAGAACGTGCAACGGGCCAAAGACGCCATCGAAGCCTACCAGCGGGTGTTGCAGGAGAACCCGAACAACGAAGAAGCCTATAAAGCAATCTCCGTTTTGTATGCGGCGATTAAGGACGAAACGAATTTGCGCTCGTGGATTATGAAGCGGGCCACCGATACAAATCAGGCGCCGGAAAAACGAGCGGAAGCCTACGCAATTCTGGCCGGCAAGGATTGGGATTGTTCATACAAAATAACCGAACTGCCGGACATCAAGTCGACCTCAACTGAAGGCGGCACTGCGAAGGTGACCTACAAGAAGCCCGAACAGAAGGACTTCGACAACATCCAGAAGTGCGTCGTCCGCGGCCTGGAAGAAGCCGACACCGCGATTAAGTTCGATGCCAACACCGAGTCGGGGTGGTCCTACAAGGCCAATCTGCTGCTGGAAGCAGCCAAGCAGGCGGAAATGGATGGCAAGCCCGATCAGAAAGCCACTTACGAGAAGCAGGCCAAGACCGCGCAGGAACGCGCGGGCCAGCTTTCTGAGGAGCGCCGCAAGAAGGAAGAGGCAGCCGAAGCCGCAGCCGGAACGCCTACTCCATAACCCGAAACCAAGGGGTCAGAGGTTTGAGGTCAGAGATCAGTCTTATCTGATTTCTGACCTCTTTTACTTAACAAGACAATACTTCAGGGCGGCCTCGTCGATTCCGTCGAGCAGCTTGCCAATGTGATTTGGCGCGTGCGTTCAAGAGAAGCGTCACCTGTTGCTATAATGTAAGAGGTTAGAGATCAGGGGTTTGAGGTTAGAAGTTCTTTTATGGCCTCTGACCTCTAAGCTCTGACCTCTATTTTTCTATGGTTCGCATCGAGGAAATCTGCGACAAGGTCCGCCGTAATCACCCACAGGCTGATCTTAATTTACTGCGGCGTGCTTATCTTTTTTCGGCGCGCGAACATCGCGGTCAAAAGCGCGCCTCGGGCGAGTCCTATCTGGTCCACCCTCTGGAAGTGGCAAACATTCTCGCCGACATGCGGCTGGACGCCGTCTCGGTTTCGACAGGTCTACTGCACGACGTCGTCGAGGACACGCTGGCCGACGCGGCCACGATCCGTGACTACTTTGGCGAAGAGGTCGCGCACCTGGTCGAAGGCCTTACCAAGATTGCTCATATCAGCAAGCTCTCGCGGGAAGAGCAGCAGGCCGAAAATGTTCGCAAGATGCTCCTGGCGATGGTTGACGACGTGCGGGTCGTGCTGGTGAAGCTGGCCGACCGGCTGCATAACATGCGCACGCTGGAGTATCTGAATGCGGACAAGCGGCGTCGGATCGCGCAGGAGACGATGGATATCTACGCGCCGATTGCGCACCGGCTGGGCATGGGTAAGTTGCGCGGCGAATTGGAAGACCTGGCATTTAAGAATCTTCACGCGGACGATTACCGGGAGATTACCTCCCAGTTGGAAAAGCGCCGCGCCGCGAACGAAGCTTTTCTCAATGACGTGACCGCGCAGATCGAAGAGAAGATGCGCGAGGCGGAAGTGCCTTTCGTCAGAGTCGAAGGCCGGGTGAAACGGATCTATTCAATCTGGAAGAAACTAAACGCGCAGGAGATAGATATCGATCAGGTTTACGATCTGGTGGCGGCCCGGGTGATTACCCCCGACGAGATTCGTCATTGCTATGCGGCTCTCGGCGTAATTCACAACGCCTGGAAGCCGGTGCCGGGGCGTTTCAAGGATTGGATTGCGACGCCGCGCGACAATCTGTATCAATCACTACACACGTCCGTCATCGGCTCGAAAGGCCAGCCGTTCGAGGTGCAGATTCGCACCGAGCAGATGCACCTGGTAGCTGAAGAAGGCGTCGCGGCCCACTGGAAATATAAGGAAGGGAAGCGCGGCGCTCATGACGACGACGAGGCGTTGAAGGTGCTGCGGTCCCTGGTCGAGTGGACGCAGGAAGTGAAAGACTCGCGCGAGTTTATCGATGCTCTCAAACTCGATCTTTATCCGAAAGACGTCTACGCGTTCACGCCGATGGGCAAGGTCATTCAGCTGCCGCGGGGCGCGACGCCGGTCGACTTTGCGTTCATGATCCACTCGGAGGTCGGCAACACCTGCACCGGCGCGCGCGTTAACGGCCGCATGGTGCCGTTGCGCACGATGATTCAGAACGGTGACGTGGTTGAGATTATTCGCAGCGCGAATGCGCACCCCTCCCGCGATTGGCTGAACTTTGTCGTTACTTCGCGCGCCCGCAACCGGGTTCGTCACTGGGTGGCGGATCAGCAACGCGCCGAATCAATCGAAATCGGCCGCAAGCTGCTCGAGAAGGAAGCCAACCGTTTCCGGCTCTCAATTAGGAAGATGCTGAACGACAGCAACGGTGATTTGAAGCGGATCTCAGGTGAATATGGTTATGGGCGCTCAGATGATCTGCTGGCGGCGATTGGCTACGGCAAGCTCGTGCCGCGCAATGTCATTGCCAAGTATCTCGGACCGGAAAAGTTTGAAGCTCTCGATAACCAAAAGGAATCCCGTCTGCGTACCGGCGTGCGCGCCGTCAAACGGCTGATCACGGGCGATGATGCGATTGTCGTCCGGGGCGTCGAAGACCTGATGGTCAATCGCGCGCGTTGTTGTAATCCCTTGCACGGCGAGCCCATCATTGGCTACATCACCCGCGGCAAAGGTGTGGCGGTGCACACTGCGCGGTGCCGCAATGTGAAGCAACTGATGGTCAATCCCGAACGGATCGTCGCGGTTGAGTGGGCTTCGAAACCTGAGAAGACAGCGTACGCCGTAAAATTGCTGGCGGTGACGGAGAACCGCACGGGCATGATCGCCGGCATCACCGGCGCTATCTCAGATATGAAGACCGGCATTCGCGATGCGCGCGCCTCGATTGGTCCGGATCAAAAAGGCCGTATCGAAGTAACTGTGGAAGTGTTCGACGTCAAACACCTGGACAAGGTCATGACTTCGGTTAAGAACGTCTCGGGCGTGTTGGATGTTGAGCGTCTGCAGGGCGCGGTGTGAGAGCAAAACGCAGTAAGCAGATAGTTTGGACTTCTTTCTGCCTACGGCTTCCTATTTCCCTCCGTATCGTAAACCTCAATCTTTTCTGAATAAGGCTTAATTTGCTCCATGATCTCCGCAGCGTCGCCGACGATTACCACTGCGGCTTGATTTGGCGTGACATAATTCTGTGCGGCCTTGCGAATTTCCTCGGTAGTGACGGCATTGACGCGGTCGCGATATGTGCGCAGGTAATCGTCGGGTAAATCGAGCATTTTCATGTTGACGAGTTGATCGATCAATCCATCCTGCGTTTCGATGCGAATTGGGAATACTCCGCTCAGATACGATTGGGCATTAGTTATTTCGTCTTCAGATACGGCTTCGTCGCGGATGCGATCCAACTCATAAAAGAACTCGTGCAGTGAAGCGCCGGTCACTGCCGTTCTCACTTCGGCCGTCGCCCGAAAGGTGCCCGCCAAACGCCGCGCGTCAAGATTTGAATACGCTCCGTAGGTGTAACCCTTTTGCTCGCGCAGATTCATGAAAAGCCGCGACGAAGCGTTGGCGCCGAGAATCGTGTGCATTAGCAGCATGGGGAAGTAATCCGGGCTGGTACGCTTGATGGCCTCGTTGGCAATGACGATGTTCGACTGCGCCGAACCCGGCCGATCGACCAGATAAATCGCGCGCTCCGCTCGTTTGGGTAAGGCGGGCGAAGCGGGTTGCGAGACCGATTGCGCGGGCCAGGCGGCGAATAATTCCGTCACTCGCGAAATAATTTCCGCGGTTTCAAAATCGCCCACGATGGTCATCACGGCATCTTTGGGGACGAAAGTCGCCTTGCGAAAAGAGAGCAAATCATCGCGCGTCAGTTTGTCCAGCATTTCAGCAGTGGGCGAGATGGTCGCGTATGGGTGGGTGCCAAAGATCACCTTCGCCATCCGTTCCGAGGCGAGAAAGCCCGGCTGCGCGCGCTGCTGAATCAGCATCTGCTTGGTGTTTTCGCGCGCCAGATCCACTTCGTTCTGCGGGAACGTCGACCGCAAGGTCACGTCAGCGATCAATTCAAGAATTTCGTCGACGTAAATCGATAGTGAAGAAGCTGCGACCGTGGTGAAATCCGAACTCGATCCTACTGACAGGGTCGCGCCCAGGCGTTCGATCTCTTCAGCTATTTGCCGGCTGGTACGCGTCTCGGTGCCCTCGGACAAAAGATGCGACATCATGTCGGACAGCCCGGGAAGCTCAGCCGGATCGTTCGCATCGCCGGAACGGAAAGAAAGCCGAAAACTGATCAACGGCAGTCGCTTGTCCTCGATTAGGGTGAGACCCAGCCCATTTGGCAGAGCCGTTTCGTATGGCTCCGGCAGATTGAGCGGCCGCGGCGACAGCGGCGGAGGCATTTCACGTCGGAAGTCTTCAGTTTGCAGGTTCATCCAGGTACCAGGCGTACAAGATCAATTTGATTCCACTTGCGGTTGTTGGATTGACGCTACCGGCGGCGCCGCCGGAGATTCATCGGAGGTTGGCGGCACCTGAGGCAACGGTGCGGTGGGTTGCTCCTGCTCGCCTGCTTGTTGGGGTTCGGCCGGCGCCGGTTCTTCGGATCCTGGCACAATCTCCAGCAGCACCCGGTTATCGGTATCAAGATAATTCGCCACCGCGTCGCGAATCCGATCCGCAGTCACATCAAGATAGTTCTGCAAATCGGTATTGAATAACTCGGGATCGTCATCATAGAGCGCGCACTCGGCTAATTGCTGGGCGCGAAACAGTGACGACTGCCGGCTTCGCACCGCGGCATTGAAGAGGTTGTTACGCAGCTTTTCCATTTCTTCGCTGCTTGGGCCTGCGATAGCGAGCTGATGAATCTCATCAAAAATCGCGGTGCGAATCTGACCGCCTTCGCGATCAGGCTTGGGGATGACTACGATGAACAGGCCGGATGGCCCGCGTCGCTCATCGATGCCGCCCTGAATCTGCACCACTGACTCTTCGCCTTTCACCAGTTTCTGGTAGAGACGAGCGCTCTCGCCCTCGAATAAGAGATGACTCGCGAGCGATAGGGCGTAGAACTCGGGTGTCCGACGCGCGGGAATTTTCCATCCGAGTGCAAATGCCGGCACCGGGGCGAGCTTATCGAAGAAAGTGTCCTGGTTGGTCGCGACTTCATCAGGTTCGTGAACGTCAACCGGCGGAGGTGTTGGCTGGCTGGGAATGCCGGCGAAATATTTGTCGATCAAGTTCCGCGTTTCCGTTTCATCAAAATCACCAGCGACTGAGAGCACCGCATTGTTGGGCGCGTAATAGATCCGGAAAAACTCGCGAATATCTTCGACCGTGGCCGCGTCGAGGTCTTCCATCGAACCAATCGTCGAGTGGGCGTTCGCCTGATTCTGAAAACTCATCTCGAATAAACGCAGAAACCCGTTAACGTATGGCTGATTGTCGTAACGCAGGCGCTTTTCTTCTTTGACGGCTTCGCGCTGGTTGTCGAGGTTCTCCTGGGTGACCGCGAGCGATCGCATGCGATCACTTTCCAGCCAGAGTGCCAGCGGCAGCTGACTGGCCGGCAGCGTCTCGAAATAATTAGTGCGCTCGCTTGAGGTCGTTCCGTTCATCGTGCCGCCGGCATTCGAGATGTATTGGAAGTGCGCCGCCTTGGGAACGTTTTCAGACCCCTGAAACATCATGTGCTCGAACAGGTGAGCGAAACCGGTGCGGCCTTCGCGCTCGTTGCGCGACCCGACGTCGTAATAGACCGCGACCGATACGACCGGCACCGAATGGTCCTCGTTGAGTACGACTCGGAGGCCATTCGCTAAAGTGAATTGTTCAATAGGTGTATGCGGAACCTGGAAAGTTTTCGGCACAAGCTGGCTCGCTTCGTTCCGCGCGTGCGGCGGTTGATTGAAGAACGTTTGGGGGAATTAGAAGAAAAGATTCTAGCGCGGAATTCGATCATAAACAAAGACGCTCCACTGCGAGCTCTCGCAATGGAGCGAATTGTTGATTCGTTGAGCGAACCTTTACGAAGAAGTTTTCGCTTCGCCGACCATTCCGCGAAGTTCGGCCCGCAATCGCTCAATCTCGGCCAGTTTCTGTTCGACGCGCTCGAACAATGGTCCCTGTGATTTGATCCCTTCGTCAATCAAGAAGGCCGCCGCTTCGGCGCGGGTGCCGAAAACCCCAGCCTGGACCAGTTGCCCTAATTTGATTTGTGCATCATGCGAAACCTTAACGGCGAGCATATAGTCGTCTTTCGCCGAAATCGCGCGTTCGATCGTGCGGCTAATATCGCGGCCAATCGCCGAAAGTTGTTCGGGAATTCTCGCGGCCATTTCGCGTACAGACGAACCCGCGGCCGAACGATCGCCTTCGGCGTCGATTTCACGGTCGTTGACTAACAATTCGTCTCGATTGTCTTCACTATTTGTTGGCGGTTGATACGGTGTGCTCATAAATGTCTCCTTAATCAGCAGAACTCTGTACGATTGCGCGGGGTTACAAGTTCATTCTAAGAAGCGCGCAAACAGAGCGTCAAGGAGTGAGCTTTTCCAGAATCAGGCCGGTTGCAAGTCGCTACAACAGGCGCCGCAGCGCGTCGCCGCGATCGGTATTGAGGTCAGGCAGCGCGGACAGTCCTTCATCGTCGCTTCGGCCTGCCTTCTCATGCGGTTCACGGCCTTGATGATCAGAAAGATGACGAACGCAATGATGACGAAGTTGACGATGTCATTAATGAACGCGCCGTAGGCAATTACGGGAATGCCTTTCGCTTTGGCGTCGGCCAGCGAGATGGGTTGTCCCTTCGAATGGTCGAGCACGAGGAAGAGGCTGGCAAAATCAACTTTACCAAGCAGCAAGCCGATCGGCGGCATAATGATGCCTTCGACCAGCGAAGTGACAATCTTGCCAAATGCGGCGCCGATAATTAAGGCCACGGCGAGATCGATTACGTTTGCCCGCACTACGAATTCCTTGAATTCTTTGAACATGGCGCTTCTCCTGATCGGGTTGATGTCTTACTTGGCTGAACAACGTGCCCGTTACTGACAGTCCTTAGACCTCGAGTATCCGGCTTTTTCTGCTTCCTCTTTGCTCTTGAAAACATTCCGGCTGGCTTCGGGAATCGAATCCCGGGCCGGGCAGTCGGACGGATAATAGCTTTTCGTCCGCAGATCACCAATAACCTGCTTTTCGTCGGCATCGATCGCTTCTGCCTGGCGCGCGGTCACCAGCTCCTGGGCGACTTCATCGTTAATCCGCAGACTGGGACCGCCGCCGATCATCTGCGCGTGCAGCGAAACACCATCGCACATCATTCCAGCACATTGGGATCCTAAGCTTAGAATTCCACGTGGACAAGTTGTCGCGG
>JADMIO011694137.1_pt1 | contig 63154 bp, 52 predicted proteins | sample 8958161 | NCBI WGS metagenome assembly JADMIO01 (sample SAMN16585339, study PRJNA669376) | soil metagenome | isolation source: Crop rotation soil | place: USA: Cullars Rotation, Alabama | collected 2011
GCCGCGACTTCAAGTCACGTGAATTCCAAGCTTCGGATCCCACTGTGCTGGAAAGGGGCTCGCGTCGCTGGCCGGGAACATCGACCCGCACCATGAGGTCACGATTGCGGACCTCATCCTCGCGCAGTCGACGGTCAAGGCCACGGTCGAGCGGTTGGTCGCCTCGCACGCGCCCGATGTCGTCGGGCTCTCCGTGATGACGTTTCAGCGCGTGACCGCGCGTCGCATCATCAACCTCGTCCGGCGGCTCAGGCCCTCCGCGCGCATCGTCGTCGGTGGCTACGATCCGAGCCTGGCACCGGACGCATGGACCGATCCGGCGCTGGGTGTCGACGTCGTGGTCCGCGGTGAAGGCGACCTCACGTTTCGCGAACTGCTGCGCGCGTGGGAGCGGGGCGAATCACCGCTCCATGTCGACGGATTGTGGTATCGCGACGGCCTGACATTTCGCCGCAATCCTCCGCGCGGTGCGGCGACGCTGACGGACGGAGCGATTCTTCCTCCGAAGCGGCGCGCCCGTGCGCTCTCCGGTTATACCTTCCTCGGTCGCCAGGTCGACGTTGTCGAGACGTCGCGGGGCTGCACCTTCGACTGCAGCTTCTGCTCGATTATCGAAATGCGAGGACGCAACTTTCACCGGCTGCCGCTGGCGAAGGTGATTGACGACATACAGGATGCGGTGTCGCTCGGGGCGCGGTGCATCTTCTTCGTCGACGACAACATCACGCTCGATGTCGAACGTTTCAAGGCGCTGTGCCACGCGATCATCGACGCGCGGCTGAGCCACCTCGATTACCTCGTGCAGGCGATGACCGCCTCGATTGCCACCCACGGCGCGGAGCTCGCGCCGCTGATGCGTCGCGCCGGGTTCCGGTATGTGTTCCTCGGCATCGAAAACGTGCTGGACGAGGACCTTGCGTTCCTGAACGCTCGTGCCAAGAACATCGACCGCCGCTCGGCACAACGCGAGAATGCGTCGACGGCTGCCGCTACGCTGCTCCGGCGTCACGGCATGTTGGTCGTCGGCGGGCTGATCGTCGGCAATCCGGACGATCGCGAGGAGTCGATCGTCGCCAACCTGGACTTCGCGCGTCAGCATGTCGACTGGCCGTACATCCAGCATCCGACTCCGTATCCCGGGACGCCGATGACGGTCGACTTCGAGCGGCGCCAGTTGATCGTCCGGCGTGACGTGAGCGAATACGACGGCACCACCGCGGTTACGCGCACCGCGCACCTGTCCCCCGAGCGTGTCGAGTTCCTCCGCTGGAAGACCGAGCGCTGGCTCAAACTGCGGCACATGCGGGTCGCTATCCGTCACGACCCGTTGTTCGTGCTGCGACACGCTCCCGAAATGCTCGCCCACACATTTCGCGGATCGACGTGGCGCTCGTTGTTCGGTCTCGAAAAGCCCGAAACGGTGTTCGCACGTTACCGGGCGATACGAACCGGAGAACGGCAATATTTGAACGTTCCCGATCCGCTGGCTGCCTCCACAGCTCATCCCACACAGGCCGCCGTCTCTTTCTGACGGCAAAATCGACCGCGATCGTGCTCCCGCCGCGAGTACGTACCTTGCACGCGGTTCGCGTATTCGATGCCTATCGACGATCTCGACTCGGATGCGCTGGACGCGGAGAAGCGGGGCTATCCCCGTCCGCAGATGCGAAGGAAACGCTGGATATCCCTCAACGGCACGTGGGACTTTGCGCTCGACCCGCTGCGCACGTGGCGACTGCCTTCGGAGGTCACGTGGACGCGATCGATTCATGTACCGTTCTCGCCCGAGACAGAGGCGAGTGGCGTTGGCGAAACCGGTTTCTACAAGGCCTGCTGGTATCGTCGCCGTGTCGAACTGCCGAGACCGGGTGAGAACGAGCGCCTGATCCTTCACTTCGGTGCCGTGGACTACACGGCCACGGTGTGGATCGACGGTCTCTTCGTCGGCGAGCATCTCGGCGGCTATACGCCTTTCAGCTTCGACATCACCGACGTACTGTCGGAATCGAGCGAGATCGTCCTGCGTGCCGATGACGATCCGCACGACCTGTCGAAAGCACGAGGCAAGCAGGACTGGCAGCGCGATCCTCATTCGATCTGGTATCCGCGCACGACAGGTATCTGGCAGACGGTGTGGGCCGAGATCGTACCGGCGACGCGGCTCGGCCGGGTTGCATTCACGCCCAGCCTGACGCGGTGGGATCTCGGGGTCGAGGCATGGATCACCGGAGCCTCGCGTGACCCGATGCGCCTGTCAGTCACGCTGAAGAGCGGAGACATCTTGCTTGCCGCGGACAGTTACGGCGTGATCGCCGGCGAGGTACACCGGCGCATTGCTCTTTCAGACCCAGGGATCGACGACTCGCGCAACGATCTGCTGTGGAGCCCGGAGGCGCCGAATCTGATCGACGTGCAAATCCAGCTCTGGGGCGAACGCGGTGAGCTGATCGATTACGTCACCTCGTACACCGCGCTGCGAGCCGCCGGCACACAGGGCGATCGATTCATCCTGAACAACCGACCGTATCGCCTGCGCCTCGTGCTCGACCAGGGCTACTGGCCCGATACAGGGCTGACCGCCCCCGATGATGCAGCGCTCCGGCAGGATGTCGAGCTGGCCCGTCGCATGGGGTTCAACGGCGTACGGAAGCACCAGAAGATCGAGGATCCACGCTACTTGTACTGGGCCGATCGGCTGGGGCTCGCCGTCTGGGAGGAGATGCCCAGTGCCTATCGATTCACGCCGGAGTCGGTCGAGCGGCTGACCGACGAGTGGAAGTATGTGATCGCGCGCGATTACAGCCACCCGTGTGTCATCGCGTGGGTGCCCATCAACGAGTCGTGGGGGGTGCCGAACCTGCCCGACAATCCGCGCGAGCGTCATTACGTTCAGGCGCTGTATCACCTGACCCATACGCTCGACCCGACGCGGCCGGTGATCGGGAACGACGGCTGGGAAAGCGTCGCGACCGACATCATCGGCATCCACGATTACGACGACGAGCCGCCGAGGATCGCGAAGCGGTATCGCGCCAACGAAGTGTTGCCGCGCCTGTTCAAGCGCGAGCGGCCCGGCGGGCGGTTGCTGGTGCTCGAAGGGAAGGAACACGCCGACATGCCGGTGATGTTGACGGAGTTCGGAGGAATCGCGCTGTCGCGGCCCGATCAGCGCACCTGGGGCTACGCTCGCGCGCAGTCGGCCGAGGAGTTCGCCCGGCGGTACACCGCCCTGCTCGACGTCGTCCGCAATCTCCAACTGATGTCCGGCTTCTGTTACACGCAGTTCGCCGACACCTACCAGGAAGCGAACGGACTTCTGTACGCGGATCGCACGCCCAAGATTCCGATCGAAAAGATTGCTGCGGCAACGGCGGGGCCGACCGCCGTTCGCCTCGACGGCGTGGATCAGCTCGTGGCGTCGGAGGACCCATGACGGCGGCGTCGATCCATCGCGAAGTGCTGACCAAACCCGACGGCCGGAGCCTGATTCTGTACAGCCGCCGTGAACTGCCGCCGGATTTGCGGGCGCCGAGCCCTGAGAGTTCCGGCCGACAGCCGAACGCGCATTTGCGGTGGCACCCGCTGCGCGGCGAATGGGTCGCGTACGCCACCCATCGTCAGCATCGGACGTTCCTGCCGCCGCCGGAATATAACCCGCTGGCACCGACGACGGATCCGCAGCACCCGACCGAGGTGCCAGCCGGCCCATGGGATGTCGCCGTTTTCGAGAACCTGTTTCCGACGCTCACGCCGGGTGCGCACGATCCGCCTGAGCTGTCGGTCCCCACCGAGCCGGGCAAAGGCGTGTGCGAGGTCGTCGTCTTTACTCAGGATGCGACCTCCTCGTTGGGCCGACTGCCGCTCGATCACCTCGAGTTGCTGATCGATGTCTGGGCCGATCGCTATGAAGCGCTCGGCGCACGGCCCGAGATTCAGTACGTGTTTCCGTTCGAGAACCGCGGCGTCGAGGTCGGGGTCACATTGCACCACCCGCACGGGCAAATCTACGCCTATCCGTTCGTGCCGCCGGTACCGGCACGGGAGCTGGAACAGCAGCGGGCGTATTTCGACCTCCACGGACGGGGACTGCTCGAGACGTTCATCGAACAGGAGGTCGCGGAAGACCTTCGCACCGTCTTCGTTGGCCAATATGCGGTGGCCTTCGTTCCGATCTGTGCACGGTATCCCTACGAAGTGTGGGTTGCACCGACTCGGCCGGTACCGTCGTTCGCGGCGATGACCCCTCGCGAGCGCGCCGACTTTGCGCGCGCCCTGAAAACGGTGCTGCTCAAATTTGACGGCATGTGGAACCGTCCGTTTCCGTACATTCTGGTGTTTCACCAGGCGCCCACGGACGGCGCGCTGCACCCAGAGTCGCATCTTCACGCCGAGTTCTATCCCGCGTATCGCATGCCAGGCCGTCTGAAATTCCTCGCCGGCAGCGAGATCGGTGCAGGGGTATTCACGGCCGACACATTGCCCGAGCAGAAGGCTGAAGAGCTGCGGGCGATTCCGGTCAACCTCGATGCCTGAGGTTACGGCCGAGGCGCCCGGGCGAATCAATCTGATCGGTGAGCACACCGACTATCAGGAAGGTTTCGTGCTGCCGTGCGCGATCCCGCTCCGCACGCGGTCCACCGTTCGGAGCCGCGACGACCGGCGTGTCACCGCCAGATCCGCCGAGCTCGGTGGCGTGATCGATTACGAGCTGGGGGCCGAGCAACGCGGTCGCGGTTGGGGTGACTACATACAGGGCGTGACACACGTCCTCGAGACGTCAGGCCTCACGCTGCGCGGTTTCGATCTGCACGTGCAGTCGTCAGTCCCATCGGGCAGCGGATTGTCTTCCAGCGCCGCCCTTGAAGTGTCGCTGCTGCGGGCGCTGCGCACTCTGTTCAACCTTCCCGTCGACGACGTGGAGATTGCCCGATTCGGGCAGCGCGCGGAAGTCGAATTCGTCGGCGCGCGTGTCGGCATCATGGACCAAATGGCGTCGAGTCTCGGCAAGAAGACTCATGCGCTCTTTCTCGACACGCGCACGCTCGCGTACGAAGAGATTCCGTTGCCGCGGGAACTCGGACTGGCCGTAGTCGATTCCGGCGTGAAGCACCAACACGCCGGTGGCGAGTATCTTCAGCGGCGTGAGGAAGCGGAACGTGCCGCGAAACTGCTCAGCGTGTCGTTTCTCCGCGATGTACCCGTGTCCGCAGTGAACCGTCTCTCGACGCTGCCACGAACCGAAGCGAAACGCGCGCGGCACATCATCACGGAAAACGCGAGAGTACTGCGCGCCAGCGACGCCTTGCGCGGTGCGGATCTGGACGAGTTCGGGCGCCTGCTGGTCGAATCACATGAGTCGATGCGTGACGATTACGAGGTGTCGATTCCTGAAGTCGATCTGATCGTCGATCTTGCGCTCAAAGAGCCACGCGTGTTCGGCGCCCGTCTGACCGGCGGTGGTTTCGGTGGATGCGTGGTGATTGCCGCAGAGGCAGCAGCCGCGCGGCCGATTGCCCACGACGTGAGCCGCGCGTACCGTGAGCGCACCGGGTTGCCGGGGGAAATCCGTCTTCCGGTCTGATTGCCCGCCCGTTTTCGTGCAGGGCATGGTTCTTGGACCCGTCCCGGTCCATGAACACGCCCGGAACGGTTTTTCCGACCTACGACGTCATCTGCCTCTCGCATCTGCGATGGAACTTCGTCTTTCAACGTCCGCAGCACCTGCTGACGCGCTGCGCGCAGGAGCGTCGTGTGCTCTTCGTGGAGGAGCCGATTCATGACGCCTCCGGCCCCCCGCGGATGGAGCTGCTACGCGAGAATCACGTCGGCGTTGCCGTTCCGCACTTGCCGCCCGGAATGTCGGGTGAGACGGCCATTGAGGCGCAACGTCGCCTCCTTGACGAGGTTATCGAACATTTGCGGCTGCACTCGTTCGTTCTCTGGTACTACACGCCGATGGCGCTGGCATTCACCGATCACCTGCGTCCGCGCGCCATCGTCTATGACTGCATGGACGAGTTGAGCGCATTCGCCGGTGCGCCACCCGCCCTTCGTGCCCGCGAGCGCGAACTGCTCGCGCGCGCCGACGTGGTCTTCACCGGTGGGCAGTCGCTCTACGAAGCCAAGCGTCACGACCATCACAACGTGCACGCATTTCCCAGCAGCGTCGACGTCGCGCATTTTGCCGCCGCCCGTCAAATTCGCACGGAGCCGCAGGACCAGGCAGTCATTCCGCGGCCGCGTCTTGGTTTCTTCGGCGTGATCGATGAACGGATGGACATGGACCTGCTGCGTGGAATCGCGACGCGACGACCCGACTGGCACATCGTACTGGTCGGGCCGATCGTCAAGATCGATCCCGGAGCGGTACCTCAACTCCCGAACATCCATTGCCTCGGTCCCAAGACCTACGGCGAACTGCCGTCCTATGTCGCGTCGTGGGACATCGCCATGCTGCCGTTCGCGCGCAACGAGGCGACCCGTTTCATCAGCCCGACGAAAACACCGGAATACATGGCGGCCGGCCGTCCGGTCGTGTCGACGTCGATCCGAGACGTCGTACGGCCGTACGGACAACAGGGCCTGGTGCGCATCGCGGATACACCGGACGCGTTCGTCGCGGCCTGTGAGGAGGCGATGCGCGAGGATGCCGTGACGCGGCAGCGGGACGCCGACGCGTTCCTGCGCCAGACATCGTGGGACGGCACCTGGGCGCGCATGCGGCACCACGTCGACCAGTTGTGCACGGACGACGGGACGTCCGCTGCTGATTCCGCCGCGCGCGCGGTGTAGACACCAGGAGACCATATGTTCGATTACCTGGTCGTCGGTGCCGGGTTCGCCGGCGCCACCATCGCCGAGCGTCTCGCGGCCGACGGCAACCGCAAAGTGGTCATCTGCGATCGCCGCCCGCACATCGGCGGCAACGCCTACGACCATTACGACGAGGCCGGTATTCTCGTCCACAAGTACGGACCGCACATCTTCCACACCAACTCGCCCGACGTCTACGACTACCTGTCGCAGTTCACGGAGTGGCGGCCGTATCAACATCGCGTCCTCGCCTGTGTCGACGGACAGCTGTTGCCGGTCCCGATCAACCTGAACACCGTCAACCGGATGTACGGAACGAAGTTCACGTCGTTCGAATTGGAGGAATTCTTCCGCTCCGTCGCAGAGCCGTGCGCGCAGATCCGCACCTCGGAGGACGTCATTGTCAGCAAGGTCGGTCGCGAGCTGTACGAGAAGTTCTTCCGCAATTACACGCGTAAGCAGTGGGGACTGGATCCGTCAGATCTCGACGCCACCGTCACCGCGCGAGTGCCGGTGCGGACAAACTGTGACGATCGGTATTTCACCGACACCTATCAGGTGATGCCGCGGCACGGCTATACCCGCATGTTCGAACGGATGCTGACGCACCCGAACATCATGATCCTGCTGAACGCCGATTACCGGGACGTGCGCCGCATGATTCCGCACCGACAGGTCGTGTTCACCGGGCCGATCGACGAATTCTTCGAATATCGATTCGGCAAGCTGCCGTATCGATCGCTGCACTTCGAGTTCGAGACGCGCAATGTGCCGGTGGCGCAGGAAGGCCCGGTTATCAACTACCCGAACGAGAACGCCTACACGCGCGTGACGGAGTTCAAGTACCTGACCGGTCAGGAGCACGCGAAGACGACCCTGGTGTACGAGTATCCGCGTGCCGACGGCGACCCGTACTATCCGGTGCCGCGGCCGGAGAACGCGGTCATGTACCGCCGGTACCAGGCCCTCGCGGACCAGACCGACGGCGTGCACTTCCTGGGACGGCTGGGAACCTACAAGTACTACAACATGGATCAGTGCGTCGCCCAGGCGCTGTCGTACTACCGGAAGGTCCTCATCGGCACCGAGGAGCTGAGGACGACCGCGTGACATGACAAGCCTCGACACGCCAGCAGGAGCGCCCGCAATCGAGCTGTGGGGCGGTCCGGAATGTACGGTCAACCGGGTCGGCTCCGAGTACATCGATCAGCTCCGCCTCACGGGTCATCACGAACGCGTCGACGATCTCGATCGGTTTGCAGACCTGGGGATCCGCGCCCTCCGCTACCCGGTGCTGTGGGAACGTCACGCGACGGCGCACGATGTCGTCGATCTGTCATGGGCCGATCGGCGGCTGCACCGGTTGCGTGAGCTGAATGTCCGGCCGATTGTCGGCCTCCTGCATCACGGCAGCGGCCCGCGATGGACATCGCTGCTCGATCCGCAGTTCCCGTCGCTGCTGGCGCGATACGCGCGCCGTGTGGCGGAGCGATATCCCTGGGTCACGGAATGGACGCCGGTCAACGAGCCGTTGACGACCGCCCGTTTCAGCGCGCTATACGGTCACTGGTTCCCGCATGCACGCGGGCCGTCGACCTTCGTGCGGGCACTCCTCAATCAGTTGCGCGGCGTCGTCCTGGCGATGACTGAGATCCGCGCGATCAATCCGGAGGCGCGCCTCGTGCAGACCGAGGATGTCGGGCTGACGCGGGGGACATCGGTGGTGTCGCGGCAGGTGGACCACGAGCAGCATCGGCGATGGCTGACATGGGATCTGCTGACGGGGCGGGTGGATCGTCAACATCCGTTGTGGGAGTTTCTGCGATGGGCCGGTGCCGACGAGAGTGAACTGCAATCGTTCGTCGAATCCCCCTGTCCACCGGATATCGTGGGGCTCAACTACTACGTGACGAGCGATCGCTGGCTCGATCACCGCCTGATGGTGCATCCGCCGTCGACGCACGGCGGAAACGGGGACCAGACCTACGCCGACGTCGAAGCGGTGCGTGCGTGTCCGCAGGGCCTGGTTGGCCACGGCCGGAATCTCGTCCACGCGTGGGAGCGCTACCGGTTGCCGGTGGCGATCACCGAGGTGCACCTCGGGTGCACACGCGAGGAACAGCTTCGGTGGTTCGCTGCGGCATGGGGCGACGCACTGCGCGCCAACGCTGACGGCGCGGATGTCCGCGCCGTGACCGCGTGGGCGCTGCTCGGTTCGTACGACTGGGACTCGCTCGTCACCACCGTCCGCGGGCACTATGAGCCGGGCGCGTTTGACACTCGCGGACCGTCACCGAGACCGACGGCGATCGCGTCCGCATTGCGGGATGTGGCGCGTGGAACAGCGATACGGCACCCCGCCGCGGAGGGGTCCGGCTGGTGGGAACGCGCCCATTCGGTGTCGCGAAAGGCTCGACTCCCGACGCGCCGTCATGCGCCGATCGTCGTCTTTGGCCGCGGAACGCTGGCCCGCGCGTTCGAACGCGTGTGTGCGGTCCGTGGCCTGCCGGTTCATGTCGCAGGCCGTAGCGACGTCGACATCACTGACGCCGTCGCCGTCGACGCGATCCTGCGCCACGTCGAGCCATGGGCAGTCATCAACGCCACCGGATTCGTTCGGGTTGACGACGCCGAGGGCGAGAGGGAGGCGTGCTGGCGCGACAACGTGACCGGACCGGTGACGCTGGCGGCTGCGTGCCGCCGTCGTGAACTGCCGCTGGTCGTGTTCTCGTCCGACCTTGTATTCGACGGTGCGACCTCGCGGTCGTATCGTGAAGAGGATGCGCCGAACCCCTTGAACATCTACGGCTCCAGCAAGGCGGCGATGGAACGGCAGGTAGCTGCGGTTTTGGCAGACGCGCTGATCGTACGGACCAGTGCGTTCTTCGGCCCCTGGGACGACGCCAATTTCGCCAGGCACGTGTGGCGAACGCTTGAAGCTGGCGTGCCGTTTTCCGCCGCGGCCGACGTCGTGGTGTCGCCCACCTACGTGCCGCACCTGGTGAACGCGGTGCTCGACCTCACGGTCGACGGCCAATCGGGCATCTGGCATCTCGTCAATGCCGGTGCGGTGACGTGGTGCGACTTCGCGCGCGCGATCGCCGACGTCGCGCGCATGCCGGCCGATCTCGTACGACCGGCTCGGTGCAGCGAGGTCTGGGGCCCGGCGACGCGCCCTGCGTTCAGCGCGCTCGGCACCACACGCGGTCAACTGCTCCCGTCGCTGGCGGACGGTATCGCCGCGTACGCGGAGCAGATGATGGAGGCAGCGTCGATCGATCACCGTGCCAGTTCGTGAGTCGATCAGCGGACGGCTGATCCTCATTCGATTCGCAGCGACCGTGGCGATTTGCGACCTCGGCCTCTGCCGTACAACCGAAAGTCACGGTCCATTACTCCGTCAGCTTTTCTCCTGTCGTCGTCACGACCCGTACGGGTTGTCCCCGATAGCAGCCATCGTCGTGTCGGAGCACTCTGAAAAAGCTTGCCTCCACGATCGTAACCGTCCATCGCTTCTGGAGAACTCTCGGGTGTCCTTGCCGACTGCCATTCTGATCGAACCGGATCCTGTGCTGCGACGACTCCTGCAGCACCACTTTTCAGATCGCTGGCTGGCGTATGGAGCCGCCAATGCGTGTCTGGCGGTTCCACTATTTCAAAGTTTCCGTCCTGATGTCGTCATCACCGAGGCCGATCTGCCGTTCGTGAACGGGATCGCCGTGTGCGACATCCTGAAGGATCGCTTCCCCGCGTCCGCGATCCTCGTGATGGCGCGCGATGTCGGCGCGTTGCCGCTGGCGCTGCGGTTCGGCGCCGACGCCGTGCTCGCCAAGCCTGTCGTTCCCCGCCGCCTCGAGCAGATCGCGCGCGAGTTGTTGCACTCGCGCACCGGCACGGGGGAGCGCAGCGCAGCGGCACGGTCGCGTCCGTGTCCCCACTGCACCGGCGGTTCCGCGGTTCGTGTTCTGCGCGGCACCGATCGCCGGGCGGAGTACGTCGCGTGCGGAACGTGCGTCCGCGTGTGGAGCGAAGGCACGAGTCACGGCCGCAGGCGGACCGATCGCGAGATTCCGGCATGAACTGACCTCGGTCCTACGCACCTCGTCGGGACGGCGTGCCCGACGCGGGATCCTCGGGATCAACGCGTCTCGGCGATGCCTTGAGGCATTGCAGGCTGATCCCGCCGAGCAACTGAAGGCGTTCCCGATTGCGTCGACCAGTTCGCTCTGCTCCTTGGACGGGTTTGTCGAACAACTGAGGCGCGAGTGATCGCGTGACCGTATGCAAACCTGTAGCGCGTCGTGCGGTTGTGGACGTCGGAATGGCGGGCTGACGCGGGATGGGCACGCGGCATCGTAGAATTGCTCCGACTCAGGAGTTCCCTTCATGCGCGTCCGATTGGCTCGATCATTTGCTCTCGTCCTTTGTGCGGCCGTCGGCCTCGGGTCGGCGACCACCGCGGCCCAGTGGATCAAGTTCCCGACGGCCGCCGTACCGCGCCTGCCGGACGGGAAGCCCAACCTCGCGGCGCCGACGCCCCGGATGGCTGATGGCAAGCCGGATTTTTCTGGCATGTGGTTTACCGATGACCTGATGCCGTGTCCGCCGGCCAGCGCGAACTCGTTCATCGACTGCGGCGTGGAACTCGGCATCTCCCGATACGGTTTCAACATCGCGCAGGGCGTCAAGGGCGGCATTCCCTACAAGCCGGAAACGCAGGCGCTCGTGCGGAAACGGACCGCCGACAACTCGAAAGACGACCCGCACGCGCGCTGCATGCCCGACACGTTCCTGCGCACGTACGGCCTTCCGCATTACGGCAAGTACGTTCACGTCCCCGGTCTGCTCGTGATGTTGAGCGAAGACAACGCCGCGTACCGCCAGGTGTTCACCGACAATCGCCCGTTCCCGGATGATCCGACGCCGGCCTGGAACGGCTATTCCTCGGCCAGGTGGGACGGTGACACGCTGGTCGTCACCTCGACCGGATTCCGCGACGATCTGTGGCTGGACATGGCGGGCAACTTCATCACCGACAAAGCGAAGGTGACGGAGCGCATCCGTCGTCCTGACTACGGGCATCTGGTGATCGACGTCAACATCGACGATCCGAAGGCGTACACGAAGCCGTGGGACATCACGCTGCACCAGAAGATCGTCGCCGACACCGAGCTCGTGGACGAGTTCTGCGTGGAGAACGAGAAGTCGTCACAGCGGTTCGGCAAGTAGAGGCCGACCTTCACGTCGGCATCGGCGCGCCGAACAAGCCTGGCCCAGATAGAGAGAAGGCGACACATGAAACTGCTCGTGACGATCGTTGCGGTCTTCGGCGGCATGCTGCTCGCGCCTTCACCCACGGCGGCGCAGGATGTCGCGATCACGAACGCGCGCATCGTCGTCGGTAACGGAACGGTGATCGAACGGGGGACGATTCTCGTGCGCCGCGGGCAGATCCAATCGGTCGCGGCCGGGGGAGCAGACGTCGGTGGCCTCAGGACCATCGACGCCAAGGGCATGACCGCGATGCCCGGTTTCATCGATGCGCATCGCCACATCAACACCGGGCCTGACGAGAAGGCGCAGATGCAGGCGCTGCTCGAGGCCGGGTACACGACCATTCTGTCCGGCGGCGGTCCTGCGGATGGCAACCTGACGCTGCGCGAGCACATCGACAAGGGCACCATCAACGGGCCGCGGATCATTCCGTCCGGACGCGTCACGCTGCGCAACGGAACGCCCGAGATGGCACGTGCGGAAATCCGTCGCATGGCAGAACAGGGCGTGAAGTTCACCGGCGAGATCGCGCTGACGCCGGTGCCCGGGCCGCCGCCTGAAGAAATCGAGATCCTCAAGGCGGTTGTCGACGAAGGACGGAAGGTTGGCGTAGCGATCCAGGTGCACGCCGTCAGCGCCTCGGCGATGATGGCGGCGATCGACGCCGGCGCCCGATTGCTCGTCCACGTGCCGAACAAAGACTGGGTGACGCGCGCGAACGCGGAGAAACTGACCGCGAGCGGGACGAAGATCCTCGCCACCATCGGATTCGGCGCGCCGATCTTTGGCGTCTTTGCGCAGGACAACGCGCCGCGGTTCCGCGACGGCCGCCCATGGCCGGCATCGATCGTCGATGGCGTGAAGGTCGACGGCGTACCGCTGGGGGTCGAAGGCGGTTATACGATGGTCAACTCGCGAACGCTGTGGGATGCCGGCGCCATGCTCGGCTACTGCACCGATTCCACCTACGATCCGCGCGCCGGCCTGGAACACGAGTTGAAGACCTACAACGCGATGTTCTCGATGACCGACATCGTCAAGTTGATGGGGCCGAACACCGCGTCGTATATCGGGATGAGCGATCAGCTCGGCGCACTCGAAGCCGGTAAGCTCGGGGACATCGTGCTGATCGACGGCAACCCGCTGGACGGCTACTGGAACATGCTCAAGGCGAAGGTCGTGCTGAAGGGTGGCGCGGTCGTCGTCGACAAGCGGTAACACCGCGCTTGCTGGTGACTCGAGATTTATCTTCCCGATCCTGCTGAATGGTCAACCTTACCGTCCGTCGATACTTCCCGATCCTTGTCGCGGTCCTTGCCACTGCGACCCCCGCGTTCGCGCACCACGAGGCGATGTTCGGACCTCAGTCGGCGGCCGTGCTCTCGCCGAAGATTTTTGTCGCCGGCCAGGTGTTCGATAAGGAAACTGGAAAAGGTTCGGTCAAGCAACGCGAGACCACATTCGTCGGCAGCCTCGGGTTTACGCCGGCCAAGGGGAAGCCGTTGTCGATCGCGTTCGTGCTGCCGGCGACCGTGGCGAGTGGGACCCCTGAACCGCGCCCGGGGATCTCGTCATGGGGATGGGAGGACAGCCTCGTCACCGCGCGATACCGCGTTGACACGCCAGGCCTCACGTCCGCGCTGCACCTCGAGAAGAGCTACGTCATGGGTGTGGGCGGACTCGAAATGCCGACAGGCACCTACGACCATCCGTTCGGGAAAGGGGCCTACGGCGCGATGACGGCGGGACTGGTCAGCGTCGAAAAGGAACCGGTTGCGCTGATCGGCTACGGCTACTACCACCATCGCGGCGAGTACAACGGATTTCGCGACAGCGGCAACATGTTCGCGGGCGGCGGCTTCGCGTACACGCCAATCGATGACGAGGCGGCAGGGAAGCTGTTTTCACTGCAGCTCGGAGTCTCGTACGAGCGGACGTTCCACGAGGAGCTGAACGGCGTCAGCCTGCCTGACAGCGGCGCGTCCGGCGTCTTCCTGCATCCCGGTGTCGTTGTCGCGGCCAGTCCGAACGTACAGATCTTCGCGCTGGTCTCGTTGCCGGTGACGCAGCAGTGGGAGTCGTTGGACGATCGTCAGCGTTTCCGCGTCGGCACAGGCGTCATCTGGATCCTGAAGCACAGCGGGACGTAGCCGGTCAGTCCCGTCCTCGTTGACATCCCCGGCCCGACTGGGGAAGTGTATGCACCTCGGAGGCGAACGCCATGCGGATCAGCGCGGTCGTTCTCGTCGGCGTGGCCGTCATTCTGGGCTCGTTCGCTGCGTACGCTCAGACTCCAGGGGCACAGGCGCCTCCTGGCGGGCGCGGCGCGCCGCCAGGCCTCGAGCCGCGGATCGTGTCGTTCGAGGCGCGTCCATCAACGGTGCGTGCCGGCGAGCCCGTGGTCCTCGCCTGGCAGACCGAGAATCCTGCCGGAGTGTCGATCGCTCCTGACCTTGGGACCGTGACGGCGCGCGGTTCAAGAACTGTCACGCCGTCCGCGACCACTACTTACACGCTCTCCATGCGGAACGGACCGTCGAAGACAGTGACGGTCACGGTCGAGGGAACTGCGCCCGCTGGCTCTGGCCGTACGGCCACCTCTGTCGGCGGGCATCCCGATTTGACCGGCGTCTATGGCAACGCCGGGCTTCCGCAGGGAACAACTCCGCCGCCGCTGAAGGCGGGCGCTGAGAAGTTCCAGATCGTGCGCGGCCCCAACGACGTCCGCGGCCGCACGACACTGACGACGGGCAACGACTGCAAGCCGCTCGGGATCCCGCAGACCTACATCACGCCCTACCCCTTCCAGATCATCCAGACTCCAAAACAACTCGTGATCATCTACGAGTATCCGAACGCGATCCGATGGATCCCGACCGACGGCAGGGCCCACGAAGTGGATCCCGACCCGACCTGGATGGGCAGTTCCGTTGGTCGCTGGGAGGGCGACACCCTGGTGGTGGACGCCATCGGGTTCAACGACAAAACCGAGGTCCACGGGTTCATGCACACCGATGCACTCCATGTCGTCGAGCGTTTCCGGCTCCAGCCCGACGGGAACCTCCAGTACGAGGTGACCGTCGAGGACCCGAATGTCTGGCAAACTCCGTGGAAAATCGCGCCCCGGACGTTCCCGCGCCGGCCGGAACTGGAAAACGTGTCGGAGTTCGTTTGTGAAAGTACGGTGGATTACCAGCGGCTGTTCAAGCAGTAGAATTTCGACGCGTAGGCGTGGCCGTGCGAGGCAGGCCCGGCAACCCGGACCGCGACGCAGACCCCGGCGATGAGGCACTCATGATGAATCGACGAACCGCACTATTCACCACCTTCGGCCTGCTGCTCGGCGCGGCGGGTGCCGGCGCGCACCACTCGACCGCGATGTACGACACGCAGAACCCGGTCACCGTCACTGGCACGGTGAAGAAGGTGGAGTGGACGAATCCGCATGCGTTTCTCTACATCGAGGTAAAGGACGACAAGTCGGGCAAGGTCACCGATTGGGAGATCGAGCTCATGAGCCTCAATCACCTGCGCTCGTATGGGTGGACGAGCAAGACGGTGAAGGTAGGCGACACGATCTTTGCTACCGGGTCGCCGGCCAAGAGCGGTGCGCCGTCGATGATCGCCAGCCGCGTCAAACTGCCGGACGGTCGCGAAATCCGCTCATGAGACTGGAGTTCTGTAATTCCCAACTCCCAAATCCCAGCTCCTCAAGAGTGGAGCGCGGTTTCGCACGTCTGGGAGTTGGTCGGTCGACGGCCGTTGGGAATTGCGACTCGTTAACAATCGCCGCTCTCTTCGTTGTAGTCCTGCTCGCGCCGGGACTGGCTCTCGCTCAACCACCTGCGGGTGCACAGGGCGCGGGTGCAGCGGGTCAACCTCCCGCGCCGGGTCGCGGGCGCGGGGCGCCGGCTCCGGAGACGCGCATCATCAGCTTCGAAGCGCGTCCTGCGACGATCCGTGCCGGTGAGTCCGCAGTTCTCTCGTGGGTCATTGAGAATCCGCCCTCAGCAACGGGTTTCGGAGGGTTCGGCACGATCGATCAGGGCGTGGGCCGCGTCGTCCCGCGTGGCACGGTTCGCGTTACACCAAGGGCGACGACGACGTATACGCTCAGCGCAGGGTCGGTGACGAAGACCGTGACGGTCACGATCCCGGGCACGACGCCGGTTGCTGCGGGTGCGGCGTCCGCTGCGTCGGCGACCAACGCGGGAATACCACGAACGCCCGACGGCAAGCCGGATTTCTCGGGCGTGTACGGCTGGGCAAACCTGTTCGCTGGACCGGGGGGCGGCGGTCGCGCAGGTGGTGCGGGCGCGCCCGCGGGTCCGACGCTCAAACCTGGCGCCGAGAAGTATCGCGTCACACGCGGACCACTGGATACGGGCGCGACGTCCGACTGCATGCCGCTCATCCCGCCCAACTCGTTCGGTGTGCCGTATGAGTTCCAGATCATCCAGAACAAGGATTACGTGGTGATCTTCCATGAATATCCGGGCTCGTTCCGGATTGTGCCGTTCGACGAACCGCACATGGTCGATCCCGATCCGGCGTGGCTGGGCGACTCCGTCGGCAAATGGGACGGCAACACGCTGGTGATCGACACCATCGGTTACAACGACAAGACCGAAATCAACGGGTTCCACCACACGGAAGATCTCCACACGGTCGAGCGACTGACGCGCGTGGACGGGGGAATCGACTACGAGCTCACGATCGAGGACCCGAATGTGTTTGCCGCGCCGTGGAAGCTCACCCGGCAGTTCCGGGTGGCGGACCCGCCGCGCAAGCGGATCTTCGAATTCGTCTGCGAGAACAACCGCGATTACCGGCCGTTGTTCGGCGACAAGAAATAGGGCATTGGTATTTTGAAAGGGCGGTCCCTGGCAGTGAGACGAACACGCCTGACACTCACCGCGTTGTTGCTGGCGGCAGCGGTCGCCGGCGTAATGACCGTTCGCACGGACGCTCAGGGAGGTGGCGCGCGCCCGCCCGACATCGCGGGCGAGTGGCGCCTCGACCAGGGTGAAGATCCCGGTCAGCCCCCGGGCGCCGACTACCTCGGGCTCGCCCTCAACGAGGCGGGACGGCTTCGAGCCGATTCGACACCGGAATCGGTCTGGGGCACGCCGGAATATCAGTGCCGGCCGCACTCGGCGCCGCACCAGTGGCGTGGCGTAGGCGGTGCACGCATCCTCAAGGAACTCGATCCGATCTCTCGCGACATCGTCGGGTTCCGGCTGCAGTTCATGCGATCGCTCGATCGTCCGATCTATCTCGACGATCGGCCGCATCCGCCGGCGTGGGCGCCGCACAGCTGGAGCGGTTTCTCGACAGCCCAGTGGGAAGGGCAGACGCTGAAGGTCACCACCACACACTTGAAGGACGGCTTCCTCAAGCGCGGTGGCTCGCAGACCAGCGACATGTTGACGATGACGGAGTACATCACCCGTCATGACGACATCCTGACTATCGTGCAGGTGGTGGACGATCCGATCTACCTGGACGAGCCGTACGTGCTGTCGATTACCTACTCGTACGATCCGAACGGCGGCCCGGCGACGGAGAACTGCTCCGGCAACCCCTATGCGGAAAACGGCGGGACCGATCGCCATCACGTTCCGCATTTCCTCCCCGGGCAGAACAACGCGATCGGCGAGTTCATCAAGACCGAGAACTGGATTCCGTTCGAGGCGATCCGCGGCGGCGTCAAGACGATCTACCCGGAATACCGCTCGGTGTTGAACAAGGCGGCCACCACCGAGAGCATCACCGTGCCGGTCTCGAAGTCGGCCAACGACGAGAAGAAGGCGATTGCCGACCAGAGCCCACACGACGGGCAGGTGCACGTCCTGCCGGTGCAGGGAAACATCTACATGCTCGTCGCCGACGGCACGAACATCACCGCATCGATCGGCAAGGACGGCATCGCCGTCGTCAACACCGGGTCGGCGCAGATGAGCGACAAGGTACTGACCGCGCTCGACGAGCTGGCGAAGAACACCGTGAACGCTCCGATGCCGAACAGCTGCTTCGGCGCGAACTGTCCGAGTGCGTTCGGAGCGCCGGCCTGGTCGAGCCCGTATTTCAACGCGTTCATCGCATCACCCCGTCCCACCCAAGGCATGCGCTACGTCATCAACACGAGTGCGGCCCCCGAGCACGTCGGTGGCAATGAGAAGCTGGCCGCGGCTGCCAACTTCAAGCGCGCGGGGGGCGCCGGCGGGTTCGGGAATGCGGTGCGCGAACTCGGAACCTCCGCGACGATCGTCGCGCGGGAAGAAGTGCTCGACAGATTAAGCAACGCCAAACCTCCGGCCCCGGAACCGTCGTGGCCGACCGACACCTACTTCGACGAGTTTTACAAGCTCACCGAGTACGTGAACGGCGAGCCGCTCATCCTCTACGATGCTCCGAAGGCGAACACCGATGGCGACAGCTTCGTGCTGTTCCGTCATTCGGAGGTCATCGCAGCCGGCAACCTGCTGTCGTCGATCAGTTATCCGCTGATCGACACCGAGAAGGGCGGGACGGTCCAGGGGGTGATCGACGGGCTGAATCACATTCTGGACGTCGCGGTTCCGGAATACCGTGGCCAGGGTGGGACGTGGATCATCCCAAGCCATGGCCGGCTCTCGGATACGGCGGATGTGGCCTCGTATCGCAACATGCTCGTGGTGATCCGCGATCGCGTGGCCGATCTCAAGAAGAAGGGGATGACGCTCGACCAGGTCAAGGCGGCTCGTCCCACGCTCGATTTCGACGCTCGCTACGGTGCAACTACGGGTGCGTGGACCACGGACATGTTCATTTCGGCGGTATATCGGACTTTGCAGGAGAAGAAATAAATGCGCAACGTCTTCCGGCTTCTCGCGTTGGCCTTCGTGATGATGACCGTCACCACGGTGTTCGCGCACCATTCGTTCGGCGCCACCTACGACACCAGCAAGCAGATCAAGATCGAAGGCAAGCTGGTTCAGTTCGTCTACCGCAACCCGCACTCGTTCGTGCACGTCGAGGCGCCCGACGCCGATGGCAAGATTCAGCGATGGGCAGTCGAGTGGGGCGGAACGTCGCAGCTGGCGGCTGCCGGCCTGCAGCGCGATTCGCTGAAGATTGGCGACAAGGTGGTGATTGTCGGACGGCCGTCGCGCGTGCCCGGTGAGTTCCGGATGCTGATGGTGAACCTGACGCGTCCGTCGGACGGCTTCACGTGGGGCCGGAACGCCACCGAAGTCGTCGATTAGGCGTGGTTGTAGTTGGTCGTTGGTGGTTCGTTCGGCGACGAACTGCCAACTCCCAATTGCCAAGTCAGAGTCGAAGTCCCAGATCCCAACTCTCGTGAATCCTATGAGACTCGCTGTTCTTGCGTCGGCGGTTGTGATCGCCTGTTCCACTACTGTGCTCGACGCGCAGCGTGGACGGGGCGGCGGCGGTGCGCCGGCCGCCAGTCCGCGACAGACGGCACCCATTGATCTCACCGGCTACTGGGTCTCGCCGATCATCGAAGACTGGAAATACCGGATGGTGGTGCCCAACAAGGGCGTGTTCGACGGGATCCCGCTGAACGCCGAAGGGCGGAACGTCGGTAACAAGTGGGACCCTGCCGCAGACGAAGCGGCGGGTGAGCAGTGCCGCGGATTCGGTGCAGGCGGCATCATGCGTCTGCCTGGCCGGTTGCACATCACGTGGCAGGACGACACGACGATCAAGGTCGAAACCGATACCGGGACGCAGACGCGGCTGCTCGCATTCCGGCCGGTGCCGGCCGCGCCGCCATCCTGGCAGGGCCAGTCGGCCGCCTCGTGGAACGTTCCCGCGCGGACGCTGAAGGTGATCACCACCAACCTGAAGCCCGGTTACGTCCGACGCAACGGTGCTCCCTACAGCGACAAGGCGACGATCACCGAGTACTGGGAGCTGCACACCTTGCCGAACAAGGACGAGTGGCTGACCGTCACGACAAGGGTTGAAGATCCCACGTACTTCACTCGCCCGTACATGACCAGCTCGGACTTCAAGAAGCTGCCAGGCGCGGCCGGCTGGAACCCGACGCCCTGCACGGTTAAATAGATTCAAATCGTTCGAGTCGTGCGTGTCCCGCGTCCGTCCCTGCCACCGAGTACAGGGCTCCCGGAGCATTGCGCGTCTTCTGGAATTCCTCGAGCGACTGTCCGCGCATCCCGGCGTAGATGTGCAGGTTCGAAACGCCGACCACCGCGCCGAGCTTTTCGAGCATGAAGAAGCTGACGCCGTAGTGAATCAGGCCGCGCCAGTCGAGTCGCCGCACCAGGTCGGCTTCCGTAGCGGTCAGCTTCGCCCTCTCGAACAGCGTCTCCGGCGTGGAGCGGAACGCCGCACGCCATACCGGATCGATGAGGTTGTGCAGGAACTTGTTCAACCGGTAGGCCTTGACGCTGCGCTCGAGCGTGAACGGATACGACCCGGCCAGATCGGCGGCGGCGGCGAGTTCGTGATTCAGGTGCGCGAGATACTCGGGACCTGGCGCGGGCACGTTGTCGGGAATCGGCTCATAGATGGCCGTCGCGATACCGGTCATGCTCGGCAGGTAATAGCTCTGGTGCCGCTTGCGCACCGTCGTCGTCATCGCGCCCCGCATGACGAGCCACATGATCACCTCGGCTCCTTCGAACCCGCCGAGTGTTGCGAATTCGCCGATCGTCATCCCGGCCAGCCGCTCGGGATCCTTTTCGATCAATTCGAGGAACTCGAGATCCCACTCGGGGTTGTTGAAGCCGCAGCGCTCCCCGTGCACCTGGTGTGACAGGCCGCCGGTCGCGACGAGCGCGACCTTGAGATCCTCGGGATAGCTCTCGACCGCCCGCCGCAGGCTTTGCCCCAGCTTGTAGCAGCGCCGTGCCGACGGGATGGGGAATTCCAGAACGCCGATCTGGAGTGGGACGATCGCGCCCGGCCACGCGGGCTCGTGCGGCCACAGCATCGAGAGCGGCGAAAAGCACCCGTGGTCGAGCGGCTTGTCCTGGAAGTACGCCAGGTCGAATTCGTCGGCGACGAGGCCGGCCGCGATGTGATGCGAGAGTGCCGCGTGGCCGCGAACGGGCGGCAGCGCCCGCGGACCGCCACCCTCGTCGGCAACCGCGTACGACTCCCCGATCCCGAGTGCGAACTGTGAATAGTGGTCGAAGAAGAACGATGTCACGTGATCGTTGAACACGATCAGCAGCACGTCGGGCTGTTTGTCAGCCAGCCAGGCCTGCACCGGCTTGTAAGCCTCGAAGATCGGCGCCCATGCCGGATCGTCCTGTTTGTGCCTGTCGAACGCGAACCCGATGGTCGGCGTGTGCGAGCTGGCGACGGCGCCAACGATTGTGGCCATAGGCAATCAGTCCTCGCGCGGGAAGACCCGCGTGTTCTGTCGGAGGATGCGCGGGCGGCTCGCCGCAGAAAGCGCACGTCGCACGCCGGTGACCCGGGCTGCAAGCCGATTGCCGCTCGACGCCAGTGAGCGGCGCGTAGATTTTCCGCGGATCGGGCGCCATCATCGCGTCTGCGCGCGAAACGGACGTCCGCCGGGCGCGGGAAACTTCTCGCGTGACGGAAAAATCCCGCGCGTCAGCTCACGGCTTGTGGCCGTCGTGGAAGTCGTCGCTGTGTGACGGGTGGAAGACGCGCTCCTCGATGGGGGCGAGGGCCGCGAGCGTGAGGAGCACCATCACCGCCGAGAACAGCGCGAGCAACGGAAACCCGGCACCGGCAATCAGGCCGATGGCGGCGACCACCCAGATCGTCGCGGCGCTCGTCAGCCCGGTAATGCGCGCCCCCTGCTGGATGATGCAGCCGGCGCCGAGAAAGCCGATGCCGGTCACGACCTGCGCGGCAATGCGCGTCGGATCGGTGTTGCTGATGCCACCTTCGCGCATCAGCAGCACGCCAATCGCCATGTACATCGACGCGCCCACGCAGATCAGGATGTTGGTTCGGAGTCCCGCCGGCTTGTGTTTCAGCTCGCGTTCCAGGCCGATCATCGCGCCGCACAGCGCGGCGAATCCACAGCGGACGAGGAACGGCACCATTACCGACCCGAGCTGTCGCCATTCGTCGGTCAAGGAGAGTTCGTTCATGAGGGCGTTCATGCGCGTTCGCGCAGCTCAACGTCGCAATCCAGCTGCAGGGCGAATCGTCCACGGCCGCGTGGGACGATGCGGATGTCGGGACACTTCTGCTGGAGACGTCGTCTCAGGAGGAGCAGCCGCGTTTCGAGGTTGTCCTTGTACTCGGGCAGGTTGAGGGACTTGTCGAGCCGCAGTTCACGATTCGTGAACTCGTCCCGTCCCTCGCGACAGCGGGCCGAGAGCAGTTTCCAGAGAATCCGGGCCGGCAAGCTCCGAATCAGATATTCGCCATCGACGAGGATGCATTCCTCGTCTCCATAGAGGGTCACCTCGCGGCGGCACGCGGCGGCTGCTTTGGCGGTGCGCTGACGCGGCGCTGCTGCGGGTGCTGCCGGTGGCGCGGCCGCTGCCGCCGCAGCGTCGGCACTGGCATCGTGCGTCTCGGCGCGCTCGACCAGCTGCATGTTCTGGATGGCGATCGCCAGATAACTGCCGAGCAGTTCGATCGTCTGCCGGTCCTCTTCGTGGAACCGATACGGCGTGTCGCTCTCGATGCACAGGACGCCTATCAGCTCCCCACGCACGAGCAACGGGACCCCGAGCTGACTGTCCGGGTTCGCCAGTCCGGGCAGCGGAATCTGACGCTCCGGGTGATATCCCTGCTGCTCTGCGGACCGATGGACGGCCAGTGCATAAAGCATTGCGCGCATCAATCCGGAGATGCGAATCGGTTTCCGTGCTTCCGCCACCATCCCGGCGATCCCCTCACCGTAGCGCGCTTCCGAACCGACTCCGCCTTCGGCGTAGCCACGGGTCGACATCGTGATCAGGACTCCCTCCTCTTCGCCGGCGAGAAGGATCATCGAGTGCGTAAACCCGAAATACTCCTCGAGGCCGGCGAGGATGGAGTCGAGCAGCGACTCCAGCGACGTGGCGCTGTGAATGCGCGCCGACAGGTCCTGCAGCGCGCGCATGGTGAAGACCGGGTCCGCGCTGTTGTGATGCTGCTGCGTGGTCGCCTCGACACTGGCCGGTTCTTCGGCAATCGGTTCGACCGCAAGCACTTCGTAGATATCCGCCGCACGCAGTTTGAAGATCCCTTTGAGCCCGCTGTAGGACGCGACCGCCTCGATGCGGAGCGCCATGCGTTCAAATACCGGCCCCGACGTTTCAGACCGGATGTAGCGCAAGTGCAGCTCCCAGCCCTGACGGACGTCCGGGTCGATGATCTTGACGAGCGCCTGGGGGTTCTCGGCGATGTTCCGCCGGCTCTTGTTGAAGAACTGAAATGACAACGCCACGTGCCGCGGGTCGACGTACTCGACGTGACTCAGGAGTGTGACGTTCGGAACGCCGTCCGGGGAACAGGTGGCCAGGACTGCCGGAATCAGTCCCTGGAACGAGGACGTGAGCGTATCGAGCCGCACGCTCATGGCAGCGGTGCTCCTGTGCCGGGACCTGGCGTCTGGCTGAACACCGCCGTCACGTGAACCCGCACCGCGACCGACGGCCAGATCGGCCAGTGACGGAACACGGTTCGATCGAACCCGATCGCCGTCAACGCCTCGAGAAAACTGTTCCAGAACTGTTCGACGAACGCGTGCTCATCGTCCCGTGCTGACCGGGCGCCGGCGAAGGTCCCTTTCAGCTGATACGCCACGTTATCCGGCGGTCGGCCTGCGAAGAGCGCCGCCTGCCCGTTTGATTCGAGATCGCGCAGCACCACCGCGGCGCCCCGTTCGGGCACGAATGCCACCACATGCGCCGCGTCGTCTTCCACGCGGAGCGCGGAGACGCGGGCCGAATGCGGGCGCAACTCGGCGTCGCGCGTTCCCAGGTGGATGTCGATTTGTCCGGACAGGAACCGGACGAGATCCTGGGTCAGCATCGAGGAGTCGAGTATACGGGTTAGGAAAGTTTTAGGGTGATGGTAGGAAAGACTTAGCGATGCGCCGGGCCGGTCCGCTTCTAGAGTGGCGTCAACGAATTGGAGATGACGCCCATGACGACGAAAACCAACACCGCGTGCCTCGCAGTCAGCCTGGTCTTTCTCTCGAGTGTTTTGACGATGGCGAAGGGGGGCAGCCCGGCCGCGCCGGTCCGGCCCACCGCTGCGGACATCGCCCGCGGCAAGTATCTGGTCACGGCGATGGTATGCAACGACTGCCACACCCCCTTCAAGCTGGGACCGAACGGACCGGAACCCGACATGAGTCGGATGCTGAGCGGCCATCCCGCCGACCTGAAGATGCCGCCGGCACCTGTCCTGCCGCCCGGGCCATGGGCGATGGTTGGCGCAGCGACGAACACCGCGTGGGCGGGCCCGTGGGGGGTCAGCTTCACGGCCAATCTCACGCCCGATGCGGACACCGGACTTGGCGGCTGGACCGCCGAGATGTTCATCCAGGCCATGCGCACCGGAAAGCACCAGGGCAAGGGCCGGCCGATCCTGCCGCCGATGCCGTATCCGTGGATCTCGCAGTTGACCGATGCCGACCTGCGTGCGGTGTTTGCGTATCTGCAGTCGATCCCGGCCATCAGCAACAAAGTTCCGGCGCCGATCGACGCGGAACCCGTGGAGAAGTAGATGCGCGCCAGCTTGTGGGCGGTCGCCGGCGTCTTCGTCATGGTGGCCGCCGTACGACTGAGTGGCGCCGACGCGATGAGCCGGCCGGTCCCACAGGCGCCTCGGCTGCTCTCGCAGACCGGCTTGTTCGTTCCCGGGACGACGACGGTCGCGGCCGGCAACCGGGCGTACTCGCCGCAATATCCGCTCTGGACCGACGGAGCCAGAAAGTCCAGGTGGATTCGCCTGCCCGATGGCGCATCAATCGACGCCCGTGACGACGCCGGCTGGGGATTTCCCGTCGGGACGAAGTTCTGGAAGGAATTCTCGTTCGGCGGACGACGCGCGGAGACGCGCCTGCTGTGGCGAGCGCGTGCGGACAAGTGGGTATTCGCGTCATATGTCTGGAACGAGGATCAGACGGATGCCGTGCTCGCGCCTGCCGAGGGCCTGCGGCAGGTGGCCGATGTCGGGGACGGCCGGCGGCACAGCATTCCGTCGATCGACGATTGTCACTCGTGCCACGAGAACGGCAACGTGCTGGGGTTTACCGCGCTGCAGCTCTCGACCGATCGCGATCCGCTCGCGCCGCATGCCGAGACGCTGTCGCCAGACATGCTGACGGTGAAGACGCTCGTGGACGAGCAGCGGCTGCGGCCTGCCAGGCCCGACCTGGTTTCGCATCCGCCGCGGATCGAGGTCGAATCGGCGATGGGACGCGCCGCGCTCGGCTATCTGGCCACCAACTGCGGCATCTGCCACCACGACGGCGCGGCGATCGACACGCGACTGCGACTGCGCACGGCGCCGGGGCAGTCGCCAGGAAGCCTGCTCGCGCTGCTGCGGACGGCGTCCCCTTCATGGGAGATTCCGTCTACCGCCCCTGGCGCCACCCGATTCGTCATGGCCGGCCATCCCGAACTGAGCTCGATCGTGGCCCGAATGAAGTCTCGACGCCCGTCGACACAAATGCCGCCACTCGGCACCGTCGCGGTCGACCAGGAGGCTGTGGAGTTGATCAAGGCCTGGCTCGAGGAGCTCTGATGCCCTGGTGGGCGAGGGCGGATCCCTGCGGGTGCGAGCCTGAGTGTTGGTGGTGCGATCGTCGAGCTCGCACCGACCCTGCGCGCACCAACCCGCACGCGCTACTTGATGAACGTCCCTTCCTGCAGCTCGCGGAACGCCCGCTGCAACTCCTCGCGCGTGTTCATCACAATCGGCCCGTACCAGGCGACGGGCTCTTCGATCGGTTTTCCGGAGACGAGCAGGAACCGGATTCCCTCGTCGCCGGCCTGGACAACGACTTCGTCGCCGCGGTCGAACAGAATCAGCGACCGGTTCTCGCTCTCGTGCGGCACGGATCGCACCGTGCTGCCGTCGGTCTGCTCGGTCAGAAGCGTTTGCGGATCGGAAGCGTCGCGGAACGTGCCCGAGCCGGCGAACACGTAAGCGAATGCGTTGTTCGTGCGGTCGACGGCAATCCGCTTCCGCTTGCCGGGCGGCACCGATACGTCGAGGTAGCGCGGATCAGCGGCAACGCCCTCCACCGGCCCCTTCTTGCCCCAGAAATCGCCGACCACGATTCGCACCCTCGTCCCGTCGTCGTCGACGACCTCGGGGATGTCGACCGCCTTGATGTCCTGGTAACGCGGTTCGGTCATCTTCAGCCGTGACGGCAGGTTCGCCCAGAGCTGGAAGCCGTGCATGTGGCCATGCGCGTCGCCCTTCGGCATCTCCTGGTGCATGATGCCGCGCCCGGCGGTCATCCACTGCACGTCTCCGGATCCGAGATTCCCGCGGTTGCCGAGCGAGTCGCCATGTTCGACGTTGCCGGCCAGAACGTAGGTGATCGTCTCGATGCCGCGATGCGGGTGCCAGGGGAAGCCCGCGAGGTAGTCGGCTGGATGGTCGTTACGGAAGTCGTCCAGCAGCAGGAACGGATCGAACTCCGAGGTGTTGCCGAAGCCGAACGCGCGCTGCAGCTTGACGCCCGCTCCCTCGATCGTTGGTTTCGTGTGAATGACTTGACGGATCGGACGGACGGACATGGTGCCGGACTCCTTGTCTGGATTCTGTCACTGTGAGACGCGGTTTTCTGCACGCCGGATTCGGATGGCGATCGATTTCCACGAAGTTCCAATCGTTTTCCGTTCACGGTTTGCGCGGAGCACAACGAGCGATGGATTCCTGAGCAATTCGCCATGCCTATATAGCTCGGTCAGGTGGCAATGCCGATGCTCTACAGGGCGGCGATGAACGTCCGATCCGTACTCCGACTCCTTCCTGTTTGCGCGTTGTTCGTTCTTCTCACTCCGCGATTCGCAACGGCCGCCGACACGCTCTGCGATGCCTCCTACCAGGATTGTCGCGCCCCGCTCATCCAGCTTATCCGTCAGGAAACCGTCCGCATCGACGTCGCGTTCTGGTTCATGGAGGACAGCCGGTTCTCGTCGGAAATCATCAAGCGCTGGCAGGCGGGCGTACCGGTGCGCGTGATCATCGATCAGCGGGCGTTCCCGTCGATGGGCGGCGCTCATCCGGTCGATGAGCAGATTGTGCAGACACTGGTCAGCGCCGGGATTCCGATCCGGCAGCGCTCCCTGAGCAACCCGTACATCCTCCATTGGAAGACGATGATCTTTCAGGGGCAGAACACGGTCGAATTCAGCGGCGCCAATTACAGTCCAACGGCGTTCGTGCCGCAGGATCCCTACAGGGATTACGAAGACGAAGCGATCTTCTTCACCGACGATTCGTCGGTTGTCGGCAGCTTCATGACGAAGTTCGACGACCTGTGGGTCGACACCACCAGCTACGCCGACTACGCGAACATCACGTCCAGCCCGGCCCGTGTCTACCCGATCTACGCGAAAGACCCGCAGCTCAACTTCCCTCAGCAGGAGAGTTACGCGACGCGCCTGCTCGGGCGCTATCCGAAGGAAACGCAGGGGCTCGACGTCATCATGTTCCGGATCACCGACGAGCGCGAGACCAATGCGGTGATCCAAACGTTCCAGCGCGGGATCCCCGTCCGCATCATCAGTGACACCGACGAATACCGTGATCCCGGCCGGCAGTGGGTTTCCTACAACATGGATCGATTGTGGGCGGCCGGCATTCCGTTCAAGGTCCGCGCGCATCTCGGCTTGAACCACCAGAAGCTCGTGCTCTTCAAGAGCCAGGGCATGGCCGTGTTCGGCTCCTCGAACTGGACGTCGCCGTCCGACAAGGGGCAGCAGGAACACAACATGTTCTCGACGAAGCCATCGATCCTCCAGTGGTTCAGCGACCAGTTCGAACGGAAGTGGAACAACACGGCGCCGAATGGTGCGATCGAGACCGACTGGTTCGTTCCGTTGCCGCCGGACAAGCCGGGACTGCAATCGCCGGCAAACGGCGCGACGGACCAGCCGTTGTCAATCGCGCTGCGGTGGGACGGCGGCTTCTACGCGCACTTCTACGACGTTTATTTCGGGACGGATCCGAATCCGCCGCTCTACGCCTCGAACCTGCAGCTCGGGCCGACGGACCCGGCGAATCCGACCGCGATCCAGAAGCTCGTGTTGCCGCTGTTGCAGCACGGCACCACCTATTACTGGCGTGTCGTCGGCCGGACGATGGCTGGAAAGACCGCGAAGAGCCCAATCTACAGCTTCACTACCGGAGGCACCGCGCCGTCGCCGGCTCCGGCGCCATCGGGTGCGAGCACGGTCGTGATCTGGGCCTCGACAGACGTTCCGCAGGAGAACATCGTCGGTGACTGGCAGTTCACCAGCGACTCGACGGCTGCCGGAGGTCGTTCGCTGCTGAATCCGGATCACGCGACGGCGAAGATCTCGCCGCCACTCGCAACGCCGACGAACTACTTCGAGACGACGTTCACCGCGGTCGCCGGCGTCCCGTACCACCTCTGGATTCGTCTCAAAGCGCAAGGCAACTCGTTGACGAACAATTCGGTCAGCGTGCAGTTCGATGATGCGATCGATCAGTTCGGATCGCCGCTGTATCGCGTCGGTTCGCCACAGGGGGCCGAAGTCGTGCTGCAGGATCCATCAGGGGCGATTTCCGGGTGGGGGTGGGAGGACAACGGATTCCAGGGCAGCGCGGCGACGATGATCTATTTCCCGACTACGGGGCCGCACCGCTTGCGGATCCAGCAGCGGTATGACGGGGCGATGGTGGATCAGATTGTCCTCAGCCCCGACGCGTTCATCAGCGCTGCACCGGGTGTGACGAAGAACGACACGAATATCTACGGCAGCACGCTGGACGGCGCGCCGCCGCCGACACCCTCGTCGGCACCCGCGCCGGCGGTGCCGCCGTTGCCGTCAGGGTGGCAGCGGCAGGATATCGGTGCTGTCGGCATGCCCGGTTATGCGGAAATCGATTCGAATGCCGTGTTCACGGTTGTTGGCGCTGGCGCTGACGTCTGGGGGACGGCCGACGCGCTTCATTACGCGTACACCACGCTGACCGGCGATGGAACCATCGTTGCCCGCGTGACGGCCGTTCAGAACACCAACGCGTGGGTCAAGGCAGGCGTGATGATCCGTGACACGACGGCGCCAAATGCGGCGCAGGCGTTCATGCTCGTCTCGTACAGCAAGGGCAGCGCGTACCAGCGGCGTCCCGGCGCCGGCAGTTCGAGTACGAGTACGACCGGCAGCAGTACCGTTGCGGCGCCCTACTGGGTGCGACTCGATCGTGCGGCGAGCGTCATCACGGCGTATCAGTCTGCGGACGGCGTCACGTGGAAGAAGGTGGGGAGCGATACCTTCTCGATGGGGGCCACCGTCCTCATCGGGCTCGCGGTGTCGAGCCACACAACGGATGCGATCGCGGCCGCCGCCTTCGATCAGGTCAGTCTCAACGGTGTCCGCGTGATGCCGCCGTGCGGATATTCGGTGTCGTTTTCCGGCACGAGCGTCGATTCGGCTGGTGGCGCGCTCGATGTCGGCATTACGACCGGAGCCGCCTGCGGGTGGACGGCGACCAGCAACGTGCCCTGGATCGGCGTAATCGCTGGATCCGGCACGGGCAGCGGCTCGGCACGGCTGAGTGTCGAATCGAATTCGGGCGCGCCGCGCAGCGGCACTGTCACGATTGCCGGGCAGATGTTCACGGTGTCGCAGGCCTCGTCATCGTGCACGTATTCGATTACCCCTGGCAGCCAGGCGTTCGGAACAGGCGGTGGTGCTGTATCGATGACGGTCTCCACCGCATCGTGGTGCTCGTGGAGCGCCGCAAGTACGGATCCGGGCTGGCTGACCGTGAGTCCCGGGTCGGGCGCTGGTAGCGCGACGCTTACCGTGAGTGCGGCGCCGAATGCGAGCGGCCCGCGCAGCGCCTTCGTCTCCATCTCCGGTCAGACGTTTACCGCGACGCAGGAAGCGGCGGCGTGCATGTATTCGATTTCGCCTACCAGCCAGGTGCTGGCGTCGGGCGGCGACAGCAGCACGATCACGGTGACAACCGGCTACTGGTGTTCGTGGAGTGCGAGCAGCAACGATTCCTGGCTGACGCTCGGCGCCGCCTCGGGAACGGGCAACGGCTCGGTGTCCGTGAGCGCCCTGGTCAACAATGGCGATCAGCGGACGGGAACCGCGCTGATTGCCGGCCAGACCTACACCGCGACGCAGTGGGCAACGTCGATGCCCTCGGCCTGGACGCATCAGGATGTCGGGAGCGTCGGGATTGCAGGCGATGCGACATTCAGCGGCAGCACCTTCACCGTCACCGGGGCCGGCGCCGACGTCTGGGGCGCTGCTGACGCCTTCCATTTCGTTTACCAATCCCTGGCCGGAGACGGCTCGATCTCGCTCGCGTCACATCGATCCAGAACGTCAATGCGTGGACGAAAGCGGGCGTGATGATCCGCGATTCACTGGACCCTGCCGCGGCCAACGCCTACGCGCTGGTGTCGTCCAGCAAGGGCCTGTCGTTCCAGCGCCGCGCCACGACGACCGGAACAACCGTCGCGACTGCCGGACCGCTCAGCCCGGCACCGTTCTGGGTGAGGCTCGATCGCGTCGGGAACACGGTTACTGGGTATCAGTCGGCGGACGGAATCGTGTGGACGCTGATGGGCACCGATACCGTGACTTTTGGTTCAACCGTGCTGATCGGCGTGGCCGTATCGAGCCACACGGCAGCCGCCGCGGCGAGCGCGACGTTTGAGAACGTTACCGTGAAGGCTGGAACGCCGGTGTCCCCGACGCCATGGATGCATCGCGACATCGGCAGCGTCGGTGCTGGAGGGAACGCAACGTTCAACGGCTTCAATTCCACCTACACCGTGAAGGGAGCCGGTGCCGACATCTGGGGCAACGCGGACGCGTTCCAGTTCCTCTACCGCCCCATGAGTGGCGATGGCGCGATCGTCGCGCGGGTGGCGTCGGTGCAGAACGTCAACTCGTGGACGAAGGCGGGCGTGATGATCCGCGACACGCTCGAGCCGGGCTCAGCGCATGCCAGCATGCTGGTCTCGTACAGCAAGGGAACCGCATTCCAGCGACGCACGCTAACCAGCGGCGTCTCGACGAGCACCGCCGGTCCGCTGACGACAGCGCCGTACTGGGTCAAGCTGGAGCGGGTCGGTTCAACGTTCAATGCCTACGTGTCGGCTGATGGCGCGGCGTGGACGCCCGTTGGCACCGACACGATTCCGATGGCGTCGACGGTCTACGTCGGATTGGCGACGAGCAGCCACACCACGGCCGCAGCCGCAACGGCCACCTTTGACAACGTGATCGCACCCTGAGGTAGGGGTCGACCCCCATACCTCAGCGCGCGGCGACCAGCTTCTCGCGAGCGCTCTTCTTGATCCGGCACACGCGCTCGCCATCCGGCGTGGTCACGACGACGTTGACGTCACCCGCCGGGAGCGAGCGGATCGCCTCGGCATCGAACGTCGCGACGTAGGCGCCGTCTGCGCCAGGCGTTTCCTGCGTCGGGAGGGCGGTCGCTTCGGATTTGTACGGTGAGCGCAGCAGCACCTTGCTGATCTTCGTCGCTCCCTTTGTGCTGGCTGGCGCCGAATGCTTGAGATCGACCCTCATCTGAGCGCCGTGTTCAGTCGATGTGAGCTTCACGTCGAACGCCTTCGCCGCGACGCACCCTGTCGAGTACGACTCTTCGGCGAGCGCCGCCGCCGGGGACGCCGCGAGCGCGACGAGCAGAATTGCTCGAACTTTGACTGCCATGCCCGGCGCAAGGTTCATGATTGAGGCCACTTGTTCGTGATTCCTCTAGAATAGCCAGCTCATGCCTGTTCGCCTCGAGTCTCAGGATGATCTCGCGTTCGTCATCATCGATAACCCTCCGGTGAACGCGCTGAGCGCCGGCATTCCGGAAGCTCTGGCGGAATCTGTCGCGACCGCCGCGGCCGATCCCGCGGTCACGGCGATTGTCGTGATGGGAGCCGGCCGGACGTTCATCGCAGGGGCCGACATCAGCGAGCTCGAGCGCGCCGCGTGGGACGCGAACGCATCCCTTCCGGAAATGCACGACGTGCTCCGCACGATCGAGGACACGTCGAAACCGGTGGTGATGGCGATGCACGGGACGGCGCTCGGCGGCGGACTCGAGGTGGCGATGGCGGGCCACTACCGCGTCGCCACAGCCGATGCGCGGCTGGGCCAGCCGGAGGTGAACCTCGGCATCATTCCTGGCGCTGAAGGTACGCAGCGACTCCCACGTCTGGTCGGCGTCGAGAAGGCGCTCGACATGTGCGTGACCGGCAAGCTGATCTCCGCGCAGGAGGCGATGGCGTCCGGTTTGATCGATCGCATCCTCGACGGCGACCTCCGCGAAGGCGCCGCCGCATTCGCGCGGGAGATCGCCGGCAGTGAACACCATCCGCGTACGCGCGAGCGGTCCGATCGACTCGGCAGCCGCGCTGAAAATGCGTCGCTGTTCGCGGCCGGGCGCGAACTGGCGACCAAGGTCCGTCCGCACCAGCCCGCAGCGCTCGCGGCGGTAGACGCGATCGAAGCTGCCGCGACGCTGCCATTCGACGAAGGGTGCCGTCGCGAACGCGAGCTGTTCTTCACCCGTTGCGTGCGGACGAACGAGTGTCGCGCTCTTGTCCATGCCTTTGTCGCCGAGCGCGCGGTCTCGCGTGTACCGGACGTGCCGAAGGACACGCCGGTCCTGCCGATCAACGACGTGGCGATCATCGGGGCCGGGACCATGGGGGCCGGGATCGCGATGGCGTGCGCCAACGCCGGCCTCAAGGTGGTGCTGACGGACGTGGGAGACGAGCGGCTGCAGGCCGGGCTCGCGACAATCCGCAGGAATTACCAATCGTCAATCAAGCGCGGGCGGTTGACCGCGGAGCAGGTCGACGAGCGCATCGGGCGCGTGCAGACGCAAACCGGCTACGATGCCACCGCCTCTGCCGATCTCGTGATCGAGGCAGTGTTCGAAGGCATGGACCTGAAGAAAGAGGTGTTCGCCGCGCTCGATCACTTTGCGAAGCCCGGGGCCATTCTCGCAACGAACACGTCCACGCTCGACATTGACGAAATCGCCAGCGTGATGCAGCGCCCGGAGTGGGTGGTGGGGCTCCACTTCTTCAGCCCCGCTCACGTCATGCGGCTGGTGGAAATTGTCCGCGGCGACGCGACGAGCACGCAGGTCCTGGCGACAGCGCTCGCGTTTGCCAGACGCCTCGGCAAGGTGGGTGTTGTCGTCAGAAACGGTCCTGGGTTCGTCGGCAATCGGATGATGTTTCCGTACATGTACGAAGCGCAGTTCCTCGTGGAAGAAGGGGCCACGCCCGAGCAGGTGGACGCGGTCCTCACCCGATGGGGCATGGCGATGGGGATCTTCGCGGTCGACGATCTTGGCGGGCTCGACGTCGCCTGGCGCGTGCGCCATGAACTCGGTCAGTTCGCCGATCCGGAACTGCGCAAGCCGCTCGTCGCCGACACGCTCGTCGAGATGAAACGGCTGGGTCAGAAGACCGGCAAAGGGTGGTATCGCTACGACGCCGGCGACCGCAAACCGATTCCCGATCCTGAGGTGGTGAACATCATCGAACGGACCGCGACAGCGGCCGGCATCGCGCGCGGGCCGAAGAGCGAGCAGGAAATCCTCGAGCGCTGCGTCTACGCGCTGATCAACGAGGGAGCAAAGGTCCTCGAGGAGGGCATTGCCTCGCGTGCGGCCGATATCGACGTGATCTATCTCACCGGTTATGGGTTCCCGGCGTACCGCGGAGGTCCGATGTTCTATGCGGACACTCTCGGTCTCGCGCGTGTCTACGACCGCGTCGCTCAGTTTCACCGCGATTATGGCAAGCGGTGGACGCCGGCACCACTTCTCGAACGACTCGCCCGCGAAGGATCCTCCTTCCGCGAGTACGATCGTCGTCACGCGTGAGACCCGTTCGAGTTCTCGATAACGACGCCGAGGTCCGCCGGGACTCGAGCGGCATCGTCTACCTGAAATCGCCGTTTCCGCTCGGCCCCTACCCGGATCGGCTGACGGACAAGCTCGACGAGTGGGCGGCGCAGGCACCGGATCGAATCTTCCTCGCCGACCGCATCGGCCACCCGGGGCCGCGACGGGTATCCGAGGTGTCGCCGAAGCCCGTCGCCGATCGGACCACCGCCGGCTGGCGCACGGTGACATTTCGCGAGGCGCGAGATTACGCGCGCGCGATCGCCCAGGCGTTGCTCGATCGCGGCCTCGATGCCAATCGGCCCGTCGTCATCCTGTCGGGCAACAGCATCGATCATGCGCTGCTCGCGCTCGGCGCCATGTACGCCGGCGTCTACTACGCGCCGATTGCGCCCGCGTATTCGCTGCAATCCGGCACCGATTTCGCCGCGCTGCGCCACGTGTTCGCGAAAGTCAGGCCGGCGCTCGTCTTCGCGGAAGACGGTGCGGCGTTCGAGCGGGCGCTCGACGCGGTGATGACGCCCGACATCGAACTGGTCGCCGTGACGGCCCCGGCGCGGCGACACTGGACCGCCTTCGATCGACTGCTGCAGACTGCGCCGACTGTCGCCGTGGACGCTGCGATCAGGCGCGTCGGACCTGACACGATCGCCAAGGTCCTGTTCACGTCCGGATCGACCGGTCAGCCGAAAGGTGTGATCAACACGCAGCGGATGCTCTGCGCAAACCAGGCTCAGCTCGTCTCGGTGATGCAGTTCCTCGAGGACGAGCCGCCGCTCCTCTGCGACTGGCTGCCGTGGAACCACACGGCCGGCGGCAACCACAATTTCGGGATCGTGCTCTACAACGGCGGCACGATGTACATCGACGACGGGAAGCCGGTGGCGTCGCAGTTCGAACGCACACTGCGAAACCTGCGCGAGATCCCGTGCACCAACCATTTCACCGTGCCGCGCTTCTACGAGATGTTGCTTCCGTACCTGAAGGCCGACCCGGTGCTGCGCGAAGTGTTCTTCCGGCGTCTGAAGCTGATCTTCTACGCCGCCGCCGGTCTCGGCCAGCGGTTCTGGGATCAACTGCGCGACGTGTCGATCGAGGAATGCGGCGAGGAACTGCTGATCATGACCGGCATGGGAGCGACCGAGACGGCCCCCTTTCTCCTCTGCACCGGGCCGCGCGGCGCCTTTGCCGGCATGATCGGACTGCCAGTGCCTGGCGTGGAGCTGAAGCTCGTTCCGATGGGGGAGAAGATTGAAGGTCGCGTCCGCGGCCCGAACATCACGCCCGGATACCTTGACGAGCCTGAACTGACCAGGAGCGCGTTCGACGAGGAGGGCTTCTACAAGACCGGCGATGCCATGAGCTTTGCCGATCCGTCGGACCCGCGTAAGGGGATGGTGTTCGAGGGACGGCTTGCCGAGGACTTCAAGATGTCGAGCGGGACGTGGGTGAGCGTCGGCCCGCTGCGGCAACGGATCCTGGTGCAGGGCGAGGGCTTCGTGCAGGACGTCGTCATTGCCGCGCCCGACCGGCCGTACGTGGCCGCACTGATCTTCCCGAATCTCGCACTGTGCCGCGTGTTGAGCGGGCTGCCCGAGGCGGCGCCGCGCGAGGTGCTCGATCATCCGGCGGTGCGGGCACGGTTTGCCTCGATCGTGTCGGAACTGGCGGCGCAGAACACCGGCAGTTCCACGTTCGTTGCTCGCGCCATCGTTCTCGACGAGCCACCATCCGCAGCGGCGCGCGAAATCACCGACAAGGGATCGCTGAATCAGAAAGCGGTCCTGAAGCATCGGCACGCGCTCCTCGAGGAGCTGTACGCGAAGGACCCGTCGCCACGGGTGATCGAGGCGACGACAAAATCGGTGAAAGTCTCGAATTGACCATGACTCCTACGCCCACGTCCGCCCTCGACGCCGACCGCCTTGCCGCGATCGACGTTCACGTCCACCTCGAGCATCCAGGCGATTCCGACACCCAGGATGCTGCCAAGAAGTATTTCAAGGACAGCGGCGTGCCGCGCGATGCCGCGGGACTCGCGGACTACTACCGCTCGCGCAACATGGCCTGCGTCATCTTTACCGTCGACGAGACGCTGTCGGGGATGCCACGACTGTCGAACGACGACGTCGTGGAGTTCGCGCGGGCAAATCCGGACATCGCGATTCCGTTCGCGAGCGTCAATCCCAATCGTGGTGCCGAGGCGGTCCGTGAAGCGCGCCGGCTGGTTGATGCCGGCGTAGTGCGCGGCTTGAAGCTGCACCCGCCCATCCAGGAATTCTCACCGAGCGATCGGATTGCCTATCCGCTCTACGAAGTGTTTGCCGAGGCGAAGTTGCCGGTCCTGTTTCACACCGGTCACAGCGGCATCGGCACCGGGATGCGTGGCGGCGGCGGTATCCGGTTGAAGTATGGCAACCCGATGCCGATCGATGACGTGGCCGTCGACTTTCCGGACATGCCGATCATCATGGCCCACCCGTCGTTCCCGTGGCAGGACGAAGCAATCTCGATCTGCCTGCACAAGCCACAGGTCTACATCGATCTGTCGGGCTGGTCGCCGAAGTACTTCTCGCCGACGCTGATTCAGTATGCGAACACGCTGCTGAAGAACAAGGTGCTGTTCGGGTCGGACTACCCGTTGCTCACCCCGGATCGATGGATGGCGGACTTCGAGAAGATTGCGATTCGCGACGAAGTCCGGCCGCTGATCATGAAAGAGAACGCGCGGCGGTTGTTCGGAGTGTGAACGGCGGTCCTTCGCTCGTCCCGGCGCTCTCGGCCCTGCTCGATCAGTCAGCGCTGACGGCCGGTTCCCCGATCATCCGCTCCCGCCTCGAGCCGGACTTCTACAAGTTCACGATGGGGCAACTCATCTGGCGGAAGTACCCGGACGTCCAGGCCACGTTTGCATTCCGTAACCGAACACACCAGGCGCAGCTCGGAAGGGTGCTCGACATCGGTGAACTGCGCGAGCAGCTGGATCACGCTCGGTCGCTGACGTTTACCAACACGGAGCTGCACTACCTTCGCGGTACAAACGAGTACCAGCAGCGGATGTTCGACGAGCGCTATCTCGAATTCCTGCGCGAGTCGCGCTTGCCCGAATACGACCTGCGGCGCCGAGGCGACGATCTCGAGCTGGAGTTCTCCGGACGGTGGCCGGAGGTGACCTACTGGGAAACGATCGCTCTGTCGATCGTCAACGAGCTTTATTACCGGACGCTGCTGCGCGGGATCTCCACGTTCGATCGCCAGGCCGTGCTCGCGTCAGGAATCCGTCGGCTGCACGACAAGATCGGTGTGCTGAAGCAGCGGCGCGACGTGCTGTTTTCGGACTTCGGGACCAGGCGGCGATTCAGCGGGGCCTGGCAGCACTTTGTGGACGAGGTGCTGATGGCGGAGCTGAATGACGGGAATGTCCAGGGGCAATTCCTCGGCACGTCCAATACCTACGCCGCGATGACGGCCGGCCTCGTGCCGATGGGGACCTCGGCGCACGAACTGCCGATGATCGTCGCCGGCATGCTCGATCCCGGCGCACCTGATCCCGAATGGTTGCGGCGAGCACAGCGGCAAGTCATCGACGACTGGTGGGAGCAATACGGGTGGGGTCTGTCGATCTTTCTGCCCGACACGTTCGGCTCCGACTTCTTCTTTACGGTCGTTACACCCGATGATCTGCAGCGATGGAAGGGATTCCGGTGGGACTCCGGCGACCTGTTCGCCTTTAGCGAACGTGTCCTGCAGGCCTACCGAGACTCGGGGATCGATGCGAAGGAAAAGATGCTCGTGCCGAGCGACGCCCTCGATCTGTCGCTGATTATGGACGCGCAGAATCGGCTCGGCGGCCGCCTTCGTCTCAGCTTCGGGTGGGGAACCGGGCTCACGAACGATCTGCTGGACAGCGTCATGGTCGGCGATCGGTGGTTTGGTCCACTCTCGCTGGTCGTGAAGCCGGTACGCGCCAACGGACGTGGCCTCGTCAAGTTGTCCGACAACCCGGCGAAGGCCGTCGGCGACCCCGGTGATGTCGCGCGGTACAAGTGCGCAGCCGGCTACCTCGAACGCGACGCGGTGCCGCTCAAATACTGATGCACCCGATTCACAATTCACAATTCACAATTCCCGATTCCCATTCCCGATTCCCGATTCCTGATTCACGATTCACGATTCCCGATTCACAATTCACGATTCACGATTCACGATTCACAATTCACGATTCCGTGATGTATGGTGGCCGCGCCATGCGAGCATCGATCCTCACGCCTCTGCTTGTCGTCCTCTTCCCGGCCATCGGCACGGCCCAGCCTCAGGGAACGTGCGACCGCGCCTGCCTGGTCGGCTTCATCGACCAGTACCTCGACGCCCTGGTCGCGCAGGATCCGAAGCGACTGCCGGTCGCGCCCAACGTGAAGTTCACCGAGAACGGGCAGCGGCTCACGCTCGGCGACGGCTTCTGGAACTCCGTCACCGGCAAGGGCACCTACCGCCTCGACGTCGCGGATCCGGCGGCCGGGCAGGTCGCTACGTTCGTGACGATGCGCGAGGCGCCGGGGACACCGCTGATCATGGCGCTGCGGCTGAAAGTGGAGAACCGTCGCATCACGGAAATCGAGGTGTTGCTCGCGCATTCGGAAGGCGGCGCCAGGAATCTCGAGACGCTCGGCAGGCCGCGAGCCGCGTTCTCGCGCGACACGCCCCCGGCGGATCGCATGTCGCGCACGGAACTGGTCCGCGTGGCGAACATGTATTTCTCCGGCATGCAGCAGAACGACGGCAAGGGGCAGTATCCGTTTGCCGACGATTGCGATCGCCTCGAGAACGGCGGACAGACGACGAACGCAAAGTCGGTTGCGGGCCGCAACGGTGGTCCGCCGCGCACAACGAAACTCGATCCGAAGACCTCCTCGAATTACGACTCCATGTGGACCTGCCGCGAGCAGTTCGAGTCCGGTCTCCTCCACTTCGTTTACCGGATTCGCGATCGACGCTATCTCGTGGTGGATCAGGAACGTGGTCTCGTCCTCTCGTTCGCCTTTTTCGACCACCCCGCGGGCAGAACGCGAACGTTCCAAGTACCCGATGGGCGGACGGTAACCGCCGGACCGCAACAGCCGTGGACCTGGGAGATTGCCGAGCTGTTCAAGGTCGAGAAGGGACAGCTTCACGAGATCGAAGCCGTGCTGGAGCGTGCCCCCTACGGCATGACCTCCGGCTGGAGCAGCTGGGAAGACGCGATGTCGGACAAGATCCAGTACGCCGGCCCGAGGTAGAAGGGAATCGTGAATTCACGATTCCATTGGTTCTGCTTGCGCCCGTCTTCCGGCATGCGACACTGAAACATCCCCCAGGAGTTGTCGATCATGCGAGCTTGCGGCAGAGCGGTTCGGACGTACGGCGCAGCTGTGGTCCTGGCACTCACCTTAGCGGTTCCCGCTATTGCAGACGCTGGACACTCAGGTCAGCTCGACCAGATTCACATTGCCAATTTCGGTCGTGTCTCCGACACCTACTACCGCGGCGCGCAGCCATCCGGACAGGATTACGCCGATCTCAAGGCGCTCGGCGTCAAGACGGTGATCGATCTGCAGGAATACGGCGACAAGGATGAGGCGGTTGCCGCAAAAAAGGCCGGGCTGAACTATGTCCGCATCGGCATGAACACCCGAATCATTCCGACGGCGACGCAGCTGTCGCAGTTTCTCTCCATCGTGAACGATCCGGCGCAGCAGCCCGTGTATGTGCACTGCGCGGGTGGCCACCACCGCACCGGCGTCATGACGGCGGTATACCGGATGACGAAAGATGGCTGGTCCGGTACGCAGGCGTTCGCTGAGATGAAGAAGTACGGCTTCGGCGCGGACTTCCTCCACCCGGAATTCAAGAAGTTCGTCCTGGCGTATGTGCCTCCCGCGCCCGCGCCGATTCCTCAGGTGCTGGACGCCGTCAAGGACAAGGTAGCCGAAGCCGCCGCCGCTATCGCGAACTGAGCTCAACCCACCTCCCCTGCTCGACTGAGGCACTGAGTTACTGCTCAGTGCCTTCTATGAAGCGGCTGGTTGTTGTCAATACTCGCGAGCGCGCAGGGCCTTCACCCAGCAAAGGTCCGGCGTGCGAGCCGTCGAGACATCCCGGTTGACGGAGTCACCTATTGGCGAGCTGCGTCACCCTTCTATTCGCGTTTCCGTGGACGATCGCGTCGTCCCGCATCATGGGATTCGGTCGGGGCCCCGCGCCATCTCTGTGGCGGCTCTCAGGGGCGGCCATGGCACTGAACGCGCTGGGACCCCGTCTCTCTCGGCTCGGCCCGTCCAATCCCGGCGTTAGGCCGCGGCCGTCGGTTCCTTCCACGTAAAGTCGGTCTCATCGCGCCACAGCGCAAACAGGATCCGGGTGAGCCGACGCGCCAGCGCCACGATCGCGATGCGTTTCCCCCGCCGGTTGGCGAGCGCCTGCGCCCACGTGCGCAGCGCCGCCGCCCGGGACGAGCGCAGGCGCCAGACGACCCACGCGCTTTGCACGAGTAAGGCCCGGAGTTCGCGCGGTCCGGCCTTGGTAATGTGGCCTTTGTGCTGGCGCTCCGCCGAGCTATCCTCCGACGGCACCAGGCCGACAAACGCGCTGACGCGGCGCGCATCCGCGGCGAACCGGGCCGGGGTGTCCAGCGCGGCCTGAAACGTCAACGCCACCATGGGCCCCACGCCAGGCACCGTCATCAACCGTTGCGTGATCGGATCGGTGACGGCCCGCTGCTCGAGCCGCTCGTCGATCGCCGCCACCGTCGACGTGAGCGTCGCCAGCATCGTCCGCACCGGTGCCAGCGTGGTCGCCAGGGCCGGCGGCATCCGCACGCGATCGAGCCGCGTCAGCACGTGCTCGGCCGCGCCGCGGCCCAACGGCAGACCCTCCTGGCGCAGCAGCGCGCGCACCAGATTAATCAGCGCCGCCCGCTGCTGCACGAGTTGGCGCCGCACCCGTAATTGCTGCCGCAGGGCCCGCGCCGCGGCCGACGCCCGGTGGGCGCGGCGGAACACTCCGCGTCGATTGGCGACCGCCATCGCCGCCACGTCGCGCTTGTCCGTCTTGACCTTGCGCGAGCGGGTGCCGTACATCGCCGCGTAATTGGGATCGACGACGACCACCTCGTGGCCCAGGCCCTCCAGATGCTGGGCCACCCATTCGCTCTCGGTGCTGCTCTCCATCACAATCCGCAGGCGCGGCCGCCGACCGAATACCTCGCCGAAGGCCTCGCGCGTCGTGTCAATCCGGCAGTCGAGCAGGACCTGCTCGTCCTCATCAATGATGCGAACCTGGCTGCGACGGAGATGCAGATCGATGGCACCATATTCCATGGCTGGCTGCTCCTGTGCGCCGTGAGCGCGTTAATCACTTGTGCAGCGCAAGCTAGCACGTCAGGACAGCCAGCCGCTTCATCTCATCTCTTTTTTTGGTCACATCCGGTCTGCGCCCGATTGATCCGCTATCTCCCTTTGCTTATGGTCGAAAGGAGGAGAGGTGGCAATGCGGTTTGGATCAGTCTGTCTTGCGGGAATCTGCGCAGCGACGCTCGCGTATGGTGCGGACCTGTTTGCGCAGCAACCAGCTGCGGGCCAGGCGCCCGCCGCACAAACAGGACGACAGGGTCGGGCAGGGGGGCAGGGCGGCGCGGGTGGTGGTGGTCGCGGTCGCGGCGCCGCGCCCGCGCAGACGCCGGCTCCGCGCAACGCGCAGGGGCGAGTGATTCTCGGCGGCAAGGGCGTATGGACGCCGAGCGGATTCGGCATCACCGCGCCGCTGTTGGCGACCGACAAAACCCCGTATCAGCCGTGGGCGAAAGCGCTGTTCGAGTATCGGCAGGTGAACGAGCTGGAACCCCATACGCGGTGCAAGCCGTCCGGCGGCACGCGTCAGTTCCTGACCCCCTACGGCGTCGAGTTCGTCGAGTTGCCCGACATTCAGCGGATCTACATCTTCGACATCGGCGGCCCGCACACCTACCGCACCATCTACATGGACGGTCGCAAGCACCCGGAGAAGCTGACGCCCAGTTATTACGGTCATTCGATCGGCCACTGGGAAGGCGACACGCTTGTCGTCGACACCGTCGGCTATAACGAGGCGTTCTGGCTGGATCGACGCGGCATGCCGACAACCGACCAGCTCCACACCACGGAACGATTCACGCGGACGAGCACTCAGCAGATCAAGTACGAGATCACCGTCGACGATCCGGGTGCGTATACGGCGCCGTGGACGAGCGGACTGAACCTGGCGTGGAATCCCGGTCAGGAATTGTTCGAATACATCTGCCAGCAGTCGAACTACGCGGGCGAGTTGATGGTCGGCGAGATGAACTCGGTGGACAGGAGCTCGCCGATAGTGCCGTGAGTTACTTGACCTGAATGTGAATCCCGCACTCGAGCTTCTGGCCGGCCCACCGGCCGGAACGCGGGTTGTCTGGATCGAGCGGTGGCGTGGTGCAGGGTTCGCACCCGATGCTCGTGTAGCCCTCGTCATACAGCGGCATCAGGCGGATGCCGTGGTCCTTCGCATACTTCCAGACATCCCGCGTGGTCCACGCCGCAAGCGGGGAGATCCGGCGGATCGTCTTGGCGGGCAGGTTGAACGGCTCGTTCTCCTGAAGGTTCGCGCGTGACGCGGACTGCTCGCGCCGCAGGCCGGCAAACCAGGTGTCGTAGTTCGCCAGCGCGTCGAACAGCGGCTCCACCTTGTGACGCTGGCAGCAGGCTGTGGTGCTCTCGAGTTCCCACAGCCCGACCTTCGGTTCCTTCGCCCGCAGCACGACCAGGTTCAGTCCCCATTCCTTCGCGAGCTCGTCGCGGTAGGCCAGCGTCTGCGCGAAGTGGTGGAACGTGTCGAGGAACAAGACCGGGACATCGGGCACGAACTGTCGTACCAGGTGCGTCAGCACCATGTCTTCCGCCTGGAAGCTCGACGTGATAGCTGGCGCACGACCCGCAGCGAGCGCCGCCTCGATGACCGCCCGCGCGTGCCCGGTTAATTCCGTGTTCTCCGTCACTCTCAACTTCCCGGTTTCAAGTTCCGACGTCACGAGAGCATCTCCTCGAGAGCCTGGCGGACAGCCTCGATCGCTTCTTCATCCGACTTCGCGTGGCGCGCCAGCCGCGCAATTCGTTCGGCGGCCGTCATCGGCGCAGCCACCGGCGCCGCGGCCTCGCGGATCGGCTCGGTGATCATGCCGGCGCCGCAGGTGAACTGCGTCGCCGGGTCGATCAGGATAAAGCTGCCGGTGCCGCGATTCTCGGTATAGCGGTCGAATACCAGCGGTCGCGCCGTCGACACTTCCACGGTCCCGATCTGATTGAGCATCAGTGGGTGGTTGATTTCCGCGGTGACCGTTCGCGTCCCCTGCTTGAGCAGGTACACGCGGCCCGGGTCGAGCGGCCGTTCGTCCATCCACACCACTTCGGCTTCGAACTTCTGGCCGACGAACGCCGGCTCGATCGTGAAGACGTCGCCGCGACTCGTGTCGATCTCGCGATCCAGCGTCAGCGTGACCGACATCGGCGCGAACGCCATGGCGAGATCGCCGTCGAAGGTGACGATGCGCGTGACGGTGGCGGAGTTGCCGGACGGCCAGCTCGTCACCTTGTCGCCAACGTGGATGACGCCGGATTGGATCTGCCCGGCAAAGCCCCGGAAGTCCTGGTTGGGCCGGATCACCATCTGGACCGGGAATCGGAATGGGAGTGCCGGCAGATTGCGGTGCACCTGCACCGTCTCCAGATACTCGAGCAGCGGCGGGCCGTTGAAGTACGGCGTGCGCTCGCTCCGCGTGGTGACGTTGTCTCCCTCGAGCGCGCTCATGGGGATGGCGTGGACCGACGCGCCCGTCAGGAATTCGCTGAAGTCGTCGAGAATCTTCTCGTAGACCTCCTGATCGAAGTTGACGAGGTCCATCTTGTTGATGGCGAGGACGAAGTCCTTGATGCCCAGCAGCCGCGCGATACGGGCGTGGCGCTTCGACTGCGTCCGGACGCCATTCCGCGCGTCGATCAGCAGGATTGCCACTTCGGCCGTCGAGGCGCCGGTCGCCATGTTCCGCGTGTACTGCTCGTGGCCCGGGGTATCGGCAAGGATGAATTTGCGCCGGGACGTCGCGAAGTAGCGATAGGCGACGTCGATAGTGATCCCCTGCTCGCGCTCGGCCTTGAGGCCGTCGGTGAACAGGGAGAAATCGATCGGCCCCGCATTGCGGTTCTTCGACGCCTTCTCCACCGAGACGACCTGGTCCTCGTACACCGACTTCGAGTCGTGCAGCAGTCTCCCGATCAGCGTGCTCTTTCCATCGTCCACGCTGCCCGCCGTGCAGATGCGGAGCAGGCCTCCTTCGGCTCCGTGAACCGCCATCAGAAATAGCCCTCCCGCTTCTTCAGTTCCATCGATCCGTCCTGGTCGTGGTCGATGATCCGCAGCAGGCGCTCGGACTGCTTCGTCTGGATCAGTTCCTCGATGATCTTGGGGATGGTGTCGGCGTCCGACCGAACCGCGCCGGTGCATGGCGAGCAGCCGAGCGACCGCATCCGGCACTTCACGACCTGCGGCTTCTCACCAGGCATGGTGACGACGAACGGCTGCTCCTGCACGATCAGCGAGTTGCCGCGGACGATGACCTCGCGCTCCTTGGCGTAATACATCGGAACGATCGGAATGTTCTCGAGATGGATGTACTGCCAGATGTCGATCTCGGTCCAGTTCGAGAGCGGAAACACGCGGATGCTCTCGCCCGGACGCAGCTTGCCGTTCAGCAGGTTCCACAGTTCGGGACGCTGTCGCTTCGGATCCCACTGACCGTTCGGATCGCGAACGGAGAAGATGCGCTCTTTCGCGCGCGACCGTTCCTCGTCTCGACGGGCGCCACCGATCGCCGCGTCGAAGTTGCCAGCGGACAGGCCATCGAGGAGCGCTTTCGTCTTCAGCAGGCCGCAGCAGCGCTGGGTCCCGACCTTGAATGGTTGGGTGCCTTCGCTGATCGCCTCTTCGTTCGTGTGGACGATGAGCCGCGCACCCACCTCTTTGGCCATGCGATCGCGGAACTCGATCATTTCCCGGAACTTGTAGGTGGTATCGATGTGCAGGAGCGGAAACGGAATTGGGCCCGGGTAGAACGCTTTCTGGGCGAGCCGCAGCAGGACCGATGAGTCCTTGCCGATGGAGTAGAGCATGACCGGTCGCTCGAACTCGGCCACCACCTCGCGCATGATGTGGATGCTTTCCGCCTCGAGGGCGCGCAGGTGGTCGAGCTTGAGGGTCGGGGCCGTCGTCGTGTCCGGTGCCAAAGCCAGTGTGCTCATAAACAAAAAGCCCGGGACTGTAAGGTCCCGGGCTTCGATCTTTTCAGCGTTCGCTTAGGTTTTTCGGTGTTTACCCGAACAGCTGGACCGTTACCGCGGGGACCTCGTGGGTCCTGATACAACAACACGCGCACGGACAACAGGTTCGGAAGAACACGGAACTCAGATTTTACCCTCCCGGCGGGAGGGATTACAAACTTACGACGCTCGGCCGGGCCGGAGGGGTTCCAGCCGGGTTCGACCGGCCGCGATCGGTCCGATACGACATAGATGTCCGGGGACGCCTCGTCGAGACCAGGTCAGCGCCAGGAACCTCGACGCCGCCAGCGATGGATTCGCGTTCGTGCGTCCCTAGAACCGCACGCGCGCACTGAACTGCAGGCTGCGCGGTTCGCCGATTGCCAGAACCTGGCCGAAATTCGGCGAAGGAGCCGTCGGGTACGGGCCAGTCCCGAAGCTGCCGTTGCGTGCGACGACGTTCATTCGATTCGTGAGATTGAACGCCTCGACCGCACCCTCGAGGCTCACGCGATCGCCGACGCGGAACGTCCGGGTCAGCCGCGCGTTGAGCGAGAAGAAGTCGTTGCCGGCACCCGTGTTTCTTGGAATGAAGGTCACCGCTCGCACGTCGAGCGCGGGCGGCGTCGGTCCGTTCACGAGTGGTCGCGCTGTCGTCCCCTGGATCGTCGTGACACCTGACGTGATGTTCAGCGGCAGGGCCGAGTAGGCCTGTAGCAGCATGCCGAATTGGAATCCGTGGCTCAGGTGCTCCCAGACGTTCGCCCCCGGCCCCGACGGTGTTTGGACCGTCCCGCTGATGACGAGCCGGTGCCGTTGATCGTCATCGGAGCGTCCCCAGTCTCGAGAAATATCTGTCGGGTCGATCGGGGAACTGAAGAAGAACTCCCCGACATCGTTCATGGACCGTGAGAGCGTGTACGACACGCGCACATGGCCCCACCGCGCTGCCCGCTGAACCAGCGAGACCTGCATACCGTGATACGTCGAGGACCCTACGGACGAGTACTGGTTGTTGTTGGCGTACGCGGACACCGGACGGCAACCGTTGTTCGTGCCGACGGCCGCGCACGTCGCGACGTTCTGGTTGATGGACATCAGGAGATCCACACCACGCACGTACTGGTACCCGATACTCACAGTGGCGCCCTCGCCGATCTGCTGTTCCACCTCCACGCTTGCCTGACGCGAATACGCGTTCTGCAGATGCGTGTCCAGCGTCGTCAGGTTCGTCAGCGTGACGGATGGTAGCGCCGCCGCGAGAACGTCGGGAAACGTCGGCGCACCCGCCTGGCCGGGCGAGAGACTGATGCTGTTCTGTCGCAGGTTCGCCAGATCGGTGGTGTTTCCCGCCGACAACAGGGCGTTGGCGACGGCACGAAGTGGTACGCGGTCGTAGTAGAGACCGGCGCCACCGCGGACGACGGTGCGCCGGGCCGCAAAGGGTACCCAGGCGACACCCAGTCGTGGCGCCACGTTATTCGTATCCGTGTTGATCGTATCGAGCCACTGCAGGTCGTACCGGACACCGAGATTCAGTGTCACCGTCGGGGTGATCTTCCATTCGTCCTGCACATACATGCCGAAATTCGGGTTCGTCTGCGCGACTTCCGTGGCCCCGAATGTCTGAGTAAACCCAGCCGGGTTATAGATGCCGGTGAGAAAGTTGGCGAGCGACGAGAAGCTGTACGTTCCGCCGACCGCGCGAGGGAACGTGATGCGGTCGTCGTTGTAGAGGATATCCACCCCAGCCCGCATCGCGTGCGCGCCAGCCTGGTGCGACACGTTGTTCACAACCTGGTACGCCGAGTTGAGACGGGCAGTCGGACTGCTCGAGAGCCGCCCGAATGACGCGACGCTGGCAATGCTGACCGCTGGTCCAACAGGATCTGTCGGCGGCGCCTGCAGATCTCCGTGCGTAAATTGACCGCGCGTTTCGAGCAACGTCCGGCCACCAAACGTGAGCGTATGGCTGACGGCTATGACGTGGTCGCGATTGTCGAGGGCGGCCGACGCGCTGGGCGCGCTGAGTCCTCCCGCGCCCCGGGCATTCTGCGAGGAGACGTCGTACAGGTTGTAGCGGACCGACAGCTGGCTGCGATCGGTCGCGCGGTAGTCGACCTTGGCGAGGAGCGTCGTCGAATCGACCGGATTTGAATAGATTCCCGTCGTCACCAGAGGGCCCCGATAGCCAACTGTTGTCAACCGCTCGTTGATCGCCGCCGTGGCGTCCGGCGCGATGGTGACGAGGCCGGACTGATCGAGGTTCCGCTGTTCGACGTTCGCGAAGTAGAACGTGCGGTCCTTCCTCACGGGTCCGCCGGCGCTCGCGCCAAACTGCGACTGATGCAGGGGCAGCGTCCGGCCCAGGAGCGGGTTCGAGGCATTGAACTGGTCATCGCGAAAGAATCCGTACGCCGTGCCGTGAGCGGTGTTCGTGCCGCTTCGCGTTACCAGGTTGACGTAGCCGCCGAGGGCGCGTCCGAGTTCGGCCTGCGCACCCGATGTGATGACCTGCACCTGCTCGAGTGCATCCACGCCGAACACCACCCCGCTGAGCGCTGCCGCATCATCGTTCGCCGACAAACCGTCGACGACGAAGTTGTTCGAGAGATTGCGCTGGCTGCTGACCGACAGGCTGACGCCGGGAGTGGCCGACGTTTCCGGAAACAGCTGCGTGCTGGCGACGTTGGTCGGTGAGACGCCCGGGACCAGCAGCGCCACGTCCAGGAACTGCCGTCCATTGAGCGGCAGATCTTCGAGTTCTGCCTTCGGCACTGTTCTGGCGATCTGGGAGCGCGCAGCATCGAGCAACGTGGTCTCCGCCGTGACCGTGACCGTTTCTTCGACGCCGGCGGCGACCATCGTCAGCGGCAGTTCGAATGCCGCGCCGGCGGTCAGTGTTACCGAGCGCGTCAATTTCGCAAACCCGGACTGCTCCACGACGACCTCGTACTGGCCGACCCGCAAATACGGGAACCGGAACCGCCCTTCGCCGTCTGTCGTTGCGGCGGTCGTGACGTTTGTTTCCAACTGATGGGCCGTAACCCTCGCACCCGGAATGACGGAACCCGAAGAATCTGTGACACGGCCGCTGATGCTCGCGACAGCAATGGATTGCTGTGCCACGGCTGGCCGGGCGACCGCGATCAGACCGACCGCGAGCGCCGCGATGACTGCGCTTCGCACGAAAACCTCCGCAGAAGAAAGAGGAGACGCAATCCGTTCTCGAACAAGAGATCGTGTTTCGAGGCGGAAAGACGACCGGGAGGTGCTACGCGCGGGGAGGTGGCAGGTCTGGTGCGATGGAGCGGTGGACGGGGGACCAGCTACCGAGGGAAGTGCTGGGAGACGCTGGCGCCCGGAATGTAAAGCCGGAACGCTGTGGCCTGACCGTTGTTCCGCCGACCAATGATGCGAGCGTCGCGGTCTCCACGGTGCCAGCGGCGCGCATCGAGCAACGGGACGCACCTGCCGGACGGTGGTGCATGGGACACATCGCGTGGTCCCCGTGCGAACAGGTGCATTCGAGTTCCGACCCGACGAAAGACACCCAGAGGGTCACCGGCGCGAGCACAATTCCGGCTGCGTGGCCCAGGAGCCACATCAGCGCGAACCGACCCAACAACCGACGTACCGGTGCCACGATAGCTCTGTTGAGACTAGTGATGCCTCTCGAGGGCTGTCAAGCACCTGCGCACGCTGACCGGCGCGCGGGTCCGCCCAGCCGGATAGCGGGAGCTGGCGGATCCGGATAAGTCCGAGGCGGTCCAACGGCACGATTCCCGGCATTGGAACCTGATTCGGGCGATCCGAAACCGCGCTCGGGCCAGCCGAAATCCCGTTTCGCAATCCGGATTCGGATTCGCACCATCGGAGACTGCGTTCGCACATTCCGAAACAGGAATCGCAGACCCCGAAACAGGATTCGCGCGATCAGAAACAGGGTTCGCGCGATCCGAAACAGGATCCGGAGACCGGTACGACAGCGTCGCGCCATCGTTGGCATGAATCTGACTTTTCGGTTGTGCGATCGCGCGACCGGTCCGGTGGATCGTGCCGGCGGGCCACAGGATCCGACGACCGGTACGACGGATCCGATGATCCCGGATCCGGATTCGCGGACCGGGATCCCCGATTCGGCGACCGGTACGCCGGATCGCCAATGCGGGTCACTGCAATCGCGCGAGCGGTGGCACGGTTCTGCATTTCTGATCGCGCGATCGCGCGACTTGAAACCGCGTTCACGGACCCGGACACAGGAAGCGGAGAATCGAAAACACGATTCACGCCACCGGTGGCATGAACCTGCAGATCCGGAAGCCGCACCGTACGATCCGACACGCACTTCGCGGCATTCGTCGGAAAATTTTTGCGGCGGGCACCAAGTTCCGTACGGCAGCTGATTCCAGTCGACTTGACACTGCCACCGGAATCGACACTAGAATGCTGGCTACTCGTGATTCCTGCTACCTGTTGTTGTTGTCCGTGTTGTTGCGTCCGCGCTGCCGCGTGTCGGTGCGTGTGTACGCCCATGGAAACCGGCCGGTAGAAGAACCCCGAGCACGCCGCTCCGCTCTTCTCCGCCAGCAAGTCATCAGGAGAAGAGCTTCAGTGAGATTCAGGTCAGTCGTCGTCATCGCCGCGCTCGTTGCCGCCTCGTGCTCGAGGCAGGCGCCGTCGCTCGCCGGCGACTGGGACGCGACCATCGTCAGCCTCGCGAACGCCGAGGTGCCCTTCCGCTTCGTGATCGGCGGGACCCCCGATCAACCGACTGGCACGTTCGTCAACGGCGACGAGCGGATGACGTCCACCGGCGGAAGCTTCAAGGACGGGCAACTCGTCATCAATTTCGATCAGTACGGGTCGAAGGTGATCGCGCACCTGAACGGCGACGTCCTCGAAGGCGAATACAACCGGACGACACGTGGAGCGGCTTATCCGTTCAGGGCGACTCGCGCACGGGACGGCCGTGGCGGCCCGGGAGACGCGGCAGCGAAGGCAAAGGATCTGAATCCGCCGTCGATCGCCGGTGAGTGGAAGATCCCGACGCCCGAGGACGCACACGAACCGGCGTGGCTGTTCATCGTTCGCCAGAATGGCGCGGATGTATCCGCGGCGATTCAGAAACTGGACGGCGACACCGGCACGCTTACCGGGTCGTTCCGCGACGGGACGCTCGTGCTGAGTCACTTCTCGGGCGCGCGGCCGATGCGACTGGAAGTGACGGTCAATCCGGACGGCTCTCTCGCCCTGCTCGAAGACAGCAAGATTCCGCATACCGCCTTTCGAGCGACCGATCCGCGTGCGGCGGGTCTTGACTCGAAGGACCCGACGCAGGCCGCGCGTGCGAAGGATCCGCGTGCACCGGTTACGCTGACGTTTCCGGATTTGAACGGCACGCCGGTGTCGCTGAGCGACGAACGTTTTCGGGGCAAGGTCGTGATCCTGAGCATGACCGGAAGCTGGTGCCCGAACTGCCACGACGAGGCGCCCTTCTTCGTCGACCTCTATCGCAAGTATCACGACAAAGGCCTCGAGATCGTCCTGCTGGCGTTCGAGGAGGCAGGCCAGCTCGCGAACCCGGTGCGGTTGAAGGCGTTCGTGAAACAGTACGCCATTACGTATCCCGTGCTGCTCGTCGGGGAGCCGAAGGATCTCAGCGCCAGGCTCCCGCAGTTCGACGGTCTCTACGCGTTCCCGACGAGCGTCTACATCGGGCGCGACGGTCGCGTCCGCGGCACGCATACCGGCTTTTCCGGCAAGGCGACGGGAGCCCTCTACACGAAAACGACGGAGGAGATCACCAGCACCGTCGAGAAGCTGCTGGCGGAAACCACGCCGGAATCACTGGAGACCGAACGCCGGGACGACCTTGTCAGGTCCGCCGCTACAGGCGCATCGGGAACTGGGGCGGGGACACCACCTCCCGCCTTGCGACCGCGCACGCCGCCGCAGCGCGTCAGCGTTTTGCCGACCGCGACGCGACGTTCGAAAACGACGTACGAGCTCGTGCTGTCCGTCCAGCCGCACCCTGGCATGCACGTCTATGCGCCAGGCGCGAAGGGATACAACGTGGTCTCGCTCACGTTCGCCTCGACACCGGGTGTGACTCCGGGAGTGGTCCGGTTCCCGAAGCCCGAGGATTACTACTTCGCGCCGACGAAGGAACATGTGCCGGTCTACCAGCAGACGTTCGACATCAGCACATCCGTAACGGTGCCCGCGACGACGAACACGGTCGAGGCCATACTGAGCTATCAGGCCTGCGACGATCGTCTCTGCTACGCGCCGCAGACTCTTCCCGTGTCGTTCACCCTCTCTCCACCGGCGCGGTAATGTCTCCTTCGCGCCCCACTCTCACCCGTTGTTGTTGCTGTTGCAGCCGTGGCTGCAGCTGCTGCGGCCGCCTGCGCGCTTGTCGCGCGTCGGCGTGCCAGGCCTGTATGCCGCCGGCGTCAACGAGGTGAGGTCCGCATGATTCGTCTGTAGTCCTCAACGCTCTCCTCGCGGACGGTCGGCTGATTCGAGTTGGCGGGGCAAGGCTCGCGCCAGATCACCACTTCGAGGAGAGACTTCGTGTATCGATTATTCGCTTCGGCGCGCATCGTCCGCGCTACCGTTCTGAGTGCGGCGCTTGGCGTCGAGCCCGCGTCCGCACAGGCTCCATCCGGTTCCGACGCATCTCGTTCCATCGCCGCGAGCCAGAGGTCTCTAAGACTTCGACAAATCTGGGTGGCGGTGGCGTTCATCACGGTGATGTCCGCCCCAGGCGCCAGCGCACAGACGCCGGCGGCGAACCCGCCGGTGACGACCGGTTACGACAACGGCTTCTTTATCCAATCACCGGACGGGAACACGCGACTCGTGTTCGGGATGGTTGCACAGGCGGACGGCCGCTTCTCACTTGACGATCCGTCGCCGATCGTCAACACGTTTGCACTCCGCAAGATTCGGCCGACGTTCACCGGCCGCCTTGCAAAGTACTTCGAGTTCAAGGTCATGCCCGACTTCGGCGGCGGCACCACCGTCGTGCAGGATGCGTACTTCGATACGCGTTTCTCGTCGGCGTTCCGCGTGCGCATCGGCAAGGACAAGACGCCGATCGGCTATGAGTTGCTGATCAGCGACGCCAACCTGTTCTTTCCCGAGCGTGCACTCGCGTCGAGCCTTGTGCCAAACCGGGACATTGGCGTGCAGGCACAGGGCGATATCGCGGGCGGCAAGATCATCTATGCAGGCGGCATCTTCAACGGTATCCCTGACGGCGCGTCCTCAACGACCGATGTCGATACGAACGGCGACAAGGACGTCGCCGGGCGCATCGGTGTCCAACCGTGGCGAGGGAGCAAGTCAACGCCTGCCTTGAGTGGCCTCGGATTCCATGTTGGCGGCTCGCACGGAACACAGACCAACGGCTTGCCTTCATTCAAGACGTCGGTCGGGCAGACGTACTTCTCGTACGCATCAGGTGTGACGGCGGGCGGTCAGCATTCACGCGTGTCGCCCGCGGCGTTCTTCTTCTACAAGTCGTTCGGCACCTTTGGCGAGTACGTGCTGTCGACGCAAGACGTCGCGCGCGGCGGGACGACCTACGAGGTGAGCAATCACGCGATGGAGCTCACCGTCTCGTACTTTCTCACCGGCGAGCCGGCGGGTATCGGCCTGCCGCGACCGAAGCGGCCGTTCGACCCGTCCGCCGGAAGGTGGGGCGCGCTCCAGGTGCTGTCCCGATACAGCCATCTCGAAGTCGATGGTCAGGTGTTCGCGAACAACCTCGTGGCGAGTGGTTCAAGCGGTCGGGCAGATCAATGGACGTTCGCGGCGAACTGGTATCCGGTGCAGTTCATCAAGTGGTACGTGACGTACGAGCGCACGACGTTCGACAAGAACGCGGCGGGTGCCCGCCCGATCGAGAACGTCATCTTCTTCCGGGCACAGCTGGCCTTCTAGGCATCACGATTCAGGAATCAAGGATTCAGACAATGAGACGTATTGCTCTCCTCGCGATCGCGCTCCTCGCGGTCGGAGCGTCGACGGCCGACGCGCAGCAGCTGCTGAACGTGTCCTACGACCCGACGCGCGAGCTGTATCAGCAGTTCAACGCTGCCTTCGCCAGGTACTACAAGGCGAAGACTGGAAAAGACGTCAGCGTCAGACAGGCGCACGCCGGCTCCGGCGCGCAGGCACGCGCGGTCATCGACGGTCTCGATGCGGACGTCGTCACGCTCGCACTCGCGTACGACATCGACGCGATCGCACAGGCCGGCCTGCTCGATCCGAAATGGCAGTCGCGGCTGCCGAACAACAGCGCGCCGTACACGTCCACCATCGTCTTCCTCGTTCGCAAAGGGAATCCGAAGGGGATCAAGGACTGGGACGACCTGATCAAGCCTGGTGTCGGCATCATCCCGGCGAATCCGAAGACGTCAGGGGGTGCCCGCTGGACGTACCTGGCCGCGTACGGGCAGGCACTGCTCCGCAATGGGAAGAACGACACGAAGGCGCGCGAATACGTCCAGAAGTTCTACGCCAATGCACCGGTGCTCGACTCCGGCGCGCGGGCCGCGACCACCACGTTCGTGCAGCGGGGGATCGGAGACGTGCTGGTGGGATGGGAGAACGAGGCGTATCTCGCGCTGCAGGAAGCGAAAGGAGACGTGCAGATCGTGGTGCCCTCCCAGAGCATCCTCGCCGAGCCCCCGGTTGCCGTTGTCGACAAGGTCGTCGCGAAGAAGGGGACCAAAGCGGTTGCCGAGGAATACCTGAAATATCTGTACAGCCCCGAAGGCCAGGAGATCGCGGCAAAGAACCATTACCGTCCTCGTGATCCGCAGGTGCTCGCGAAATACGAGAACGCGTTTGCGAAGACGAAGCTGTTCACGCTGGCAGAGCTGTTCGGTGACTGGACGAAGGCCCAGAAGACGCATTTCGCGGACAAGGGCGTCTTCGACCAGATCTACAAACCGCGATGAGCGCCGTCATCGATGCCGGACCGGTTCGAGGCTCCCGCCGCGCGACCAACGGCCGCCGGCAGCGTTCAGTTCTCCCCGGATTCCGGATCACGCTCGGCTTCACGCTGTTCTATCTCGCCGTCGTCGTGCTGATCCCGCTGGCCGGGCTGCCCATTCGTACTGCGAGCATGGGGTGGGAGCAGTTCTGGTGGACCGCCACCGACCCGCGCGTCGTGGCTTCATACAAGCTCACGCTCGGCACAGCGTTCGTTGCGGCGTGCGTCAACGCCGTGTTCGGTCTGCTCGCCGCGTGGGTCCTCGTTCGCTATTCGTTCCCGGGCCGTCGCCTGGTCGATGCTCTGGTGGACCTGCCGTTCGCATTGCCGACCGCGGTGGCGGGTATCACGCTGACGACGCTGTATGCGCCGAAGGGGCTCCTTGGCGCGCCGCTGCAGCAGCTCGGGATCAAGGTGGCGTTCACCCCGCTTGGGATCGTCGTGTCGCTGGTGTTCATCGGCCTGCCCTTCGTCATTCGCACGCTTGAACCGGTGATCGAAGATCTGAGCACCGAGATCGAAGAAGCGGCAACCAGTCTCGGCGCCAGTCGCTGGGAAGTCGTCCGTCGGGTCATCCTGCCGTATCTCTATCCGGCGTGGCTCACCGGCTTTGCGCTCGCATTCGCGCGCGCCATCGGCGAATACGGCTCGGTGGTCTTCATCTCGGGCAACATGCCGATGAAGACAGAAATATCCGCACTGCTGATCATCACGAAGCTCGAGCAGTATGACTATGCCGGTGCGACCGCCATCGCGCTCGTGATGCTGCTGCTCTCGTTCGTCCTGCTGCTCGTCATCAACGGCCTGCAGGGGTGGAGCTCGAGGCGGGTGGCTTTATGACAACTCGCAATGCCCAATTCCCAATTGCGAACCCTGGTGGATACGGGCGTCGCGAACACGCCGACACCGGTACCCCTCGCGTCACCGCGCACTCGCGGCGGCGGCTGACCGAACCCGCGGCGGTGCGTTGGGCATTGATCGGGATCACCCTGCTGTTCCTGCTCCTTTTTCTCGTCCTGCCAATGGGCATTGTTTTTCTCGAGGCCTTCCGAAACGGATTGGAGGCGTATGCGCGCGCGATCGATGAGCCGGACGCGCTGGCGGCGTTGAAGCTGACGCTGATCGCGGCTGGCGTGGCAGTGCCGATGAACATGCTGTTTGGTGTGTGCGCCAGCTGGGCGATCGCCAAGTTCGATTTTCGCGGCAAGCAGCTGCTGACGACCTTCATCGACCTGCCCTTTGCCGTGTCTCCCGTCGTCTCGGGGCTGGTCTTCGTGCTGTTGTTCGGCCGCCAGGGCTATTTCGGTCCGTGGCTCGGCGACCACGACATCAAGATCATCTTCGCGGTTCCGGGGATCGTCCTCGCGACCGTCTTCGTGTCGTTCCCGTTCGTCGCGCGAGAGATCATCCCGCTGATGGAAGCGACCGGAACCGAGGAAGAGGAGGCGGCACGCGTTCTTGGCGCCAGCGGCCTCAAGATGTTCTTCCGGGTCACGCTGCCGAACATCAAATGGGGAGTGGTCTACGGGGTCATCCTGTGCACGGCTCGCGCGATCGGGGAGTTCGGCGCGGTGTCGGTCGTCTCCGGGCATATCCGGGGGCTGACCAATACGCTGCCGCTCCACATCGAGATTCTCTACAACGAATACAACTTTCAGGCGGCGTTCGCGGTGGCGTCGCTGCTGACGGGTATCGCGCTCATCACGCTGGTGCTGAAGACGGTGGCGGAACGCCGTGTGCGCTGATAGAGAGGGATCGGTAGAGGCCGACCTTCAGGTCGGCCCGGTGGACGGTTTGTAGAGGCCACCTTCAGGTCGGCTCGGTAGACGGTTTCGTAGAGGCCGACCTTCAGGTCGGCCTGATGACAACACATGGGCATTGAAGTACGCAATCTCACGAAAGGGTTCGGCAGCTTCGTCGCGCTTCGCGACGTCAGCTTCCGCGTCGACTCCGGCGAGCTGGTCGCGCTGCTCGGTCCGTCCGGGTCTGGCAAGACAACGCTGCTGCGGATCATCGCGGGACTCGACACGCCGGACGCGGGCACCGTCCTGTTCGATGGAGGCGATGCGACGGACCGGAGCGCGAAGGACCGGGGCGTCGGGTTCGTGTTCCAGCATTACGCGCTGTTCCGTCACATGACCGTGTTCGAGAACGTTGCGTTCGGCCTGCGGGTACGCCCGCGCGCCGCGCGGCCGTCCGACGAGGTGATCAGGAAGCGGGTGAACGAGCTGCTCGCGATGGTCCAGCTCGATTACCTCGGGAACCGGTATCCGTCACAACTCTCGGGTGGACAACGCCAACGCGTGGCGCTTGCACGGGCGCTGGCCGTCGAACCCCGCGTGCTGCTGCTCGACGAGCCGTTCGGAGCTCTCGACGCGAAAGTCCGCCAGGAACTTCGCCGCTGGTTGCGCCGGCTCCATGCCGAGATCCACCTGACGAGCGTCTTCGTCACGCACGACCAGGAGGAGGCGCTCGAACTCGCGAATCGTGTGGTCGTCATGAACGAGGGCACGATCGAGCAGGACGGAACCCCCGATCAGGTCGTCGAGCATCCGGCGACGCCATTCGTGGTCAACTTTCTCGGGAACGTCAACATCTTCCACGGTCGCGTGCAGCGCGGAAAGGCGATGCTCGGGAAGATCGCAGTCCCGTTTCCGGAGCACCCGCACGACGAGGCGCGCGAGGCGGCGGGGTATGCACGACCGCACGATCTGGAGATCAGCCGCACGGACGAAGGGAGCGGACTCTGGACGACGGTGATCGATGTGCGCGCGGTCGGTGCCCTGGTGAAGATGGAAGTCGAGGACGCAGACCGTCGCGCGATCCAGGTCGAACTCGGGCGCGAGCAGTACGAGCAGGTCCGCGCCATCGTCGGCGAGCGTGTTTACGTCATGCCGCGCAAGGTCAGGGTATTCATGAACGAATAGCGCACACGCCGCCACGCTGTGCCGCGAGACCGGCGATCGCTTTCCAACTCGCTGGTCAACTCGCGACTGGTCCGGCTGTCCCCCGCGCCTGATGGGTGAGCGGAATCGAGACGCCGACTCGCGTGCCTGACGGCTGCCGGCGTTCGATGACAAAGGTGCCCGACAACGACTGGACCCGTTCGCGCATTCCAATCACCCCGAGACCGCGCGATGCTGAACGGCCCCCCGTCCCGTCCAGGCCGGCGCCGTCATCCTCGATGACGACGCGAAGGAGATCTCCGTCGCGGGCGATCACGACCGATGCGTTCGTCGCCTTGCTGTGCTTGGCGACATTCGTGAGCGCTTCCTGGACGATCCGGTAGACGCACACTTCCACGCCGGCCGGGAGGCGGACGTCGAGACCGCTGAGCGTGACGTCCACACGGACGCCGGTGCGCTGAGAGAAGCTGCGCGAGTAGGCCTCGATCGTCTCAGGCAGGCCGAAGTCGTCGAGGATCGACGGGTGAAGGAATTGCGAGAGATCACGAACGCCGCGAAGCGTGGTTTCCGCGATGTGCCTCGCTTCTTCGAGCGGCCCACGCACTCTCGCATCCGACTCCCCGGCCCTGAGGGCGAGGCCCACTTCCATTTTCAAGGCTGTCAACGCCTGGCCGACTTCATCGTGCAGCTCGCGCGCGAGCGCTCGGCGTTCCTGTTCCTGGGCATCGACCAGCCGCGCCGACAACCGCTCGAGGTCACGGCGATTCTGCGCCTCGACGGCCCGCCGGTGTTCGATCTCCCGTTCCAGGGCCCCGACGCGAAACAAAACGAATGCCGCGACCACAGACCCGATGAGCAGCGTCGCCGCACTGATCTGGACGAAGCGCAGCCTCACCTCCGCGTAGAGCGCCGACGCGTCCACTTCGCGCTGACGCTGCGCGGTTCGTTGCAGATCCGTCAGACGGTCGACCACCGACAGCACGTTCTGGCGGGCCGGCACGACCTGACGCCGCAGAACTCCGGTCCCCTGCACGAACGTCGTCGGCGCATCCGGACCGAGGAAAATGTCCAGCGTTTCCCAGTATTGATCCAGCGCCGCCTGAAGCGGCTGCAGCTCCGAGCGATCGATCGAGAGCTCCCGATCGCCGGCGAGCACCTTCAGCTTCTGCTCGATGTCTTTTCGGAAGCTTCCGAGTTCATTGCGATACGACTCTCGCGAGACCGTGGTGTCCACGAGTGCATCGCGCAAATAGATCGATCCGAGCAGCACCGACGTGCGGATTGCCGTCAGCGTGTCTTCGCCCCGGACGAATGCGGCATGCATCTCGTTGACTCGCCGCTCGCCTTCTGTCAGGTTCCGAAGCAACTCGTAACCGGTTCCTATCCACAGAAGGAAGAGAACGAGGAGGCCGACGATCAGCGCGCCGCGGATCGGCGAAGGGGTAAGGGGCAGCCTCGGTCTCCTATCCGGTGACGCCGAGTATGGCCTCGGTCCACCCGTCGATCCCGGTGGACTGTGTGATGTAGGCGTCCGGGAATTGCGCGAGCAACCGTCGCTGGTCGATGTCCTGGTTCTTCACCAGCACCGGGATGTCCACGTGTCGCAACAGAAGATGATCATTCCATGATGCACCAACACCGACCAGCAACGGCGATTCTCCCGAGACCCGGAACAGCCACATCAGCATCTCGATGGCGTCTTCGATCGACGGCGGCTCGAACTCGATGACGTCCCACGATCCGGTCGTCGTCAGTCCGGGCAGCCGCGCGAAGTATCCGCGCGGCACGGCAAGGGTCCGCCCGTTCTCGGCGATGAACGGCTCCTGGACGCCGAGCTCGTTTTCGAGCGCCATCATCTCGTCGCGATGATGGTGCGAGGCGAGCACGATCGGAATGCCGGAATGGCTGAGTTCGTGAAGCGCCGACCGCGCCGATGCGACCGATTCGCCCGGCGCAGTACGAAGCGCACCGTCGACGCACGTCAGGACGAGGATCGAACGTTCAGCCCTGTGCGGTTGAGCAAGAAGGTGACGTGGCATGAAGGTCCCCGACGACGATAGCCTGCTCCAGCACTGACGGCTATCGGGCAGAGACAGGAATTTCTGAGCAGCCTCAGGTCAATGACACACGGAACGCCGCGTCGCACTGACGATCTCGATCATCTGCTTTCCAAGCTCCGCAAGAGATGTGGAATCGGCTTCGATCACCGATTCCATCGCCGAAATCATCATGCCGGTGGCATAGCGATCGATCAGCCCGATCGCGCGTGCGCCAACCAGATGCTCGTCGTAGAGCCGCTTGAGCGTGAGCACCGCGCGGTTCCCGCCGGTATCACCGACGATGTAGAGCGCATCGCCGCGACGGGCGCAGCGTAGTCCCTCCTCGCCGAGCGCCGCGGTCACGTCAGCAATATCGCACTCGGTCGCATCGAGCAGCTTGACGACATCGCCGTGAGCTCGTTTCCTGGCGCGGGCAGCGAGCGGCCGGGACAACCCGAAGACCTCCGCGATCGTCTGAGTCGGCAGCGCGGAGAGCCGGACAGCTCTGAGCCCCATGCGCTTCAGGGTCTCGTCCACGATATCGGTGACCGAATCGTGGGGACGTCCGTAATCGATCACATCCCAGAACAGTTCGCGTTTCGCTCCGTCGATGCGGCGACCGAAATATCCGCGTGGCACACCGACGACGCTTCCGTCTTCGGCGATATACGGGTGCCACACTCCGATTGCTTTCATCAGGTACTCGAGTTCGGCACGGGTCAGCCCGGAGTAGATGATGGTCGCCGCATTGAGCTGGTTCACCAGCTCGAATGCGCGGAAGGCGGATACACACGTGGTTCGAGTCGCTGTCATGAGGAGCGAGTCGATCTCGAGAAAGCACAAGATCGGTTGCTGAAAACCGAGGGGCATGCTGACACGATGCCTTGCAAATGTGTCGGCAGCCATCGGGCGAACACCTGAACATCCGGACGTCGTGACCGGATGTGCTGGGGGCTCGGTGCTGGTTGGTGGTTGGTTGGTGGTTGGTGGTTGGTAGTTGGTGGTTGGTAGTTGGTGGTTGGTAGTTCGTCGTTGTTGGTTGGTGGTCGAGTCTCCGTGTCTCCCCTACCAACCACTAACCACTAACTACTAACCACTAACTACTAACCACCAACCACCAACTACTAACCACCAACCACCAACCACTAAGTGGCCGGCCCGACTTCAATCTGCCCGTTGCGTTCACGCACCGGGAAACATGGTTGCGCACTCGTTGCGGGTCCGTTCACCACCGAGCCATCGTCCAGGCGGAACTCCGATCCATGCCACGGACAGACGACGGTTCCCTCCTTGAGCGTGCCCTCGGACAACGGACCGGCGAGGTGCGAACATGCGTGCGCCAGCGCGCACACCCGCCCGTTCTGGCGGACCAGCAGCAGGTCCATGTCGCCCGACTTCACTCGCTGCATCGTTCCTTCAGCCAGACTGGTGCTCGCGAGGACCGGTGTGAACGCTTCCGGTTCCGCAGTGACCGCATGCGTGACACCGATGCGCTCGCCGTAGACGAGATCACCTCCCAGGTAGGCCGCTGCGGTCGCGATTCCGATCCCGGCCACGGTGAAGGCTTCGCCGGCCCGACGCGCGTTACGCCGCCGGAGGAGATACGCCGTGGTCATGAGTGCTGTCGCGCCGACGTTCAGAAGCCCATGGATCAGACCGACCCGCTTTGCGCGGCCATAGGTTTCGCTCCAGTCGGTCAAGCCGGTTACCGCCGACCCGAGGGCGCCGGCCAGCCCGACGGCGAGTGAGAAGTCGGCGGCGCGAGCATAGGATTCGTCGCGAGTGGCCGCCGCTTTCGCATCCAGAGCGAGGGTGGCTACCCACGCGCCGATCGGAATGTCCGTCAGCACCGGGTGGAGCGGATGGTGAAGCCATACCCCGTGGAGTGCGTTCTTGACGGCACTGCCAACGGGACCTGCGTTCTTGAAGGCGGCGACAACCGCTTCGCTGAGCGGCGTGGCGACTCTGTCGAGTTCCGGAGTATCGGCGATACGGTCGACTGCTGTGCTGGGCATCTTGTGTCCTCGTCTGACGACTGGCCACTAGCAATCGACCGGCCCAATGGCATTAAGGGTTTTTCCTGACTTGACGCCGGTGTCCAGCGGCGCCTATCGTCTCGGCTCGGTTTTACCTCAGCGATGGCCACGATTCTGTTAGCTCACGCGGACACCGACGACCGTGAGATGTACGCGGAGTATCTCCGTTTCGCCGGATACGACGTGCTCGGCGCATCGACGACCGACGAGGCCGTGATGGCTCTCCCATCCTGCGACGTCCTGGTCACCGGGTTGATGGTGCCCGGAGTGGTCGACGCATTCGACCTGATCGCCGGTGCCTCGCAGGGGCGGTGGGGCCGGACGATCCCTGTCGTGGTCGTGACCGCCTGCATCGTTCCCACGCTGCACCAGCAGGCTGCCGACGCCGGTGCCCGACCCGTCCTGCTGAAACCCTGTTTTCCCTGCGAGTTGCGCGCGGTTATCGAGCAGCGGCTGCGCGATCTGCATCCCGATTCGGCAACGGCGTAGGCGTCCAGCACCTCACGCGACGTCAGCCGTTTCCAATGATCCGAATATTGCATAATTCGGGACGTAATGAAGGTAAGACTTACACGGAAGTACGCAGAGTCGATCGACGGCGTCGACCTGCAAGGGCGCCGGCCCGGTGACGTCTTCGACCTCAGGCCTGGCGACGCCAGGTTGCTGATGGCCGAAGAATGGGCCGTTCCGGAGCGGCGCGAGGTTCAAACCCGCGGTGCGCCGCGTCGGCGGCGGGAAGATAACCGGGAATAATCGCCTACCGCCCTTGTTGTTCCTTCCGGCGCCCCCAGCTTGTCAATCGCTCACGACTGAGTCCATCTCCGCGTATGCGAGGGATCTTGCGCCCGGTGTGGGTGTGTCATCGCTGAACACACTTTGGCCAGGGTGCTGACCCGCCTGACGCCGAATCGGCATAGTTCGATCGGACAGCTCAACGTAAAACCGGTTGGATCGTCAGAGCTCTCGGTTCAGCAAGGAGCGCGTATGCCCGTACGGACTCTCGGTCTGTTGGCGATGGTGGTGCTGGTGACGGTGGCAGTGCCGGTCTCGGCGCAGGTGCTGGCCAAGCCGCAGGTCGCCAACCTGATTGCCAAGGTGGAGAACAACGTCGATGAGTTCCGGAAGTACCTCGACCACCGCGGTGAGAACGCGCAGACCGCAGCGAAGAGCTCATCGGGTAAGCGTCGCGAGCGGACCGCGACCGAATCGCAGAAGGCGGTTGCGTCCGAGAAGAAGGACGAGCTGGACGATGCGTTAGGCGCGTTGAACCGCTCCACCAACCGCCTGCGCCGCAAGTTCGACGCGACCGACACGTGGATGCAGACGAAGAGCGAAGTGCAGCACGTGATCGACGATGGGCGGAAGATCAATCAGGCGGTGGCTCGAGGCAGTTACGGCTCGGACGTGGCCAGACTGTGGGCCGCGCTGCGAACCAGCATGAACGATCTTGCCCGCGCGTACGGCGTCACACCTCTGGGCGTGTAAACGGCATCGCGTCTCGGGCAGTCGGAGTTCGGTGCCCTGGTTAACGCAAACGTCAGAGTGTCGAGCGTGGGCACGTCAGGCGCTCCGGAAACCGCGTCTCGCCGGAACTCTGGCTCGCAGTACAAACACGGTTTCCTCCGGCCTGACATGCCCCCGCTCGACACGCGAC
>JADMIO011260281.1_pt1 | contig 63152 bp, 63 predicted proteins | sample 8958161 | NCBI WGS metagenome assembly JADMIO01 (sample SAMN16585339, study PRJNA669376) | soil metagenome | isolation source: Crop rotation soil | place: USA: Cullars Rotation, Alabama | collected 2011
GCGACTTCAAGTCACGTGAATTCCAAGCTTCGGATCCCACTGTGCTGGAAAGTCTGGACGTGATCCACGCAGCATTTTCTCCAGGTTGGCCTGCGCTGCTTCCAGCCGTCCGCGCGCCTGTAGAAGTTGGCCCTCAAGTTCAGAGCTGTCGAAGGCCACCAGCAGCTGGCCTTTCTCAACGTGATCTCCTTCCACAACCAGCACTCGGTCGATGCGACCCCCGACCTTCGATCCCACGCTGATGTTGCGCGCTTCAAGCGTGCCCGAGGCTACTAATGGCCCGCGATCCCGTTTCATCCAGGCAAATGCCAGGCTGATCGAACCTGCCAGCACTAGAACGATGACGATTATTAGTTTCTTTCTCATAATGTGACTCCCTTCCTTCTAACTTTTCTGGATGTCCAGCAATTCCGTCGACCTGTAGCCGAGCCAGCGCAGTGGCTCCGCCGACTCGGCGAACAGCCGGATGTAATCGTGCTGGGTACACCTGTCCTGTTGGAGCGCCGCCCCCATTCTTGTCCTCTCTTTTGTGTTTGCTGGCCGCTTAGTTCCGGTCTGTGGCGTCGGTTGCGGCAGTCGCCGCCTCTTCGATCTCGTCGATCAGGGCCGACATCATTGGCCCCGTGGCAATCAACTCCGCGTTAGCGTGGCGCATTGCCGCAAGAAGTTGCTGGCCTGCTTCGTCAACGAAGGAAACGCTCATCAGGTCGACCACGATTTCTGTTCCTTGACCCAACTCCGTCAGCGCTTCCCAAGCCTTTCTGGCTTCGCTCACGTATTCGTGCGCCAGCTTGCCTTCCAGCTTGATTCGCGTCAGACCGGGTTGGTTCACAACACTGATTCGAAGCATTCCCTCTCCTACTCGATTTCTTGTCCGCGTTGAGCGATCCCCACTTGCCGCACAACTACGCTGACCAGGCTGCGCTCGGCCGACGGCAGCGAAAGATACGCAGCCCGCAAGTCTTCCAATAACTCTCGCGCCTGCTCTCGCGTGCAATGTCTGCCATTCATGCTCTCGAACGCGTTCATCATTTGCGGCATCATGCTGTGACATAAGGCAGCTGCTGTGCCAAACCGCAGCTAATGCGATGAAGGCGAGGAAGTGTCTGATTTTCTGAGAGTTGCTGTCTTGTGGCTTGACTTCGCAGGTCAACGCTGCCGAAGATTTTGCTGCCCAATCATCTGGCACAGTGCCCAATTCGGCACGAGTTGGGCACAAGCTCTGGCGATTCGGCAGGTTTACGAGCTGCTGGTGTTTCTAACTTATCGATTACGCCGGAGGATTCGTCGGCCACCAATGATTCCGCGTGATACCCAGCTTCTTAATCTTGTATTGCAGCGTGGTTCGCTTGATACCGAGGCGCGAAGCCGCCCCGTTCGGGCCCCCCAGCACTCCTCCGGTCTCGCGCAGGATCCGGATGATCTGGTCGCGGTCTCCATTCTCCGGGATAACCGCCGCCTCCGGCGCCCCTACGCTCACTGTCTTTACCTCCGGAAGCGGAACCTGGAGCGCGCTCCCCGTTGTCAGAATCACGGCCCTTTCGATCAGGTTTTCGAGTTCGCGCACATTGCCCGGCCAATGCCAGCGCTGCAGCTTGCTCATCGTGTCTGCCGGGATCGAATCGATCGGCTTCTGCATCTGCCGGGCAAACTTTTCCGCAAAGTACCGCACCAGCAGCGGAATATCGTCCTGCCGTTCCCGCAACGGCGGGATATGAATGGGAAAAACATTTAGCCGGTAGTACAAGTCGCCGCGAAATTCCCGGTCTTCTACCATTTTCTCGAGATGCCGGTTTGTTGCCGCCACCAGCCTTACATTGACCTTCTTCGTGTGCGTGCTTCCCAGCCGCTCGAATTCCCGCTCCTGTAGGGCCCGCAAAAGTTTCGGCTGGATTTCCATCGGGATGTCGCCCACTTCATCCAGAAACAGCGTTCCCTGGTCCGCTAGTTCCAGTCGCCCGATTTTTTGCGCGATCGCTCCCGTAAATGCTCCCTTCTCGTGTCCGAACAACTCGCTCTCCAACAGGCCCGTAGGAATCGCCGCGCAATTGAGCTTCACGAATGTTCGCGAGTTTCTACGGCTGTGATCGTGCACCGCTCGCGCGATAAGTTCCTTGCCGGTTCCCGTCTCGCCCAACAGGAGCACCGTCGAATCGCTTGCCGCCACCGTTTCCACCAGCTTAAGCACCTGTCGGAGTGCCGGACTTTGCCCGACGATCTCCTCAAAGTTCAGCTCGCTGCGGATTTCATCTTCCAGGTAGAGCTTCTCCTGCGCGAGCTTGTTCTTCAGGGTTTCCAGATCGCGTACTGCGATCGCATTTGCCGCCGCAATTGCCACCTGATTCGCAATTTGCTGAAACAATTCTTGGGCCTCGCCGGTAAAGGCATCTTCCTTGACGCTTGATATCGACATCGCTCCGATCCTTCGTCCGTGGATGGAAATCGGAACCGAGTACAGGCTCTTCAATCCAGCCTTGAAGAATCCATGTGTAGCCGGCGATGGGAAGCGCTCGTAGTCGGGGCGTGGCAGATAGACTGGGTGCCCAGTCTTGAAGGCTAACCCGCTCGTGCTTCCTTCTGTGCCGTAATAAATTCCTTCCGGCATTGGCGCAAGCAACGAACTGACCGCCTGCGCAAAGATCCTGTCATTGTCAGCGTCGTAGATTCCCAGTGCCACACAGTCATGCGCAATTACTGTCTGCAGGCAGGTGGAAATCGCATGCACCAGTTCCTTCAGATCTAAATGTGAGACCAGTGCGTTGTTTATGTCGAGCAGCAGCTTGTTGCGGTCGCGCTCAATCCTTGCCGCTTCCTCAGCCTGGCAGGATTTCTGAAAGTTCAGCGCGTTCTCGACCGCGATTGCAACCTGGCTCGAAATCTGGGTCAGCAACGTGGCGCTGTCCTCGTCGAAAGCGTTCTCTCTCCGGCTTACCACGCTCAGTGCCCCAAGAGTTCGCCCGTGCGCAACCAACGGAACCGCGCAACCAGACTTCACCCCGCTGTCCCAGGCCCTCTGAAGTAAAGGACTATGGAATCGCTTCAGATCGATTGTCGGAACCACCAGGACGGCGCGGCCCGAGGCAATCGCTTCCCCTTCCGGTGTTCCTTCCGGTTGGGTGGTGAGTCCTTCCTCAAAAGGGGCTGTATCGTGCAGATGCGCATCCAGAGCCTGCACTCTTATCCGCACTCCATCTGCGTCTAGCAGTGTGAACGCCGATCCATCATGCGGAATCGTCTGCCGCAAGCTGGCTGACACGGCTTTCAGCAGCTCTTTTAAATCGAGGTGAGCCACCACCGCATTGTTCACGCCCAGCAATAATTGTGAACGGTCCCGCTCCCGCGCCACTTGCTCTTGTGCTATCCGCGTCTTGGCAAAGTTCTGAGCATTGTCGACGGCAATCGCCACTTGGGCCGCTATCTGCGTCAGCAGATCGGCATCATCGTCAGTGAATGCCGACTCTCGCAAACTAGCCAACGCCATGCTGCCAACCAGCTTGTCGTGACAAATCAACGGCACCGCACACCCCGAGCGGATCCCCTTTGCGTAGGCCCGCTTCATGATTTCCGCAGGAAACTCCTCCAGGTCCGGACGATGCCGTAGCACCCGCTTACGCGACGAAAACGCGAGGCTCGCTGGTGTCCCCACCAGCGGTATCAGTTGTCCTTCTTTTAGAAAATTCTGGTCGGTGGGAAAGTCGAGAGCGTGCAGCCGGAGTTCGTGCCGTTCCGCGTCATACAATGCCAGCGCGGCAAAGTCGTGCTTGATCTCCCGCCGCAGGCACGCAGAAACTGCGCTCAGCACCTGCGCCAGGTCAAGATGCGCAACTACAGCATTATTGATTTCCAGCAGGACTCGTGCGCGCTCCTCAGGAGCGCGAGCAGACCAGAGTTGGCCGCCGCTTTCTGAGCCACCCATAGATCCCCGCCCCCAAGCTTGCTGGGAAGTTTACCTCAAGAGACCTGATCCGGGCACGGTCAGATACTCGAACCTGGATTACGGTTAACTGCTCTTCCACGGACGCCATAGTATTGACGTAACGATTTTGCGTAAGAAGACGTAAAACCTGTGAAGTCGCTGATGCGGCACGCCAAGAGCAGCATCACGATGGACATCTACATTCACGGGGTAAACAGCAAGAAGCGGCGGGCGCAGCGTAAGGTGGTAGAGATGATCCTGCCGCACGAGCAGCAGGGAAAAAGGGCGGTCGCCACAGAAGGTACGGCTTAGTGTGTACCTTTTTCTGTACCACGCCAAGTTGGCGATTTTCGCTATGCCATTGAAAAGAATGGCGGGGACGACGGGACTCGAACCCGCGGCCTCTGCCGTGACAGGGCAGCGTTCTAACCAACTGAACTACGTCCCCACTTTTTGCGTGGTGACTCCGGAATCGGAGTCGGGAGTGTTGCAGAAAGTATTGTATCAGAGACTTCAGTCCTCAGACTTCAGCCCTCAGCCTTCTGACTTCAGCGTTCGAACATCGTGATTCGCCCTTCCTACTTGCGCATGAGGATTTGGAACAGCACCAGCCAGCGGCGCAGGTTGGTCGTCATCAGGAAATTCTCACGTACGTGCTCGCGGCCGTCCTGGCCTAGCCGCTTGGCCACTTCCGGATGAGTCAGCAAATAACGAATCTGATAAGCGCACCCTTCGACCGAGTGCACCAGCATGCCGGTGAGTTTGTGAATCACCTGCGTCGGAATGCCTCCCACGGCGCTGGCGATAACTGGCTTCCCTTTCCATAATCCCTCGGTCACGGTCAATCCGAAACCCTCGCGCAGAGACTTCTGGATGAGAACCGTGGAAATCCGCTGCAGCGCATTGATCTCCAACGCTGACCACGGCGGCAGGTTGAGAATGATCACATCCGGATCATCGCCGACCAGTTCTTCCACTTCTTTCAGAACCACCGCGCCCTCGGGATCGTCAGCGGCTCCGCCTCCCGCCAGCACCAGTTGGCAATCCACATACTTTTTTGCGAGTTTGAATGCCTGCACCACGCCTACCGGATCCTTCAATCGATCGAAGCGGGAAATCTGGGTGACAATTGGCCGCGTGCGATCGATGCCGAAGTCATCCGCAACCTTTTGCAGGTAGGCTTCATCCAGGTCTTTGTTCTTCTCCGAAAGCGGATCAATACAGGGATAAAAGAGATACTGCGGAATAGAAAGCTGCCGGGAAAACGCCGGCGAAGAGAAGATTGCCGCGTCGTACTGCTCCACAAACGGGCGCAGGAATCCCCACACTTCATCATGCGGATGCGATAGATCGATGTGACAACGCCAGATCCAGCGTCCCTTTACATCCGCTTTCGCGCGAATCAGCGCGCAGGGCTGCGGATCGTGCATCACCAGCAAGTCCTCGCTGAAATCCATGCGCTTGCGATTCATCTCACTGTAAGTGAGAAAGACATCCCGCGCTTCTTTGGTGAATGCGTATTCCGCCCCGTGCAGCGCATTATGGAAGGCCTTCGTCACGTCGAAGAAATCGTTGCCGCCAGTGATCACATCCCATTTGGTAGGAACCCCAACCTCGTTCAGAAGCGGTATCAGGCGATTCAGCATTTCGGCCACACCACCGCCCAAGGCCGTGGAGTTCACCATTTTTGCCGTCTTGCCACGCAGTTCGCTGGCAAGATAATGCAGTTCGTCAATCGCCGATTTCCCGAGCAGCGGCTCGTAATCGGCCAGGCACGGCGGCGGTGGAACCGCGGGGGGAGTTTCTGAAATCCGCGGCTTACGGCGCCGCTCAACTTTTGGCGGCGGGGCCGCAACGGATTGCGTGACGGTGCCGGATCCATTACCGCCCGCGCCATTTCCGCTCTTGATCACCTCGGCTTGCGTCGTATTTATCGGGCTCATGCATTCGCTCCGCGAAGAATCTGGATGGTCTTGCGGCGAACATCCTCCAGCGTGCTGGCGTAGATGTCGATCGCCTCAATACGATCCGCCAACTGGGGCTGCCCCATCTCGCTTTCCAGCCAGACAGAGAAGTCGTTCGAAACCAGCTTCAACCGCAAACGAGCCTCGATGAAGTGGTAGTGAATGGAGTGCACGCTGACGGTCCTGAGCCCTTCGGTAAATTCACTCAGCGACTTCGCGACAAGCGAAGTGGGAACCACGACCGTGTCAGAGGCGCAAAAATAAAACGGCTCGTCCCCCTGCCGGCGTTCCGCCTGCGAATTCTTGGATAGATACGCTTCGACAATCCCGATAAGCCGCTCGCGTAATTCCTCAATCGAAGTGAACTCGCGAACATCGATACCCGCTAGCTGTTCTCCCAGCGCGGCTTCGTGGCAGTCGTCGAATGCCCAGTGGGCGAAATCGTTGGAAAAACCTTCCTTAATAAAATGATGTTCTTCCAGGGTGCGGAAAGTATGCTGAAAAATCGAGTCTCCGGAGCAGGCCCTCAACCCTTCAAGTAATTCTCGAAGTGTGGTCGCTTTCTCCCTGCCGATCTTCAGTAAATGGGCAGCAGACTTGAACTGAAAAGGACTCGGGTCAGGGCGAGGTCCCTGTTGTACGTTTGTCGTAGATGCCATACCTGTTAGTTGGTCTGATCCCTTACGCGGTTGTTTGGAAAAGCCGTTTAACCATTCTGCCGCTGCGCTTTTCTTTTCAGCTGTATTCCCTGTCCTTTCCCGATCATCCGATAAATGATTTCGGCAACGCCGGCTCCGTCGAGTCCGGTAGTTACCGTATCTGCAATAGAGATCACCGCAGGGATCGCGTTGGCGACGGCGACAGCGTGCCCGCACCGTCCGAGGAAAGTAAGATCGTTTTCCGCGTCTCCAATCCCCAGCACGTCCGCAAAACTTACTGCCAATTCGTTTAGCGCGGCTTCCAGCCCCGTGCCCTTGTTGACTCCTGAGGGTAAGATCATCATCGACTCGCGGTTCATGCTGACCTGAACGTCCAGGCTCATTTCCCGGATCATTGCAATGACCGCCTCGTAGTGCACGCGTAATGTTGCTACCACCGATCGCCCGACTGAGAGCGGCAGAACGTCCAATTTTTTCAAACGAGTCACGAACTCGGCTGAAGGTGGCGGAGCAAGCGAGATCACCGTCGCCGTAGAGGGACGAAACAGCACCGCTCCATTCTCCGCAACTACGCGATCGAAGAGTCCTATCTGCGGCAGGATCTGCAGCAGGCTCTCGAGTTCGCGGCCGGTCACCAGAATCAGTTTCCGGTTTGAAGACCGCAATCGAACCAGGGCGGTCAGAATGTCGGGAGCGACTAGTCCGTTGCGGGCAAGCGTCCCGTCATAATCAGTAGCAACAGCTTGGATCTCGGCAAATGCACTCTTCTTGCGCATGACACGAACCGAAAGCAGCCCGGCTCAAAATCCTGCGGCATTCGACAAGGCTTCGTCTTTCGCAGAACTCGCCGGCTTATCAACGCGAATATCACACAGTTCCGCCACCAGGTTCCCGGCCCAACGATAGATATTGTTTTCCCGGACAATCCTGCGCATGTGCTGCATGCGCGTACTCTTCTCCTCCGGCGACATTTGCAGCGCCAGGCGAATCGCTTCGGCCATCTGCTCAATGTCGTAGGGATTGACGATCAACGCGTCGCGCATTTCCCGTGCCGCTCCGGCAAAACGGCTCAGGATCAGGACTCCCTGTTCGTCGGCGCGAGCGGCAACAAATTCTTTCGCCACCAGGTTCATCCCGTCGTGCAAGGACGTCACCATGCAAACATCGGCGGTGCGGTAGTACCGTTGAATTTCCTGGTGACTATGCTGCCGCTGCAAGTAAACGATGGGCTTCCAGTTAGCCGTCTGAAAACGCCAATTGATCCGTTCGGCTTCCGCGCCCACTTCTGCCAGCAGATCGTGGTAGCGCTTGATGTGCGTTCGGCTGGGCGCACCAATCTGCACAAAGGTGAAGCGTCCAACAAAGTGCGGATACTTCTCAAACAGACGCTCAATTGCCAGAAACCGCTCCAGAATCCCCTTGGTGTAGTCCACCCGCTCCACGCCCACACCGAGAAAATTGGCCTCGACGCCAAGTTCTTTGAATAGCGCCATGCGGTCCTCGTAGGCGGATGGCAAGTTTTGCTGTGCTGGGGGATCGGTGAAATCCACGCTGATGGGAAAAGGCTGCACTGCCGTGAGGTGATTGTCACGATTTACGGCGAAGTGTTCCCACTCGATCCGCGATTCCAGCGTGCGATCCACCGTTTGCAAGAAATTATTGCAGTGCGATTGCAGGTGGAAGCCGATCAAATCCGCGCCCAACAAGCCGTCCAGTAACTCGCGTTGCCACGGGCAAATGGCAAAGGCTTCCGGATTCGGCCACGGGATGTGCCAGAAAATGGCGACACGCGCATCCGGCCGCTCCTTCTTAATCAGCCGGGGAAGCAATGCGAAGTGATAATCCTGCGCCAGCAGCACCGGGCGCTCCACGCCTTCCATCTCCTGGAGAACAGCATCGGCGAACTTGCGATTCGCTACTTGATACTGTTGCCAATCGCTGGCACGAAATGCCGGTCGAGTGTGCGCGATGTGACAAAGGGGCCACAGGCCCTCGTTAGCGAAGCCGTAGTAATAGCCTTCTTCTTCTTCTTTGGTCAGCCAGACGCGGCGCAGTTTGTAGCGGGGATCCTCGGGCGGCACGCGCAAGCCGTCGTTATAGTCCACCATCTCACGGTCCGCATCGCCGCTGCCATGGGCTACCCAGGTTCCATCACAGGCGCGCAAAATCGGTTCCAGAGCGGTCACCAGCCCACTGGCCGGTACCATGGTCTTTATCTCCCTTCCCTCACGCACGTGGAGATAGGGCTCGCGGTTGGAAACTACGAACAAATGGCTGTCGCGCAACCGGCTGCGCACATAGATCGACAGGCGCTCAGCTGTCCACAGCGATTCGGCATCCTCCCGCAATCGAGCTTCATGCTCGGCGGCGGCGCGCGCGGCTGTCAGGCTTTCGACGAACGTCGTCACCTCGTTGGCCAGCGGCTTAAAAACATCCCAGTCCGGCACGTTTGGACGCGAAATGTAGCGTCCGGTACGCAGGGAACGCATCCACTGCGCTGTCCGCGCAATGGGTCCCACTACACTCCAGCGGACAATCAACAGCGTGATGACTGTGAGGAGAAACCCTTCGGCCAACACGCGAAGGAAAGTGTCCCGCCAGACGTACCGGCTCTGCGCCGAGATGTAGCTGGCATCATGCACAATCCCCAGCGTCCCCAGGTGCTCGTCCCCTTCGCCGAGCGGCAAAGCGTAGATTTGCGCCGGTGTCGAACCGAGCCGCATGTATTCCGACAGACCCTGTCCCGTCTTCGACGCACGTTGCACTACGCCAGGCCGCTGCGGCAGGTACGCAGCTAATCCGGAGCTGATCACCAGCCGTTCGCCCTGCGGATCGTAGATCACCACGCCCAGCAGGTGTTCGCGATTACTAAACCGCTCAACTATCTTTTGTAATTCTTTATTGGACTTCGCCTGAAGCAGAGGAACTACGTTTTGTTCCAGGCTTTCCGCCAGAACTTCCGCTCTGCGGTCGAGATCCTTGCGCAGCTGTACCTTGTCGGTTCTGACTTCATAGTAGGAGAACACCAGCGACACGAGCGCCAGTCCAACTACCAGGGAGACTACCAATCGAACCGTAAGACGCATTTGCCACCATTTTTGCCTGTTAACAGCCTTAGCCGAGGACAGTCATGAGATCTAACACGAGATCACCAGGCTTTCTCAGAGTGACTCAACAAAACGTCTTGTAATCAGGAAACGCCGCCCGGCGCCGGCCCCATCCTATGATGCCGTTTGGCGATTAAGGTTGCCGGACACAAGCGCACAACTCGAGGCCAGGAAAATTTTGCGCGTGGCGAGACAGAAATTCCCGCAGCCCTCGATACGCAAGCCGATCTTCAGATAGGCGAGCACAGCGTGGGCCAAACAGAATGCAGATGCCCTTGCGAGTATGCCGCAGCAATCGCTGAGAGCGATAGGCGAGCGAGAAACAGACGACTCAGATTGGTGGGCGGTGCAGGACTCGAACCTGCGACCTCCTCGGTGTAAGCGAGGCGCTCTAACCAACTGAGCTAACCGCCCGGCCGCAGGTCTGAGTATACGCACGCGTCGAAACCGGGGCAATGAATGGCGACCGTGTGCGACAAACTCCGGCACGTTTGTGCAGGCATCGCAGCGTGCGCACTGCCTCCTGTTAGACTGGCGCGTGCGCCGGCTCATCATCAATGCGGACGACTTCGGACTCACTCAGGGCGTGAATCGTGCGATCGCCGAAGCTCACACCCGCGGCGTCGTAACGTCCGCCACTCTGATGTCCGGCGGCGCTGAATTTGAAGATGCGGTCCGCACAGCGAAAGCCTTGCCTAGCCTCGGCGTGGGTTGTCATGTTGTCCTGATAGACGGTGCACCTCTCGCGCCGAGTGACCAGGTCAAGACGCTCGTCAAGAAAAAGACCGATGGGCAAACAGCATTCCGCCATTCCCTGCCCGGCTTCGCCATCTCTGCGTTGACCGGCCGCCTTTCAGAGTCAGAAATCGAACGCGAAGCCGCGGCACAAATTCGCAAGCTCCAAAACGCGGGCGTGGCTCTCACTCATCTGGACACCCACAAACATACGCATATGTTTCGCCGGGTTCTGCGTCCGCTGCTGCGAGCGGCAAAAAACTGCGGAGTTCGCGCAGTGCGAAATCCATTCGAGCCTGTTCGAATAAGCTCCCTTGGCTCGGGCTTGAAAATGAGCCAGCGTGCTCTAGAAATCCAAACTCTTCGCGTTTTGTGCGGCGACTTCAACACAGCGGTTCGAGATATGGAACTGGCAACGACCGACGGCAGCATCGGCGTAGCCGCAACCGGCTCGCTCGATCAGCCTCTACTTGAGCGGCTGCTGGAGAATCTTCCCGGAGGCACCTGGGAATTCGTTTGCCATCCCGGATACAACGATGCGGCCCTGCTTGCCGCAGGAACCCGCTTGCGCCAGTCCCGGGCAGTCGAACTAGAACTGCTGACTTCGGCCGCAACTCGCGCAGCCCTTGAGCGGTACGGCATTAACCTTATTACCTATCGCGATCTGGGGTGACTTTGGCGTTATTTGGTGCCGGAATTTGCTTCCCTGGCCGCACCAAGCTTCGTAACCTTGGGCAAAGTTGCCACAGTTTATGATTATGCGAAACACAACGCCCGAAAAACATGCAAAACAGGCCTGAACCTCGAGTACCCTCTGATCTGATGGTGCGGGTGTGGGGCATGGGTGCCGACGGACGCCCCTTTTTCCAGAATGCTCGCGCCGACAACATCAGCAGCGGCGGCGCGCTGCTCACCGGCATCGAACACCCTCTCACCGCCGGCGACACCATTGGCGTTCAGCTCAACGACAAGAAAGCGCGATTTCGCGTCATCTGGTCGATCGACGGCGGAACCCTCCACAAGATTCAGGTTGGGCTCGAACTCCTCGAAGGCCAGACTTGCCCCTGGATGGACAAACTGCACGACGTTCCGGTCGCCGCGCCAGAACCTGCCGACCACAACAAACGAAAGTTCACGCGCCACAAAATCCACTTCCCGGTCGACATACTCGACGATCGCGGCGGCGGCGCGCACATGCAAACCAGCGCCACCGACATCAGCGGTCGCGGCTGCTACGTGGAGACGCTGCTTCCCTTGCCTCTAGGCACCAAGGTTGAGGTCACTTTTTGGATGGATTCGGAAAAAGTCCAGACTGCCGGAGTGATTCGCGCCAGCGATCCCGGCGTCGGCATGGGCATCGAATTTACCGGCCTGGGTGAAGAAATCCAGGATCGGTTCCAAAAATTGATCGAAAACATGGATGAAGGCGAGACCGGCCTCAGCGCGAAAAACACTCCTTAGCTCTCACCTTTTGCCCGAATCACTGTCAAAATGTGAATCGTAGGGACGGCCTGCCCATCGAATGCTCAGGGCCGCCCGGGCAAGAGGACGAATGAAGATCGGAATCACGTGTTATCCGACATACGGAGGAAGTGGAGTCGTCGCCACCGAGTTGGGGCTTGAATTGGCCGAGCGAGGCCATCAGGTTCACTTCGTCTCCTACGCGCAGCCGATCCGGCTGACCGGCCCGCATCCGAACATCCATTACCACGAGGTGGAAGTCTCCCGTTACCCGCTTTTCGACTACCCGCCCTACGATCTGGCCTTGGCAACGCGAATGGCTGAAGTGTCGGAACTCTACGACCTGGACCTGCTGCATGTTCACTACGCGATACCTCATTCGGTCAGCGCGCTGTTGGCGCGACAGATGCTTGCCGCCAAGCCGCGTGGCCGTCGTCTTCCCTTTGTCACAACACTGCACGGAACCGACATTACGCTAATAGGGCTGGACCGTTCCTACCTGCCGATTACCCGGTTTTCAATTCAGGAGAGCGATGGCGTCACCGCTGTGTCGAATTACCTGAAAGAACGGACGGTACGCGAGCTTGATGTCAGCAATCACGTGGAAGTCATCTACAACTTCGTGAATTGCGATGTCTACAACCAGGACGTTGACCCCAGTCATCGCGCCGAGTACGCACCTAACGGGGAGCGAATTCTCGTTCACCTTTCCAACTTCCGTCCGGTCAAACGCGTCACCGATACCATCGAAATTTTCGATCGCGTCCGCAAGGTGGTTCCTTCCAAGCTCCTGCTGATCGGCGATGGCCCGGACCGCTCGCGCGCGGAGTGGCTGGCGGTTCAAAAAGGCATTCACGACGACGTGGTGTTCCTCGGCAAGCAGGACATCATCCACGAAAAACTGGCGCTGGCCGACATTCTGCTGTTGCCGAGCGAGTCGGAATCGTTTGGCTTGGCAGCCCTCGAAGCTATGGCTTGCCGCGTCGTTCCCATCGCCACTAACGTGGGCGGCATTCCTGAAGTAGTGGAGCATGGCATCAGCGGGTATTTGGCAGATGTCGGTGACGTGACTACGATGGCGAACTACGCCATCGAACTACTGCAGGATGAAGACCGCTTGAAAAAGATGGCCCAGGCGGCGCGTGGCGTCGCCCAGTCGCGCTTCTGTGCAAGCCGCATCATTCCTCAGTACGAAGCCTTCTACCGGCGTGTGGTGGAACGCGCTTCGTAAATCGCCGCCGCCGCCGTGCCTTCGGTCTGCAACAGCGGCAATCTCAGCCGGACCAGCGTGCCTTTTCCCTCGTGGCTGTCAATGGTCATGCGTGCCGAGTCTCCATAGAGAACTTTCAAACGTTCCGCGACATTCGCCATGCCGATTCCTGTGCCGCCCAAGCCACTCGGGGGCTCAAGCAACTGGGCAGCGCCCATGCCAACACCATCGTCTTCCACTTCAATAATCAGCTTGGAGTCCGTCATGCGGCTGCGCAGATAGATGCTTCCGCCTTCAACTTTCGTGGATAGCCCGTGCTTGATGGAATTTTCAACCAGCGGCTGCATGATCATGGCGGGCACCATCACATCGAGCGACTGTGCTTCCAGTTCCTTCACCACTCGCAGCTTGTCGTGACCGAAGCGCACCACCTCGATATCGAGATAATCGTCGATAAATTCCACTTCGTCGCGCAGCGGGACGAACGAATCCGTGCTGTTCAGCAGCCGCCGAAGAATGTTCGCCAGCTTGATAATCATTTCCCGCGCCGTGTCCGGATCGAAACGTACCAACGACGAAACCGAATTCAAAGTATTGAACAGGAAGTGGGGATTGATCTGGTTCTGCAAGGCCTCCATACGCGCGTGCAGCAGCAGGCGCTCCTGCTCCTCTAACTTGATCTGGATGCGGACGCTGTTCCAGATTTTCAGCGCCGTTCCGATCACCATTACCGACGTCGCGTAAATTGCCACTTCTACCCAGATGTTCGGGCTTTCCAGGCTGAATGTCGCGTTGGGCAGGAAGCGCGTCAGCTCGGTGTGGACGAATCGCAACGCGATAATCGTCACAAAGAACATGATCTGCCAGTCGAAAATGTTCGGCCGAGGCAGATTGCGGCGGATCATACGGTAAACACTGAGGTCGATAAACGGCGAGAACGACCAGATGTCGTCGCGATCCGGCGCAAGGTTCCGCAACTGCCCGGCGGCGATACCGCATAGGATGCTGAATGGCAGCGTCAGCCATTCGCCGTGAAGCAGCGCAGGAAGGCTGACCAGCACTCCGCCCATAGAACCAGCAAAGCGGCCGGCGATCACACCCAGTAGAATTGCGGTCTCGAAGGTCAGGTCGCCAGCGAAAAAGCTCCGCGCGCTAAATCTAATCCACACCCCGATCGCCAGCGGGATGCCGATCCAGAGCACCAGGTAAATGGTTTGCTTGATTGACCGTTCTTCCAGGAAAAGCAGCCGCTTGAATTCGACCGAGCGCACCAAGGCGCTGGCCACTGCGGCAGCCACACCCAGCTTCACCAGCAAATTGATCAGGATGAGCCGCTGTTCCATTGGGGAGACTGTAGCACGAAGGAGAGGAATGGATTCGAGGTCTATCCGCGCACGCGAGCAGCTATCTCCGTCAGCACTGCTTCAATGCCGGTGGCGTCGGCTGGCCCTCCTTGCGCCATGTCTTTGGACCCGCCTCCGCGTCCGCCCAGCTTTGCCAGCGCCTCTTTCATGAGCGCGCCCATATCCAGGGTCTGGCCTTGCGAGCAGGCAAACACAATGGCTGGCTGGCCCGCCGTAGACGCCAGCAGGGCGACCACATTCGCCTGCTGACGCGTGAGTCGTTGGGCAAGAAGCTTGGCGAAATTCAGATCTCGATCGCTCAAGATCTGAACGACAACTTTTCGACCGCTGCTTTCCGGCGTTTCAGCCAGAATCTGTTTCGCCTGCAAATCGGCCACTTCTTCCAGAGTTCGTTCCTGATGCTTTCGCAGGTTCTTCAGATCATCCTGCGATTTTCGAACCTGGACCGGAACCTCCCAGATATGGCTGGAAAACAGACCGCCAGCCTCGCTCAAAGTCGCGTAGTCGCGTCGCGCGGTTGCAACCGCGCGCTTGCCGCAGACAAATTCCACCCGCCATCCCTGCTTCACTTTTTCAGTTTTGCGCAAGAGGATGGCTCCAATCTGCCCGGTTCCGGTAACGTGAGTGCCGCCGCAGGCCGTGAGATCAAAATCCCGGATATCAATCAGCCGCAACTGGTCCCGTTCCGCCGGAGGCAGCTTGCGCAACCCTAATTCTCGCGCTTCTTCCTGGCTCACGAAGCGAATCGCCACCGGGCGATTCTCCAGCGCCACGTCGTTAGCCAGAGATTCAGCCGCTTCCACTTGCTGCGCGCTCAACGCTTTCGTATTCAGATCTATCGAGCAAGAATCGGCGCCCATATGAAACGAGACTGTGTACATCCCAAATAATCGGACGAACGCCGCCGAAAGCACATGCTGCCCGGAATGCTGCTGCATGTGATCGCGGCGTCGTTCCACATCGACTGTGCCGTGCACACCCGCGCCGTTCGCCAGATCGCCTTCCACGTAGTGGACGATGGCTCCGTCATCGCGATCTGCGACCTCCACGACTCGCGCCCGCTCGCCGCCACTCTCCAACACACCAGTGTCGAAAACTTGACCTCCGCTGGTGGGATAGAACGCTGTCCGGTCCAGCACGATGGCGGTTCGGTTGCCATCGGACGAGGCCTCCCGCACTTTGGCGTCAAACTCGTAGAGGAAAGAATCGTGGTAATAGAGGCGTTCAGTCATGCTACTTGATAGTTCTGGGGTGAAATAACTTCAATACGGCCCAATGATTCCACCAATGTTTCTCGACGCCGGTAGCTTCGAGCGCGCACTGCCTCGCTGCTCGATGACATCCAGGTACTTTAGCCCCGACCCGGTATTGAACAGCACTACTCTGTCATCCGAATCGAAGAACAAACTGTCATGCAGCTTGCGATATGCGGCCAGCGATGCCGCCCCTTCTGGAGCAGCCAGGATGCCCTCGATCCTCGCCCAACTCTTGAGCGCGTCCATGATTTCCTCGTCGCTGACCGCGAGTGCAACGCCGCCACTCTTCTTCAATATGTCTAAAATCAGGTAGTCGCCATACGCCTTGGGAACCCGCAATCCCGCCGCACAAGTCGATGCATCCGGCCAGAAGTCGGCACTCGTTTTGCCTTCATCCCATGCTTTAGGGATGGGAGCACATCCGCTTGACTGGACGACGACCATCTGTGGGCGCTCGGGCCCAATCCATCCCAGTTGCTGCATCTCGTCGAACGCCTTCCACATGCCGATAAGGCCCACGCCTCCGCCCGTTGGGTAGATGATCCCCTGCGGCATGCGCCAGCCCAGCTGCTCGGCAACCTCATAACCCATGGTCTTCTTGCCTTCGACGCGAAATGGTTCCTTCAGCGTCGAGACATCGAACCATCCTTCTTTCTCTTTTCGCTCAGCGACCATGCGTCCGCAATCGCTGATCAGTCCATCGATCAACGTCAGGTGCGCACCATAGCTTTCGCACTCAATGCGGTTGGCCGCGGGAACATCTTTGGGCATGAAGATGTGAGCTTCGATACCGGCTGCGGCAGCATAGGCGGCCAGCGCGCTGCCAGCGTTGCCTGCCGATGGCGCAGCCAATTTCTTCAACCCATAGGCGCGGGCCATCGTGACCGCAGCGGACATCCCTCTCGCTTTGAAGGACGCTGTCGGGTTGAGCCCCTCGTCTTTAATGAAGACGTTTGGATACTCCCGGCTGGACAGCATCGGCGTGAAACCTTCGCCTAGCGTGACGGGCTCCGCCGGAGGCATGACTTCGGCATATCGCCACATGTTGGCGTCGCGCCCTGGCAGTGAATCTCGCTTAAACTTCTGCTTGATGGTGTCTAGCGGATAACGAACGTAAAGGACGCCGCCGTCCTTGGGACAAACCGTCTGCGGCTGGTCACTCTGAAACGAATCGCCGCATCGAGTGCACTGAAATTGAATGACTGGGGCCACGGAGAGGAGAAGTTTATCACTGCGGGGAACATCTTTCGGTGGAGGCAATCAGCATTTGGCACTTAGCAATCAGTATTCAGCTATCAACTATCAGCTATCAGTTGGACCTAGTGAGTTCCCGCCAGACTTCGAACCCATCTCCTAATACTGGCTTGAACTCTGATCCTCTGACCGCTGACCACTGTCGACCGACCACTGGCCACTGAACTTCGTCCTGCGTAAATCGCCCCTCGTACTTTCCCCCGCTACTCGCTACACCCTCTTCAGCAACGCATTAGCCCTCCGGAACCACGGCCGTTCCCTTCTCCGCAGATATCCCGGCATGGTGGGTTTCTTGGCGAGTATTTGTTGCGCCATCGCTCGCGCTTCGGCCTTGCGTCCCTGCGCTGCCAGCATCGACGCGTAATTGAAGTAAGTTTCCGACAGCGTCGAGATCTTCAACACTTCCTTGAACAGCGCTTCTGCTCTTTCCGGCTGGTTGAGATTGGCGTATACATGTGCCAGAAGTCCGCCCGCGCGATGAAAGTCGTAGTCGTGATCCACATTCACCACGCGCTCCAGGTCGGGCTGCGCGGCGGAAAAATCGCCTAGCTCGATTTCTGCGATGGCGCGGCGATAAAACGGATCGGGCGAATCCGTGCGAGATGAGATCGCCTTGTCGTAGCATTCCCGCGCGCGCGAGAACTTGCCTTCCTCGAGGTACAGGTCGGCCAGTTCCTCGTAGTTGCCAGCGGAAGGGTTATCGAGAATCGCCGCTTCCAGCTCCTTGATGCGCCTGCGCCTGGGAAAAACTTTGAACGACTGCCGCAACAGACCGGCATCGGGGAACACCTCAACAAACATGTAGACAATGGCCCCGATCGGTCCCAGAAAAAGGATGACCCACAGCCAGTATCCATCCGGGCGGCGGCGGATAAAATGCACGATCGCCACCGCCTGGAGAATCAGACCCCAGGGATAAAAAAGAAATGCCAGTGAACCCATCGGTGTGCGCAGGATAGCACGCCGATTCTCCACCCTCATCACCACCCTACCCCGCGGTAGTTACCCCCGTGCGGCCTCGAGCCGGATGATAAAATTCTGTGTGGTAAACACTCCCATACGCCTGCTGGCCGTCGATATCGATGGCACCCTGCTGAACCCGCAGTTTCAGATTTCCGAAGCTGATCTCGCCGCCTTGCGTCGCGCTCACAGCCTGGGAGTCGAGATTGTCGTAGTCACCGGCCGCCGCCACCGTTTCGCTTTGCCGATCGCGGAGATGTTCGGATTCGATATCTGGATCATCAGCTCGAACGGTGCCATTACCCGCTCCATGTGCGGCCAAACTTTCCACCGCGACCTACTTCCCGCCGAAACCTGCCGATCTCTTTGCCAGGCCATGCAAGATTTCCGGGGCAGCACCGTTCTAACCTTTGATACCGAAGACAAAGGCGCCATTGTGCTCGAGCGCATGGATGAGCTCGGCGCCAGCATTCAGCGCTGGCTGGAAAAAAATATGGAGTTCATCGAATTCGTGATCCCTGTAGAAAAATCTCTGGTCACCGATCCGGTACAAGCCATGTTTTGCGGACCGATCGAGCGCATGCATAGAGCGCTGGCCGCGCTGGAAACCAGCGGATTACGGCACAAAATTACCGTGCTTCGCACCGAATACCCAGTTCGGGATCTGTCAATTGTCGACGTTCTCAATGACGGCTGTTCCAAGGGCCACGCGCTCGAGCGCTGGGCCAATTACCGCGGCATCCCCCGGGAACAGGTCATGGCCATCGGTGATAATTACAACGACATAGAAATGCTTGCCTTCGCCGGGGTGCCGTTTATCATGGGAAATGCATCCGAAGAATTAAGGGGATACGGCTGGGCGGTCACTTTGCCCAATGATCAGAATGGGGTAGCCGCCGCCATTGAGCAGGTTCTAGGGAATTCGTAACCGTAAAGAGCGGCGAAAATGCCCGGCACATGCCGCATTGTTAGCAAATGTCGATTTTGCGCAAATTCGTGATCGCTGCTTGGATGCTCACTGTATCTGCGTTCGCTGCTGACGTTGCCGTCCTGCAGAATGGGTTTACCATCCTCCACGATCACCGCGAGATCATCGGCAACATCACTCGCCTTTATCCGACGAAAGACGTAACTGGGTACGTGGACATTCCCACCACCCAGATCGATCATTTCGAACAGGATTTGTCCTCGTCACCAGCCGGTGCTCCTTCCGCAGTTCCGCAGCAAAGCTTGGGTGATGTGGTTGACGCCGTCAGCGGACGACATCATCTCGATCCCGACCTCGTCAACAGCGTGATTCGTGCGGAAAGTGGGTTCAACTCCAACGCCGTGTCCCGCAAAGGCGCGCAGGGGCTGATGCAGTTGATGCCACAGACCGCTACGCAACTCGGCGTCTCCAACAACTTCAATCCTTCGGACAACGTGGAAGGCGGCGCGCGCTACCTTCGCGAATTGCTGGAACGCTACGACTACGACCTGGTCAAGGCGCTCGCTGCCTACAACGCCGGACCAGACCGTGTCGCGCGTTACCGCGGCGTTCCGCCCTACGCGGAAACCCGCGCATATGTTTCCCGTATCGTGAAAGACTTCAACCGTAAAAAACTTGCAGAGCAGAAAGCCGCCAGTACAAAGTCGGCCAAGACCGCTTCATCAACGGACAAGACCTCTTCTGCGGCAGGAGCCAACTCCGGTTCGGCGCTCAAATCCGACAAGACCGTCGCACAGTAATTTCTTTCAACACTCGCGGCGATGCGGGTTTGCTCGTCGTCGCCACGCGAGAACGCACCACGCCAACAGACCTTTCGTTGACCCGCTGCATCTCAGTCATTTACCTTGACGAGGGGGCGAGGCTCATCCGCAGTTCCATTCATGGATAAGAAACGCATTCTAGTTACAACCGGAATTGTGGCTGTCCTGGGGCTGCTGATTTATTTCCAGTTTCGCCATTGGCAGAAGTTCGATTGGGCGACCTTCTGGGCCGAGGCGCATGAGATTCGCCTCTGGCATGTCGCCCACGCCGTTGCCCTCATCTACATCGGCTACGTCTTGCGGGCAATTCGCTGGAAGCTGTTTCTCAAGCCGGTGCGTCCAAACGCTTCCTCCATCCAACTGGTGGCGCCGACTCTGATCGGCTTCACGGGCCTGGCCCTTCTTGGACGGCCCGGCGAGTTCATTCGCCCTTATCTGATTGCCCGGCGCGAAGGACTTCCCATCTCCTCCCAGGTTGCCGTCTGGGCGGTTGAACGGATTTTCGACATTGGCGCTTTCGCTGTCTTGCTGGCGCTCGCCATTTTCCTGCCGGACGCCCTCGGTTCCACGCCGCATCCGGAGTACAAGCAAAAGCTGATTGTCGGCGGCGTCGTGCTGCTTGCGCTGGTGCTTGCGCTGGCCATTGGCGCAGTCATCATTAGCCGCAGCGGCGAGTGGATCGCTAGTTGGTTCGAGCTGCGCTTCGCGCACCTTTCCAAGAATATGGGCCGTCGCATCGCCCAGAAGATTCGCGAGTTTGGCGTAGGACTCAATACCGTCAGCGGAGTGGGATCGTTGATAATGCTGATCCTGGTTTCTCTGCTGATGTGGTATGTGATCGCGCTCGCCTATCACGAGGTCACGATTGCCTATCACGGCATGACCGATGTCTTCGGCGATCAACCGCTCGACATCCCTGTTCCCCAAATTCTGCTGCTGATGGGTTCCAGCATGGTGGGTTCGATCCTGCAGCTTCCGGGCGTCGGTGGCGGCTCGCAACTAGCCACCATCGCTACGCTGGAACGAATTTTCGACGTTCCCAAAGAAATGGCCTTGAGCTGCGGCATCATGCTTTGGCTTGTGACCTTCATCGCCGTGGTGCCGCTTGGATTGCTGCTGGCGCACAGGGAACATTTATCTTTAAGGCGATTGTCGGAAGAAAGTCACACGGCCCCGCAGGCGGAAGACCGGCTGTCGACCGTTCCGCCCTCCCAATCGGGACCTTGATCCATCCCGGGCGATCAGCGGCACTTCCCTGTGTTGATCAGCATCGATGCACTCGCCGCCCCGCTATTGGTGTAAACAAGATCTGTCAGGCCATTCCGGTCGAAATCCCCACCCGCGAGATTCACCGCGTCAAAGGTCGGGCGAAAAGACTGCGCCGCAGCAAAAGTTCCGTCGCCCTTCCCCTTCAAAATGTGAACTCCTGAGGACGCAAAAATCAGGTCGGCGATTCCGTCCTTGCCCACGTTCGCCACGATGATCTGCCCCGAATTCGCCGCCCCTACGCTGTCCTTCATGGTCACCGTCCCGTCACCGTTACCGGCGTAGACCGTGACGTTGTAGCGGCTACCGTTCGGAACCAGGGTAGCGACGTCGAGCCGCGCGTCGCCATTCAGATCACCGATCGCCTGCATGAAACCTGGATAGATAAACGGATTTGGCTGAAATGTGCCATGCCCGCTGCTCAGCACAATCGCGCTTTGGAAGTCGGCGTTGAACATCGCCAGATCCTGCATGCCGTCGGCATTGAAGTCGCCGTTACTCACGCCGATAACGCGAGTGAAGCCGGCGGGCGGCGGCACAGCTTTCGCATTGGGGAACGTTCCATCTCCCGCGCCAACCAGCAACCTGTGACTCTTGCCTTCCCCGGAATTCGCAAGGAACAAGTCGTTGATGAAGTCGCCGGTGAAGTCCGCAGCAACCATGCCCGCAACCGTGTCGGCCGTGATGTAGATCGAGCCCGGAGTGAACGTGCCGTCACCGTTGCCTATGTGGATCTGGACCGAAGCCGCACTAGATCCACATGCCGCGCTCCAGACTGCCAGATCCTGCTTGCCGTCGCGGTTGAAGTCTCCTACCGCCAGGAAGGTCGGCAGCGGAAGCGTGGCCAGATCTTTCTCCTGGAACGTGCCATCTCCTCGGTTCACGAAGACGTTCACGCCTCCAGAACAGGAATGCGCCAGGTCCAGATAGGAGACGACGAAGTCGTCGTTGCCATCTACGTTGAGGTCACCCACGATCACAGCTTCCGGGTCGGGACCCGTGGGCTGGATAATCGACGACCCGTAGCAAGCAGGTCCGCTGGCGAAAGAAGGCACGACCGCGTAAAAGCAAAGAGCAATCGAGGACAGAAAAGCGCGAAGCTGTTTCATGGAGCACCTGGGTTAGGCCGGAGCAGGAAGGGGCCCGGATTTTTCGCGGACAGAGTCTCAGCCGCGGTGCGCAATTCTGTTTTCCCGTGATCTCAAAGTCAAGCAAATCCAAACGTTTACATGTCGATTTTTTAACAATCATGTGAGCCGTTGTTATGAATGTCGCGACCATATGCAGAGCATCGATCCTTCGCGCACACGTCGTCTCGACCTCCACTCTTCAGTAATCGAGGTACGCCAAACTCCCCTGTTACAATGCAAACAGTTCCCCGCGCCATGAAGTGTCCTTTTTGCGGCTTCGAAAACGACAAAGTGGTGGATTCCCGCGAGAGTAAAGAGGCGGATTCCATCCGGCGTCGTCGCGAATGCCTGAAGTGTGAAAAACGCTTCACCACCTATGAGCGGATCGATGAAATCCCATACATGGTGGTAAAAAAAGATGGCCGCCGCGAGAAGTTCGATAGACAGAAGGTGTTAAACGGCCTGTTGCGCGCCTGTGAAAAGCGTCCGGTGCCGATCAGCAAGCTGGAACAGATTGTGAACGAGGCCGAAGCGTTCGTCATCGAATCACCTGAGCGCGAACGCAAGACCAGCGAACTCGGCGAGTTGATCATGAACCGCCTTCGCCGCTACGACAAAGTCGCTTACGTCCGCTTCGCCTCGGTTTACCTGGATTTTAAGGACGTACAGGAATTCATGGCAGAGCTGAAGGATTTGCTGAAGACGAAGGAAGTGCCTGATGTTAGGGGTAAGGCAGGAATAAAAGCATAGCAAGTAGTGAGTAGCGAGCACGTGGTTACCTCGCTACTGACTACACACTACTCGCTACTAGAGAAGTCATGACATACAAGATTACCCTCATACCCGGCGACGGCATTGGACCTGAGGTCACGCAGGCCGCAGTTCGCATTCTGGAAGCTACCGGCCTGAAATTCGAGTGGGAAAGTTTCGAGGCAGGCGCCGAAGCTTACGAAAAATACAAAGAGTACATCCCTAAAGAACTGATTCATTCCATCGAGCGGACTCGGGTTGCATTGAAGGGCCCGGTCACCACGCCCATCGGCGGTGGCTTTGCCAGCATCAATGTCGAGTTGCGCAAGATGTTCGAGCTGTACGCGAATTTTCGGCCGATCCGGAACTTGCCTCACATTCCCACGCGCTATCCCGATGTCGACCTTATCATCGTGCGTGAGAACACCGAAGGTTTGTATTCGGGTATCGAGCATGAAGTTGTTCCCGGCGTCGTTGAGAGCTTAAAGATCATTACTGAGAAGGCTTCTACACGGATTTCGAAATTCGCCTTCGAGTACGCCCGCAAGAATAAGCGCAAGAAGATTCACGCCATCCACAAAGCCAATATCATGAAACAGTCCGACGGACTGTTCCTGCGCTGCTCGCGCCAGGTCTCGAAGAATTATCCCGAGATCACCTACGGTGAGCACATCGTCGACAACACCTGCATGCAACTGGTGATGAATCCTTATCAGTACGACATGCTGCTGATGGAAAATCTCTACGGCGACATTTTGTCGGACTTATGCGCAGCGTTTGTTGGCGGTCTGGGCTTCGTTCCCGGGGCAAATTTCGGCGATGAGTGCGCCATCTTTGAGGCCGTGCATGGCTCCGCGCCTGACATCGCTGGAAAGAACATGGCGAATCCAACCGCGGTCATCCGCTCCGCACTTCTTATGTTGCGGCACCTCGGAGAACAGGACACCGCAAATAAAATCCGCAACGCGCTGGAGAAGGTATACCGCACCAAGGAGAAGCTCACGCGCGATGTCGGCGGCACGTCAGGCACCTCAGAGTTCGCAGATCATGTGATTGAAGCGATGGAAGCCGAGCCCAGCCTTCAGCCTGAGACCGAATCCACGCACGTTTGAGCCGGCGAGTATCGATCGACAAGCTTCCTGCCGGTCGATGTGTGCAACGCCGCACGCGTGCGTTCTCTGCCATTTCGAAATTTGCTCGATTTCGCGTCGTTCCTCCATTGACCCCCACGTGACTCCTGAGATAACATTCGTTTTCTTTTCTGGGGACTCCGGAGGATGGCCACGACAACGCGGCGAGTAGGGGTAGTTCTGTTCCAGCTTGGCGGACCCGACACGCTGGAAGCCATTGAGCCATTCCTTTTTAACCTGTTTTGCGACCCCGATATCATCGACTTCCCTTTTGCGCGCATCGGACGCCGCCCGCTCGCCAAACTGATTTCTTCCACCCGCGCGCGCAAGGTGCAGCATCACTACTCCGTCATCGGCGGCGGATCGCCCATCCGGCGTTTCACTGAGCAACAGGCAAAGACCCTGGAGCAGCGACTCCAGGAGAACGGCGTGGATGCTCGGTGCTTTGTAGCCATGCGCTACTGGCATCCGTTCACTGCCGAGGCAATCGAGGACCTGCGCCAAGCCGATTGCGATGAGCTGGTGCTGCTGCCTCTCTATCCTCAATATTCCGGGACGACTACCGGCAGCAGCCTCAACGAGTGGCGACGGCTTTTTGACGGCCGACAGCCCGTTCACCTGATCGAGACCTTCTACCAGAATGATCTCTACCTGGAAGCGTTGGTTGAAAAAGTAGAAGAGGCTCTCACCCGCTTCTCCCAGCCGGAACAGGCGGAACTGGTATTCAGCGCCCATAGCGTGCCCGTTTCGGTGATCGAGAAGGGCGATCCCTACCAGCGGCAGATTGAAGAGACCGTCGAGCTGGTCATGCGGCGCGGCGGGTGGCAGAATCCGCACCGGCTCTGCTATCAGAGTAAGGTAGGAGCCAGCAAGTGGCTGCAGCCGTCGCTGCACACCACGCTCCGCGACCTGGCTACGGAAGGCCGGAAGCAGGTCTGCATCGTCCCCATTTCTTTTGTTTCCGATCACGTGGAGACGCTCGGCGAAATCGATCACGAAGCTCGCGAAGAAGCACACGCGCTGGGGATCGAGCAGTTCGAAATGAGCGCAGGGCTGAACGACTCGCCGAAATTTATTACCGCGCTTGCAGAATTGGTGTCGGACGCGCTGGGATTGAACCAGCGCGATGGCGTTTCGCAGTTGGTGGCAGCAGATTGAATTCGCGCCGTCGGGGTTTGAACGACCGGACGACCGAAGACTGACGACTGAGGTAGACATGGCAGACGAAAACAAAGCAGGAGGCGTGCTGGGGCACCTTCCACCTTTGCCACGGGCAGCGCTCAACAATTCAGTCATCGGCATGGAGCAGGCTTACCGCCAGCGCAAGGGCTTGCCCCTGCTCACCGATGCCGACATCGAAGGTCTGAAAGCTGGCGTCCCCATGCCATGGGAGACTGGCGCGGCAAGCGCGCCTGCAGCCGCTGCGCCCGCGGCTCCCGCTGCTGCGGCACCGGCTGCACCTGCTGCTCCGGTTGCTGCCTCGGGTGGAATCAGCAAGGAAGTCGCCGACATCGTCGCCCAGGGCAAGAAGTGGAGCAAGTCCACGGTCGCGGCTGAGCAAGCGCGTCGCGGACGCAAAGGTCTTCCCGCGTTGAATGACGCGGAAATCTCCGCCCTGCTGGGCGAACCGCTGGCCGCCGCTCCTGCCCCTGCCGCAGCCGCACCGGCTGCCGCAGCTCCTGCCGCAGTCACTGGCACGATCAGCCCGGAAATCGCTGCCATCGTTGCGCAGGGCAAGAAGTGGAGCAAGTCTTCGGTTGCAGCCGAGCAAGCCCGGCGCGGACGTAAAGGTTTACCTGCGCTGAACGACGCCGAGGTCACTGCCCTATTGGGCGAACCAGCGGCTCCCGCTGCGGCGCCAGCAGCAGCAACTCCCGCGGCGCCGGCGGCCGCAAGACCTGCAGCCGCAGCGCCTGTCGCTGCCTCAGCCGCCGCATCAGTCGCGCGCAGCGGCGAATCGACTCGATACGTCGGCACGCCCGCGGTTGGAACATCAAAAGCAGCCGCTGCCGGGGGCGTTCCCGCTACCGGCCCCGAAGACAACGCCATCAATCAGGCACGCCGCCGGCTGGCGTGGAGCTGCGTGGCCGCGTTTCTCACCGCTTGGTTCCTGGCATTCTTCCGCTTCTTCCTGCCGCGAACTTTGTTCGAGCCTGCCACATCGTTCAAGATCGGCTATCCGGCAGATTACGGCCTCGGCGTCGATACCAAGTTCCAGCAGAAGTTCCGCATCTGGGTGGATAAAACTCCAGACCGCATTTTCGTGATCTACGCTCGTTGCACGCACCTTGGCTGCACGCCCGACTGGAAGCCGGCCGAGAACAAGTTCAAGTGTCCGTGTCACGGCAGTGGCTACGACAGCGAGGGCATCAACTTTGAAGGGCCCGCGCCGCGTCCCATGGATCGCGCCCACGTGGAACTCGCTCCCGACGGTCAGATCCTGGTAGACGTAGCAAAGCTCTATCAATGGCCCAAAGGCCAACCAAGTCAGTTCAACGACGGCGACGGAACCACGGGAGCGTGGCTGCGCGCTTAGTTGTGGTAGCGCCGGCATCTTGCCGGCAAAGAGTTATGTAGTCGTAGCGCCGGCATCTTGCCGGCAAAGAATCATGCGGTGCTGAAGTCGTCGGCTGAAACACCGGCGGTAAGAGAATTAAGAGGGCACAATGGCTGAAGCAAACGGTAACGGCAAGAACGGGAATCGAGTCGGACTGCTGGAACGCGTCAAAGCGGGCGTGAAAGAAGATGTCCAGTCTCTAAAGACGGACATGCCTGCCAAGGCAAAAGAGCAGGTCGACCATCTCAAAGATCCGACCAAGACCCAGGTTTACACCTCGATCTTCCGCCACAAGCACGACGACACGCCGCGCAATCGCGCGCTCGGCGTGCTGTCGAACGTCTTCCTGCACCTGCACCCGGCCAAGATCAATCGCGATGCCGTGCGCTACAGCTACACCTGGGGGATGGGCGGCATCACATTCTACCTGTTCATCGTGCTCACGTTCACCGGCGTGCTGCTGATGTTCTATTACCACCCGACCAAGGTGCAGGCGTTCCGTGATGTGCTCTACCTCGAGCACGACGTGCCTTTCGGCAAGCTCTTGCGCAACATGCATCGCTGGGCCGCCCACCTCATGGTGATTGCCGTCTGGCTGCACATGTTCCGGGTATTCCTTACCGGTTCTTATAAGAAGCCGCGCGAGTTCAACTGGAACATCGGCGTGCTGCTGCTGGTATTCACGCTGCTGCTCTCCTTCACCGGATATCTTTTGCCCGACGATCAGCTCGGTTTCTGGGCTGTGACGGTCGGCACCAACATGGCGCGCGCCACGCCGGGCCTGGGCCACGAAGGCCCGTTCGGAGCGATGATGGGTATGACTCCCTATAACGACGTCCGCTTCGGCCTGCTCGGCGGCTCGATCGTCGACGCGAACGCGCTCTTGCGTTCCTACATCTGGCACTGCATCGGCATCCCGATTGTGGCGTCGGTGCTGATGATCGTGCACTTCTGGCGCGTAAGAAAAGACGGCGGCATCTCCGGTCCAGCGCCGGTCATGCTCGAAGCCGAGGTCAAAGAACCGAAGTAGAAATATTGCATCATTGAGTGGTCGAGAGATTGAATCCTGGTTTTTGAATCTCTCAATCACTCAATGATCCGATCACCCGATTTTTCGGAGCACTTATGGATTGGCGACAACTTTGGGATATCGCTTCCGCGCCCGACAACGTTCCGATCGTGGGCATGATTCCACTATTGGCTTTCTACATCTATCTGTCGTGGAAGCAGGCCAAAGCCAACGACGAGCTGATCGGCGAGCTAGAAACCAATCCGGCCATGGCCAAGACGCATCACCGCAAGAGCTGGCCATTTCGCCGCGGCTGGTCGAAAGAAATTCACGTCTGGCCGTTCCTGCTGCGCATTGAGTTTCTCGCGGCCATGATTGTGAGCGCGATCCTCCTGGTGTGGTCCATCACCCTGAGCGCGCCGCTCGAAGAGCCTGCCAATCCCAACCTGACCATGAACCCGGCCAAGGCGCCTTGGTACTTCCTTGGCCTGCAGGAAATGCTGGTGTACTTCGATCCCTGGATCGCCGGCGTGGTCATGCCGACGCTGATCATCATCGGACTGATGGTGATTCCCTACATCGACACCAACCCGCTGGGCAGCGGCTATTACACCTGGAAGCAGCGCAAGTTCGCTATCGGCACATTTCTCTTCGGTTTCATCGTGCTTTGGGTGGCGATGATCATCATCGGCACTTTTATTCGCGGACCGGGCTGGCAATGGTTCTGGCCTGGACAGACCTGGGACCACAATCGCCTGATCTATGAAGTGAACCGCGACTTGCCGGACATCTTCGGAATCACTTCGAACGTGGCGAAAGCCATCTTCGGAGCGATCGTGGTAGGCGGGTATTACCTGGTCGGCGGATTTGTCGCCCATGGCCTGTTCCGCCGCTACAACCCAAAGGATTACAAGCGCATGAGCTTGCTGCAGTACTCCATCATGATGTTCTTCCTGCTCACCATGGTGGCCCTGCCGGCAAAAATGCTCCTGCGGCTTGCGTGGCATATCAAGTACGTGTGGATCACGCCGTGGTTTAACGTCTAGTCGCTAGTCTTTGGTCGTTGGTCGTTAGCCTCTTGCGATTCTTTGATGCCCGAGGCGATCGCATTCCGGAAGTTATGGTTCAATGACCGACGGCTTACGACTAGCGACTAATGACCACCGACTGACGACCAACGACTGAACACTGTTTCTGGAGGCTTTGGTGCCGGAAAAACCCATCCCCGAGCAAGATCCGATCGTTACCAAGTCGTACGCGATGCACTACGTCGTGGCCATGGTCATTCTCATGGTGACGCTGTTCTGGGCCTTGTGGGATGAAGGCTGGGGCCAGCGCCCGTGGAAGGCTTACCAGCACGAGTGGAAAGACCGCTACACCGCTTTCCTGAATACCGCAAAGTCGAAATCTGAGCACTCAATCGCCGACGTCGAGAGGGATCCTGAGTACCAGCGCCTCAGCCAGGAAGAAAAGCAGGCGACCGAAGCAGCCAGGCCCCGCAAGGGAGAACTCCAGAAACAGATCAACGATCTGAGCGCACAGATTCTCGCCGTTCAGAGCGTGTTCACCGATCGCCGCGCCTACGTCAATGCCCTGACGTACGAGATGGAGACCGACACCAGCGCTTCCGGCAAGAAAAGCAAGCAGAAGGAAATTGAAGACTACAAGAAAGAAGAAGCCACGGTTGAGTTCCCCGACGGTCACAAGGAAAAATTCGACTATCCCAAGCTGGAAGAGCGCTACAACGGTCTGAAGGATCAGCGCACAAAAGTTAGCGCGGAACTCGGAGACGTACTCAAGCCGGCCACCGAGGCCAGCACTAAGGCATCGCAGTACCTGACCGATCACATGGTTGATCTGACACCCGCGCAGATCGATGGTTTGAAGAAGAAGACTGCCGATCTCGATCCCAAGATCATGCAGATCAACGTAGCGGAAGCCAACATCGTAGATCGCTGCGAATCTTGCCACATGGGAACCCGCGAGCCGCTGAAACTCACCGCGGCCGCCATGTCTGCGAAAGGCGCGAAGAAGCCTGACGAGTACGCGATGGCTTTCACCAGCCATCCTGATCCTGAACTTCTCAAGACGCACGATCCCGACAAGTTCGGCTGCTCGCCCTGTCACCAGGGCAATGGGCGCGCCACCACCAGCATCGAAAAGGCACACGGCAATTACGAGCACTGGCTCTGGCCACTGTTCCCCAAGCAAAACGTGGAAGCCGGCTGCCAGACCTGCCACGCCGCCGATATGTACCTGCCCAAGGGGACCGGCGGCGGATATGACGTGATCGATTCCGGCAAGCGCCTGTTCCGCGATCGCGGCTGCAATGGATGCCATCGCTACGAAGGCTATGACCGCGAACCGGAAGAGCTGACCTCAATCACCCAGCAGATCAAGCAATTCGAGAAGCAGAAAGTCGAGAACGTCAAGCAATCCGCGTACCTGATGAAGCAGGCCGATTCTGCTTCCAGCAACGACGAAGCGAACAAGCTGAACGACGAAGCTGTGGCCCTGCGCGTGGCGAACAGCAAACTCGACGGCCGCATTCAGCAGCTTGATTTCCAGTCGCACAGCACTTTGCAGGATATGAAGAAGATCGGGCCGAACCTGAAAGATGTTCGCCTGAAGCTGAATAAGAACTGGATTCCCGTGTGGCTGAAGAAGCCCACCGACTTCCGTCCGACCACCAAGATGCCGAACTTCCGCCTGAACGATCACCAGATTCAGGCCATCTCGGCTTACATCTGGCAGTCAGGCATCGGCGATCCTCTGCCCAAGCAGAAGCCCGGCAACGCCGATCACGGCAAGCAGTTGTTCGAGACTCGCGGCTGCCTCGCCTGCCATTCCTTCGGAGAAGGCGACCAGGAGCGCGGCGGCACCTTCGCCGCGAACCTGACGCGCGTCGGCGAAAAGGCCAACTACGACTATCTCGTCCGCTGGATCCACAACGCCCGCCAGCGCACGCGTCCCTACTGCCCATACGAGAAGAAGGACATCGGCCCCGAGGACTACGCGAAGAAGAACTTGCCTTACGTTTTCGACCTGCAGCACAGCACTTGCCCGAATGACGGTCACGAGTTGCAGGTCCAGAACATGACCGTGATGCCCAGCCTGCGCCTGAGCGAAGAAGACGCGCAGGACATCGCGACGTATCTGATGGGTCAGAAAAAGAAAGAACCGGGCGACTATCCCGAAGCCGCGTTCATGGACGATCCCAACCTGAAGGCCGAAGGCCAGAAGTGGATTCGTCACTTTGGTTGCGCTGGCTGCCACGAGATCAGCGGTTTCGAAGATGAAGGCCGCATCGGCACAGAACTGACTTCTGAAGGCAGCAAGCCAATCGAGCGTCTTGACTTCGCCTTGTTCACTGAAGAAGCGCAGCGAGGCGGAAAAGATCCGATCAAGGATCCCGAGGACCTGGCCCGCTTGCCCGAAGGTCCTTCCAAGGGTCCCTGGTACGACCATCGCGGATTCTTCGAACACAAACTAGCGGAACCGAACGTTTACGACGCGGGCAAGGAGAAATCCGAAACTGAAAAGCTGCGCATGCCGAATGCGCATCTCGACAAAACCCAGATCCAGGCGCTGACCACCTTCCTGCTCGGCAGCCAGGAAAGTTCCCTCCCCCAGAGTTATCAGTACAAGCCCGGCGACACCCGGAAAGACATTCAGGATGGCTGGTGGATCGTTGCCAAGTACAACTGCATGGGCTGCCACCAGTTCGTCCCCGGGCAGCCAACCGTTCTGATGACGCAGCAGTATTACCGCGACAACCCGGAGCAGTTGCCGCCGAAACTTCTGACTGAAGGCGCGCGCGTCGATCCCGAGTGGCTGCGCAAATTCCTGTCGAACCCGTCGCTCACCACCGGCGATACGAACCGCAACGGCGTTCGCCCGTACCTCGCGGTCCGCATGCCGACGTTCTCGTTCTCAGATAACGAACTGCGCAAGCTGGTTCGCTTCTTCGAGGCGTTATCGCAGCAGCCGATTCCGTACATTCCGGAAGAGGTTCCAACTCTGACCTCGAAGGAGAACGATATGGCGCGGAGCCTGTTCTCCAGCACGGCCGCGCCTTGCCTGAAGTGTCACGCAACTGGCGATCCCAACCACGACAAGATCGCCACCGCGCCAAACTTCCTGCTGGCGAAAGAAAGACTGAAGCCCGATTGGGTGGAGCGCTGGATCCTCGATCCTCAGGCGATCAGCCCCGGCACGTCGATGCCTTCAGGACTGTTCCGCAAACAAGGAAGCCAGTGGGTGTTCGCCGGACCAACCCCATCTTCGTTCCAGGGCTACGAACAGGACCACTCCAAGCTGCTGGTGAACTACATCTTCCAATTAACACCGGAGGAGCAGCGTCGCGTAGCTGCGGCCATGGGACACAAGACCGCCTCAGTCGTTCCTGCGTCGAAAAACAAGCGCGCGAAGGCAGAAGACTGCAAGAAGCCGGAGTGCGCCGTGGTCAGCAAAGAGGCCGGGGCAACGCCGCAAACCCGCGCATCTTTGGCCCCGTAACTGATCGAGACGAACCGTCAGGTGCGATTGGCATCCGCCTCGCGGTTCGTCCCCCGTCATCCTTGTCATTCCGACGACGAGCGCATCGCAGGCCGGACGAATCTGCTTTTCCTAACCGTTGTCCGACTCCCAGCCCAGGAAAACGCACCGCCGAATCCCTCCATGCAACGCTGAAAACTAGTTTTCGCGGTAAAATATTTGGTTCCCAGTAAGTCCGCTTCGAATGTGTCTGGCAACCCCTGAAGCCTCGGGATCAACGAATTCAATCGACTCCAATAACTCTCCAAATGAAAGGGCGGAAATCATGAACTCTAGGAAGACCTGGGTAGCAATGATCGGAGCTTTGTGCCTGCTCGGCCTGTTCCTGCTGGTCGGGTGCAACAAGAGCGAGAACACTGAGCAGACCTCGAACGCGCCGGAAGAGAAGGCTGCGCCGGCGATGGCGGCCACTCCCATTGATCCCTCGACCGTAGCCTCTATCAGCGGCACGGTGAAGCTCGATGGCGCAGCCCCCAAAGCCGCAAAGATCGATATGAGCCAGGACGCGGCTTGCAAGGGCAACAATATGGCTGAGACCGTCGTAGCCGACGGCGGCAACCTGGCCAACGTGTTCGTTTACGTGAAAGACGGTCTGGGCGATCGTACCTTCGACGTACCGAAAGACGCGGTTACCATCGATCAGGAAGGCTGCAAGTATCATCCCCACGTGCTCGGCGTCATGACCGGCCAGAACATCGAGATCAAGAACGCCGACCAGACCACCCACAATATCCACCCGACTCCGAAAGACAATCGCGAGTGGAACGAATCGCAGCCACCCAGCGCCGCTCCCATCGAGAAGAGCTTCGCCCGCGAAGAAATCATGCTGCCGGTGAAGTGTAACCAGCACCCGTGGATGAAGATGTACGTGAACGTGGTGAAGAGCCCGTTCTTCGCCGTCACCGGCACCGATGGCAAGTACGAAATCAAGGGCTTGCCGCCGGGAGACTACACGCTGGCGTTCGTCCAGGAAAAGATGGGCGAGCAGACCCAGAAAGTCACAGTCGCCGCAAAAGACAGCAAGACGGTCGACATGACCTTCAAGCAGTAACAAAATGCTCATGTGGTGGCAGCCGGGTTGGCTGTCACCACACAAATGCAGCCGCGGATCGCACGGATGTTCACCGATCTTTGAAGAGCTTTCTTTTCATCCGTGCGATCCGTGGCCAGATTTTGAAGGAGTACCAACCTGAAGTCTCTCGCTACACCGTATAACCCGCGCCTTCATCGCTTCGCAATATTTGCCGCGTGCATCACGCTGCTGCTGCTGATCGCGGGCGCTCTCGTGACCAGCAATGACGCTGGCCTCTCCGTGCCGGACTGGCCGACCTCGTTCGGTTCCCTTTATAAGGTCCCTCACATGGTTGGCGGCGTCCGTTTCGAACACACTCACCGCATGGTGGCGGAGTTCGTTGGCCTGCTGACCATCATCCTGGCCGTCTGGACGTGGCGCGCCGAAAAGCGCCGCTGGATGAGATGGATGGGCGCCGCCGCTCTGCTGATGGTCATCGTTCAGGGCGTGCTCGGAGGAATTACGGTTTTGTACTTCCTGCCGCCCGCCGTGTCGTCGGCTCACGCCTTGCTGGCGCAGACTTTTTTCTGCACCATCGTGCTGATCGCTCGCTTCACCGGCCGCCGCTGGATCGAAGAAGTGCCGCAGATCGAACTCGACAAGCAACGCCCCAGCCTGATCCTCCTGAGCCTGCTGTCGGTTTTCATTCTCTACGTCCAACTGTTTCTCGGCGCCATGTTCCGCCACCACGGGTTGAGTTGGTGGCCGCATGTGCTGAATGCGTTCGTCGTGGCGCTCATCCTGACCTGGACATCGATTCGCGCGCTCTCGATGTATTCGAAAATCGAAGCGGTCCGCCGACCCGCCATCGCCATGCTCGGACTGCTGGTCTCGCAGCTGTGTCTAGGCTTTTTGGCTTTCCTCACCCGCGTTTCCTGGGGACGCGACGCCGTGCAGCCCGAACTGCCGATGGTCATCTCGACCGTCACGCACGTGGTGGTAGGCGCGCTGCTGCTGGCGACGGCGATCGTGCTCGCCATTGAAGTTTGGCGCCACATCCCCGTGGCATTTGAAGAACGAGTCACGGCCGCCCAACGAAAGCCCGTCGTGGCCTAGACACCCGAATTCAAATTCGCCAGCGCCACGCTTGGCCAGCGATGTAAGGTAGAATGTCCGGTGGTCTCCAACCCATCCACAGCTTTGGAAGAACCCCGACGCGCCATCGGAACCGCTGTCATTTCCGTGGAAGATATCGTCCACCGCTATGACGAACGCACCGCGCTGAACGGCGTTTCTTTCGACGTTCAAGCAGCGGAACTGTTCGGACTGCTTGGCCCGAACGGCAGCGGCAAGACGACTTTGTTCCGCATTCTTTCGACCCTGATGGTTCCCGTGGCCGGCCGCGCAGTCATTCTCGGCCACGATGCCGCCAAGGATCCCAACAGCCTTCGCCGCCATATCGGAGTGGTTTTCCAGGCGCAAAGCGTGGACGTAAAGTTGACCGCCTTCGAAAACCTCATGCATCAGGGGCATCTCTACGGTCTCAAGGGTGCTGCTCTGAAAGCTCGTATCGCTGAGATGCTGGGCCGTGTCGGGCTGGCCGATCGCGCCAAAGAGAAGGTCGAGACGTTTTCTGGCGGCATGCAGCGTCGCGTGGAACTCGCCAAGGGCTTGCTGCATCATCCTTCGGTTTTATTGTTGGATGAGCCCACAACCGGCCTCGATCCTGGTGCGCGGCGCGACCTGTGGCAATACCTTCGCATCCTGCGCGACGAAGAGCACGTCACGGTGATCGTCACGACCCACCTGATGGAAGAAGCCGAGCGTTGTGACCGGCTGGCCATCCTGAATGAAGGCAAGCTGGTTGCCCTGGGCACCCCGTTAGAACTGAAACAGGAAATCGGCGGCGACGTGATCTGGCTCGAAGCCACTCACGATCCGCACGCGCTCGCCGATCGCATCGCCGGCAAACTCCGCGTAGAAGCGACTGTCATCGGCAGCAATGAAGGAGACGCGCGCATTCGGGTGGAGCGCGAGAACGGACATCGCTTCATCGCGGAACTGGCAGAAGCGTTCCCGGGCGAGATTGAATCCATCTCAGTGAACAAGCCGACGCTGGAAGATGTGTTCATCCATCGCACCGGACACCGCTTCTGGACCGAAGGGCAAAGGGAAACGGATCAGTAGCGCCGAGCATACGAAGCACCGGCGCCTGCCCGGAGCGACGCCGATGGGTCCCGCCGGCAGAACATTGGTAGCGCCGGCGTCCCGCCGGCAAACAAGCTTTCGCCGCGCTTAACCGCGCAGAATTCGAGAATCATGGCGACTCAAACCAGAACGCTTCCTATGACGGCGGCTCCGACAACCACTGGCGTCGTTCTTCCCGCATACACGCTGTGGTGGCGCGAAATCGTACATTTTTATCGACAGCGCTCGCGCGTGATTGGCGTCATTGCCTCGCCGCTGTTGTTCTGGGTGGTGATCGGCTCAGGCTTCGGCACATCATTTCGCTCGGGGGATTCCGCCGGCCAGCAGCACTACCTGGATTACTTCTATCCCGGCGCGCTGATCATGATCGTACTGTTCACTTCGATCTTTACCATGATGTCAGTGATTGAAGACCGCAAGGAGGGTTTCCTGCTCTCGGTGCTGGTCGCGCCTGTGCCGCGCAGCGCGATCGTGCTGGGCAAGGTTCTCGGCGGGACCACGCTTTCCGCGATTCAAGGCCTGATCTTCCTCGCCTTCGCACCGCTGGTTGGCGTGCACATGAATTTCGAGCAGTTTTTGCTGGTAGTGGTGGTTGTGTTTCTGGTTTCGTTCTCGCTGACCGCCCTGGGCTTCGCTATCGCCTGGCCAATGGATTCCAGCCAGGCCTTCCACGCGATCATCAACCTGTTTCTGATTCCCTTGTGGCTGCTTTCTGGAAGCCTGTTCCCGCTGGCCGGGGCCTCGAGCTGGATGCGCCTGCTGATGGAAATCAATCCGCTGACCTACGGTGTCGAAGCGCTGCGAACGCTGCTCTACCCGGCGAGCCCGTCGCAGTTCTCGCTCGGCGCTTCCATGGCAACGATCCTGCTGTTCTCGCTGTTCATGTTCGGATTGTGTTTCGTGATGGTGAACCGGAGGACGACGAAGCCAGCAGCGTAGTTCATTTTTGATTCTTGATTGATGATTTTTGATTGTTATCGCCGGGTGCCAATTGCCGAGTTTCAATTCATCAATCAACAATCAACAATCAGAATTTCCCATGCTCCAGGTTCCCGCACAATACGCAGCCTTCCCCGCCATTAATGCCACCCTGAATGGCACAAGCGCGGTGCTGCTGCTGGTGGGACGCGGGCTGATCCAGCGCGGCCGCATGGCAGCCCATCGTACGGTCATGATCACCGCATTGATATCGTCCAGCCTATTCCTCATTTCGTATCTCTACTATCACTACCACGTCGGGTCGATTCACTTTCAAGGCCAGGGCGTGTGGCGGCCAATTTATTTCACCATCCTCGGCACGCACACAGTTTTGGCGGCGGTGATCGTACCTATGGTGATCATCACCTTGAGCCGCGCGCTGCGCCGCCGTTTTGACCGCCATCGCACGATCGCCCGCTGGACGTTCCCCTTGTGGCTGTACGTCTCGGTGACCGGCGTGGTCATCTACGTGATGCTGTACCAAGTGTTCGCGGCATGACGCTTGATGCTGGTCACTCTGAGCCATCCAGAGCCGCCTTCGCGGCATGGCGACACTTGCAAATGCAGATTCCTCCGCCCTCGCTGCGCTCGGCGTCGGAATGACAAACGCTAGGGACTACTCTCGGTGATTGCCATTCCGAGCCGTCCGCAGCCGCGTTTTGCGGCATACTTTTAACCCTTGTCATTCCGAGCCGTCCGCAGCCGCGGGTTGGCGGCGAGGATGAGCGAGGAATCCGCATTTAAAGGAATCGAACGAAAAGCAGTCCGGTAAAATCTCTCATGTCCACTTTGCGTTTGAAAATCGACGTCGCGGGCACGATCGGCGACGCCGCCTGGCGTCAGATCAAGCAATACGAAGAAATCCAGAGCGCCGATTTCGGGCCGCAATTCGGCAGCGGCGGGCGATGCAACCATGCGCTGAACGCGCCACACGCCAAGGGCGAATGGATCGGAGCAGAAATCAAGTTGCAGACTCCCCTACTAGCGCAATACGCCATGTCGCACTATCTGGAACAGGAACGCGTGCTCGATGCCGACGTCGTTGATTGAGGCGCCACTTCGCGGCCGACTTTCTGATTCCTCACTGCGTCTTGATCTTCAATCCTCTCAGGGCATGGTCTCGAATCGCCTGAACGATCGCAGGATATTTTTCGTCGATAGGAATTCCGTCCTCGGAAAATGAAACCGCCGAACTGTCCGGCAGAGCCTCTCCATAAATAATCATCAATTCGCTGCGATGATCCGGGCTTGGCAAATGCACCATGCGTATGCGTGCCGCTTTCTTCGGAAACGTCAGGCCATGTTGCGCAAACAGTTGCCGCGCGCGGGTGCCGTCGGAATCAGGCCGGGAGTTGGCGCCGCCAAAGTCACGATAGCCCTCGGTATCAGCCAAAAACGGCAGGCCGCCGATTTGAACCGTGTGGGCAGAGTTGTAGTTGTATGAATAACTGTTGTCGGGAAGATAATGTTCAAACTGGACCCAGTAAAACCGGTCGACCGCGCCATCTTTGGCAGCGTGTGCGAAGAAATGTTGCTCGGCGTCGGCTACGCCATAAAGCAGAAACCTTTGGCCGCCCACGTACTTGAAATCGTCTTCGAAAGTGAGGGTCGCGGCAGGACTGTCTTTGGAACTCACCGTCTGCCCGTTAACCGTTCGCTGCAGCGTGAGGTGGTCTTGCGCCTGTTGCGCAAGAGACAACGTAACCAGACAGAAAACTGTTGTGGCCCGAAAGAACTGTCGCATGCTGCCTCCTCGGACTTCGACGGCTCACTCGGACAATGGTTACTGGCATTTCTCACTGCGGCGCGCAACTGATATCCTGAGTTGCCATATCCATGTCTGCACTTCCCCAATCCGAGTCTCCGCCTGTCGAAATAGCCGCAGATAAGCCCGCCAAGCCCAAGAAGCGCATGTCGCGCGGCAATCGCATTCTTTTCTTCGTAACCGCCTGGCTCATCGTGCTCATGCCGTTCCTGTTCTGGTGGAACACCTGGTTCGGGCGTCCCCTTTCCGATAAGGAACTGAACGAATATCTGCGCGATGACCAGAAGCCTCGCCACGTCCAGCAGGCGCTGGTGCAGATCGGCGAGCGCATGTCGCGCCACGATACTTCGGCAGCCCAGTGGTATCCCGACCTGGTTCGGCTTTCCTCTTATTCCGTGGAGGAAGTCCGCAACACCGACGCCTGGGTGATGGGGCAAGACACCGCCGGCCCGGGATTCCATGGCGCGCTGCTCAAGATGCTCACGGATTCCAGCCCGATGGTTCGCGGCAATGCCGCCTTGTCCCTGGTGCGTTTTGGGGATGCATCCGGCAAAGCGCAGATCGTAGACCTGCTCAAGCCTGCCGTCATCACTTCCCCGCAGGGCGGAAAAGTGCTGGACGCCAGCAGCGCCGGCACCGCCATTCATCAGGGCGGACTGGTCGCGAAGCTTCAGCAAGGCGATCAGCCAAGCGAACTGCGCTCTCCAATCGCCGGCCGCTTGCGTTCGGTTTCCGCGCAGACCGGTCATAACATTCCTCCTGGCGGAGAAGTTGCCTCGATCGATCCTGATACGGACCAAGTCTGGGAGGCGTTGCGCGCGCTATACCTGATTGGCCAACCCGAGGACCTGCCGGCCGTGATGGCGTACGAGCGCGACCTCCCCGAAATCCCCACTCACATTCGGCAGCAAGCCGTCGACACTGAGAAGGCGATCCGCGAGCGAAACAAGTAGGTCGCCTTTCCTCTCTTTCTGGTCGCTATAGCTTTCAGCATACTTTGCGCAGAGATTAGCGCTGTGGGCCAAATGGCCGCGGCTAAGCCAATGAGTCACCCGCACACCTGCAAAGGCCGCCACGGCCTCGCAGACGCAAATGAAGGCCATTCTGCGCGTCTGCCGGAACGACGTTTCGAGCCAAATACCCGTCCAACCACTTTTCAACAAGTTAGCTGGGAGTAAATGGAGTAATCGCTAGGGGCTAGTAGCTAGGGGCTAGCGTCTAGGAAAGCGCAAGGCGGGTGATGAGAGCTGAATGCTGAGAGCTGAATGATGAGCTGAAAGCTAATTGCTAAGAGCAAGAGCTAGAAGCCAGAAGCTGATTCTCAAATCGCCATCACGCCGACTTCTTTTTCCACCTCAACCGTATCCACCATGACGATCGCGTCCCAGGGGCAGCCATCGAGGAAGGCGCCGTCTGGGCCCTTGCTGGTGCACTTCTTACAGCCGATGCAGAGGATGGGATCCACTTGAATGCGCCCGAATGGCGGATGGTCTTCATCCGGCACCCAGAACATGCAATCTTCCACCGGGCAATATTCCACGCACGCAGGCGAGCCGGCGCAACCCGTGCAGCACTCGGTGATGACCGCCAACTCCTTTGGTTTCTTCTTGCGCGGGGTCGTGAGCCCTTTGGACCGGGGCTCGTGCTTCAACTCGTCGGGAACCATGCCAATGTTGGCGGTGGAAGACATGGCGGAGATTATAACGCACTTCAGACGTCAGTCTTCAGTCGTCAGTCTTCAGATTTGAGCTCCGAAAGTGGGCCGCTAGAGTTACCATTCATACTCTTGAGCGGATGAAGTGGTCTTCGCGCCCGCTGAATGTTAAATCCCTCTTGGATTTGATCGCTCAGGTCGGACGACTGAAGACAGACGACTGATGACTGGGCACGGGCGGCAGCGATCAACACGACTCCTCTTACGCCGCTTCTGATATAGTTTTCTTTCCAGCCCGTCAGAGCAATTCACATCGCCATCCTAGGCGTGGAAGGAGCCCCAATGGCCGGCAAAAGTGTTAACAAAGTCATTCTCGTTGGCAATCTTGGCAAAGATCCGGAAGTGAAATACACGCCATCCGGCACCCCGGTTGCGAAGCTCACGCTCGCCACCAACGAGCGCTTCAAAGACAAAAGCGGAGAGTGGCAGGACCGCACCGAGTGGCACAACGTGGTGCTCTGGCAGCGGCTAGCCGAGATTGCGGGCGAGTATCTGAAGAAGGGCGGCAAGGTGTACATCGAAGGCCGCTTGCAGACCCGCTCATGGGACGATAAAACCAGCGGGCAGAAAAAGTACATGACCGAAGTCGTCGCCAGCGACCTGGTGCTGCTTGGCGGGCGCGGCGAAGGAGAAGGCGGCCATGCCCGTGGCGCAGCCGCGGCCGGAAATCACTTCGACCAGCGCACGCCCGAACCGGAACCAGCGGGGTCCTCGCCCATCAGCGACGAGGATATTCCGTTCTAGCTGATTGCTATGTCTTCCCTTGCCAGCAAGACCTGCGTGCCCTGCCGGGGCGGCGTGCCGGCGCTGAAAGGCGACGCGCTCAAGTCGCTGCAAAACGAAGTTCGGCAATGGAAAGTCGTGGACGAGCATCATCTCACTCGGACGTTCAAGTTTCCTGACTTCCGCAAGGCGCTCGAGTTCGTCAATCGCGTTGGCGAGGTGGCGGAACAGCAGGGACATCACCCGGACATTTTTCTTGCCTGGGGGAAAGTGGAGATCACGCTCTGGACGCACACGGTCAATGGGCTGACGGAAAGTGATTTCATTATGGCTGCGAAAATCGATCAGCTCGCCGGACACGAGACTCGCGCCAAAGACTAGTTCGGAGCGGAGGATTTAGCCGGCGGGACGCCGGCGCTACACCTTGGCCGGCGAACACAATCGCTACGCGCCAGCCGGCGAGACGCCGGCGCTACTGCTAATCGGCCGCTTCGGCCCGCGCGACTTCCGGGTCACGCCACAACCGCATGGCCCAAGCCCACAGCGCGGTCGGCACAAGCATGACGAAGCCGGTCGCCACGGCGACGGAGCGCGGCTCGACCCCGCGATCAAGCAGCAGGCCGGTTAATGACGCGCCCACGGCAAGCGTGATCATGCTCGTTCCGAGTTCGGCGGAAAAAACCCGCCCACGAAACTTGTCCTCGGTATTCAACTGCAACAGAGTGGTTGCGAACACCCAGACAGTGGCGGCGCCACAATGTGCCAACATGACCCACCAGCACGCGGAGAGCAGCGACCCCGCTTTTCCCAGGGTGCCATAGCCGATGGCCGACAAAATGAATCCCGCAAGCACTCCCCGGCGCAGCCGCCTTTGACTGTGTCCTGCCCAGCGCGCCGAAATCAGCGGTCCCACAACCGCGCCGACGCCGCGCGCGCCCAGCAACATGCTCATGCCGAGAACGGCGGTACGCTGCGGATCCAGTCCCGGCCAGTGCAGCGGGAACACGCGATCACCCATGACCGTGAACAGCACCCAGCTCACGCCCATTGTCGCCAGGCCCGATTTGATCAGCAGCATGGCCAGCATGCGCGGGTCGCTGCGCACGTAACGGAAACCGTCGGCCATCGAGGAATAGTCGGCAAAGTCTCGTAGGCGCAGCTTTCTCGAAGGCTCGGTGTGCGGCTCAATAAAGCTCATGCTGCGGATCAGCGCCGCGGAGACGAGAAACGACACCGCATTCAAAGTGAAAGCCGCGTTGCGTCCGAGGAGCGCCAACGCGATTCCGCCGAGTGTCGCTCCAAACACCAGGTTTACTGACCAGGTGGTCGAAGACAGCGTATTGGCGACGATCAGGTCGCGATCGCTGGTGATGTTCGGAATCACCGCAGTGCGCGCCGGCTCGAAAAACGCCCACATTACGCTCTCCGCCAGCAGCAGCGGATAGACGAGCCACACCGTAGAGCGGGAGCGTACCAGCAACATGGCGATGACGATCACTGCACGGAGCAGATCGCTGGTAATCATCACGCGACGGCGGGAGATGCGGTCGTTGATGACACCGGCTACCGGACCAACCAGGGTCTGCGGAAGCACCTGCAAAACCAACGCCAGAGCCACCGAGCTCGCGTGCCCGGTGAGTTCCAGCAACAGGCGGTATATCGCCAGCGCGTAGAACCAATCCCCGACTTCGCTGACGATCTGGGCAAACCATAGCCGTCGCAGATTGGTGTTCGTACGCAGCAGCCGGAAGTACGCCCGCAGCGATATCGCCGGTTTGTCGTCCACTTGTAGCGCGGTATCCATGGTGAATGCCTAATGCTAACTGCCGTCTCAACGGAACAAAGAACCTCTGCGGGAACAATGACTGCCGCAGGTGTGAAAAAGACTTCTCACGCGGGCGTGACTCCACGCACGGCTGGGCCTGTGGAAAGCCTTGCGAATGCGGGTTTTACGCGATCCGGCATAGTGACGCTAAACGGGCAGTGTGGCCTCTGGCGTGCTCTAAGGGAAAGTACGGAGGATAGCTGTTCGATGGTTGCAAGCGCAAGACACGTTGTCGCGTTGACATTCTTCATAGGCCTGTTATTTGTCGCCGTCATGAACCGGGATATTTTTCCCGAACCCGTCACTCTCGTAATTATTGGCACCGGACTGATCGGACTGGCTGGCGTCATGCGCCACGGTTTGAGCAGTCAACAAGATTCTGCGGAGGCCGAAGAGGAATAGATTTTTCAGCCACTCGTCTTCTCTCCTTATGCTCCGGATCCGACATCCGGAGCTTTTTTTTTATCAAGACCGGAAGTCCCGCCCGAGCAAAACCGGCTCCGACGGGGAAGCCGATCACTATCTCCCCCTGAGTTTGTCACTCCGAGTGCCTTCAGGCATGAGGATCTGCTCCTGTGCGCACCGATCGTAGTAGCGGATTTCTCGCTTCGCTCGAAATGACAAGCGGCATGAAAGACGTGTATGCGTGACGTTGATTCAACTTCCAAATCCCCGCCCGAGCAAAACCGGCTCGGACGGGGCACCCCGGTGTGGAAGGCAAAGGTTGAGTATCAGAGTTTGTAGAGATGACAGTCAGGGAGAACCGCAGCAGACCTAGGGCTTGGAGTTGGGATTCAGCTTGGCTCTCAGGTCGGCTGCGATCTGCTTGCCGTGGAAGCGGCCGTTCTCGATGAAGATCTCGTTAGTTCGCGAGCCAGCCACGATTACCCCTGCCACGTAAACTCCGGGAACATTACTCTCCAGGGTTTCGGGGTCGCAGATAGGGCGGTTTTGTTCAGTGGCCAGCTCGATCCCCATCGCGCGCAGGAAATCGAAGTCCGGATGATAGCCAATCAGCGCGAACACGAAATCGTTCTTGAGCCTGACCATTCCGTCCGGCGCCTTCACCATCACGTAGTCAACGCCGATCTCGGTGACCGCACTGTTGAAGTAGCAGCCAATCTCGCCGCTCTTGATGCGGTTTTCGATGTCGGGCCTAACCCAGTACTTGATGTGTTCATTCACGCGCGTGCCACGGTAAATCACGGTGACCCGGGCTCCGTGCCGCCACAGGTCGAGCGCTGCTTCGGCAGCGGAGTTCTTGCCGCCAATCACTACCACGTCGCTGTCATAGAACGGATGCGGTTCGCGATAGTAATGGAGGACTTTCTGCAGTTCCTCGCCAGGGATTTCCAGGCGATTGGGCAAGTCGTAGTAGCCGGTGCAAACCACCACCTTGCGCGCGCGATAGTCGTGGATGCCGCCGTTGCGGTCCGTGGCGGTGATGCGGAAATTGTCATCTTCGCCAGTAACCGTCTTCACCCATTGATATTGGTGAATATGCAACCGGTAATGCTCCGCCACCCGGCGGTAGTATTCCAGAGCCTCCTCCCGATTGGGCTTTTGCTGGGCCGTGGTGAATGGAATGTCACCAATCTCCAACAACTCCGGAGTGGTGAAGAAGATCAGGTTGGATGGGTAGTTGTAGATCGAATTGACGACGCAGCCCTTGTCGATAACCAGCGCCTTCAGACCTACCTTCTGGGCTTCGATGGCACAAGCCAATCCGGTCGGGCCAGCGCCGATCACGACTACGTCGGCAACGTTATCGGGACGAGAATGAGCCTGGGTGCGCGGGAGTGTGTCGGGAACTTGCTGGACTGGCAAGTGGAACCTCTCGAGATACACAGGTGACTAGCGTCAATGCCCTGTGGCTGGTTGAGAAATCGATTTTAGCACGTTGGAATTGACCAAACCTCTGCATTGCAATTCGCTTGTGACGACGTATCTCGACTGCAACTACTGTCCGTCGTTCGATCCCGATTTGGGAAACGGCGGAGCAATTGAATCATTGAGGGATCGAGCGATTGAGTCATTGAGAGATGCGGTCATTGCAACCCGCAAACAGTAAGTTGCCCAATTGCGATGTTTCAAGGTTTCAAGGTTTCGGAATTTTCGATTTTCAATTTTCGATTTTCAAATCTCCCATCGCCGATTGCAGAATTGCCTCGAAAGCAATCCCGTGGCGGACGGAGGCCATGGCGAGGCTAATCTTGGCTCCCGCAGTATAATTTTCGGTTGCACTCATCCTTGTGAACTCATCAGGAGCCGGCATGGCCAATTTGACTGAATCCGCGACTGGCATGCGCACCGAATCCGACAGCATGGGCAAGATTGAAGTTCCGGCGAATGTGTACTGGGGAGCGCAGACTCAGCGCTCGCTGTTGCACTTCAATATCGGGCGCGACACTATGCCGCCGGAACTGATTCGAGCGTTCGGCATTTTGAAGAAGGCGTGTGCGCTGGTGAATCAGGATCTGGGTAAACTCCCTGCGGACAAGGCCAAGCTCATCGTTCAGGCGGCGGATGAAGTCATCAATGGCAAGTTGAACGATCAGTTCCCTTTACGCATTTGGCAGACGGGCAGCGGCACCCAGACCAATATGAATGTGAACGAGGTTATCTCGAACCGCGCGATCGAAATCGCCGGGGGCGAAATCGGGTCGAAGAAGCCCATTCATCCCAACGATCACGTAAACATGTCGCAATCATCGAACGATACGTTTCCGGCGGCGATGCATATCGCAGCTGCGGAGCGGGTTAAGCGCGCATTGATTCCGGCCATTAAGGAAGTGCATGACGCAATCGCCGCTAAGGCAAAGGAATTTCAGGATGTGGTCAAGATCGGACGTACCCACTTGCAGGATGCGGTGCCGCTTACGATCGGGCAGGAGTTCGGCGGATGGGCGAGCTTGCTGGAGCGCGACATCCAGCGGCTGGAAATGACGCTCGACGGATTGTATGAGCTTGCGATTGGCGGGACGGCGGTGGGCACTGGGCTTAACGCGCATCCCGAGTTCGCCGAACGCGCTGCGGCGAAGATCGCGGAACTGAGCGGACTTCCCTTCCGCTCGCATCCCAACAAATTCGCGTCCCTTTCCGCGCATGACGAGATCGTATTCGCCCAGGGCGCGATGGAGACGCTAGCGGCATCGTTTATGAAGATCTCGAACGACATTCGCTGGCTGGCGTCAGGACCGCGCTGCGGACTGGGTGAGCTGACGATTCCCGAAAACGAGCCCGGATCGTCGATCATGCCCGGCAAAGTGAACCCCACGCAGTGCGAAGCGATGACCATGGTGTGCGCGCAGGTGCATGGAGCGACTGCCGCTGTGGGCTTTGCCGGATCGCAAGGCAACTTCGAGCTGAATGTTTTCAAGCCGGTGATCATTTACAACTTTCTGCATTCGGTCACGCTGATCACCGACGCGTGTCATGGCTATGTCGAGTACATGGTAAAAGGAATTGAAGTGGACCGCGCGAAAGTTGATTGGTACGTGAAGAACTCGCTAATGTTGGTAACCGCGCTTGCGCCCAAAGTCGGATACGACGATGCCGCCAAGATCGCGCATACCGCGCATGTCGAGCACAGCAGCCTGAAGGAGGCAGCGGTGAAGTTGGGGTTCATGAGCGGCGAGGAATTCGATTCGCTGGTGAAGCCGGAGAAGATGACCCGGCCGTAAAGAACGCGTCGATGCACGGTGCGAATTCCTTCAGAGCCGCTCGAGGCTAGGCAAACATGGGGTCCTCGCCTTCCACTCGGCAGCCGGTTCGCATCCGCAAACCGGCCACTCCGGTCAGGATGACAGTCGAGGTGGAAGAGCTTTATTTCTCGGAATACCCCAGCAGCGCCAACCGTTCGCGCACACCCTTCAATACCTCGCTCGGCGCGGAATCAGCATGTTTCTCATTTCGCGCCCGCCAATCGACGTTCTTGATTGCATCGGCCAGAACAACGCCTTTGATTTTGCCTTGCGGCGGCAACGCTACTTCGAACGGAGAGCCTTTGACATGCTGGTAATCGGGACAACAATCGCAAGGCCGGTTTTTCGGTTGTAGATTTTCGGTGATAACACGAGCGCGGGACGCCAGCCACCCTGCTGGTGTCCTACGCGCGGATCGAGATCGATTTTTATGATGTCGCTGGCATCGGGAACATAGGTGGCTACCATACCTCACGGCCTAACGCCCCTCTCCAGTCCTGCCCCTTATGGCGAGTCTCTGGCGTGATTTTTGCTACCAGCGATTCAAGAGTCAGCTTGTTCTTCATTGGTTCGATCGTGATTCGCCCTTCGGTGACCTGAATTTCAAGTTCGTCGCCTTCCCGCAAGCGCGCTGCTCCAGCAGGTTCTTCGGAATACGCACGCCCTGGCTGTTTCCCCATTTGACGAGTTGAGCTTGCACGGTCGAAATTGTATGCGCCGGTCTAAAGTACATCATTTACATCGACTTTCAATTTCCATGCACCAGTTTGGGGTCGGGCTGGTATTTTCTTCAACCGACGCTGATTCCCTTCCACACCATCGTGTGGTAGAGCTTGTCCATCTCCTCCGGCGAGGGCCCCTTCCGATCCACGATCCACGAAGACAACAGCGACATAAGCGCTCCGGCGAACATTTGCGATAACGCTGTTCGCGTGGCTGGGTCGAGATGGTGGCTGCGGGAAATTTCTCCCAGGCGCTGCTCAATGCCGCGAGCAAAGTGCCCTTGGCCGAGTTCCATGAAATCGCGAATTTTGTCTGCTTTGATCAGCACATCGTGGAACTCGCGCCACTCGGCAACGTGCTCAAAGAGTTCCCGCACCGGCGCAACCCGCTCTGACTTTGATTTGTTCCGCGACAGCGCGAAAGCCATCATGTCGAGAAAATCCTCCATGTCGCTGAGGAACAAATCATTCTTGTCGCTGAAGTGCGAATAGAAAGTCGAGCGGCTAACTTCGGCGCGGTCGAGCACGTGCTGCACGGTGATCTTCTCGAAAGGCTTTTCGTGCATGAGCGCGACCAGGGCATCGCCGAGTGCATTGCGGGTCCGCCGCACGCGGCTGTCGAGTTTCTTCGTCTTCGGCTTTACGCCTTTCGCTTTTGCAACTTTTTCGGACATTCGATTGGGCTTTGTTCGAGAACTCCGCGGACCCAACTATCGTTCGTTGACGTACATCAGTCTATGCCTGAGCATCAAGCGCGACACGAGAGTTTGACTCGCCAGCGCAACCAGGTCCGTTTTATCCAACTTGAATTCCGGAGGAATCAATGAGCGATCGCCGCTTTGCAGGCGTGATGTTCGTGATAGCCGCCGCCGGCCTGCTGATCACATTTGGCATGCATCCGAATGACCGGGCCATGTTTTCGCCGGACACCTATGAAGCTGCAGCACGTAAGCTTACCGCAGTCCATTCGCTCGGTCTGCTGACCATTCCCTTCTGGTTTATCGGAGCTCTGGGATTATCGCGTGAGACCTCAGCCAGCGGACGAGGCTCGAACCTGGCGACGTCAGCGCTTGTGTTCTATGGTTTCGGCCTGATCGCCATGATGGTGGGCGTAGTTTGCGATGGCCTGGTAAGCCCGGGGATCGCAGCCAAATTTGTCTTGACGCCTGACGGCGCTGCTGCCCTGCCATGGAAAGTCGTCTTCAATTACAACGGCATGCTCGACATGGCATTCATGAAGGTCATGTTGGTGGCGACCGCCATCGGCTTGCTGCTCTGGTCATTAGCGGTTTGGTGTTCGTCCGCCTTGCCGCGAGCCTTTGCAGTTTTTGGAGGACTGCTTTCTGTGTTGACCATCGGCGCCATGCTCACCGGACAAATCATGAGCAACCCGCATTTATTCGGGATCGTTCTGGTTGGGCAGATCTTGTGGTTTGGCGCAGCGGGAATCGTCCTGCTGAGCAAACCGAGGGTTGCAGCCTGATTACAAGTGCGGCGTGGCGGGTTGTTCGCTTGCCGGGTCTGCAAGTGAGTCAAGCTTTACCGGATTAAGTAATGGCCATCCTTTGCGTAAGACGTAGTCCAGCCAAGCACCTGCTGCTTGGGAGGTCAGGACCGCGGCAATCACCAGCGTGGTGTAGAACTGCGCGCTGATAATGCCGGCATCAAAAGCAACGCTGGCCAGCACGATACCGGGACCGCCGCGAGCGTTGGTGGTGATGGCCAAGTTGATCAGATCGAGGCCGCGAAATCCGGCGAGCCGTCCCGCGAATGCCACGGACATCAGTTTGACCGCGCAGCTTCCGGCAAGAAATGCGAACAGCATCCACCACGACAAGCCACGCACCAGGTCCAGCTTCAATCCCACCAGGGCGAAGTAAATCGGGATGAAGAACGCGAAGGATACTTTGCCAATAGCATCCAAGGCGTCGGCGAAGAGGCGGCGCTTCTTGTGGACGACAGCAAATCCTGCAAGGAATGCGGCAAAGACCAGGCTGACATCCATCGCTCCCGCGACCACGCAGTACGCAAGCAAGAGCGCCAGCGTGTATCCGACAGGGGAAGTTCGCGCCAGAATGTTCACATCAGATTTGTTGAAGCGTTTGATGAGCCGCGGAGCGATGGTCAGACCCAGAGCGAAATACGCCACGGTCGCGGTCAAATGAAGACCAAGCTGGCGCGGGTCGAGTGCCGTCGTCCCGGCGACGGCGGTGGCGATTGCCAAGGCCAGCCATAGCACGATGTCTTCAAGCACGGCGACACCGAGCACGAGCCGGGCGAAGCGAGTGTGCAGAATTTTTAGATCGGCAAAGATTTTCGAAACCACCGGAACCGACGTGACTGCGACACCAACCGCAAGCACAATCGTCAGCGACAAGCGGTTGCCGTTTGGGCCTGCCAGTGATGGGCTAACGAGGCGTGAACCTGCCACCAGCGCGAGGATGAACGGTATGCCCGTGCCGACGATGGCGAGCCAGCCAACTTCGCGACGTTCTTCGCGGGTGAACAGCTTCTGGGTTTCCGCGCCGGAAAGAAACATCAACAGCAGCAGCCCCATCCAATAGACGAAATTGAGCAGCGTGGCCTGGTTCTGGGTTGCTGCGGCAAGCCAGGCTCCTCCCGGCAAGTGTCCAAGGACCGATGGCCCCAGAATTACCCCGGCGAGGATTTCTCCGATGACTTTCGGCTGGCGCAAGCGAGTGAACGCGTAGCCGAGCAACTGGGCGAGACCCACCAGGAGCAAAAGAAGAAATAGGATCGAGGTCAGGTCAGAGTTGGACACGAGGCGGCGTTTTCCGGCGGTTTGGATGCCGCGGTCGGCCTAGGGTTTGCAAGGTGGTTCCCACCACAGAGGACACGAGCCCCGAGGAATCGTTCAGGCGGGGCACAGCTCGGCCGCCACTCGAGTAGAGCAGGGTCGAGATAGCTCAGTCGCGATTCTTCAGATAGCTCAAGCCATCGAGGCTTTCGAGGCTGGCCGGATCGACGTTTTTGCTGGCGATCAGCACGTGAAAGGTTTCTCCCATCCCGGCGGGGGTGACCAGGTGCTTGAGTTGCAAGGCGACTTTGGCCTTTTCCTGAGGTAGGCGGCAATCTTCAAAAGCATCGGCGAACTGGTTGGGCTCGCCGATACCCATCAGAAACTGAGACTGCGTCAGCAGCGGTTGGACGTGAAGACCGGATTGTTCGGCCGCGGCGCGCAGCGCGGTAAAGTTCACATGCGCAGTGAGGTCCTGCTCGCCGGGACTCTCATACGGATTGGAACTCGTCGAGTGCTGGCGAAATGCGGCGAGAGTTCCGCGATGGCGTCCGGCAAGTTGCTCCTGGCGCGTGAATCCGTAATCGATGGCGGTGAGAATTCCGGTGTTTAGCGCGGCGCACAGGCGCGTCATGAATGCCTGCGCGGCCAGAGGGACCTCGATGCGCTCCCCGCATTCGGGATGGACACTGTAGCGGTCGAGATAGTCGAGTTCCTGCTCAGACGGACTCGCCCAGACTTCTACGAGCTTTCCGTCACGCTCGGCAATTTGTAGTTTGCCCTCGGATGACAGAATCTCGACGGGGAAAGCGTCGAAGAATTCGTTGGCGAAGATTAAGACCGGGGAGCGAACGTCAGCGGCTAAAGCGTCGCAGACCGAGGCTTTCCCACTCAGCAGGTATTGTTCCAGCGTTTGCTCCAGGTGGCTTCGCAATGCGGGCGAGCTCTCAACCAGGCAGTAGTGCAGGGCGGCAAAGAAGTCGGGAAACTTCTTCTCTGACCAGGCCAGAACATCCCTGGCGAAGAGGCCGCGGCCCGGACCGAGTTCCAGGATGTGGAGATTCGACGGCAAGCCGAGTGCGCGCCACATCTGATCGAACTGCCGCGCCAGGAGGCGTCCGAAGACCGCGTGAACATCGCTTGAGGTGTAGAAATCGCCTGCCTTGCCGAACTGCTGAGCGTTGCGCGAGTAATAGCCGAACTCCGGATGGTAGAGGCACAGCTCCATGTAGAGCGAGAACGGCATGGGCCCGCGGGTGCGAATCTCCTGCTTAATTATTTCGCGCACGCTCACAGGCCGGTCCGCCGGCGCTCCGCCAGGTCCTGCGGCGTACGGATAAACATCTCAACCAGGTAGTCGTGAAGGCAGTCGTAAAGTTGCCTCTGGAAGCTCCATTCAAATTGGGGGTGATCGAGGTCGCGAGGGTGGAGATTGAAGTAGTAAGTGTGCACCGGAACCGGAGAGTTCTTGAAATTGATGATGACTTCGACGCCTTCGCCGCTGGGGCGCGCGCTGAAGTCGAGCAACGGATGCTCGTAAAGGCGAAGCTGCGCTAGAACTCGTTCCAGGCGAGGGTTTTCAGCGTTGGGCACGGTGTGATTTTAGCGGGTGAGATGAAGGTTTGTCGCGGCGGACGGATTCAATTGGCGATTGTGAATTGCCAATTTTCAATTTGAAATTTCAAAAGCAGGTGCTTCGCTGCGCTCAGCATGACAAGTTCTATAGGGGAAAAACATTCTACGCGTCGTCGGCGACCTCTGTGGTAGAAACTCCCGTTATTCGTAGCGCAGGGCTTCGATCGGGTCCAGACGAGCGGCCTTTACCGCCGGAAGCATCCCGCTGATGATCCCCACAAAGCTCAAAATCCCCGTCGACCAGATCAATATTGCAGAGTCGATTTTCAGGTTGATGTCGCCTTCGCTAGCATCTTCAATGAACGCGCTCCATAGCGGCAGCGATCCTACCGCCCATGAAACCAGGTAGGCGAGCGCAACTCCGGCAAGCCCTCCGAGAAAAGTGATCACCAGGGCTTCGGCAAGAAACTGAAACAGGATTTGAATTTTACTGGCGCCCAGAGCCTTTTCCACGCCGATCTCGCGGGTACGCTGCGTCACAGAAACCAGCATGATATTCATCAGGCCTACGCCGCCGATGCCTAACGTCAGCAGGCCAATGAATCCCAGCAGCACCTTAATTCCCACACTGATCACCGTGAGATCGGCAAGATCTTTCACCGCGTCGAAGATGAAAATCGCGCGATCATCCTTCGGATCGAAGCTGTGGTGGTAAGACATCGACTGACGAATCAGCTTAACTACCTTCTCGTGATCACCCTCATAATCGAGGGTAATGCCGTCAAGGTAATACGTATCCTTCAGATCGCCCATGGCGGTGAACGGAACGTAGACATTGCTGTTCATGTTGTCGTCGCCGTCCTGGATCAGGCGCTTAAGCACGCCGACAACCTGGTAAGAGATTCCATCGATGCGGACGTTTTCCCCCAGCGCGTTCTGTCCGGAGAACAGTTTTTTCTTCACATCGTGACCCAGGACGGCCACGCGACTGTGGCCATAGTCCTCCTGTTCGCTGAAGAACGAGCCTTCCTCTACCTCGACGTTGCGAATGTGCTGGAAACTCGAGTACACGCCGTGAACGCCATAGTTGACGTTGCGCGTGCCCCAACCAATCGCGCATTGCTTGTTGGCTTCGGGCGACATCAGCCGGATCATCGGAACTTCCGAGCGAAGATGATCCAAGTCATCGGTGTTGAGGCGAATCTGCGTTCCAGCCTTGCTGCCGCCGGCCTGAAGCGAGGTTCGTCCGGGAAAAATCGCGACAAGATTTCCACCGAAGGTACGAAACGCCACCATCAGTCCGCGCTGAAAGCCGGAACCGTAGGCGAGCAGCAGAACCACGGTGGCGATGCCCCATGCCATGCCAAGCATGGTGAGGAAAGACCGGCGCCGGTTGTGGCGCAGCGCTTCGTAAGCCTGTTGTCCGAGTTCCCCGATCATTTCCTACTCCTGCCGCATGGCTTCCACAGGAGGAAGCACGGCGGCTTTGCGCGCCGGATAAAGCCCGGCCACGACTCCGGCCAGAGCCAGCGAAAGTATTGCGGTGATGGCCGACGATGGCACGATCCGCGGAGTATCGAACCCTTCCGGAGCGGGAAGCTGCGCCAGCATGGTCATGAAACCGGCGGCAATGGCCAGGCCGATCCCTCCACTGAACATCGTGAGGAAAGCGCCTTCCACGAAGAATTGCGTCAGGATATTGCGATGAGTTGCGCCCAGCGCCTTGCGCAGGCCGATCTCTTTCGTGCGCTCGGTCACCGATACCAGCATGATGTTAATAATCCCGATCGCTCCCAGGGCGAGGGTCACCAGGCCGACGACTCCGAGGAACCAGTCCATGGCATCGAAGATTTTGCCGACGCGCATGGAGCCTTCGATGGTGTCCCAGTCTTCGAAAGCGTCGTCGGTCTTTGCGTCGAAACCATGGCGGCGCGCGAGGATGGTGTGGACTTCCTGCTTCGCTTGAACGTGCTGTTCCTTGGTAAGCGGCCGGTAGTTTAGAAACGAGATGGCGTTCTCGCTGTTCTCGGTTTTCAGCGGGAACAGCATGCGCATCGTGTCTAGGGGGATGAATATGCGGTTGTTGGTGGCGCTGTTCCCTTCTTTCCCAATCTTCTGAACCACGCCGATAATTTCGAAGTCCATTCCGTTCAGAAGTATGGTCGCGCCAAGTGCCGGGCGGCCGGGAAACATGTTCTTTACCAGTTCCCACCCGACAATGGTGACGCGCCGGTGCTCGGTATTGTCCTGATCGTTGAACCACCGGCCCGGGCTAATGGGAACGTTGCGAATCTGGTTGTAGCTGGGTGCGACGCCAAAAACCTGCCCGTTGGTGCTGCCGAACTCGCTGACCGCGCGGATGTCTTCGCGGTTGATGACCGGCGACACCGCGCGCAGCAACTTAGCCTCTTTGCTGAGAGCCAGGTAGTCGTCGTAATTAAAGTTGTACCTCCGACCCGACTGAAGGCTGCCTTCCACCGCCGGGATCCGCCCCGGGAAAGTAAACATGATGTCCTGCCCGAGGTTTGCCAGGTTTCGCTGCTGGCCGCTGCGGAAGCCTTCTCCGAGCCCCACCAGCAGCAACAACGACCCCACGCCCCAGGCGATCCCGAACATGGTCAGGAACGAACGCAGCTTATGCGCCCAGAGGGTGGCCAGGGATTGGCGGACGATGTCGATCAGAGCTCGCATGAAGGGTCTCGGTTAGGAGGGTTGCGCCCGAGGGACTACGCCCCCTCCTCCTTCCCCTTATTACGCTACTGGCCAGAAGGAGGTTCCGTGGAAATGTCTACTTTATTTAGACGTTTGCGATGGGAACGGGATAGCCCCGACGTCGGTTACCAAGCCCTACTGCCCGAAAGTACTGCAGGCAGAAATGGTCCCGGACGAAAAGCCGCGCTGGAACCACTCCATTCTTTGTTGGGAGGTTCCGTGGGTAAAGGTGTCAGGGTTGACATGACCTGTAGCCTGACGTTCCAAGCGGTCATCACCCACTGCCGCCGCGGCGTTCATGGCTTCCTGAACATCGTCGGCTTCGAGAATCTTGCGCTGCTCGGTGGAATGCCCCCAGATCCCGGCAAAACAGTCAGCCTGTAATTCCAGACGGACGGAAAGCTGGTTTGCAGCGCTTGGATTTCGGCGTTGCGCTTCACGCATCTTTTGTTCGATCCCCAGCAGGGTTTGGATGTGATGACCAATCTCGTGAGCAAGCACATACGCCTGGGCGAAGTCGCCGGGAGCGCCGTAACGTTGTTTCAGTTCGTCATAGAATCCCAGGTCGATGTAGACCTTCTCATCTTCGGGGCAATAGAAGGGCCCGCTGGCCGTCTCGGCTGCGCCGCACCCGGACTGGACGGCGTCGCGAAAAAGCACCAGCTTCGCATGACGATACTGGACTCCCTGCGCGGCAAGAATTTGCTCCCAAGTCTTTTGATTGTCATCCAGGACGAACGAAACGAACTGTACTACCGGCTCTTCGCGAGAATCGCGAGCTGTGTCGTGTTGACTTAATGTGGTTCCACCCACCCCGCTCGATCCGCCACTGACGAGCGAGAGAAAATCGCGCTTGAAAACCAGGCTCAGGATAAACAGGACTATCATTCCGCCGACGCCAACGTGAATGCCGCCGATGCCCCCACCCCCGCCTGTTTCGTCCCGGCGATCTTCAATATCCCCGCTACGTCCGCCCGGTATCCAGCGCATCGCTCTTCTCCCAATAAGGCTCAGTCACGGCGACCTAAGTACGTCTGGCCCCAAACCTGAGCTGACATTCTAGCGTTACTCTGAGGCCAGGCGCGGGTCGAAGTCGAATGGCTGCGATTTGCTGATCCGCACCTGCGAAAAATTTGGATGGCCGGGATTAAGAAGGAAGTTGCTTTCTCCGGGAATCAAAGCACTCGGCACTTGCAGTACGACCGAGGTGAGAGCCTTGACCCAGTCATCGCCAATTGTGCGAATCTTGTCCGGTGGCGGGTTGCTTCGCCAATTTTTCGGGAGCTTTTCGATTTCGAGGCGGGTGACCAGCGATTCTTCGATCTCGAGTTCAAACAAGACGTACTTCTGGAGAATTTCGGGGGAGCCCAGGTGCACCAGAATCTCCAGCGCGGCCAAGGAACGGGTTTCTGCCGCGTAAATTACAGGAACGCCAGGGTGGTTCCAGCGTCCACCGAACTGGCGCGCGCCCTCGCCGGAAAACGCTGTCTTTGCGTGTTTGCGCTTGGTGATCCGCCAAGCGGTAAGGCTCAAGAAAAAGCTCCGTGCTCCAAGCGTCCGATCAGGTTCTCAACCTCGCGCGCACCCGGCTCGGTACGTGAATAATCCAGCGGGATCTCGCCATCGAGCGCCTGCTTCGGCTGAGTAAGCCAGTTCACCGCCGCGTGGACGTCGCCCTCGTGCAGTTCCACCGCTTTTTCAAAGACATTCGCGACACGGAGTAGCCGCTCCGACTCTTCCAAAGTGAGTCGGCCCGTAGTTTTGCGCCGGGCGAGAGTGCGTTCCGGGATGACTAAAATGTTGGCCAGGCGGGACACGGCAATGCCGCTCTGCGAGGAAAGCGTTTGGAGGGTGTTGAAGGCAAATCCACGCTCCAGCTTGCGGACCAGGTCCGCTGGGGTCGAGACTTCCAGGCCCAGGCTGGCACCCCTGGCCTTGTAGCGGATGCGGTGCCGGGACTCTCCGGAATGCGTAAGCTGACGCGCTTCTGACACGGTTACAGTTTACGCTTTCTCTGCCATATTGGCAATAATATTATGCCAAGTGGCAGAAAAGCAGTCGCCAGTCGCTAGGCGTTGGCCCCCATCTGGTGGCTGATGGCTCATGACCGGACTGCTGGGAGTGCGCTTTGCTCAAGGCAACGGCTACCGACCATCGAGTGCTGTTTGGCTAACGACTAACGACCAAGGACTAACGACGGACTACTCCTGACCGGGGTATTCGAAAACTCCCCGCCCGGATTTGCGGCCGAGGCGTCCCGCCTTTACGTACTGCACCAATAATGGTGCAGGCCGGTACTTCTCTCCCAAAGTCTTTTGCAAGTATTCGAGAATATGGAGGCGGGTATCCAGACCCACAAGATCCACCAGTTCAAACGGTCCCATGGGATGGTTCAAGCCGAGTTTGAGGGCTTTATCGATGTCGGCGGCGGAGGCGACCCCCTCCTGCAACATGTAGAACGCTTCGTTACCGATCATGGCATTGATGCGGCTAGTGATGAAGCCGGGCGCCTCTCTGATGATCACCACTTCCTTGCCCATGCGCTTGCCCACTTCGGCGACGGTTGCCAGGGTGTCGTCGTCGGTCTCAAGCGCGCGCACCACCTCCAACAGTTTCATCTTGTGAACGGGGTTGAAAAAGTGCATGCCTACGCACTTGCGCGCACGATAGGTGACGCTGGCAATTTCCGTCACACTCAAGGAGGACGTGTTCGACGCGAGGATCGTCGTCGGACGGCAGATCTTATCGAGCAGGGTAAAGATCTCGATCTTCGATTCCATCTCTTCGGGCACAGCTTCGATCACCAGGTCGGCGTCGCGCGCCGCCTCTTCGACGCTTCCCGCATATTCCAGCCGGTTGAAAGCCGCGTCGGCATCGGCGGAGGTGACTTTCTTCAACTCGACTGCTTTATCGAGGTTGGCGCGAATCTCGCCTTCGGCTTTGCGCAAGGCATTGGGAAGAAGGTCTTCGAGAACGGTGCGATAGCCACCCAGCGCGGCCACGTGCGCGATCCCGCGCCCCATGATACCGGCGCCGATGACGGCGATGGTCTTGACTTCAGCCACTCTCAGGCTCCCTTTTCCAGGCTAGCGATCACATTATTGAAATTGGTGCTGGCGGCGCGCATGCTTTCCAGCAAGCGCTTGCGCTCGCCGGCATCCATCATCGGCACGGTCGCGCTGATGCGGCGCAGGGTGGTGTTGATGTCGTCCACGTAATTGATCAGGCGAATGAGTTCTCCGGTAGCTGCCATGAAAGCTCCTTTAGGTAAGCCGGTAAGCACAAACTCCTACGGTGACACGCGCGCTTGACTGGCGAACCAACTATTTTCAACGGCGGCGCGGATTTAGTAAAGGAGCGACGAACAACTGTCGGGGTCGTGGGTACGAGATAATGTTGGCATGCTGCGCGACAAAAATCTTGTGCCTCTCTCCCGCCAGCACCAGCACGCGCTCGCGATGTGTGTGCGCATCGACCGCGCTTCGCTCGCCGATCTGGAGAACCAAGCGTGGCAGGTTGAATTGCAGCAGATCTTCGAGGGCGAGATCTCCGTCCATTTTGCTGCCGAAGAAAAAGACTTATTCCCATCCGCGGCACGATATGCGGAGCTGGTGCCGATGGTTAATGACTTGCTCGCTGAGCACGTCGTGCTGCGTGAGTATTTTGCGAAAGCGGTGTCCCGCTCGCTTGCTTCTTCGGATTTGAAAAATTTCGGCGAGGCTTTATCCGCGCATATTCGAAAAGAAGAACGGCAATTGTTTGAAGGCATGCAGCGGCTGATGTCCGAGCAGGAGTTGGGCGCGCTGGGACAATCGCTCGATCATGATCTGGCGGGGAGTGTTGAGAGTTGCGCGATCCCGAGCGAGGCGACGCGTATCAGGGGCAAATAACAGCGTTGCCGCCGGGACGGCGGCGCTACGTCAGCTAAACAGTAGCGCCGGCATCCTGCCGGCAGCGTTTGCGGCAGGCGAAAAAGCAACGTGCTTGCCAATACGCCGCCTGAATCCCCGCCCGACTTCCCTTCATCTACCAGCCATGCCTCAGTTGAATGTTTATTTGAATAGTCAGTTCAGCGATGCGTCGGAGCCGGTAGTTCAGCCCGGCACAGCGGGTGCAATTGACGACGGAACGCTTTTAGACGCTTACTCGTCCGCGGTGGTTGAAGCGTCCCAGCGAATCAGCCCGTCGGTGATCAAGATTGATGTAGCGCAGGTAAGGCGGAACCGCGCGGGACAATCGGCTGAACGCCAGGGTGGAGGCTCGGGCTTCATCTTTACGCCTGACGGGCTCGCGCTCACCAACAGTCACGTGGTGCACGATGCCAGGCGCATCGAAGTCTCGCTGGCCGACGGACGGCGCTTCGCCGCGCATACCGTAGGAGACGATCCGGCGACTGATCTCGCCGTGATTCGCCTGGATGTACCCGATCACGACTCGGCAGGACTGGTGGCCGCGCCTCTGGGAGACTCGCAGAAGCTTCGCGTGGGACAACTCGCCATCGCGATTGGAAATCCGTACGGCTTTCAGTACACCGTGACCGCCGGCGTGGTTAGCGCGCTTGGCAGGTCATTGCGGTCGTATTCCGGTCGCCTGATTGAAGACGTCATCCAGACCGACGCGTCGCTGAATCCAGGAAACTCCGGCGGCCCCTTGGTGACGTCGCGCGGTGAAGTTGTCGGGGTGAACACCGCAACTATCATGGGCGCGCAAGGCCTGTGCTTTGCCATCGGCATCAACACGGCCAAATTTGTCGCCAGCCGGTTGTTGCGCGATGGCCACATTCGACGTAGCTATATTGGCATCGAGGCACAGACCGTTCCCCTGCACCGACGGCTGGTGCGTTTCTACGATCTTCAGCAGGAGAGCGGCGTGGTGGTGGTTTCGGTGAGTGCGGGCAGCCCGGCGGCGCGATGCGGCTTGCGCGAAGGCGATGTCATCATCAGCCTGGGCGGGAAGGCGATCGCCGGCGTGGACGACTTGCACCGCCTGCTCACCGACACGATGGCCGGAGTGACGATTCCACTGGGCGTGCTGCGTCACACCGAGAAGCTAAGCTTGTCGATTGCGCCGGAAGTGGGGCGAGAGGACTAGGCCTTGACCAAGTGTACCACAATTGGTACACTCTTGAGGAGGCCTCACGTTGAAACGGCTACCGGCAAAGTTTTATCGGTCCGACAGCGGACGGGAGCCGGTGCGTGAGTGGCTCAAGAGCCTAGATCCCGCAGATCGAAGGATTATCGGGGAAGACATAAAGGACGTGGAGTTCGCGTGGCCGATTGGTATGCCCTTGGTTCGCTCGCTGGGGAGGGATATCTGGGAAGTTCGAAGCAGTTTGCCGCGAGGCCGCATCGCACGAGTGCTGTTCTGTGTTGAGCGTGATTGTATGGTGCTTTTACACGGATACATGAAGAAGACGCAAAAAACTCCTCAACAGGACATCGACCTGGCGATCAAACGCCGGCGGGGAACGGGATCATGAACAAGAAAAATGTCGGCTCGACATTTGACAGTTGGCTTCGCGAAGAGGGCCTCTACGAGAAAGTAAGCGCTACTGCAATCAAGCGGGTTGTCGCCCGCCAAGTCAAGGCCGCGATGAAAGAAAAGGGCTTGAGCAAAGTCGAAATGGCGCGTCGTATGCGCACAAGCCGAGCGGCCCTCGACCGGCTACTCGATCCTGACAATGACGCTCTCACGTTGAGCACTCTTCAAAAAGCAGCGGCCGTTGTTGGGCGCGAAGTTCGGCTGGAGTTGGTCTGAACAGCGCACGCAAAACCAGCCTTGATGGCGAGCATGCGGACTGAAGATTTCTAGTGGCTGAGATACGACAGACCTACGGCGCGATCTGGAACACCGTACCTCCGTCATACGCGCCACCTCGCTTCGTAGTGCCGTAAAGTGCTCCGTACGGTCCGAAGATCAAAGCGCCATATGGATTGCCACCATCAAGAACCACGTTGAATCCCAAAAACGTGTGCAGCAATGTGAACGTCCAGGGGTCGCCAGGTTGCGCTGGCGGAGCCAATTGGAAAGCGGTGCCAACTTCGTTTTTGGCGCCATGAGACATCGTGCCGTACAGATTTCCGCCTTCGTCTAGGACAACCCCAGCGGTGGGTTCATCGCCGTCGACGTGCTCATTGAAAGAAACCGGCGTTAAGGTGCTGAACGTCCACGACCCGCCCGGTACGGCCGGTGGGGTCAACTGGAAAACTGAACCACCTCCGTGGCCACCATATCTAAGTTGACCGCCGGCCGTCGTACCAAACAAGTTGCCCTGACTGTCGCGGATCAATGCGCCAACCGGGCGTCCCCCACCGCTACTGTCAAAGCTATGCAGCAGTGTCTCGGTCCACGGATCGCCCGGATTGACTGGCGGCTGCACTTCAAAAACAGTGCCGCAGGTGAATCTGCAACCGGCCTGGCCGCCACCTCTGTAAGTCGTACCGTAGAGGTTCCCCGCCGCATCGCTGATCACACCTCCCATGGGCGTTTTGCCTTCGGACTCGCTTGCGAAACGGTAGAGCACAACCTGTTGCCAACTTCCATCCGGCTGCTTGGCTAGTTTGAAAACGGTTCCCAAATCCTTCGTGCCGCCGTATGCCGTAGTACCGTAAAACTGCCCATCGGGGCCAATTGATAACTCTGACGGACAGTAACCTCGCTTCTTCTGGGTGAAACTGTAGATCACGCTCTCGGTCCAGGTTGTGCTTGGAGGGACGGGCGGCAACAGTTCGAAGATCTCTCCATGGCCATTCACGCCGCCCGTGCAGTTGCTGCCGTACAGTACGCCATTGCTGTCCCGGATCAGTCCGGCAGTAGGTAGGGGTAGCGGGAAGGGATCTTGAATCGAAAGGCCTGAACTGGAACCCCGTATCTCGCCGCCAGAAAGTTCTCTCCGCGAGGCTCGCTCACCGTTGGATGTAAAGCTGTAGATCACGGCCTCGGTCCAATCGGTCGAGGGTGGCACTGGAGGAGTTAGCTCGATCACGGCACCCGTCCCGTTCGCGCCTCCCGCCGAGGTTACTCCGTAGAGCTTGCCATGGCTCTCGAGCAGCCGGGAATAAGGGGCGTATCCATCGATACCATTTTTCTGAAACGAGTAGATCACCTTCTCGGCGGGCGCGTTCGAGGTGAGGGCAAGAACCGCGGTGAACGCGATCGCAATGCGAGCAAGAAGCGTGGTGGATGGTCGCATAGAGTTTCTCCAGACCGGGACGCAAAGGGCAAGCCCTACGTCGGGCGACATTGTACAACGACTTCATCGCAATGCCACTTTTCAAAAACCGCGAGAAGTGGCGCACCCCGAGATATGTCTTGTCATGCTGAGCGAAGCGAAGCACCTGCTGTTTGCCGAGTCTGCGAAAATCAGGTCCCCATTCGACACGTTTGCTCGCTCACTTGCTCAGGGCAAGCTTTCGCTTCGCGAAGGATGACAAATCAACAGTATTTAGGACGTTTTATGCCGCCCCTCACCCGTCATTGCACGGCCTTCTGCCCGCATGTTACCTTCAACAATCAGTAGAGGTTAGCTTGCAAGCGACAATTCCTGCCGGGTTGGATCGCAAAGAGGCAGAAGTTTATTCCAAACTCGATCCGCACCGGCTCCCAAAACATATTGCCATCATCATGGACGGGAACGGCCGCTGGGCCAAGCGCCGCCACCTTCCGCGCGTGGCCGGGCATCGTGCCGGCGTGGCGTCGGTGCGTTCGACCGTCGAGACTGCCGCGCGGGTGAAGATCCCGTCGCTCACGCTTTATGCGTTCTCCGAAGAAAATTGGAAGAAGCGCCCTAAGAGCGAAGTCGACTTTCTGATGAACCTGCTTTGCCGCTATCTGAAGCAGGAAGTGCCCACGCTGAACAAGAACAACATTCGTCTTGAATACATTGGCCGCCAGCACGAGCTTCCTGCCACGGTACAGAAGAAAATGGAAGAGGCTCGCAGCGCCACGTCCGACAATACCGGCATGGTCCTGACGCTCGCCCTTAACTACAGCGCGCGCAGCGAAATTGTCGACGCGTTCCGCTCGCTGGTCGATGCCGCCGCACGCAATGGCGGAATCGAACATTTGGAACTCGATGAGGATGCGGTTTCGCGGAACCTCTACACCCGGCACTTGCCCGATCCTGATCTCGTCATCCGAACCAGCGGCGAGATGCGGCTCAGCAATTTTTTGCTGTGGCAACTGGCATACGCCGAGATTTACGTGACCAACACGTTGTGGCCGGAATTTCGTGGCGTGCATCTGCTCGAAGGCATCGCCGAATATCAAAAGCGCGAGCGCCGTTACGGCGGTTTGGCCGACCAAGATCCTCATCGTCACGCGCAAAAGACGGCGCGGAGCTAGCTTGCAGCTGCTCAAGCGCGTCGCCACCGCCGTCATCTTGATTCCCGTTGTTCTGCTGCTGGTCTTGCGGGCTCCCGTTTTCGTTCTTGCCATTGTCACCGGCGCGATCGCCCTGGTCACTGTTCACGAATTCTTCAAACTGGCGGAAGGCTACGGCGTGCGTCCGTTCTACAAACCGACGTATGTTTTCGTGGGCTTGTTCTTTCTCCTGCTGGCGATCAATCCTGCGGACAAGCCGGTGCTCTCGTCGGCAATCTTCGTTTACACGATGGGATTTTGTGCAGCCATAGCTGCGTTTGTTTTCCTGGTGATCGGCATGCGCATGCTTGACCTGCGGCTCGCGTATCCAGCCGCGGCGGCCTCGCTGTTCGCGTTCTGCTATGTCGCGCTGCCGCTGGGATGCCTGGTGCAGTTGCGCGAGCAGTGGTCGGGCGCATTCCTGGTTGTGTATCTGTTGCTGCTGGTATGGGCGGGAGACATCTTCGCCTACTTTGTCGGGAAATCCCTGGGGCGGCACTTGATGTCGCCACGCGTGAGTCCGAAGAAGACGTGGGAAGGTGCTATCGCTTCCCTGATCGCCAGCCTGCTGGTGGGAATGCTGCTCTATAACTACGCTTTGCAGATCAGCACATGGTTGCTTAACCACGGATTGATTGAGCGCAACGACGGATTCTTCGCTCTGCAGAAGCCTCCGCTATGGCCGACACTGTTGTTGTCGGGCGCGCTCAACATCGCCGCACAGCTCGGCGATCTGGTGGAATCGCTCATCAAACGAGGCGCAGGTGTCAAAGATTCCGGAGGCATCCTGCCCGGCCACGGCGGCATGCTTGACCGCATTGATGCCCTGCTCTTTGCCGCGCCATTGCTGTGGTACTATGCGGCTTGGCGCGTAATGCATTAGGCAGACATGTCAAACCAGCGCCCGTTCCCGCCGCTGAAATCGCTACACAGCGATGACTCGCTCAGCCCTCCCAAATTGGTTCAAAATGCAAAAACTGACTACAGATGAATAGCTCGTGTCTCTTCTTTCCAGCACATTGGGATCCTAAGCTTAGAATTCCACGTGGACAAGTTGTCGC
>JADMIO010930434.1_pt1 | contig 63141 bp, 48 predicted proteins | sample 8958161 | NCBI WGS metagenome assembly JADMIO01 (sample SAMN16585339, study PRJNA669376) | soil metagenome | isolation source: Crop rotation soil | place: USA: Cullars Rotation, Alabama | collected 2011
CGAGCGACGGCAACACGAGATGATCGCGACGATGGTCTCAGTCACCAATCGTTGTCATTATTGAATCGAGTCTCACGCAGAGTTTCTGCGTCGCGTCACACTCGATGAAGATATGGTCCAGGCACTTAAGGAGGACTACCAGAACGCTCCGATTTCAGATCAGGATCGCGCGATGCTCGACTTTGTGGTCCAACTTACGAAGGATGCGACGCGAATCTCGCCCACGGACCACGAACGACTGCGAGCAGTCGGGTTCGACGACAAGGGCATTCTTCAGATCACGCTCATCGCTTCGTGGTTCAACTACATCAATCGTGTCGCCGACGCGCTCGGCGTAGGCCGCGACTGACGCCAAAAAATCCCATCTCATGGCAGGCCTGCGAGTCACTTGATATGATTCGTCCTCAATGGCGACAGACCCTCGCAGTGAATATGCCGCGCGTATCGAAGCGCGCCTGGCTCAGGCCGCAAAGCACATGCAACGTTTCCGCCGTGTTGGAGTCGTCCGTCTGCTCATTCTCGCCACGTTGCTCCCGTTGATTTGGCTCGCATTCAAAGGTTACCCAATCTGGCTGCTCATATTTCCAATAGTCGGCTTCTTCCTGTTCGCGCCCTGGCAACAGCGCATCGCGACCGCTCGACGTCGTTGCCGCCGCGCATCGGACATTTACAAGCAAGGTCTCGACCGTCTCGATGGTCGCTGGGCAGGACGAGGGAGCTCCGGCGAGCATCTGATCAAATCCGGACATCCCTACGCTGAAGACCTCGACCTCTTTGGACGAGGCTCGCTCTTCGAGTTGCTCTCCAACGCTCGCACGCGCGTTGGTGAGGAAACACTTGCTACCTGGCTCCAGAATCCCGCGGCCACTGATGTCGTTCGCGATCGCCAGTCAGCGGTGATCGAGCTGAGTTCGCATCTCGATCTTCGAGAAGATTTGGCGCTGCTTGGTGAAGGGATTCACACCGGCGCCGACGCACAAGCGCTGACTCGCTGGGCCGCCTCTCCGCCGTGGAAGATTACGAGCGGAGCTGTTCTTACTGCGAGAGCTCTGGCCGCACTCGGAGTGATAACTCTTGTGCTTGGGTTCGCAGGCTTAAGTTGGTCGCCGCTGCTGATCGTGCTTGTGCTCGGACAACTGTTTTCGTTCCAGCTCAAAGAGCAGGTATCGCAAGTTGTCAACTCCGTCGAACTTCCGGGCAAAGATCTTCAGCTGCTTTCAGAGGTACTGAGCCGGCTCGAGCGCGAGCAGTTCACAAGTACCTACCTGGTCCGGCTGCGAGCACAGCTCGACGTCGCAGGTCTACCTCCTTCAGCGCAGATCGCGAAGCTGAGACGTTTGATCGAGCTCTACGACTCGCGCCGAAATCTTGTATTCGCGCCGTTTGCTGCTTTGCTGATCTGGCCTGTGCAGTGCGCAATCGCGATCGAGCGTTGGCGGCAAAAGTCCGGTCCTGCTGTTGCTCGATGGCTGGCGGCAGTAGGTGAGCTCGAGGCGTTGAGTTCATTCGCCGGCTACTCGTATGAGCATCCAGCCGATCCCTTTCCTGAATTAGTAGACGACTTGGTCTGTTTTGACGGAGAAGGCCTGGGCCATCCGCTCATTCCGGATGCGCAGAACGTGCGAACTGACTTGCGACTCTCGCGCAGTCCTTCTGTGCTGATCGTGAGCGGTTCCAACATGTCCGGGAAGAGCACGCTGTTGCGCTCGGTGGGAACGAACACCGTGCTGGCTTTGGCAGGCGCACCCGTGCGAGCAAAGCGTTTGCGTTTATCGCCGGTGCAAGTCGGAGCATCGATTGTCATACAGGATTCGTTGCAGGCGGGAGCATCGAAGTTCTATGCCGAGATCACTCGACTCAGACAGATCGTCCAGCTGACCGATGGACCACTGCCGGTGCTGTTTCTGCTGGATGAGATTCTTCACGGGACCAATTCGCACGATCGTCGAATCGGCGCCGAAGGAGTTGTGAAGGGTTTGATCGAGCGCGGAGCGATCGGGCTCGTGACGACTCACGATCTCGCGCTGACGAATATTGTCTCGGACCTGGATTCGCGCGCAGCGAATGTTCACTTCGAAGATCACCTCGAGGCCGGGAAGCTGACCTTCGATTACTTGCTCCGTCCAGGAATACTTCAGAAGAGCAACGCGTTGGAATTGATGCGCTCCGTCGGCCTCGAGGTGTAAATCTTCTTGTTTCTTAGTTCCTGGGCACGAGCCACGGTGGATAGATCGGCAGGGGAAGAAATTGCCGATCGAAATCGGCCACCGAGCGCCCGATCGCAAATGAATAGATTTGCGTGTCCAGACTCGGATTCAGATCATTGTCACTGACTACGTAGAGCACATGTCTTCCGTCCGGAAGATCCGGACCCCAAGCAAGTCCTTCGATCTTTTCCGCGATCGCCGGCGCGAGATTGAAAGCCGGATCGAGCAAGTCGATGAACGGGTCCTTGTGCACAGACTTGATGCTCGCCGGTAGAGCGCCCGCTGGTAGCACGTCAATACCTGAAACATCCGTGGCGCCGGTGATGTCGATCTTGTAGATGTTCTTTCGCGTTGGCGCGGCCGGCGGCGTTTGCAGGTTCGAACGATTGTCGCGCTCGACAACCAGAAACTGGTGATCGTTAATGGCAAGAATCTCGCTAACGCCTTGCCCGGCTCCGATCGTATCGAGCACATAAACGAACTCTTGCCGGCGTCCAGTCAATAGATCGATCTTCAAAATTCGATTGTTGAGGCCGACTCGAGTGGTCGTGCCTGGATTGAGCCCGTTGTCCTGAATCAACGCGTTCTGCATCATCCCGAACAAGTACCTGTCGTTGGGAGTGATTGCCAGCCCCTCCATGCCTCGATTTGCCTGGCGTCCGGAAGTGTTGCCCAACAACTCGGCGTTTGGATCCGCGCTCGGAGTCGCAATCTCGTATCGCGAAGGCACCTCGAGTCGTCGCAGGAGATGGCCGAATGGACCAAACTCAAAAAGGTATGGGCCATATTCATCCGAGATGAAAAATGTGCCGAGCAATCCGACGCGAATCCCTTCGGGATCAAATCGTCGGGTCGCGCGGTCGTCGATCTTGCCGTGGCGGTTCAGCACAAAAGCTCCAGCCGCACCGAGTTCATTCTTGAGCAGACGCGTGTCGAGCAGCTGCGCGCGAATGTTCGGAAAAGGAGCGCCGGCGTTAGTCGTGATCTTCAGAAAATGAACGCGATTGAGATAGGGGACGTCCGTCAGACCATCGAATGGACCACGATCAGGCGCGGCCAGGAAGACGTTGTCATGACCGGTGTAAGTTATCGCCGATCCAAAGCCGCCGAGGATTGCCTTGGGAACACAATTGGCTGGATTACCTTGCTGGCAGATATTTCCCTTCAGGCCTGATTTGTCGAGCGCTGTTCCGCTGACCAGACCCTTTCCAATCAAAGTAATTCCGGCAGGCGGGGGAACAGCGAGAGTCGAACTGAAAATAGCAAAAACGACCACAGCTATAACGCAAATGCGTTTCATTCCGTAATTCTCCTTTCAGCGTACTACTGGGAGCGCGGGCGTCCTCGCCCGCAGCTGCGTCAAGATCACGAACGTAAGCGGGCGAGGACGCCCGCGCTCCCAGTAGGTAATTTGGGTGCGAGGACGATAGCAACGCCGAGAGAACGGGCTGTAAATTCGCTATGAAGTTTTCGTGAACTCTCGTGAGGGAAATGCTCGATTCATGAAGCTGATAGTGCCTGGAAGACCTCGACGAGGTGGCGCGAGCGGTTCAGATCAATTTCATTTGACCACAAGCCATTCTTCTTGACCGACGATCCCACAATGAACGCGTCGGCCGCTGTGTAAGTGTGGATGTTTTCCGGAGTAATGCCCGAACCAATAAGCGTGGGAACTGACACGGCGTTGCCAACATTTGCAACATCTTTTGGATCCGCCGGCTCACCGGTCGCGATTCCGGACACGATCACTCCGTCAACAGCAAAGAATTCAGCGGCCTTGGCTGTTTCCACAATATCGACGTCCGCAGTGATAGCGTGTGCCGAATGCTTCTTCTTGATGTCTGCAAAAACGCGAATCTTGCCGGCGTCAATCGCTCGCCGGTAGCGCAGCAACGATCCAGCGCTCGACTCGATCAGGCCCTCGTCCGCGACATGGGCAAAAACAAATCCTTCGACACGCACGAAATCTGCGCCGCACGCTAGAGCCGCTGCCAACGCAGCCGAATTTGCACCGGCGAGTATTTGCAGTCCAAGCGGAACTTTTATCGCCCGACGAATCTCAGCGCCGATCACCGCTGTAGCGGCAACGATCTCTGGACCAACCGCGGCTTTCAAATACGGCCGGTCGTGCGTGTTCTCGATCATTACTCCGTGAAAGCCGAGATCTTCGTAGATCCTTGCCTCTTCGACTGCCCTGGCCGAAATTTGCGCGACATCAAGCTTACTCCGCGGTGTGCCAGGCAAAGCTTGCAGATGGACCACACCAATTAGTGCTCGCTGCACACCGAACAGTGACTTGATAGTTCCGAGTCTGTCCATTCGATCCTCTATTCTTCATGTGGCATCATGATTGCTCGCGCATCGGGCAGTAAAGTACGCGGGCAGTTTTTCACAGTCAAATGCTCGTTCGTCCTGTAGCGTATGCGGACGGACAATAGTAAAAACGAACGCTCGCAGTATAAGTGTCCCTGCTGGCTTATCGGTTATCGTCGAAGTTACCCGACTAGTTTGAACATCAGATGAATATTCGCCGAGACCGAAAATCATTTCCCCAGCTAGTTATTCTCTTAATCCTTTGCATTTCCCTTCGGCCAACTTACGCAACTGGTCCAGCCGAAGATAGCCTGCTGACTTACGACGAGCTCGTTGAGCTGTATGAGCGAGACCGGCCTTCCGAAGTGTTGAGCCTCAAATTGCGCTCATTGCTGACCAGTCCGTTCGTCAACAACGAAGCATTCGCTCGAGGCGTTCGACCGCTCAAGCCATTTTCCCAGGGGAAGGGAAAATTCCTGAGAATAGCGACCTGGAACGTCGAGCGCGGCCTGGAGTACGAGGCTCTGGAAACCGCTTTTACCGATCCGGCGAAATTCGTATCTCGATTGGACCAGGTGAAGTATGCGCCCGGAAGCGAAAAGGCAATGACCGTCTACGATCAGGCTGAAGCGCTCGGAAAAGCGGACATCATTGTTCTCAACGAAGTCGATTGGGGGATGAAGCGGACGGGCTACCGTAACGTAACCGCGGATCTCGCCGCTGCGCTAAAGATGAACTACGTCTTTGGCACTGAGTTCATCGAGATCGATCCCATCGCGCTCGGGACAGAGAAATTCGAAGGACTCGACAATGACGAGCGGAGTGCGCTTGCCGAGCAGATCAAGATCGATCCCGCACGATACAAAGGTCTGCACGGAACGGCGATCCTGAGCCGGTACCCGCTGTCGAATGTTCGGCTGATCCCGTTCGAGACACAGGGGCATGATTGGTACTACCAGGAGAAAAAAGGCGTCAGTGCGGTCGAGAAGAGCAAACGCAAAGCAGCGCGGATCGCGTTCCAGGAGAAGGTCGAGCGCGAGGTGCGTCGCGGCGGACGCATGATGCTGCTTGCTGACATTGAGGATCCCGAGATTCCCGGAAGATGTTTGACGATTGTCGCGACCCATCTCGAGTCGAAGACCAAACCGGCAAATCGCGTCAAGCAGTTACAGGAAATTCTCGCATCAATCAAGGACATCAATCATCCGGTGGTCCTGCTGGGCGACATGAATACTTCGACTCAGGATGCTACTCCAACTTCGATCACCCGCGAGATCAAGAAGAGATTTGGCAGCACGAAGTTCTGGCTCAAGCAGGGGCTCTGGTTCGTGACGGGTTTGTCGTGGCCGGACAGTTTGCTGGTCAGCGGCGTTAACGAGTATCGCAAACAGGCGGATCCGACCGTGCGCGACGTTCACATCATCGCTTCCAATCCCGAGGCAAAGTTTTTCGAGGCGCTGAAGAATTTTCGTTTCAGCGATGGAGGCGCATTTGATTTTCGCGGCGAACGGTTGCATTCGATCGGCAGTGGCAACTCGCCGTTGGCCAACTCGAACCAGCGTGGCGCCAAAGGATTCATTACAACTTTTGAAGTCGAGCGGACGATCGGGTTCGTTGGTAAGTTCAAGCTCGACTGGATCTTCGTAAAGCCAGCCGGGCTAACTTCACCGTACGGGCTGGACCAACCTTATGTTTTCGCTCCGCAATTTGGCCGAACGCTGAAAGATCTGAACCACAGCTTTGCCGACAGGATCTCGGATCACGATCCTCTAATCGTGGATCTTCCATTTCCTGCGAGAACGGCCTCCAACTAAAGTTTGAGATAACACTCAACCGAGAGCTTCGTGACGGAACTCACCTTCGGTGGTATTTTCCGTGCCGTTTCCAGGCCCAACCTTCATTTCAAAATAACGCAGAATCGGAAGGACCCCGTCGATGATTCCACGACAAGCCCTGCTCCACTTGTTTGGCATGGACCACCAACCGCGAGTGCTCGCAAGAATCGCGCTGGTCGCGGTTATGTGTCTCGGACTGAGCGTATCGGCCCTTGCTCAACAGGCGGCAACAACGATCCTGGTGGGAACCGTCAAGGACCCGAATGGCGCGCGCGTCTCGGAAGCTAAGGTCACGGCTCGACAAAAAAGTACAGGCATTTCTCGTGAGGTGAAGACGAACGAAGAAGGCTTATTCGTGATCACGAATCTCGCCGTCGGGAGCTACGAGGTCAAAGTCCAGGCGGCCGGTTTTGCCGAAAAGACCCTGGCCGGCGTCATTCTCCAGGTGGGCCAGACCACCAACGTTGAAATCGACGTAGCGATAAATCTACAGGAGACGGTGACTCTCGACGGAGGTGACAGCCGGGAATTGGTTAACACGACCAACTCGGTCGTTGACGGTGTGATTGGAAATTCTGAAGTAGAGCGTCTGCCACTGAATGGTCGCAACTTTCTCGAGCTCGCGCTCTTGATTCCCGGCAACTCTCCAGCTCCGAATTTCGATCCGACAAAGACAAATACGATCGTGATCTCGTCTGCCGGCCAAATGGGACGTGGTGGCAATGTCACAGTGGATGGCGCTGACAATAACGACGACGTGGTTGGCGGAGCAGTGCAGAACATTTCCCAGGAAGCAATTCAGGAGTTTCAAATCGCGACCAACCGTTTTTCTGCGCAACTTGGACGCTCCGGGTCTTCCGTCATCAATGTCGTTACAAAGACAGGCACTAACTCCTATCGAGGCTCGGCCTCTTTATTCTTCCGCGACAAGTCGCTCCAGGGCTTGCCCGCCACTTTCAATCGCGCGCTCGGAGATACTCCGCCGTTCGACCGAGAGCAGCTAGCCTTTACGTTCGGTGGTCCAATCAAGAAGGACAAGGCCTGGTTCTTTGGATCGTTCGAATTTCGCAATCAGGACGGGGCTACCCTCGTCGGTCAACGCAACTTGGCAACGAGAACAATTTTACGGACATTCTCACCGGCGCCGCTCAACGATTTGCTCAGCACCGAGCGCGTCGACTGGCAACCTACCAGCGCGGACCATCTGTTTTTTCGCTACTCGCTGCAGCGCGAAGACGACGTTGCTGCGAGCACTCTCGATCGAGCGATTGGCTCGGCCTCGCAACGCCAGGCCAGCACAAACAATACGCATTCTTTCCTGGCAAACTACACCCGCGTACTGACTCCGCGCGATCTGAACAGTTTCAACTTCAGCTACAGCACTTTCTTCAACGACATCGAGCCGGTCACACCTGGACCACAACTTACTTTTCCGAGTATCCAGGATGGCGCTTCATTCCGAGTGCCGCAGGGTACAAAACAAAAGCGGCTGCAATTGAGCGACACGGTCTCGATGGTTCGCGGCAATCACACGCTCAACTTCGGCGGCGAGGTACAGCGCGTCGACGCAGATTTTGATCTGAGAGTATTTCAAACAGGCCGCATCGAGATGATCGAGGACTTTCCAGACTTCGATCGCAACGGCGACAATCGAGTGGACGATAACGACTTGCTGTTTGCCGTCACTCTTCGAAGCGGAAAGCCAACTGAACCCTTACTGATTCCGGATGCCGACAGCACTTATTTGGCAGGATTCTTTCAGGACGATTGGCGAGTCCGGCCCAATTTGACTTTGAATCTGGGACTGCGATACGAGCTCGATACTGATGTAAAGAACATCCGGCGCTTCGACGAGCTCAATCCGCTGGTGATTCCGTTTCTGCGCGGCAATCGAGGAAAAGACAGAAACAACTTTGCTCCTCGCTTTGGATTCAATTACGCAACTCAGGACGGGACATTCAGTATTCACGGCGGTTATGGCATCTACTACGATCGGATCACGCTCGAGATTCAATCGCTCGAGCGAGGACTGGATGGCCGCTCCCTGCCAATCGAAGTGCGGGCTGGTCCACTCCTGTTTATCCAGGGCAATCCGTTCGATCCGATCATGGGCCAATTCCCACCGGGAGCCCCAACGCTCGCCAATCCTTTTACCGGATTCATTCTTCCCGGAGCAGGAGCCGGCGGCATCAACATCATCGACAACTCGATGCAGAACCCGATGGTGCAGCAATTCAATCTCGGCATTCAGAAAGAGTTTGGTCGAAACTATGTCTTGCGCGCCGACTACCTGCACAACTTCGGCACGCATTTCATCATTGGTCGCACCATCGGCGCCGTCTTCAATCCGGTTGTCGGCGGGCCCGATGCGATCGTAAATCTCGAGTCGAGTGTCAGAACGAAATACGACGGGCTGCTGCTGAGTTTTGAAAGGAGATTTACTCGACACTACCAGTTTCGAGCTTCGTACACGCTTTCGAAGGCTTTCAACTATGCAAACGACGATCAGATCCCATTCTCGAATGGGCCACTCAATCCGAACAATCTCCAGCTCGAGTATGGACCAACGCCTAACGATCAAAGACACCGGTTTACTTTCTCAGGCGTTTTGGATGGTCCTTACGGAATTCAGCTCGCGCCGATTGTGACCATGGCTTCCGGAGTGCCGATGGACATTCTTGTGCCCGGCGGCGCGAACAGAGTCCCGCAGTTGCAGCGCAACGCAGGTGGCCGGCTGTTTCAAACCGGGGCCGAGCTCAATGCATTCATTCGATCTGTGAATGCTGCCGGCGGAGTCGGAGGCCAGCCATTGCCTTTGGTGAACGACAATGTACACTTCACCGATAGCTTCAGCTCATTCGACTTGCGCATCTCGAAAGTGTTTCACGTCGGCGAGCGCGTGAGGATCGAGCCGCTTGCTGAAGTGTTCAATCTTTTCAACGTCACAAACGTTTTGGGATTTTCCAAATCGAACTATTCGGGCTTTGCGAACGTGCTGACGCGAGACAACAACGACGCGGGCAACCCGGGCTTCCTGCGCTCGTCCAGTTTTGGACAACCGGTGTCGACTGCGGGTGGCGTGTTCGGCTCGGGTGGACCGCGAGCGTTTCAGTTCGGAGCGCGCGTAATGTTTTAGAAATCAGGAGAGTGTTTATGCAGAATTCTTTCAGAGCATTGATTGGTTGTGTGTTGTTGGTGGCGCTTGCGGTCGCGTCTTTGTTCGGTCAAACGACTCACAAACTGGATCCGGCGACATTCGATAAGAACACAGCCGCGTGCACCGACTTTTATCAGTACGTCAACGGTGGCTGGATCCTTGCCAATCCGATCCCGCCGGCGTTTCCTACCTGGAGTCTGGGCAACATCCTCAACGAGGCAAATCGCGAACTACTGCATGACATACTCGAGGCGGCTGCGAAGAACACGGCAGCAAAGAAGGGAAGCAACGAGCAGAAAGTCGGCGACTACTACGCGAGTTGCATGGACGAAGCACGAATTGAGTCTGAAGGGCTCAAGCCTTTGAGTGCCGAGCTCGATCGAATTGCGAAGATCAAAGACCAGAAAGGCCTTCAGGCGGTCATCACGCACTTGCACGCGATGGGCATCAACGCACTCTTCGTTGATGGCTCGAACCAGGATTTCAAGAATAGTTCTGAAATAACCGCAGGCATTTTCCAGGGTGGCCTGGGAATGCCCGATCGCGATTACTACACAAAAACGGACGAGAAGTCGCAGCGGTATCGCGCGGAATACCGCAAGCACGTCGCAAAGATGTTCGAGTTGATGGGCGATGATCCGAAGAAAGCGGCCGCCGGCGCTGACGTCGTGTTCGCGCTCGAAACGAAACTCGCTGAAGGGTCGAGGACGAGAGTAGAGCTGCGCGATCCGCAAAAACTCTACAATCGAATGACGATGCGGCAACTTCAGCAGTTGGCGCCGAACTTCAACTGGGCTTCGTTTTTCCGCGGGATTGGTCTGACGCAAAAGGCAGATGTGAATGTCGGCACGCCTGAGTTTTTCAAAGTGATGAATCAACAGCTCACGGCCGTTCCGATCGCGGATTGGCAGACGTACCTGCGCTGGCACTTAATCAACAACACCGCCTCGACGCTCACTGCGGCTATCGTCGAGGAAGATTTCAATTTCAACCGGCGCATCCTGCAAGGCGCCGCCGAAAATCTGCCGCGCTGGAAACGATGTGTCGCAGCGACTAACAACGGAATGGGTGAAGCGCTTGGCGAGGTGTATGTGAAGAAAGCGTTTCCACCTTCAGCAAAAGCGCGCGTGTTGGAGATGATCCGCAATCTCAAGGCTGCGCTGAAGAGCGACATCAGCACCTTGAGCTGGATGAGTGACTCCACCCGCAAGCAGGCGATCATCAAGCTCGATGCGATCATCGACAAGATTGGATATCCGGACAATTGGATCAACTATTCGGCGCTTACAGTCGATCGTGGTCCATACGTTCTGAACAGACTGCGAGTCACGCAATTCCTCGAGCGTCGCGACCTCGACAAAATTGGGAAGCCTGTTAACCGGATGGAGTGGGAAATTCCACCGCAAACGGTAAACGCAGGCTACAACCCACAGCTCAACGAGATTATTTTCCCCGCAGGCATACTTCAATCACCACTGTTCGATCCAACCGCGGACGATGCGGTCAACTACGGCGGCATGGGAGCAATCATCGGTCATGAGCTGACCCACGGTTTTGACGATCAGGGTCGCCAGTTCGATGCGAAAGGCAATCTCGCCGACTGGTGGACCGACACTGACCGGAAAGCGTTCCAGGAACGCGCGCAGTGCATCATCGATCAATTCAGCGGCTACGAAGTCGAAAAAGGTCTCAACCTAAAAGGTGAGCTCGTGGTCGGCGAGTCAATCGCGGATCTCGGTGGCCTCGCGATCGCATATGCTGCGTTGCAGAAGTCGATGGAAGGAAAGCCTCGCCCGGCAAACATCGATGGCTTCACACCCGAGCAGCGTTTCTTCCTTGCATATGCGCACAACTGGGCCACCAACATGAGACCTGAATACGCGCGGTTCCTGGTGGGACAGGATCCACATCCCCCGGGTAAATTTCGCGCGAACGGCCCGCTTTCGAACATGCCGCAGTTTGCGCAAGCGTTTCAATGCAAGGCCGGCGATCCAATGGTCCGTCCCGAACCCAAGCGCTGCCAGATCTGGTAAAGAAGGATAGTTCGCCACAATTGACATGAAAACTAATCTCCTGCGTTTACTCTCAGTTTGTCTGCTTGTAGCGCTTTCCTCACTCGCTCAGGCCCAAACGCCGAAGGCACACCTACGCTTCAAAGTTGGAATTGCTCCCGATCTTTCTACTGAACCTGTTGCGGGTCGACTGCTCGTGTTCATGACACGCGGCAGCGAGCCGGCCCAGGTGGTCCAACCGTCCATGATGGAGTTGGAGAAAGTTTGGATAGCCGCACAGGAGGTTCGCAATCTGGTTCCGGGAAAGACGATCGACTTCGATGCGGATGTACTTGCGTACCCCGGGCCCTTATCGACACTGGCTCCGGGCCACTACCAGATCATGGCGTTGCTCGACGTCGATCATTCGTTTCCCTACACGCAAATGGGTCCTGAGGATCTGAGGAGTGACGTTCTCAGCGTGCGCGACTTCAAACCCGCTGAAGCAGAACCTCTGGGGCTCGTTTTGAGCAAGCGTGTCGAGGATCGCCCCCCTGTTGAAACTGATTCGATCAAGCTCGTGACGCTTCGCAGCGCGGTTCTCAGTGCATTCTGGGGCCGGACGATCACACTGCGAGCCGGCGTTGTGCTGCCTCCAGGCTACGCAACGTCAAAAGCGCGTTATCCAGTGGTCTACAGGATTCATGGGTTCGGTGGTTCGTATCGAAGCGCGTGGAACCAGAACCAGGGTCAGGCCCTGCTCAAGAAGATGACCGACAAGAGCCTGCCCGAGATGATCCATGTCTACCTTGACGGCACATGCCCGATGGGTCATCACGAGTTTGCCGACTCAGCGAACAATGGACCATGGGGCCAGGCGCTGACCAAAGAATTCATTCCTTATCTCGAAAAGCAGTTCCGCATGGATGCAGTGCCGCGAGGACGTCTGTTGACTGGTCATTCGTCGGGAGGTTGGTCGTCACTCTGGTTGCAAGTCACCTATCCGGACATGTTCGGTGGCACATGGTCCACCTCGCCTGACCCTGTCGATTTTCATAGCTTCAGCAGTATCGACCTGACAAAGTCGCCGGCGGAGAACTTTTATCGGGACGCATCGGGCAAGCCGCGGAATATCATGCGTTTCAAGGGTCACGACATCTTCTCGTGGGAGCAGTTCTCGCGGTTCTCGGTGGTTGTTGGTGAATATGGCGGCCAGATCGAATCTTTCGAAGCGGTCTTCAGTCCACGCGGCCAGGACGGAAAACCAATGCCAATCTACGATCGCGAAACCGGCGTCATCGATCCGTTCGTGCAGAGAGCCTGGGAGAAGTACGACATCTCACGTTTACTGATTGAGAACTGGAAGACATTGGGACCAAAGCTTCGCGGCAAGCTGCACCTCGTAGTCGGTACTGACGACAATTTTCATCTCGAGGAAGCTGTCTATCTGTTGCGGGACACGCTGAAGAACCTCGGAAGCGACGCAACGTTCGAGATCGTCCCGGGCCGAGATCATATGGATCTTTATCAAGGCGATCTTGGGGACCGAATTGTTAAAGACATGTATCAAGTTGCCCGCCCTGCTCGCAAACCAAAAGGATAGACCTCCCCTTCGCTGTGCACGATCAGCTCAAACGAGAAATCGGATTACGCACGGCTACAGCCTTAATCGTCGGTGAAATCATCGCGGTCGGAATCTTTCTGACGCCGGCTGGAATGGCGAAAGCGCTTGGCTCGCCGTTTTGGTTGTTGGTCGTGTGGGTTGTTGTCGCCGCACTGTCGATTTGCGGGGCCCTGTGTTTCGGAGAATTGGCAGTCAGATTTCCGGAAGCGGGCGGCGGTTACGCTTACTTGCGAGAGGCGTATGGACCACGAATGGCCTTCCTCTATGGATGGATGGCTTTGCTCGTGATGGATCCGGGCTTGACCGCCGCAATCTCGATGGGCGGCGCCAGTTACCTCGGTTATGCGCTGCAGCTTTCCGATTTCCAAAACAAGATAGTAGCGATTGCCGCAATCATAGTGCTGGCGCTGGCCAATATTCGCGGCGTTCGTTGTGGCGGCTGGTTCGTGCGCTGGCTCAGCGTATTGAAGGTTGGTCTGCTGGTCTTCATCGTCGTGTGGGCGTTTGGCGGACAAATGGGCCACTGGTCCAACTTTGTTCCGTTCGTTTCGCAACGACCTGGATCGAGCGCCCTCGCCGCAGCTTTGGCGGGTGGTTTGATACGCGCGTTCTTTTCATTCGCCGGCTGGTGGGACCTGAGCAAAATAGCGGGCGAGGTCCGCGCCCCTGCGCGCACGATGCCTCGAGCGTTTGTCTACGGCATCCTGATCGTGATGATGGTTTACATTTTGACGAGCGCCGCGTTTGTCTATCTCGTGCCGATGGAGCAGGTGACTAATGGCCAGGCGTTTGCGGCTCAGGTCGGAGAAGTGCTTTTCGGAAAGATTGGAGCACAGGTATTCTCCGGACTCGTAGTGGTAATCGTGCTCGGCAGTCTCGCGCCTATTATTATGACGGCGCCGCGTGTCTACTTTGCGATGGCACGCGACGGGTTGTTCTTTCCGGCGGCGGCGGTACTGCATCCTCGCTTCAATACTCCGGCGCGCTGCATCGCGTTGCAGGCTGTGCTCGCGTCGATACTCGTTTTGAGCGGCAGCTTCGACGAGATCATCTCTTACTTCTTCTTTGTCGTGTTGGTCTTTCTTGCCTTGATGGTGATCGGGATCTTTCTGCTGCGCCGGGGAGGATCGGCCCCGCTGGAGTATTCAACGCCGGGTTATCCGTTCACGCCAATCATTTTCCTTTTGCTACTCGGCGTGATGCTTTTCCTGCTTGGCATGGGCCAGCCAGTTCAATCTTTCCTCGGGGTCGCCGTAGTAGCCCTCGGCATCCCCGTCTACTACCTCCTCTTCCGCCGCCGCTAATCAACTGCTACAACTTCGCGGCTACAACTTCGAGTTGGATTCGCGTTCGAGGACGAGGTCGAAGGTCCCGGTTTGTAAGGTTTGGCCGTTTACGTTGCGCTCTTCGACATTAATGGCGTTTTCGATCCGGTACATCGGGTCGCTCTTCTTGGGATCGCCCTGGAAATGAATCTCTGTCACTAACGGCTGATACCCGGGACACACCGCAACCAAATGAAAGTGAGCGCAGCGCCAGAACTCCGGCGCCCCGGTAGGATTAGGTCGATAAGGAATCGGACGAATACTTTCCAGCTCGTAGTAGCCCGTTTCCGACGAGATCAATCTCCCGCGATTGCGAAAGTCAGTCGTGCCATTTGAATACTTCTCCTGCATATCGACGTGCCAGAAGTCGAGCACTGCTCCAGGCAAGGGACGCTTTGTGTCGAACGCCCACACACGGCCTGATAGAACGAAAGTAGTGCCAGGCTCACCCGGCACGCTCAGCTTGCCACGAAACGGTGCGCCGGCCCGGTAGAATGGTCCATAAGGCTGCGGCGTCACTTTTCTAAGCTGGGCCTTCACAGGTGTAGCATCTTTCGGAGACGGCCCCATTTGAATCATCACTCGATCCGATTGGTCGCGGTTTACTTCCTGAGTTGGCAGAGCGTCTGATCGCAGCACCAATCCCGAAACGCCAATGACCGCGAACCCAATTCCCGCTTGCTGCAAAAATGCTCGTCTTGAGTCGACCATGTCGCCTCCTCGAATAGAACAGAGTTACTTTGAGGGTCTTAGACTACAAACACAGTAGCAGTCAATTTTGTGTGAAAGAAGTGATAGAGCGGCCTGAGGCGGTGACTAAACGCCCGGCTATGTCAAAATTCGACGTACGTGCGTAAAATACCCCTCATCCCAAAGCAGGAAACACGACAAGTGAAGCCAACAAACCTGATCTTGCTGATAGCGGTATTCGCCGTAACGTTGCTTAGTTTGTTCGCAGCGACGCGCCGCCAAAGCACTAACAACGATCTTGTTGTGAACACCACGACCGGGAAGATTCGCGGTGTGGCGCGTAGCGGAGGTGGAGCCGAGTTTCTCGGCATACCCTACGCTCAACCACCCGTTGGCGATCTCCGGTGGCGTGAACCTCAGGCGGTGAAACCATGGAAAGAGGTTCGCGACGCGACTTCGTTTGGCGCGCCTTGCGCGCAACCGCTGCTCGGAGACTGGAACCGCCATGATGCTGAGAGTGGAAAAGAAGATTGTCTGTTTCTGAACGTGATCACTCCCGAGTGGCAGGCGAAGAAGCCTTTGCCCGTCATGTTCTGGCTTCACGGCGGCGCGAACGTCGGTGGTACAGCTTCGAGCGCTCTCTACAAAGACGGGACCCTCGTGCAGCATGGAATCATTCTGGTGACGGTCAACTATCGTCTCGGTGTGTTCGGTTTCATGGCCCATCCCGAACTCACCAGGGAGTCTTCGCATCATGCATCGGGCAATTACGGACTGATGGACCAGATCGCTGCGTTGCGTTGGGTGCGAGAGAACATTGCAAACTTCGGAGGGGATCCGAACAACGTCACAGTCTTTGGCCAATCGGCAGGAGCGCTGGACACCAGTTTGATGATGACGTCTCCGCTTGCTGCCGGGCTGTTACATCGTGCGATTGCGCAAAGCGGCAGCAGCGTGAATGCGCCGATGGCGTCGCTTGCCGACTCCGAGCGCGGCGGACGAAAGATTGCCGCCGCTTTGAAAGCGCCTGAAAGCGAGAGTGAGATCAAATATTTGCGGCAGTTGGCGCCGCCGGATCTTCTCAAAGGCTTGCCGCTACAGAATCCGGCCGATCCGCCGATGATTGGTCCAAACATCGATGGTTGGGTAATTACGACCTCGCCCCCTGAAGTTCTTGCTGCAGGCAGGCAGGCAAAAATTCCACTTTTGATCGGTGTGACCTCGCGTGAGTTCAACCTGCCGGGCGGTGTCGAAGCCGCTCGCAATATGATTACCAGCTTTACGAAAAGTCTCGCTCCGCGTGTCCTGGCGAGTTATGGAATCGCTGACGGCGGCACGGGCACAAACGATCCGCTGTATGGGCCACCCGAGAATCAATGGTTCTCTGACGCAATTTTTCGTTGTCCAGTCACGACTCAGGCTGCCTGGCAGACAGCTGCCGGTCAGAATGTGTATCAGTACCAATTTGAGCGAGCGATTCCCGGCCAGGAAGCCCAGGGCGCAGTCCATTCCGCCGATCTTCCTTACGTGTTTGGTTATTATCCCAAGTTCGGAAATATCTCCGGCAGCTTTAACGAGGTCGACTTCAAGCTCGCCGATTTGATTGAGAGTTACTGGACCAACTTTGCCCGGACTGGAAATCCGAACGGCGGCAACTTGCCCAACTGGCCCAGCTTCGGCTCGTCGCAGGCGTTCGTCTCATTCACGCGGGACGGAAAAGTCGTAAGCGGCGAGGGGCTACGCCGGCCTCAGTGCGATCTTCTTCGCGAAGTGCTCAAGCTGCGCATGGCGAGTAACAAATCTCAGTAAGGAGAACCCCAAAATGATCGCGCGCATCACTTTCGTGGTCTTGTATTTGTTCCTGGCGAACATAACTTCAGCGCAGACAACCAGGAGAAAACCGGCGACACCAGGCGTTGATGGTACTTTGATCTTCGCAGTTCAGAAGTTTGAAGACATCGTTACGGTCGATCCGATCGTGCTCTTCAACAAAGGGCGCTACACAAATCCGTTGCCTGACGAAAACGACGCTTTTATCAAACGAATCGAAGCGAAGTATTTAGCCAAGGGTCAAAAATATCGCGTGATCTTCGGCGGCGCCGAAGCAGGTACTGTAACGCTGGGAGATCGACAGGAATTCGGATTGACCACAACTTCTACGTTGCAAAGCTCGATCAAGCTCAGCGACGAAGTCAAAGCGTTAGCGACCACGTCCAACACACTCGGCGCCAAAGAGAATTCGCGTCGCGCCCCAACATCGGAAGAGCGCGCCGCGATGATGAAGTTGATGAGCGATGCTTACAAACAGCGACGAGTTACCGCTGCCGCGATAGCCAAGGCCGTTGTGCATAACCTCACCGCGATCGATCTGGACTCTGACGGCAAGGCTGAATTGATCGGCAGCTTTGAAATTGCCGACCGGAATTACACCTCGCAGTGTCTTTTTATCATCGCCGAAATGAAGAACGACCAGTACCAAAGTGGCGTGACCTGGTACCACAAAGGCGCCGAAGAATCGTATGAGGCCCGGCGCCTCCTGGATGTGCTGGACCTCGACAGCGACGGCGTAGCTGAAGTGTTTGCGATGAGCTCTTATTACGAATCGACCGACTTTTCCATTTATAAGAAGGTCAGGGGCGTGTGGCGCAGCGTTTACACGGGTGGTCTATTTGGCCTGTGAATCTCCTGTAACAGGACAAGCGTTTAACCGGATCATTTAAGCAACCTTTTCCGAAACGGCGTCGTAGCTCTTCTAGCGGACGACGCCGTGAGCTTTTTGGACAAACAAAATCGCGACAGAACTGAGTTCGGCGGTGTTTGACTAATTGGGAGCGCACTAATTGAGTCCGGGAGAAAGTTATGTTGGAAGTAAAAGTAAAAAAATTGGAACCAATCGTCATCCTGTGCCTCCAGGGGCCGGTGGTGAACGGCGAAACTGAAGCTCTGCGAAAAGCCGTATATTCTCTGTCAGACGTGAACGCGATCATCCTCGATTTTGCGGGCGTAACCATGGTCGACGCCGGTGGTCTGGGCGCGATGCTGGAGTTGCGAGCCTTCGCTCAATCAAAGGGTATTCGCTTCGAACTCATGAACGTCAACAAGTGGGTAAGCAAAGTACTGGAAGTGGTCAAACTCGACACAGTCTTCCGCATTACCTCCGCAGTGGAATTTTTTCCGTCAATTTCGCGCAAGCACCCAGGCGCGATGCGAGACCTGGCATCGTGCGCCTAGTTGCAGCTCGCCAAGTTAGCCCACATTAATTTTGTTCTATTCTCTACGCGTCAGTTCCAGCTACTCTGAAATGCTGGAACTGACTGAGTAGAGGCTCGGGATGGGACAATTCACCGGCGATACGTTCAGCTCGAGCATGGCCGCCGTCAATCAATATGAAGCTCAATTCAAAGAGTTAGTGAAGCGACGAGATCAGCGGTCAGCAGTGGGCAATTCGACGGTGAATTTACTTCCTTCTCCCGGAGCACTGTCGACGTTGATCGTTCCCCGATGAGCCTCGACAATCCAGGCAGCGATTGAAAGTCCAAGGCCCGCGCCACCGAGCGCGCGCGAACGAGTCTTGCCCACGCGAAAGAAACGATCGAACACTCGCAGTTGAGCAGCTTGCGGAATTCCAATTCCCGTGTCCCGGACGACGATTTGCGCATTTCCATTTTGCCGCGAAAGTCGAACACGAATCTCGCCGTCTTTTGGTGTGAACTTCACGGCATTGTCCAGAAGATTCAGAATCATCCGTTTGATCATATCTTCATCGCCGTTCAATACAATTGATTCAACGTTAGTCTCGCTCTCGAGTCGCACACCTTTTTGAGCTGCGAGCACCTGCGCAGCGCGAACGCAATCTCTTACGGCATCATTCAAGCATACCGGCTCGCTGACTGTGGAAGCAGGAGTATCGATCGGTTGTCGCGCGAGCATGAAGAGATCCTCGACGATTCTAGACAGGCGCTCCGCTTCGTCTTTGATCAGCGAGAGAGAATCCTGGTACTCCTCAACGGTGCGAGTTCTCGTGAGCGCGACTTCTGTTTCACCGCGCAGCACGGCCAACGGCGTGCGCAGCTCATGAGATGCGTCGGCGATGAAGCGTTGCTGTTCTTTGAAAGCATTTTCGAGACGGCCGAAGACGTCGTTGATCGTAATAGCTAACCGTCCGAGCTCGTCTCGTGGATTTGTAACATCGAGTCGTGCTGCCAAGTTCTCAGCGGAAATTCGTTGTGTCTGACGGTCCATCGAAGCAATCGGCGAAAGGCTTTTGCGAGCGAGAAAATACCCTCCTGCTGTAGCCAGGAGCAAAACGATCGGAACTCCACCAAAAAAGTAGCGCCGCAAGGTACGCAAGCCTTCTTCGATCACGCTCAGCGATTCGGCGACAGTCGCGAACCCGAGATCCTGGCCCGCGGAGAGTGGAACGACGGCGACCCGCAAATTGTTGGTGGTGACGAAACTCGAGCTTTGCTCTCGAGCCTGCGCCAGGGTCGTTGAAGGAATCGAAATCACTGCGGGAAGGTTCTTCGACGCGGCCATCGGCTTCCCGGTGTTGTCGATTACCTGAACATAGCGATTGGGGAAAGCCAGCTCAGCCAGCACCACCTGACTGGCTTTCGTGAGCGAGTGCTGCTCTTCGAGCTCCTCGACGTATGCGCTGGCAACTGTTTGAGCCGTCGACAGCAACGATTCATCCTGCCGCTGTTGAAAGCTCGCCGCCGCTGCGTAGTAAATCAACAGCGCAAAAGCGATGAGCGAAAGCACCATCACCCCCGCATACCACAACGTCAGCCTGGTACGAACCGAATGAAACATAAAACTTGAGCGCTTCAATCTTACTTCGCGTGGATCAAAAGCTCCACGCCAACGCTACTCCATACTGGCGCGCAGCGCGATTGAACTGCGGTGTAATCGCGGGCCACAACGAGGTGTCATTTGGCGATGCGTTCGAGCGATGACGTGTGCGATAAACGTATTTCCCGATTCCGAATCCAATGGCGCTCCCGGCCAACACGTCTGAAAGATAGTGTTTCCCACCGGTGAAGCGGGCGATGCTAACCGCGGTCGCGACTCCGTATGCAGCGATTTGGACCAGGCGTTTGTCCTGGTACTCACTGGCCACAATAGTCGCGGCGGCCCAGGCTTGTGCGCTGTGACCTGAAGGAAAAGACCCCCCACCGTCGAAGAATTCGCTTCGTTCAACTCCACTTCTTGGCCGGCCTCGTTGGCTGGCCAGCTTCAAAGCAGAGACAGCGATCAGACTGTCCACTGATGCCTCTGCAACGAGAATGCCTGTCTCTCTCTCGCGATCGTTGTGATGCTTGCGGCCGGCCAAATAGAAAGAGCCTGCCAGCGCAGCGACGCCGTAAGCGGTACCGGGGAAGCTCATGATCTTGCTTACTCTGTCGAGATGATCGAATTCAGCTACCTCATCGCCGGTGATGCGGTCAGTCGTGATGAGCGCCATGGTTCCAATACTCCAGGGCACAACCCACTTAGCATCCGTCTTGCGAAGCGTGACCGGCGCGAGCCAGATCGCTTTCTGATCTCGAAGAATGTTTTTGAAAAATTCACGCTCGAGTGATGGTGTTGGACCTGGACCTGGACCTGGACCTGGACTTGGCGAAGGCGCCGGAGCTATCTGCGCGCGAATTGTGTTTACTGACGACAGCAGAATGAAAAAGAACATGATGCCGAAGAGGCACTGCGAGCTTCCGTTTCTTCGCATATTGCTTTCCCCTGGTTGGTAATGCTGACTACGACGTTTGAGAAGACTCCTTATGCAACATAGCGTAGACGGTTGGCGTGACGATCAGCGACAAGGCCAGAGCCATCGTCAGTCCGCCGATCACCGCGATGGCCAGCGGTTGCAACAACTCAGAACCTGATCCGATTGCCAGCGCCAGTGGCAACATTCCCAGCATCGCCGCCAGCGACGTCATCAGCACCGGTCGAAATCGCCGTCTCCCGGATTGGAGCAATGCTTGTCGCAACGTGTCGCCGTCCTGCAAATGATCCTCAACTGCATCGAGCATCAGGATGCCGTTCTTGGCGACGATGCCAACGATCATAATCATTCCCATCAGCGAAACGACGTTGAGCGTCGAGCCCGTTATGAAGAGCGCGAGCAAGACGCCGCTCAGCGCGAGCACAGCTCCGGTCACGATCGCGACCGGATGAGCAAAGGAACGAAATTCGATCAGCAATGTGACGAAGACTAGCAGGACTGCAAGCACGAACGCGATTGCCAGCTCTCGAAAACTCGCTTGTTGTTCCTGATAAAGTCCTCCGTACTCCACAGTCATACCTGGAGGCACCTTCACATCCTTTACGAGTTGTCTCTGGATTCCGCTGATCGCTGTGCCGAGATCGCTTCCTTCCAGACGTCCGGTGACGGCAATCATTTGCCGTAAGTTTTCCCGATTGATTTCCGCTTGTCCCTTATCGAACTCGACGTCGGCGACCTGGTCCAGGCGAAGCAACTGGCCGGACGACGAACGAAGCTGCAGGGCCTTCACCTTATCGAGTGAGGTCCGCACATCCTGTGGGAATATCACTCGCACTTTGATCAGCCTGTCCTGTTGCAGGATGGAAGAAGCGGCATCTCCCGACATAGCAGTCGTGACGCTGGCGGCGAGCTCAGTCGCAGTTACACCGAATTGTGAAGCGCGCAAGGGGTCGATCTTGAAAGTCACTGCCGGCCCGCTGATGACCACGCCATTCAGGGTGTCGACCACGCCGGGGACTTTCTTGATCGCCGCCTCGACTTCATCTGCTTTCTCCTGCAACGCAGCGTCATCTTCACTAAACAGCTTTACTTCGATCGGCTCCGGATTTCCCTGCAAGTCGCCGATGACGTCCGGTAGAATACCCACGAACTCAACTTCCAAAGCCGGTTCCGACTCGGCAATCTTCTCTCGCAGCTCAGCGATTACTTCCGCGGTGCTTCGCTTATGGCCGTCCTTGAGCTTGACCGCGAAATCGCCGGTGTTGGGCTCAGTCACAAATAGTCCCATCTCCAATCCGGTTCGCCGCGAGTAACTTTCGATCTCCGGAGTCTTCAGAAGCATCTCTTCGACGTGCTGGAGCATTCGATCAGTCTCCGTAAGTGAAGCGCCGGCAGGCGCGATGTAGTCGAGCACGAAAGCGCTCTCGTCAAACTCCGGCAGAAACTCGGATCCCAATGCTCGGTACAAAAGATAAGAGCCGAACAAGACAACAATGATGGTGAGTCCAACTATCCAGCGTCTGTCAAGGGCAGCACTCAGGATCGATTCATAGCGTCGAATGATCGTTCCGAGAACGGCTCCGTGACTTTCATTTTGCTGCGCATCCTCAGGTCTTGCGCGGACAAGATATTCGGCGAGAATTGGTGTGAACGCCAGGGCCAGCACAAGTGAAGTCAACAGCGCAACGGACATCGTCAACGCGAGTGAACGAAAGAAAACTCCAGTGACACCAGTCAGCAAAGTCAGGGGCAAAAAAACAACCACGGGTGTAATGGTCGAGCCGATGATGGGAATTGTGATCTCGGATACCGCGCTCTGGACCGCCTGGCGCCGCGACTGCCCGCGCGACATATGCGTGTAGATGTTCTCGACAACAACGATAGCGTCGTCGATTACCAGTCCGATTGCCGCCGCCATGCCTCCCAATGTCATCAGATCGAAACTGAGCCGCGCCAACCACATCGCCAGAAATGTGACCAGCACTGTTACCGGAATCACCAAAATCGCAACGAAGGTCGTTCCCCAATTTCGTAGAAACGCGTAGAGAATCGCAACTGATAGCAGCAGACCGACGAAGATTGAGTCGCGAACGGATTTGATCGACTCGCGCACGAGCATTGATTGATCGTAGTAAGTCGCGACCCGCACATCCTTCGGAATTTGTCCGCGCATTGCGGTCAGCGCCGCCTTTACTTCGTCGACGACCGCGATTGTGTCCGCATCAGGTTGGCGATTGATGTTTACAAGCGCGGCTGGGTGACCATCGGCGGTCACAATCGTGAATTGCGGTTCGACGCCAAGGGCTACAGTCGCGACGTCACCTACGAGCACGGGTGCGTTGTTCACCGTCGCGACAACAATACTGTTGAGCTCGTCCGGGTGCTTTGCCTGGCCGCTGATCAATGCGAGCTCGAGCTGGTGGTTCTCTTCGATCAGTCCCGGCGAAACGATAATGTTCGAGTTGCGGATCGCTTCGACGACTTGTTGGGCAGAGACGTTATGTGCGGTTAGCTTATCGGGATCGATCGTGACGTGAAACTCTCGCGTCTTACCTCCGGCAACTCCGACGATTGCAACACCTGGCAAGCGTGCAAGCTGTGGCCGCACGATGTAGGTCGCAAGATCGGTGAGGGTTGCCTGGTCTCGCTTATCTGAGGTCAGGCTATATCCCACCACGGGAAACACTGCAAATGTTAGTCGCTCGATGTTTCGAATCTCGGCCGTAGGCGGCAGCGTTGACAACAGCTGCGACATGCGCGCCTGGACCAGCTGCAGCTCCTGGATGATGTTGCCATTCCAGTCAAAATACAGATTGATCTCAGAAGAGCCGCGCGCAGTTTTCGATTTGACTCGAACGATACCGGGAATCCCGTTCATCGCTTCCTCAATCGGACGCGTAACTGAGACGAGAGTCTGCGATGCTGGAGCCTCCCCGTTGTCGACGATGATGACGATTCGAGGAAAGTCCGTTTGCGGGAAGACTGCGACAGGCAGCTGCCACGCGGCGTAGAGCCCGGCCGCGCAGAGCAGGATGACGATTATTACGATCGCGCGAGCCTGGCGTGAAACTGTGTGAGCGAGCGTCATTACTCCTTCTTCTCGTCGCCGGCGATTTCGACTTTAGTTCCGTCCGGCAAGGCATAGTTGCCCTCGACCACGACGGTCTCGCCGCCGTTCAGTCCTTCCACGATCTCGATCTTCTCGGGCGTGCGAATGCCTATAGTCACCTTTGTTTCGTGAGCTACGTTCTGCGCATCGACAATCATCACGGTCCCTTCAGTAGCGTTGCCGGCATCGAGCGTGACAGCTGATGCGGGGACCACGATCGCGTCGTTCTTCGAGTTGGCAAAAACGGTAACCTGAGCGCCGCCGTTCGCTCGCAACTTTCCAGCTTCATTTCCCAACGTCACCCACACTTCGACAGTGCGATTCGTGGGATCGCTCGAGCGGCTGAGCAAAGTAATTTGCCCGTGCATCTCTTCAGCAGAAGTGTCGGTCGGAACAACTGTGGCCGGGTCACCATTTTTGAGTTGAGCTACGGCGGAATCGGCGAAAGGGGCTTTGACGATGACCGTACTCGTGTCGGCGATCGTAAACAGCTTCCCTCCGGCGGACGCGAATTCACCTTCATATTGAAACTGGTCCGTGACGATTCCGGTGATTGGCGAGCGAATGGTGGCGTAGCTCAGCTGCGCATCAAGCGTTGCTACCCTTTGTTGAGCCTGGGCCGTGCGAGCTGCTGCGAGCGCGCGATCGTTCGGATTCAGCGAACGGGCCCGCAACGCGATTGTTTGCTCCTGCAAACGAAGCTCGTCCTCTGCGGTTGTCAGTTCCAGCTGCGAGGCTTCGAGATCTTTCTTCGAGATTCCGCCTCGCTCGAACAGAACGCGGCGCCGCTCGAACGTAGCACGCGCAGTGTTAACTTTCGCTCGAGCGTCGAGCAGCGCTTTTTGATCCTCTGCGTTCGTCTTGGGAATTGTTCCTGTAACCAGACTGCGTTCGTTTGCTCGAGCCTCGTTGAGTGCGGCGACGGCCTCCGCGCGTTGTGCATGCAGGTCCCTGGATTCGAGCACCGCGAGGACTTCGCCCGCGCGTACGAATTTGTTCTTCAAGAGCGCCATTGTCCGGATTTGTGCGCTGATCTTTGCGGCGACGTCGGCTTTTTCGCGCGGCCAGATTGTCCCTACAGCTGAGATGCGCGCTGCAATGTTTCCTTTTTCGACTTTGGCAACTTTGACGCTGACAGTCGGTGCTACCTCTTCTTCGGCTGCGGATGAGGATTTTCTCCAGCGCCAGATAATCAGGACGATGAGCGTGAAGGCGATCAGCGCGATCGCAGCCAGCGCAAGAACAAGGTTTCGGCGGCGACGAACGCGACCGTCTGACTCAACGATGTTCTTCCGATCCTCGCTCATGTGCCTCTCAGATCATTGTCCCGTTGCCAGCCGCAAGCGGCCTAGCGCTATTTGGTAATCAGAGATTGCCTGGTAAAGCGCGGTTTGTTGTTGGACCAGGGTGGTCTGAGCTTCCGTGACTTCTACGATCTGGGCTTCACCTGCCCGGTAGCGTGCGATTGAGGCAACAAGATTGTCCTGCGCCTTGAGCACACCTTCACGCGCTAAACTGGTCCTTGCTGCTGATCGAGCGGCTTGTGCTTGCGCGGCGTAGAACTGTTGAGCAAATCCACGTAGCGCGATTGTTCGTTCCGTTTCTGCTACGTCTGCTCGCAGGCGGGCTTGTCGCTCGCGACTTCGAGTTGCGCCCCAATCGAAGATTGGAATGTTCAGGCTGATCGCGGCAGAAACACCGCTGTGCTCCTTCAACCGTGGACCTTTCAGTGAGTCGGTATCGAAACCGCCATTGATCGAATACGAGAGTGACGGCAGCCGATCGGCCCGCGCGATTGTGACTTCCTGACGCGCTGCTCTCAGCTGCTGCTCGAGCTGAATAACTTCCGGTCTGCGCGCAACGTCGCCGGCTTTGAACTGCTGGAATTCGGAATCGGTTGGCAGCGCGAGTGCCAGATCCAGTGTGTTGATTGGTTTTGAGAATTCATAACCGACGAGCACGCGCAAAGCGCCGGCTGCAACTTCCTCATTCACTCGAGCTCGCTCCAGCTCGTCACGCCTTGTCAACGTTTGTAATTGTGCGCGAGTCAGATCGACAGCAGCCACTTCTCCTCCGCTCAGAAGCAGCGAGGTGATTCGTTCAAACTCTTCCGCGGCGGCAAGGTTTCCTTGCGCTGCTCGAAATTCCGCATCTGCCAAAGCGAGTCCGTAGTATGCTTCGACGACCGCTTGAGCAAGAGCTCGTTTTGCTGCGTCCGTGCCTGCTCTTGCCGCTGCCAGCAATGCGCGATTCTTCGCTAACGTCGCTCGCAACTTTCCCGCAACATCAAAATCGCCCGATACGTTTAGAAAGGCTTCGTACGCGCTGATGGCATCGCTCGCGATGAAACTCGGCGCGCGCGGTTCTCCGGGAGGCAGACCCAATGCGGGCGTCGTATAGATGTAACTCAATGGCGCGCTCACCTTTGGCAGGAAGGCTGACCTGGCTTGTCGCAAATCCTCAAAAGCGATCTGCTCGTTCAATTGAGCGACTTGAAATGTTGACGCTTGCGTGTTCGCTAAACGCAAAGCTTCATCGATCGTCAGCGCACCTGCTTGATTAGTGATCGTGCTTGGAAGTGGAGTAGGCGAGGGAACTTGTGCGAGTGTCGAGGCACACAAACCGACTAGTGCGAAAATTACCGCAAGGGGGGCCGCCCTCGGTGTTCGATTCGACATACTCGATAACTCGGCGAGTATACCGGGGCGAACCTTAACGGAAGATTAATAGAACGTCGCAAATCATTGGCGAGGCTCGAGGATGTACCCTTCGCCACGGCGTGTGTGCAGCAGTTTGGTTGAATGATTGCCGTCGATCTTCTTGCGTAAGCGGTTGATATAGACCTCGATGGTGTTCGAGAAGGGATCGAACGAGTCATCCCAAACGTGAGCTGCGATTTCAGCGCGCGAGACCAGCTGGCCGGCTCGACGAGCCAGATACTCGATGAGCGCATACTCTTTTGCGGTTAACTGAACGTCGTGTTTCGCTCGAGAGACTCGATGACTCGCTGAGTCGATTACCAGGTCGGCGATCTCGAGAACGTCAGGGCGAAGGTGTGAATCGCGTCGCAACAGCGCTCGAATCCGTGCGAGGAGCTCGCGGAATGAAAATGGTTTGGTGAGATAGTCATCAGCTCCGGAATCGAAGCCTGAAAGTCGATCATCGACTGCGGCTCGGGCTGTAAGCATCAACACAGGTGTTGTGTTACCGCGGGCTCGTAATTCGCGACAGACTTCGAAACCATCGCGGTTGGGTAACAACACGTCGAGAACGATCGCGTCGTAGTCGTTAATCGCCGTTTGATAGAGTCCGGTCTCGCCATCTTGAGCTACATCGACCGCGTAGCTGTTCTCGCGGAGACCCCTGGCGATGACATTAGCCATCCGCGGCTCGTCTTCTACCAATAGAATTCGCATTTGTCTGGACCATTCTGAGGACTTTCGACAGCGGGTTCAAGCGCGTAAAGTATTGCGCGTTCCAAATGCAGCCCCTGGAGGTATGACCATGACTGCCGCAGAGATTACAAAGGAGCTCGAACGTCTCAACGACGATCAGGCCGCTGCGCACGCACAGAGATTTTTCAAGACTGCGCCCGGACAGTACGGTCATGGCGACGTGTTTCGCGGTGTCCGGCTTCCCTCCTTGCGGAATTTCGCAAGAACGTACCGCGACCTGCCTGTTTCGGAGATCAGGAAATTGCTTCGCTCCAATTACCATGAAGATAGACTTCTGGCCTTGATCATTCTCAGGCGTACCTACGCAAAAGGTGACGAGTCAGTCAAAGCTAAAATCTTCGACCTGTATTTGAAGCACACAAAGTTCATCAACAATTGGGATTTGGTTGACTGCTCGGCTGAGCACATTGTTGGTCCATTTCTCCAGCAAAAAGATCGTCGTTTACTTTCCGACCTGGCTAAGTCGAACAGTTTGTGGGAACGACGGATTGCAGTGCTGGCAACGTTTCATTACATCAAGCAGCGTGAGTTTAGTGAAACGCTCAAGATCGCCCGAATATTGCTGAATGATGATGAAGATCTAATCCATAAGGCAGTCGGTTGGATGTTGCGCGAGGTGGGAAATCGCGACCTGGGAGCCGAGGAAAAATTCCTGAAAGCTCACTATCGACGAATGCCGCGCACAATGTTGCGTTATGCCATTGAAAAGTTTCCTGAGCAAAAGCGACAGCGGTATCTGAAGGGGACAATTTGACGTGAAGGTCCTCGTTACAGGTAGTGCGGGCCATCTTGGCGAGGCGCTGATGCGCAGCTTGCCACAATCGGGTCACGAACCGATCGGCATCGACATCAAACAGTCTCGCTACACAAATGCGGTGGGCTCGATTACCGATCGCGGTTTTGTAAAGAACTGGATTGCAGGGACGGATGCTGTGGTCCACACGGCGACTTTGCACAAGCCTCATGTCGCGACTCACAGCCGTCAGGATTTCGTCGATACCAACATCACCGGAACACTAAACCTGCTCGAAGAAGCAGCCGCGCAAAGCTTGAGCACTTTTGTGTTCACCAGCACCACCAGCACATTCGGACGCGCGTTAACACCGTCGCTCGATCAACCCGCGGCGTGGATAACCGAGGATGTTGTGCCGCTTCCGAAGAACATCTACGGCGTGACTAAGCTCGCCGCGGAGAATCTTTGCGAGCTGTTTCATCAGAAGTTCGAGCTTCCGTGTCTAGTATTAAGGACCTCGCGATTCTTTCCCGAGCCGGACGATCGAAAAGAGACTCGAGAAAGTTATGAAGACGCCAACGCCAAAGTGAATGAGTTTCTTTACCGGCGAGCCGATATCGAGGACATGGTCACTGCTCATCTCTGCGCGTTGGAGAAGGGGCAGTCGATCGGCTTTGGTCGCTACATTGTCAGCGCCACCACACCCTTCACGGTGGATGATTTACAACAGCTTCGCGTGGATGCGCCGAGTGTTGTGAAGCGGCTTGTGCCTCAGTACGAGGAGACGTATGCGCGCCTCGGGTGGAAAATGTTTCCTGGCATCGATCGCGTGTACGTCAACCAGCGTGCAAGAACCGAACTCGGCTGGCAACCACGCTACGATTTTGCTCACGTCCTTGCACTTCTCGCCAAGGGTGAAGATTTTCGCAGTCCGCTAGCTCAGGCAACCGGCGCGAAGGGTTATCACTCGACTCTATTTTCAGACGGCCCCTATCCGGTAGATTAGCTAATCACGTCTCAAATAACAATTACAAGAAATTTCCTGTCGCAATGTCGATCTTGCCGGTCGCCGTTCGACCTATAATCAAGAAACCTGATTTGCCATTAATTTCCCGATGAGGAGCGAAACATGAGCAGTGTACGAGTACTTGTCGGAACGCGTAAGGGTGCGTTCATTCTGACTGCCGACGGAAAGCGTGAAAACTGGGACGTAAGTGGTCCTCATTTTGCCGGATGGGAGCTCTATCACATCAAAGGTTCCCCAGTAGATCCCAACCGTCTTTATGCCTCCCAAAATAGCGGATGGTTTGGCCAGATCATTCAACTCTCAGATGACGGCGGCAAGACCTGGTCCCAACCGGGCACTCCGCCGGGTGAGCCAACGACAACCCCGGATGGCATGCCCAAAGGTGAGAGCAACAAATTTGTTTACGACACTTCCTCTGAAACGGGAAAGCCACTCACTACGCACCAGTTTTATGACGGCACTGCAAAGCCCTGGGTGTTCAAACGAGTCTGGCACCTCGAACCGTCGCTCGATGATCCTGACACGGTGTATGCCGGTGTTGAAGATGCTGCGCTATTCAAGTCGACTAATGGCGGTCAGACTTGGCAGGAACTTTCCGGATTGCGCGGTCATGGCACGGGATCGCAGTGGCAACCCGGCGCCGGAGGCATGTGCCTGCACACTATCATTCTCGACCCCAACAACCGCGAAAGGATTTTCACCGCTATCTCTGCAGCGGGTGCATTTCGCAGTGACGACAGCGGCGCTACCTGGAAACCGATCAACAAAGGACTCGTCTCGCAGTACATTCCCGACCCCGACGCGGAAGTAGGCCACTGCGTTCATCACGTCGCGAAGCACCCTTCAAACTCGAACGTGCTCTTCATGCAGAAACATTGGGACGTAATGCGCAGCGACGACGCGGGAGATTCGTGGAAAGAAGTCAGTGGAAACTTGCCGAGCGATTTCGGATTCGTGATCGACGTTCACGCTCATGAGCCGGAAACGATCTACGTTGTGCCGATTAAGAGTGATGGCGAGCACTATCCGCCGGACGGTAAGCTGCGCGTCTATCGCAGCCGCAGTGGTGGCAACGAATGGGAAGCGCTTACCAACGGCTTGCCGCAAAGCAACTGCTACGTCAACGTGCTTCGCGATGCGATGGCGATCGACACGCTCGATTCGTGTGGTGTGTACTTCGGCACGACCGGTGGTCAGGTCTATTGCTCGTCCGATGGCGGTGATAGCTGGGCGCCGATTGTTCGCGACCTTCCAGCAGTGCTCTCAGTGGAGGTCCAGACGTTGTCATGATTCGAGTTGTAGTGCCGGCACACTTGCGAACGCTTGCGGGCGTGCGAGGAGATGTTGAGATCGAGGTCGAAGGAGAAGTAACGAGACGATCGATCCTCGACGCCCTCGAAGCGCGATACCCGATGCTGCGCGGAACGATTCGCGAGCACGTCTCGGGAGAGCGGCGGCCGTTCTTGAGGTTCTTTGCCTGCGGCGAGGATGTAACGCACCAACCGGCGGATGAGCCGCTGCCGAAAGAGATCGCATCGGGCACTGAACCGTTCTACGTCATCGGCGCAATCGCCGGCGGCTGATATTGATTATTGGACCAATTAACCAGGAGGAAAGATGACAGAAGGCAACACCAGTACGATCAAACTACACCGTGTGCTGAGGGCCACACCGGACAGAGTCTATCGAGCATTCATTGATCCAAAAGCGATGGTGAAATGGCTTCCGCCAAATGGATTCACGGGCGAGGTACATCACATGGATGCGAAGGTTGGTGGCAGTTACAAGATGTCGTTCACCAATTTCACTAGCGGCAAGAGTCACTCGTTTGGCGGAGAGTATCTCGAGCTGAAGCCGAACGAGCTGCTTCGCTATTCCGACAAGTTCGACGATCCGAACATGCCTGGTGAAATGACCACCACCGTGACGTTGAAGAAAGTTTCAGTAGGCACCGAATTGAACGTTGTGCAGGAAGGTGTCCCGGCATTTATTCCAGCTGAAGCTTGTTACCTCGGCTGGCAGGACTCACTCAAGCTCCTGACCCAGCTCGTTGAAGCCGAAATCCCCGACGAAATGTAAGTCGTCATTTCAGGGGCGCAAGTGTAGTTTCATGAATGCGACGAACTGGTCCCAATCGGAAGGTATTGGTCCATGACCACCTGAATGCATGTAGTAACCGAGCGTATGCATGATCGGCTGTCCCGCGACAGGCATCTTTTCGGTCTCGAGTCCCTTTTGGCCCAACAAACGATAGACGGGCCCGGCAGCTACAGCGGCCAGGAACTCTCCTTTTGGATCAGCCCAAAGGTCAGTATCACCTGTTTGCAAAAACACAGGTCGCGGAGCAATCAAGGCAATCAGCGTGTGCGCATCAAACGGCAGCTGGTCCACATGATCACCGTACTTCTGATAGTTCGTCGCAAACCAATAAGGATACCGAGTTGGCGTCACCAGGTGCTTCACTGTCTCGCCGTAATTTCGCCGGCTAAGAGCAGCGCCGCCTTCGCCTGAGCAACTCGCTATCACCATCGCGAAGCGCGGATCGTGTGCACCTGCCCACAGCACGGTCTTACCTAATCGGGATACGCCGAAGATCGCTACGCGCTTTGCATCAACGCCTTTGTCTGTTTCGAGATAGTCCAAAGCGCGGCTGAGTCCCCATGCCCAGGCGCCAATCGCACCCCACTCATCAGGTGCCGGCTCCGTCTGTCCGGATTTGAGGTACAACGCCCGGACGCTATGTGGAAGACCACCTGAAAAGTCCGGCTCAATGTCGCCGTAATAAACCGTCGCAACGCCGATGCCTTCAGCCAACAGGCGCGGCACATCTACTCGGCCAATGCCGCCACCTTTTGGCGCAGGCACTCTCGTTTTGTCGCGCCCCCAGACTTCACCCGGCTTGATTCCGGGATCATCCATCAAACTCGAGTTAGCGGAAAAACTCAGATTCAACAGCAACGGCGCCGGCTTGCGCGCGGCTGCGGGTAGATAGATCAGCAGATCCATTTTTGGACCATTCTTGTTTGCTGAAAAATAAACCGTCACTTGCCTGCGCAGCGCCTTACCGTCCAACGCCGCTGTGCCTTTGTCGAAGACTTCGAAGCTCATGTCCTTGGGACGACCAGGGCTGCGGCCGAACTGGTTCTCTTCGAACGAGCGCATGAGTTCGGGCCGTCGCTTTTGCATCCACGTCTTTGCATCCCGCACTGACTTTCCGTTAGCAAGCTTAAGCGGATCAGGCAGCGGGTAGTTGCCGACGTTCGCTTCTTCGTAGTTGACCGGAATGCCGGCAACAATTTTGGGTGGGCCGTTTTGAGCTTGACCAATGGCAAAATGAATGGCGGAAACGAGCAGAATGATCAAGAGTGAACTAAGAAATTTATGAATCATGTGGTTCTACTCAAATATTTTGAAAGATCTCGATCTGACAAGCGTCACGGGACCGAGCAGTCCGGAATCTTTCAGCGTGGGTGGTGGGCCGAAAGCCGGAGGACTCTCAGCCAGTACTTTCTTGTTAGCAGGCGCTGAGCGATCACCGATCACTCGGTTGGTCCACTCATTTGTCACTTTGATTTCCAATTGATTCGGACCGGGTCTCAGAGCGCTCGTGACATCGACCTGGTACGGCGATTTCCAAAGGACTCCCAACGCCCGACCGTTGACCGAGACTTCCGCGAGATCATTCACTGCGCCGAGATCCAGCACGATATTCTGTCCCGGACCGAACCAGCGATGAGACGCATGCACTGTCTTTGTGTACGTCGCCGTCCCCGAGAAGTACTTCACTCCTTCATCGCTGTTTGCAATCCATGATTCCAGCTTTTGCAGTGTGATCTTCGCGGGCGCTCCCAGATTTGCGGGAAAGCTCACCGTCCATGGTCCGTCGATGGTTGCAAGTGTAGTCCCCGTCGTGCGCGGGATTGTCCTGGAAAGGGAAGTAGTCGGGCGGCGAAAGACTACAAATAGTGATTCGCGTTCAGCGAGGTGCAACGGAACAGTTGTGCGACCTTCCGCGATGGTGAACTCTGCTGCTTCGATCTCACCGGTGTCCGGATGCCAGAGTTCGGCCTCTTTACCGCTCACGCGAAATCGAGCGTAGATGTCCTGCTTAAGATCGCTCCGGTTTGCTACAAAGAAAATCTCTGCATCCTGAGTGTGCCGGTGCAGCCACGACAACTTTGCATCCAACGCCTGGCTGTACTCGACATCTTTCGTGACTCGCATCAATGCGAGCACCTCAGCCGGCGTCATTCCCCACACAACTGTGCCCTTGCCGTAACTTCGTTTGGTGCGACTGACTCCATCGAGATCACCCCAGATCTCTTCAGCCAGTTTCTGCACTTCGCGATCGGCATCTGGGAACCCGTTGAGACTCGGTGATCGAAGCGGCTTCGGTCCCAACACGGTCGCGCCGTTTTGGACCAGCTCGCGGATCTTGCGCAACACCGGTAGAGTCATGCGATCGATCTCGGGCAGCACGAGCGCTCGATAGCTCATACCGTCCGGCAAAACGATTCTTCCGTCAGCGTGAACCGACATTCGGTTGAGCAACACATCAGTGTTCACATAATCGAAGTCGTAGCCGTCGGGTGGCTTTGGCTCAAGCCCTGCTCCCCAGAACGGCATCGTCGACGGCGCGCCTTCATTCAACAGGTACGCTAAGTCGGCGACGAATTGACCCTGCTGCAACATGAAACTGTTTCGAGCGAGATAGGTCATGAACGGACGGGCCTGTTCCGCCCAGGTGATGTTCCGATTGATGTGCGTGCCCACCATCGTATTGCCGGGTTTGGTGTCCAGCGGCTGATGCGCCGACGTATGAAAGATGATTCGATTCACGCCCTGAGCGAACCAGTAGTCGACGATCTTCTTAAGCGAGTAAGGGGACTCGAAACCACCGCCGGTGAACGACTCGGTCGCAACTAAAGTCTTCCCATAAACGTGTGAAGCTGACGCCGCGCCGCGCACGTCTTCGTAGTACATCGACGATGGGTGCAGGTCGCGCATCCAAAACTCGCCCATCGGGATGTCCAACTGCTTCTTGTTCAGCAGCGTGTCTTCGGGAATCTCGAGCGACACACCCGCCGCTTCGCCATAAGTCTTGATTCCGCGCTGATGCAGAAAGTCCGCGGCGACTTTGTAATGATTGTCAGCAAACATGTCGGCGAGTGTGCGGCGAAAATCCCAAAGGAAACGATCGCTTACGTCGGCACTCATGACCACGCGACCTGTCAACGCGGGAAGATAAGGAGCCGGATCGTAGCCGCGGCGCTTGCGAAATTCCGCGAGCATGTCCTCAGTCCAGTTCTGCATGCCGGCTTCCCAACTGTCGAGCAGCACATAGCGCAGACTTTTTCCGTAAAGTGGACCAAGCTCCTTTGCGAGCGGATCCGTGTAACCGCGAAGGTAACTTTCGGTGTGCTTGCGACTGAGCTTGTCGGCTTCGTAACCCAGACCAGCCGGGACTGCGGGACGGTTCTTCGATCCAGTGAGCGAGTAACCCAGGCGCAGAATGGTCCACCTCCCACCCGGCACATTCCAGTTGAGCGTCCCATCCTGGTCCATCTTTGCGGTGAGGTCTGTGACGCTTTGAATGATCGAGCTGGAAGGCGCCGGCGGTGTCGGGACAGATTCATACTCAAACAGGAAACTGAATCCGGCCTTTTCTTCCCAACGGTGTACGCGCGCATCCGAATGGAGGACGGCTTCTATCAAAGTGTAAGTACGAGCCGGCGGCGATGTCGATTGATTCATCACCGCCGCGGGAGTCAGGGGCGCGCCGGTCAGCTCGATGCGATAAAACTTCGCAGTCGTCTCGGCAAATGCAAATGTACGCGCGAGGCCTCCACGATAAAGTTGCGGACCGGGCATTGTTACAAGCGTACGGAAGTCTTTCCCGTTCTCGCTCGCCAGGACACGTCCGACTGGAATGCCGCCGCGTCCAACAATAGAGATCGCGCGTGCTTTGAACGGCTGTGGAAATTCGTACTGCAGCCACGCCGGCCCTCCATTAGAAGGCGCATCGATTGTCAGCGTGGTGTTGAGGTCGTTGTCCCAAAGCGGAGTGGCATCAAGCGCGCCGGCATTCGTAGTCACCTTCGGATGCGACTGGGCCATGTCGCGCTCGTCCTCTGGTGTGCGAAAAGCGACGACGGCACTGTCGCCGTAGTAAGTGGGATCTGCTGGGGTTGTACCCGGCCGGCCACCGCCGATCACGAGATTGCCGATTGGTCCATTGTTCGTTGGAGGCTGTGGAAGTTTGCCGGCGAAGGATCGCGGACCTTCCACGACGGTCTCGCTCCAGACCAACTTTTTCATTGCCTGATCGGGCTTCACCCATGGTCCACCTGTTTCGCTCCATCCCGCTGAGCTGAAGATCGTCATCTCGAGTCCGAGTCGATCAGCTTCAGACGCAGCGTGACGAACGGCGTCGAACCATTCAGGAGTGCCGAAGATGATTTTCTTGTCGACGGTTTGCCCTCCGCCTGCGTTGACATCGGCTAACTGAAAGCCTGCAATGCCCGCACGCTTCATCCACTCGAGATCTTTTGTAATGCCTTCCTTGGTGACATTGCTCCTGGTCCAATGCCACCAAGTCCGCGGGCGCGCTGAATCAGGCGGTTCCTTGAAGCTCTGCTCGAGCGTATAGCTGCCGTTCTGAGCAGAGACGGCTGCCGCCAGGATCGACACCCCGGTCACTACGCCAGCGATGAGTAATGCCAGTAGGCTTCGATGGCTCTTCATTAAGTTAGTGGCTTGCGGATGAAATTCTAACGACAAATCATGCAGATGGAAATGTTCAGGCTTAGCAACTTTATTGGCGGCGGCGCGTATTAGTGACGCACACCATCACGTTCGAGGACGAAAACATGACAACGCGCCGACAATTTCTCGTGCAGGCAGCCGCAGCTGGTGTTGGAGCCGCGGCATCCGTTAAGGCAACTTCCATGATGCAGGACGCTCCGCCGAAGCAAGCCGCGCCGGCGCGACGAACGCGGGGAGTCGTGCAAACAGTGCAAGGACCAATCGATGCTTCGAAGCTCGGCTTTACTCTGCCTCACGAACATCTCTTTGCCAGCTCGAGTGGCTTTTGGCAGGTGTGGCCCGAGTATTTTGGCGGCAGAGCGAATTTCATCGCCAGGGTTGTCGACAAGCTCAAGGTCGCGAAGGACGAAGGAGTGAATACGATCGTCGACCTCACCACCGCTGATCTCGGACGGGACATCCGCATAATGGAAGAAATTTCGCGAAAGTCCGGAGTGCAGATCATCGCGACCACCGGGCACTGGCTCTATCCGAACCTGTCGATGGGTGCTCGCACAGTCGAAGAGCTGATGGAGTTCTTCACAAAGGAAATCGAACGAGGGATTGAAGGCACTGATATCAAGGCCGGCGTGATCAAAGTGGCGACGGACCAGGAGGGCGTGACTCCCTTTATTGAGAAAGCGTTAAGAGCTGCCGCGCGTACGAGCAAAGCCACCGGAATTCCAATCGAAACGCACACTCTCGCAGTAAAACGCCAGGGCGAGAAGCAGGCGGAGATCTTCGAAGCCGAAGGTCTCAACCCAATGATGGTTTCGATCGGCCATTCCGACTACAGCACCGAGATGGACTACCTGACCGGGCTCATCAAGCGCGGTTACACAATCGGCATGGACCACATGAGTCGCGGAGTTACGCCTCCTGCGCAGCGAGCGGCTGAAGGCAGCTCGCCAAACTTTTGGCAAACCAAAGTCGACCGCATCAAGGCGCTAGTGGATGCCGGCTTTGCAAACAAGATCTTCCTGTCTAACGATTGGCTATTCGCAGACTCGCTGGCGGCGACCGGGGCATACTCTGACGCGCTGAACAAGTTGAATCCCGATGGAATGTTGTTCCTTACGCGCAAGGTGATCCCGCGACTCAAGCAACTCGGCGTCTCGGATCAAACAATCAACGCAATGACAGTCGAGAACCCAAAACGCTTCTTCGGAGACACTTGAGATTGAATCCGGAGTACTAGAAAACAATGAAGGCCCCCAGAAATTTGCAGGTCAGGAAGGGGGTAAGCGGTCGATTTTCAAGCCTCTCAACACCAAACACCGAGCGCGCCCCCGCTGCCATCAAAATCGAGGCCTGAGTTGTGAAAGTCGAGCGGGGGCGCGCTTGTTGTTGAATCGCAAAAGAGATAAATGTCGACCGCTTGCCCCCTTCCTGACTGTGAATTTTCTGAGAAGGGAATGAGATGCGTACACGTGCGCACTTTCGTGCTAATGATTATTGTTCCGCCTCAGTACGTCTGCAGTAAAAGCTCCGGCTCCGTCTCTGTGGACGGTTCGTCGTACTTCAAACTAAGATTCGGCGAGGCCTTTGTCTACATTTTCATCTTTCCTCCCAAGTCTTTGGACGAAGCTACAAACACTTTTCAGTATTTTGGGATTGATGAGGAATTCTATGGCCGCAAGGTTGATGTTCTAGGAAGTGGCTGGCGAAATTCACTAGAAGAAAATCGAGTATGGAAAAGCTGGAGCGGCGAAACCGGCGTTGATCTGAAAAAGGGACGAGTTGTGATCGGAGTCAGCGCATCAACACTCGCGCTGAGTCGAGAATTTGCAGAATACATTGGCGATGCTTTACCCGAAACATGAGATACAAGTACAGAGTCAGCCCTAGATCATCAACCTTACTGAGAAAGGGTGTTTGCCGAGTGTTGCAATTAATCCGCGGCTCGTTCTCCGACGGCGTAGAGGAAGTCTTTGGTTCGGAGGATTAGTAACCCATCTGAGATCGCGGGGGTGGCCATCAATGGTTGGCCCATCGGGTTTGTCGCCAGCAGCTCGAACTTTGGTCCAGCGCGAACGACAAACACGTCGCCATCTTCACTCGCAAAATACAACTTTCCGTCAGCTGCGACTGGTGAAGCACTGAAAGAACTCGGAAGTCGCTCCTGGTAGATTGTCGTCCCTGTCTTCGCGTCGTATGCGGTCAACACTCCGTTGTCGGCGCAAACGTAAAAGAGGTCGCCATAGACAATCGGAGTTGGCGTGTACGGACTTCCTTTAGTTGATGACCAGGCGATGAACTTGTTGCTGTCCTCGCCGGACTTCAACGAGATATCACCCGACGCGCCCGATTTAAAAACCCACATCGGTCGCCCCGCGGGATAACCTCCAGTCACGTAGATGAGTCCATTCGCAATTTGAGGCGCCTGCATTTTCACTTCCGTATCCTTGTCCGCAAACCGCCAGAGCTCTTTTCCTGTTAGCGGATCGTAACCCCTGATGAAGTGTCCGCCATTGGCGACCAGCTCTGTACGATTAGCTGCGGTGTTGATTGCGGGAGTGCTCCAGGAAGTGATCTCGCCTCGATCGACGCGCCAAACCTGGCGGCCATCTGTGAGATTGAACGCGGCAATGAATGATTGCTTGTGTCCGTCGGCCTGAACGATCACGAGGTCCTTGTAGATTATTGGACTGCTCGCATGGCCCCATGAGGAGGTCGGATCATCCCACAATCCGGGATTGAGTACTCCGAGATCTTTCTTCCAGATGAGCTTGCCATTGAGGTCGTAGCAGCTGAGACCTTCCGAACCGAAAAGCGCGACGACATATTTGCCGTCTGTCGCTGGAGTTGAGTTGGCCTGTGTCGCCTTAACATGTCTTTTGGCCCTCGGGATTCCTTCGTAAGCCGTCTGCGACCAGATGATCTTGCCCGACTTTTTGTCGAGACAATAGATGCGCCAGGTGTGTTTGACATTGTCGTCAGCGAGATCGATGCCGCTGTTCTTAGCGACGAAATCCGTTTTCGTGTCGCTGCTGATCGCGGTAATTACGAACACACGATTTTCCCAAACGATCGGACTTGCGTGTGAAAAGCCCGGTATGGTGGTCTTCCAAAGAATGTTCTGCGACTTTTCAAGGCTCCAGTGTGTAGCTGTCTTTCCACCTTCAGCAACGCCCGAAGCGTTGTTCCCACGAAAGGATGGCCAGTTCTGAGCTCGAGCAATCGTCGCAACCTGAAGACACAAAATTAGTCCAAGGAGAAATCTCATAAATTTTTCCTGAAAGGTGGATCGAACCGCTGGGGATGAGCGTAGTATCCCAACTTTGACTGTTGGCGTCGAGATTTGAATTGTTAATTATTGTGAAATTTACTCGTATCTGAGCGCGACGAGTGGATCGACTTTCGCGGCGCGGCGGGCCGGCAACCAACATGAAACCAATGCCACCGCCATTAGTAGAACTGCGATGATGACGAGCGTCAAAGGATCACTTACTTTGACTCCGTACAGTTGTTCGGCCATCTGGCGTTGCCAGCTATCTGGTCCAAAGTACTGAGTCTCGAGCATCCGCTTCAAGACGTAGCCAATCAGCGCGCTTACCGCCAATCCCAGGAGCACCAACTTCATCCCTTGCCAGATTACGAGGCTGATAACTCTTGGCGCCTGGGCGCCAAATGCCATCCGAATGCCGATCTCCTTCGTTCGTTGGCTGACTGAGTACGCCAATACGCCAAAGAGCCCGATGGCTGCGAGCACGATCGCGAGTACTCCGAAGAAACTCAACAGTCTCGCATACAGCCGCTCTTGTCCAAGCGTCGCCTGGGCTCGTGCGGTTTGAGTGCCGACGTCCGTAACCGGTAAATTGCTGTCCAGTTCGCGGACGACTTCACGCACCTGATCGGCGAGCTCAGTTGGTTGGCCAGTGGTGCGCAAAGCGAAATGCATCGCTCCGACATTCTCGGCTTCCTGTTGCCAGGGTGTGTAAAGCAGCGGCGCGTTCTGCTCGCGTTGTCGCTGGTATTTCGTGTCGGCGACCATGCCAACAATCTCGACTTCACGCTTGTTGTAGATGAAGGTGACTCGCTTGCCGATGACATCCTCATTGGGGAAGAACTTCTGCTGAAAAGTTTGATTGGCGATGGCGACGGCCGGAGCGTGCTGATTGTCGTGGATGGTGAAGTCACGTCCGCGCAGAAATGGAATTTCCATGGTCGCAAAATAGTTTTCGCGTACCATTTGCCGCATTGCTTCATGCTCCGCAGCGGTTGCTCGGTTTTCCCCGGGCAGCAGGAAGTCATTAAACCAATTGTCGTTGGCAAGGAGCTCGACGCGCCCGAAGGTGGCGGATTGTACGCCCGGCAAATGGTCCAATCGGTCAAATACTTGTTGATAGAAGCGCAACAGCTGGTCATCCTTGTAACCGGCTTGCTCGGGACGAAGCGTGAAGAGCAAAAGATTTTCCTGGTTGAACCCCAGCTCAACTCGCTGAAGATTGTAGAGCGTGCGGATAAACAATCCTGCTCCCACTAATAACAATGCTGACACGGCTACCTGGACCACGAGCAGCGCTTTGCTCAAACGCGACACTCGACCAGTCGCGCGACCGCTGTGCTTCAACGCATTGCTCAAGTTCAAACTGGTAGCGCGCCATGCCGGCACAAATCCAAACATCACGCCGGTCAGTACTGAGACGCCCACCGTAAAAGCGAGCACACGCCAATTCAGACTGAGCTCGACTCCACTGGGTAAGAGTCCAGTCTCGTTGTCGGTGAGCGCCACCAGCGCGCTCTTTCCCCAAAAAGCGAAGAGCACTCCAACAATTCCGCCCAGAGTTGCGAGCAGCAGACTTTCAGTGAGCAGTTGCCGGAGCAAACGCCAGCGACCTGCGCCGACCGCGATGCGAACGCTGATTTCCTGTACTCGCAAAGTTGCGCGCGCGAGCAGCAAATTCGCGAGGTTTGCACAGGCGATCAGCAACACGAGCGCTACTACGATGAAGAGACCGTAGATTGTTGGCGCGTAGCTCTTGCGTATGTCGAGCATTCCACGGCTGCCCGGTTCTGAAAGCAGGCGCGGATAATCTTTGGGATCGATTTGTGCCGGTTCGTTACTCTTGTGTGGAGGAGGCATTATTTCGAGCGCAACAGTTTGAAAGGGACCGTTCAGGCTTTGCCGCGCTTGTGCCTCGGTCGCGCCGGGTTTGAGCCGGCCCATCAAATTCAACCACCACAAACCTGGTGAGCCCGGCGTACCCAGGATGCTCGAGTCACCTCGCACCAGTGGTTCGATTGCCAATGGAAATGTGACCGCCGGGCGATAGCCTACTTGCAACGTCCCGTTGAAGGATGGAGGTGTGACGCCGATGATTGTCAGAGATTGCTGATTGAGTTTGAGCTGTTGGCCAATGACGTCGGGGTTGGCGCCGAACCGCTCCTGCCAAAATTGATAGCTGAGAACAACAACGGGAGCTGCTCCGGGTCGATCATCTTCAGCAGTGATCGCGCGTCCCAGGCTCGGGTTCAACTTAAGTGCAGAGAAATAATTGCCGGAGACCGCCTGCCCATTGATTATCACTGCTTCTCCGCCCACCTTAGCTGTGAGATCCGGCACTGGACCAAAAGCAAAGAGGTCGCTGAGAGGGCTTTGCGTTGCAGCGGCCTGTGCCTGGTGTAGCTTTTCAAAGATGTGTAGCAAAACAGTGAAAGGCTTCGCGTGCCCGGTGGTCCATCGACATTCGAAGTGCCACTCATACCATTCACTCTGTAGAGCTTCCCCGCTTGCCACTCGAACAGGACCAGCTGATCCGGATCTTCGACGGGCAAGGTCTTCAACAGCACGGCATCGACGACGCTGAACAGCGCAGTGTTTGCGCCGATACCCAAAGCTAACGAGAGGATTGCTACCGCAGTGACGATGGGACTACGACGCAACATGCGCAGCCCGTAAGTCACATCGCGAATTAGTGTTTCCACCCATGCGAGACTTCGTTTCTCGCGGTATGTTTCTTTCACCTGTTCGACGCCGCCGAATTTTCGTAGCGCGAGGTAGCGAGCTTCATCGGGGCTCATTCCCTGGCGCAGATGATCGTCAATCTGCATTTCCAGATGCGTCTGAAACTCATCTGCCAATTCCTGTTCGAGATTTCGTCTCCGAAAGAGTCCGCGCAGTCTGGACAGAAAGATTCTTAGGCTGGTCATGTTATTGCTCCGAAGGCGTGAGGAAGCGAGTCACAATTGCAGACGTGCGGCGCCAATCATCCTCTTCGCGGGCCAACTGTTTTCGTCCCGCGCGAGTAAGTGAATAGTATTTGGCGCGCCGGTTATTTTCCGATGTGCTCCACCTTGTGCGTATCCATCCCATTTGCTCGAGTTTGAGCAGAGCCGGATAGATGGTGCCCTGATTGAGCTCGAGCAGGTCGCCGCTGACTTGTTCGATACGCCGGGCAATGCCGTACCCGTGCAGCTCTCCCAGGCTAGCGAGCGTTTTCAGGATTAGTAAATTCAGCGTTCCCGGCAGGACCTCATGCTTGAGATCACTCACAGCGGCACCTCCTGTTGATTACCAACAGAAGTATAGAGTCGCTTCATGTGGGTAGTCAACAGGTAGAGTGGCGGGAGTTGCTTTTTCATAGTGAGCTGTGTTGTCTTACCCGGCAACTGTTATTCGGGAGGTTCTCAGGAGGATGATGATGCGCAAGCTCCTAATCGTTTTCTTGCTTGGTGTGGCTACTTCGGTTAGCGCGCAGACTGTTAAGCGCACGATGGTGGTGACGGTGGATGATCTGCCGTGGATGAACATCGGCGATGGTGATTACGTCACGAATGCTCAGGCTGCTACCACTAAGATCTTGAGCGCGTTGAAAAAGCACAAGGCGCCGGCTGTCGGCTTTGTGAATGAGGGTAAGTTGGAAGTTGCCGGCCAACGAGACGCACGCATCGCGCTGCTGCGTCAATGGGTCGACAGCGGAATGGTGCTCGGGAACCACACCTACTCGCATCCTGATTTCAATCAGCTCACGATTGATCAGTTTCAGGACGAGATAACGAAGGGTGAAGTCGTGACGCTACAACTGATGCGTTCGCGTCGTCCGTATCAGCTCTATTTTCGCCATCCCATGACGCATACCGGCGATACGATTGAAAAGAAGGAAGCGATCGAGAAGTTCCTTGCCTCGCGGGGTTACAAAGTCACACCGCACACGATCGAAAACTCAGACTTCATTTTCAATGTCGGTTACGCGCTGGCACTTAAAAAGGGAGACGAGGCGCTTGCGAAGCGTTTGCGTGAAGCGTACCTGGATTACACCTTCGCTGCGACTGATTTTGCTGAGATGATATCGCCGAAGGTTTTTGGACGCGACATTCCCCAGACACTGCTCATTCATGCCAATGCCATCAATGCCGATAATCTGGATGAAATGCTGCGAAGGTTTGAAGCGCGAGGCTACAAGTTCGTGAGCCTCGACACGGTGATGGCCGATCCGGCGTACCAGACAAAGGACACTGTAATCAGCAAATATGGACCAACCTGGCTCTGGCGCTGGACGAAGAGCAAAGGCATGGATCTCGACTTCTCCGCCGACCCCGATCCACCAAAGTGGGTGATGGAGTTATTCAACAGTCGGTGATGCTCTCTATTCATCCATGAACATTGATCGCAAACAACTCAACAGCCTGGGAAAGATCATTTCGATAGCGAGCGCTACGTTGCTGATCTTTATCGCGACGGCCCGGGGGCAGACCAAAGAGATAGCCATCACCATCGACGACCTGCCGCTCAATGGAAAGCAGTTTGAGCTCGCGCGACTGAAGTCGATGACTGACAAACTCCTGGCGTCCATCAAACTAGAGCACTTGCCGGTGGTCGGATTTGTGAACGAATCGTTGCTCTACGTTCCCGGTGAAGCCGATGGGCGCATCGCCCTGTTGCGGCAATGGGCCAACGCCGGTGTCGAACTCGGCAATCACACTTTTGCGCACGTAGGTTTCAAAGACACGCCGCTCACTCAATACGAGGATGACTTTGTGCGGGGCGATACCATCACTCGAGCAATTATGAAGGAGAGCGGTGGCAAGCCTCGCTACTTTCGCCATCCTTTCTTGCAAATGGGACCAACGCTCGAGCTGGAACAATCATTCGAGAAGTTCATAGCTGAGCGTGGTTACGTGAAAGCTCCAGTCACGATCGACATTCTGGATTGGATGTTTCGAGTCGCTTATGCCAACGCCGTCACACAGCGCGATGAAGCGATGATGAAGAAAGTTGCTGCCGAGTATCTCAACTTCGCCGGCCGCAAAATTGACTTCACTGAACGAGTCTCGAATGAATTATTCGGACGCCCGGTCAAGCAGATCCTGCTGCTGCATGCGAATGAGCTCAACGCGGATAATTTAGATCAGCTGATCGAAGCCTTCAAGTCAAAGGGCTACCGGTTCATCACTCTCGAAGAGGCATTGAAAGACGATGTCTACAAATTTCCCGACAAGTATCTGCCCACATCCGACTGGTTGGGTCTATGGTCTTTCAGCAAGGGAAAGAGTTTTGATGCGCCCAAGCCTCCGGAGTTCATTCAGAAGATCTGGGACGAAAGCCAGGCCGTTCAAATTGTGAAAGAGCTGACCCCGGAACAGGACCATCGATTGATGATGGACCAACTGCACATTACTTCGCTGCGACCGGGCGCCAATCCGAACGATCCCAACGCTCCAAATGCGGTGAATTACGACGAGGCGAAAGCCAATCCTTATCCGAACCTGCCGGATCCGCTATTGCTGAAGAACGGCAAACGAGTTACCTCGGCGAAACAATGGTTGACTCAACGACGTGCTGAGGTTGTCGAAGATTTCGATCGAGAAGTTTATGGCCGCGTGCCGAAGAACACGCCAAAAGTAAATTGGGAACTCATCAGCACTTCAAATGAGCAGAATGGCGATGTGCCAATCGTGGTGAAGCAGCTCATCGGCCACGTAGACAACTCTTCCTATCCCGCCATCACGGTTAATATTCGACTGACCTTGACGACACCCGCGAATGCGACTGGACCAGTCCCTGTAATCATGGAATTCGGTTTTGTGTTTCCGCCCGGCTTTCGTCCCCCCTCTCCGCCTCCGGGAACACACACGCCCGCTGGTCCAACGTGGCAACAACAACTGCTCGCAAAAGGATGGGGTTATGCAGTCCTCTTGCCGTCAAGTTACCAGGCAGACAATGGCGCGGGTTTGACAAAAGGAATCATCGGTCTTAGTAATAAAGGACAGCCAAGAAAACCGGATGACTGGGGTGCTCTGCGTGCATGGGCCTGGGGCGCAAGCCGCGCATTGGACTACTTCGAGACTGACAAAGCCGTGGACGCGAAGCGCGTAGGGATCGAAGGGCTCTCGCGATTTGGCAAGGCGGCGCTGGTCACAATGGCTTACGATGAACGCTTTGCGATTGGCTTCATCGGATCGTCCGGGGAAGGCGGAGCTAAACTTCACCGTCGAGCTTTCGGTGAGCTCGTGGAAAATCTTGCTGGAAGTGGTGAGTATCACTGGATGGCAGGAAACTTTATCAAGTACGCCGGGCCACTAACGCCAAACAATCTACCGGTTGACGCGCATGAGTTGATCGCGTTGTGTGCGCCCCGTCCGGTCTTCATCAGTAGCGGCTCGCCTAAAGTTGAAGGGCAATGGGTAGACGCGAGGGGTATGTTCATGGCCGCGGCAGCCGCTGGTCCAGTCTACCGTTTACTTGGCAGGAAGGATCTGGGAACTACGGAATTTCCACCAATGGAAACTGCTCTCATCGATGGCGAGGTCGCATTTCGGCAACATAGCGGCGGTCACACCACCGGCCCGAACTGGCCCACCTTCATCATCTTCGCCAGCAGGTACTTCGAGACCCGCTAACTCGATCCTTTCGGTGTCAGGTGAAAAACGTCGATGAGCTTTGGATGCAGGTCGCGTCCGTCGAGCGTGCGCCCATCCTTCTCGGTTCCCACAACACTCACATCGTCTAATGCAATCACATACCCCGTCAGACCCTCTGGAGTTAGTCGGAACCTGATGAACTCTTTGAACTCCTCGATCCGCGCGGCTCCACCGATTTCGTTGTTGTGACCATTAAAAGCAAAGCAGATGCCGAAGTACCAGCCGGTCCACAAACAGCAGAAGACCGCGCCGAATGCTCCAGCTAACAGCGCCGGGATCACGCTTACCCATCCAGTCAGATTCGGGAAGACTGGTGGCATCGCAGTGAAGCTCCGTGTGATGTATGGCAGCGTTAGCAGCAACGCGCCGTAAACGATCCACAGCACCGCTAACCCGACACGACTATTCTTCGTGAGCAGGTATCTCGCCAAACTGATCGGAAGCACCAACAGGATTGCCGCCAATAGCCAATCGAGCCAGCTGCCCAACCTTACCAGCACGAACGGCACAAATAACTGCAGCAACAGGTGCCACACGCCGATCAGGAGCTTGCCCACGAACCGGACAGCCCAGTGCTTCGTTGCCAGCAAAGAGCCGGACGCCAGGAACGAAAGCAGTACGATGGCAGCCGCTGCGCCCACTAATACCAGAAAGAAAACTATGTCTGAGATCATATACGCGGGTAGATTATTCTTACCAAAGAACCACAATCCGGCGCCGATAACTGCGATCGCAACGGCCCAAAGAACCCACGGCAAATAGTAGTCAACGAAAAGGGTCACCTCGGTCTTCAGGCTTTGATCATCCTGCGGAACAAAGCTCTTTCTGAAGAGATATTCGCTGTAGCGAACATTCAGAACGACTGCTGTGATGCCGACGAAGATGGAATACAAGACGATGAGGCTACTCACAAAAGGTGTGATGTGATCCCGGTACGGTTGGACCGTCAACAAACCCAGCATCGTCAGCAGCGAAACGATGGCGACGATCGGCACGAGTTTCGCGTTAGGACTCTTTCTCTCGAAGGGACTGGCAGTGTCGTCGAAAATCCATTTCGTAAAGAGCGACAAGACGAGCGTTATCAAAGTCGCGAGCAGTGATAAGCAGATGAACGCCTGACCAATCTTCAGATCCAATGTCCAGGCGCTTACCTCTGGAAAAAAGTACACCGGGTTTATCTGTGTGCAGTCCTTCGGTTGCCATGCGCCACTCACTAAGCCCAGTTTGGTCCAGAGAGCAAAAGGTCTGACCGGAGTGCATGGCGCAACACGTGCCTGGAACAGTGTTGGTTGAATCCGTTCCCACTTTGTGAGATCGAGCCGGTTCAGGATTCCGAGGTTGCTGATAAATTGCCGGCTGCTTTGCGGAACAGTGACTCCAAAGTAGATCGTGAAAGCAATGATCACCCCGAACAGCCAGACGTAGCCGCCCGACACCACATTCCAAAACTTGAAGATCCTCTCAGCGATGGCTGCTCTCGATTTCGCTTCGGGTGGATAGAGAACTTGTTCGCAGATCTCATCATTGTAAGTAGTCGTCGGATGATGGAACGCACCACCCGCTCCTGACACAACCGACGCGTAGCTGTTCGCGCTTGGTCGCGGCGCAGAATGCTGTTTGCGCGCGGACGTCGCAGCTTGTGGTCCCCAGTAACGCGCGTAGTGATGAACGTCGCCGGAGATATCGAGACGACATTGGCCTGCCTCGAGTTTCGCATCGCCGGTGGTTGTCATATCACCGTTATCAGGTAGGAACGGCCGGCTGATTCTCAGGGTCTTGAGCGGCTTCGAGGCTTTTTGTTCGTCCTCTTGATCGATTTCGCCGAAGACTGTACTCGGAGCGGAAGTCGCGAGGATCAACTTGTTGGGAGGTTCTTTTGAAAGGCCTCGGAAGAAGAACTCCTGACGCCGATCGAGGTGTTGGTCGCGGCGATCAGATGCGGATTCAGTATCGAGACCCCACAACCACCAGCCGAACGGCAAGTGAAGTGCGATGTAGCTTGCTTCCTGGACCCGCTTGAAGCCGGCAACCGTCAATTGAGCTGATGCTCCGCCTGCTTTTTTGGGCGGCAGAGGACCTTCCGGACACGGGTTTCCGAAATTGGCGACGAAAGCCGTCGATTTGATCGTAGTAGTCGTGGTTGCCGGGAATGCCGAAGATAGGACGTCGGGGATCATCGTCGGAGATCAGTTTTTGTGATCGCAGATCCTCGTAGGCGTAATTGAAAGGTTTTTGAATGCGAGTAGCCAGTGACAAGTAATCAGAAGCGTGGTAGGCCGTGTCTCCACCGATGAAGAGGAATTCACCTCGCGGCAAGGCAAAGGTGTGTCCGTCGCGCGATGTGCTCACGTCCGGGTTTGGGGTTTGAACTGTCAACGCCGTGCCGTTTCCGGGTAGGGTGGTCCATAGATTACTCAGAGCCAAATACGCAGTGCCGTACATGGCTCGCGTGCCATCGCCGACGTCGGACATGTAGTCGAACCAGAACTCACTGTTTGCTTCGGCTGCCGGTGTGGCGAAGTCCTGGAACGTTGGAGTCATCCAGTCGCGCGGATCGAGTTTGGCGCCGTAAGCGGTGTAAAGGAGCATACCTTTGATACCGCCGAGGAGTTGTTGTCCAAGCAGCCAGGCAACGGGTTTTTCGAATGTTCGTGGTTGCGAGATCTGTTGAGTGGGATCTTTTTCAGGCTGAGCCATTGCGATCTCCTTGGAATGGACAAGAGGTGAGCTCGTGTGCGAGGAGCAACTCGAGAGAAATCAGCCCTTCTGAACGCGCCGGACAATATTCGCGTCGCGCCAAAATGTCAATGCGAACTCATAGCGTGCGAATTCTAGAAGCCTCTCGAGATGGAGAAGTAGAATGCAGTTCTTTCCCTGCCGCGAGCGATCTCGATGCGACCTGCGAGATCTTTCGAGAAACGAAATTGTCCACCGCCACCCAACGCAGCCTTCCAGTTCGCTGAACTAAATTGGTTGTTAGCAATAACCGCCGCATCAGTTCGCGAACGACTGTCACCCCAGGCCTGTCCAGCATCGCCAAACCCGAATACGTCGATCCCACGTACTTCCGAAATTGTGTGGACCGTCTGTCTTAATTCCAGAGACAACAGCAATGCGTTGTTCGCTCGAAAACGATAGTCGTGATAACCACGTAGCTGACCGCCACCTCCGACGTACGAGAGGTTGTGAAAGAAGATCTGACTTCCACCCTTCGGCGCTCGCCATTCCGCGAGTGAGCGCAGCGCCAGTGAAGTCTTGTTACTAGTTGTCAGCGGAATGTACCCGCGGCCCTCCACGACCAACTCAGTCCAGCCGAAATCTGAAAAGGTATTCTCCTTGTCGAGCCCATCAAACGAACCGGCGCGACCATAGAGGAACACTCCTTTGGTGAGGCCTTCGGAGTTGTCGCGCTTGTCATACTCCGCGCCGGCCCCATAACTAAACGTCCTCGCGCCGCCACTCAAGCCCGGCACAAAAAGCGTTATCGGAACTACATTCGGATCTCCGGAGAAAAGTTGTTGCGTGTCAGGGAAGTGGTCGTTTTGTCCTGGATAGATCGACGAGTTGTTGAAGCTCACAAAGACGCCCGCGCGCAGGTTGGGGGTGATGTCGCGGAAGAAAGTCCCATTGAACTCGCGCGACTCGAGATCGTAGTTTGTGCGATTGCGAGGCGTGCGAGGTCCGATGCCGAAAAAGTTTTCCTTGGTGCGTCGCAGGTAGTTGAACCAGAAACTCGCATGGTTTCGTTTGCTGCCAACTTCAGGAATGTCGGCGGCGAATTCAAAGCGCCGGTAAAGTTTTAGTGAAACGATTCCGGTCGCGCTGAACTTCACGCCGGGAATACGGTCGGCGGTCGTCAATTCAAGACCCAGGCCGAAGCTGGCCCCTTGTCGTAAACCGCCGAAGATGACGTTCACATACTTCGGGCCAAAGTTGATTGCCGTGCGATCTTCCCTAACCGGTATGAAGCGATCGCGAGATTCGGCGGTGAGCTTCAGTCCACCAATAGTAGGGAATGAGCTGCTTTTGGATTGTGTCGTGGAACCCTGGGAGCTTTGGGTTGCAGTCGAATCATCTGCTACTTCCGTGTCCGTTGTTGTTTGTGCGCTACAAATCAACGGTGTTAAGGCCGCGCAAAAGATTGTGACCGCAACAAACAGTTTCCTACCCCTGGTCATTAGGTTGACTCCTCGAAATTCGAATTCCGGTGCGTGGTTCATCTTACTGCATGGTCGGTGAGAACTGTACCGAGGCGATCTCCGATCATTATTCATACACGCGAATTTCAAGCCTCACTACAAATCGAACACAGCAAACTGACCTTATGCTATTGCGGTAGGCGCGTTGCGTTCGCTAGCGTACCAATGATGGCGGTGATGCGTGAGTCTTCGCGCAATTTCGAAGAACCTCTCTGCTTATCCAATTCAAGCGACCGTGTAGCACACGCATTGCATCAATCCGCGGGCACCGACTCAAAACCGCAGACTTTTCGAACTCCCAGGGAGGAATTATGAGCACAGAAGTAAAAACACCTCAAACAGTCGACTTCCTTTATCAGGCGCTTGAAACGGAAAAGGGTGGAGTCCAGATCTACTCGACCGCCCTTCTGTGTGCGATCAATGAGGAGCTGAAGGAAGAGTGGACTAAGTACCTGGAACAGACAAAGCAGCACGTCCAAATCGTGTCTGAGATTCTCAAGTCTTTGAACCTGCCGGTGGAAGGTGAAACACCAGGAAGGAAAGTGGTACGCCATATCGGAGAGTCGCTCGTCAAAGCCATGGAAATGGCCCTGCGCGGACCCGATCGAGCTGCCGCACAGATCGTCGCCGCCGAATGCGTAACGCTTGCTGAAACAAAAGACCACCTTAACTGGAGTTTGATCGGCGAGCTTGCAAAGAACGTGAATGGAACGAGCGCGGGCGTACTTAAGGACGCTCACGATCGCGTGGAACCTGAAGAGGACGAACACCTCTATCACACGCAAGGGTGGACACGCGAGCTATGGATCGAAAACCTGGGAATGGCCGCGGTGTTACCACCTCCAGAAGAGCAGCAGGACGTGCATTCAGCCATTGAAGCAGCACGCGCAAAACAACTGAGAGCGCGCACGGCCAAGGCGAAGGGCGCCTGATCCGATTGGAGACGAACATGCCAACGAAAAAGACTCCCAAAAGCGCCAGGGTGAAACCCGCGCGGAATATTCCGACCAATGGTGGCGCAAGCCGCAACGGCGCGCCGCCACCAGACCTCGATCTAAAACGGATAGATTTGCAAAGGGACAGCGAGGACAGCGGTGGCGAGTTTCTGACTACCAATCAAGGCGTTCGGGTAAACGACAATCAGAACTCATTGAAGGCCGGCGACCGTGGTCCCACTTTGATGGACGACTTTATCCTGAGAGAGAAGATCACCCATTTCGATCACGAGCGAATCCCGGAAAGAGTTGTGCACGCCCGCGGATCGGGCGCTCACGGCTACTTCCAGGTTTACGAGCCGATGGCTGAATTCACGAAGGCAGACTTCCTTCAGAATCCGTCGATTCAGACTCCCGTGTTTGTCCGCTTCTCCACAGTAGCAGGATCGCGCGGCTCAACTGATCTTGCGCGTGATGTTCGGGGCTTTGCGGTTAAGTTCTACACGCGCGAAGGAAATTTCGATCTTGTGGGAAACAACATTCCGGTGTTCTTCATTCAGGACGCGATCAAGTTTCCCGATTTGATTCATGCAGTGAAGCCGGAACAGCACAATGACATTCCACAGGCAGCCTCGGCTCACGACACTTTTTGGGATTTCATTTCGTTGATGCCTGAATCGATGCACATGATCATGTGGGTAATGTCGGATCGAGCCATCCCGCGTAGTTTTCGGATGATGGAAGGATTCGGAGTCCATACCTTTCGCTTTGTAAACGCGAAAGGCAAAGCGCGATTTGTGAAGTTTCACTGGAAACCACTGCTCGGTGTGCACTCGGTGCTGTGGGACGAAGCGCAAAAGATCTCGGGCAAGGATCCCGACTTTCATCGACGCGATCTCTGGGAAGCTATCGAGAACCGCGATTTCCCGGAATGGGAATTTGGCGTGCAGATCGTGGAAGAACGCGACGAGCACAAGTTCGAGTTTGATCTGCTCGATCCTACAAAAGTTATTCCCGAGGAAGTTGTACCTGTCAGACGGATCGGCAAGCTTACTCTCAATCGAAATCCCGACAACTTCTTTGCTGAGACAGAACAAGTTGCATTTCACATTGCCAACATTGTGCCCGGGATCGACTTTACGAACGACCCGTTGCTACAAGGGCGTTTATTTTCTTATCTCGACACGCAGTTGATTCGTTTGGGCGGACCAAACTTCCACGAAATTCCGATTAACCGTCCGATTGCGCCGCTGCATAACAATCAGCGCGACGGTTACATGCGGCAAACGATCAATCGCGGTAAAACAAATTACGAACCCAATTCGCTGCGTGGGGGCTGTCCCTTCCAGGCGGGAATGGACATGAGTGGTTTTGCGAGCTTCGCGGAACGGATCGACGCACAAAAAATTCGGCAGCGCAGTCCGAGTTTCCACGATCACTTCAGCCAGGCGACGCTCTTCTATAACAGCCAGACTGATGTTGAGAAGAACCACATCATTCGCGCGCTCTGTTTTGAGTTGGGCAAGGTCGAAGCGCCACCCGTACGTGAACGCATGCTGGCGCTGTTGGCCCAGGTGGACAAGGGACTGGCCCAAAGCGTAGCCGCGGGACTCGGCGTGCCGGTACCACGAAAGCTCAACAAGCCATTGAACATGAGCATACCCGCCGACATGGATCCGAAAAAAGTCCAACCCAGACGAGTCGAACAGCGAGTGGATGAGTCGCCGGCATTGAGACAAATTGGCAACCCCAATTTTCCAAACGACACGGTTCAGACGAGAAAGATCGCTGTATTAATTGCGGAAGGATTTGATGACCTCGCAGTCGATCAACTTAGCCAGGCGTTTCTTACCGCAGGCGCAATGCCGAAGTTTGTGAGCACACGTCTTGGACCAATCACGGGCGCCAACGGAAGAGAATTGAAAGCAGACTTTAGCTTTCTCACCGCGTCGTCGGTACTGTTCGATGCGGTGTTTGTCGCAGGCGGACAAGCGAGCGCGGAAAAACTGACCTCAGTGCCTGAAGCTCGCGAGTTTCTGATGGAAGCTTACAAGCATTGCAAGACAATCGGCTTTGGCACCGGCGCGGAATTTCTGCTTACGCTGTTGGGAATCGAGTGGGATGCCAACGGAACACCTGAAGGCGTCATAGTCGATCGAGACGGCACGGTGGCAACCACCGCTGAAAGTTTTATTGCTGCCATGGCGCAACATCGTCACTGGGCACGCGAGGCGCTGCTGGTCAGCACCGGTTCACCACTGGCGGATTCCGGCGCGATAGCTAAAGCAACACAACCAACAAATGAGGCGCGACGCCCTCGCGCCTAAACGTACTAAGGGGGATTTATGCAAGGTAGTAAAGGAAAACTCGCAATTGTCACGGGAGCATCGACCGGCATCGGCTATGAATTAGCTAAGTGCTGCGCGGCGGCCGGATTTGATTTGATTGTGGCCGCTGATGAGCCTGAAATTTATGACGCAGCACAGGATTTCGAACAACTCGGCGTCGAGGTCACGGCGATAGAAGCTGATCTCGCAACGTTGGAAGGTGTCGACGAGCTGTACTCGGCGGCGGAAGGTCGGCCCATCGATGCGTTATTGGCGAACGCAGGTCATGGGCTCGGTGGCGCTTTTCTCGACCAGAGCTTCGACGAAGTCCAGCATGTGATCGACACCAACATCACCGGCACAATTTATCTCGCTCAGAAGGTAGGCAAGGACATGCGCTCGCGTGGTGAAGGCCGCATTCTATTCACCGGTTCGATAGCTGGTTTTACTCCAGGGAGTTTCAGCGCAACCTACAATGGCACCAAGGCGTTCATCGACTCGTTTTCAGCTGCCATTCGAAATGAGCTGAAGGACACTGGAGTCACAGTGACCTGCTTGATGCCAGGTGCTACTGAAACGGAATTCTTTGAACGTGCTGGAATGCTGGACACCAAGATTGGTCAATCCGAGAAGGACGATCCGGCAGACGTTGCTCGAGTGGGATTCGACGCGATGATGAATGGCGAAGGCGACGTTGTCTCAGGCTGGAAGAACAAAGTGATGTCAGCAGCCGCTTTGGTCACACCGTCAGACACTCTTGCTGAGCAGCATCGAAAGCGAGCCGAACCAGGATCGGCCAACAAATAGATTAAGCAGAGTTGCGAAGAGTTGGGCCATTCGGCTGTTGCTGAATGGCCCTTTCTCTATTCCTCCTTTGAATTTGGAGGTAACTTGTGAGATGACAGGTCGCCATGGCAGGTCGCGCTAAAAAGCCTGAGGTTGCAATTAACTTAAGATCGCTTCCAAAGGCCCAGTTATCTTTTGTTGAGCCGATGCTTGCCAAGCCAATCGGATCGCTTCCAAAACCTGAAGGATGGACTTACGAACTTAAGCTCGACGGGTATCGAGCGCTCGTGATGAAGACCCGCGACGTGGTCACCGTCTTTTCACGCAGGGGAAACATTCTCAATGCTCGCTTTCCGCAGATCGCAAGAGCGTTCGACTTTTTGCCGGATGACACAACGCTCGACGGCGAAATAGTCGCGATCGACGAGCAGGGACGTCCCTCATTTGCGAGTCTTGCCAAACCAGACGTGATAAGACATCCGCTCTTCTTTTACGCGTTCGATGTGCTTACTTATTTAGGAAAAGATCTGAGACGCCTGCCATTGCTCGAACGCCGATTGGTATTGGACCAACTGCTTGCCGGTGTCACTGATCCCGTGAGGATGTCGTCAATCATCGAAGCTGCGCCCGAGGAGTTGATCGTGGCGATCCGACAAGCAGGTCTTGAAGGAGTAATCGCCAAACGAGTCGAGAGCGTGTACGAAGCCGGAGAACGATCGGGCGCGTGGGTGAAGTACAAGACGAATCAAGGTCAGGAGCTGGTGATCGCTGGCTATAAACCCGGTAGTAACGGATTTGAATACTTGCTGGTGGGCTACTACGAAGGACGCGATCTAATGTTCCTGGCCAAGGTCAAGAATGGGTTTGTTCCCGCTCTCCGTCGTGAAGTGGCTCGCCACTTCAAAGGTCTCGAGACAAACGTGTGCCCGTTTGCAAATCTTCCCGAACCGCAGACAGCTCGCCGCGGCGAAGCACTGACTGCGGAAGTGATGAAGAAGATGCGGTGGCTCAAACCGAAGCTCGTTGCTCAGATCGAGTACACCGAGTGGACCAGGGACAATAACTTACGACATTCTCGGTTCGCCGGACTTCGTGACGACAAGAACGCCAAAGAAATCGTCCGCGAAACGCCCGCCTAAAGTTGGACCAGTCGCTAAGGCTTCGGAGACGGCGAAGGCTCCGGAGTAACGGTTGGCACCGGCGTCGGCGACATCATTGGACTCGGCGATGGCGATCCAGACGGTGACGGTGATGGCGATGGGCTGGGAGAGACTCTTCGACGTGGAGTAGGAGTCTGCTCTGCCGCTGAAGACAATCGATCCGCCCCATTCGCTGACTGCAATGTGAGATGGCTCGCCAAAGAAATTGTAATTACCAGTACGAAGCTTCCCAAAATCGACAAACTGATTATTTTCCTGCTCATGATTCACCCTTGTTCGAATGTAAAGACGATTCTTTCGGTAGACGGGTGCTCCACGTGACTTCAATGCGAAAACAGTGGGAGCGTTTGCCGAATGATTCCTGGGGGCGTCGAGAGACTTACGGGGATGAGTTGAGTATAGCTGGATGTGGAAAAGGGTCGGTACCATACCGGACACTACCGGGCTCTGATGGTGTTCGACTAAATTAGACCGCGCGGAGTTGTAGTACCGGAGAATGCGAGGGACCAGAGTCAACTCGACGCGACGCGACGTCTGGCAATACATGTGGAGTGCGAGAACACCACTCTGTCGCGACGGCCGTACTGAGAGGTCTCGCAAACAGATAACCCTGGCCGTAGCGGCAGTTCAAGTTTCTTAACTCGCTGAGTTGTCTCAAAGTCTCAATGCCTTCAGCCACAACATGCATTCCCAGATTCTCTGCAAGGGTCACAATCGTACGAACGATTTCGCCGTTTTCATCAGCTTCGCCAATGCGACTGACAAAAGATCGATCGATCTTGAGCGTGTCCAGAGGAAAGCGATGTAAATAGCTCAGTGAGGAATATCCGGTTCCGAAGTCATCTACGCTGAGTTGCACTCCGAGAGCTTTCAACTGCTTCAGCACGGTCACAGCCATTTCCGCATTTTCCATTACCGCGCTCTCAGTGATCTCGAGCTTCAAATATTGTGGATCAAGATTGGTATCATCCAGGACTTGTTTGATTTGATCCACCAGCTTGGTCTGAGCCATTTGTCTGGCAGAGAGATTCACGCTCATGAACAGCGTGCGGTTAGCGGGAGATTGCCACTGCCACTGCACAAGTTGCCGGCACGCCTGCTCGAGCACCCATTGGCCCAGCGGCAAAATGAAACCGTTCTCTTCAGCCATGCCAATGAACTCAGCCGGGCTGATCATTCCTCGTTCCGGATGTTGCCATCGGACAAGCGCTTCGAATCCGGCGAGTTCGCCATTCTCGAGCGAAACAATTGGTTGGTAATAAAGCTGGAATTCTTCTTTCTCCAACGCTCTTCTCAGATCCGTTTCCAGTTGGAGTAAATAGACGGCGTGCGAGTGCATACCTTCGTCAAATATTTCGTAACAGGCCTTACCTTGAGACTTTGCCCGATACATCGCGGTGTCCGCATCGCGCAGAACGTTTTCCGGATGCTCATAGCCCAGCGCGCTTACTGCTATTCCGATGCTTGCCGTCGTGAATACTTCATGCCCGCTCAAATTGAAAGGCGTCTGTAGTTTCTGCTGCACGCGTTCAGCCATTTCTGTGGCTTCCCTCAGGTGAGAAATGCCGGTAACCAGGATGGCAAACTCATCGCCGCCGAGCCTGGCGACGGTATCAGTTTCGCGCACGCAGCTTTCAAGGCGACGCGCGATCGCAATTAACAACTGGTTGCCGATTGAATGGCCCAGGCTGTCATTCACCATCTTGAAGCGATCCAGATCCAGGAACAGAACTGCGAACTGGCAATCCTTGTGCTGTTGCGCGCGCTCGATCTCGAGCTTCAAATTCTCGGCGAGCAAAGTCCTGTTCGGTAAGCAGGTGAGCGCATCATGAAAGGCAGCATGGCGAAAGTGGTTCTTACTTTGCTCCAACTCTTCGCTGATTCTCTTTTGCTCAGTGATATGAAACTGTAGCTCCTCGACATGCTTTTCCGCTTGTTCGGCGCGTTCTCTTTCGGCTTGCTCAGCCAACGCTGCCGTCGCCTTAATCTCCTCCAGATACTTGTTGTAGGTGAAATAGAGAACGGCTATTACCGGCGCTCCGACAACTAAGACGGTTAGTCCAGCTCTCTCAACGGAGTTGGAGCCGACCGCTGCAACGGCCGCGCCCGCCAAATAAGTGATCGAAGTCCAGAGATAATGTTTTTGCCACGTGTGCCATAGTCCCTGGCCCATCTTGCAGGCGAGGCCCACGGCGCTGAACCCGGTGTTGGTAAAATACTGCACGAGCGCCATCGTCGTTACGGCAATGACGAATGACGAGAGACGGAGGGATCGTAAACCTGCTACTGGTCCGAAAAAGAGCCGCACGACACCGGCTGTCACGAAAGTTGAACAGACCATCATTCCCGAGTTGAAGAGAATGGTGACTGGTTTTCTGCTGATGCGCAGCCCGGAGAATAGCCCTTCGATTGCCGCGAGGATGACGCCTGCGAACTCTCCATAAAGCAGCAATACAAGAAATATGAACGTATCTGAAACGGTGACGTTGGTATTGACGCGTGGAATTTGGATAGAGAGACGCGAGCTGACCAGGATCATTAACGTCGCGAGCAGTATGAAGCGCACGTCAAGATGTGGCGCCGGCATACTGAAGGCGGACAAACCAAGGGTCAGCACACCCACACCTGCGATGAGCCACTTATAGGTATTGGTGTACCTTTGGCGACAGTTCATCGATTTATGGCTCGGCTCTCATCAGTAGACGATCAATCGCCGTTGATCATGGCGCGTGCGGCCATCGCTTGTACTGCGGAATCGCCAAGCACGACACCATCACCCATCACGACGCCATCACCGAGGACTACACCGTCGCCGAGGACCACGCCGTCACCGAGCACGACACCGTCACCAAGCACCACGCCACTGCAGAAGAGCGTGCCGTCACCGAGCACAACGCCCGCACTTGTAAATATACTGTCGCCGAGAACTACTCCATCGCCCAGTACGACGCCATCACCGAGCACCACGCCGTCACCAAGTACGACGCCGTCTCCGAGGACCACGCCATCGCCAAGGACAACACCCTGGGCATAGTAGACTTGATAGTTGGTTATCAGTGCCGAGCCTGTGGCATACCAATGTGGCAGGATAATTCCACGCGACCACGAAAAGGTGTTTCCACCAATTGTGGTTTGTGGGTTTGGCGCAGCGCCGGTCAATAACGATGTGCCTGGCCGCGGATTTGGCGGCAGCTCGGTACGCACTAAGCCCGCCATTTGCATTGCACCGGCGACATTGAGTTCACCCGCACCTTGTTCGAGCATGTTTGCGCCGGACAGGGGATCTGCTGTGTACATCAACAACGTCTTGACCATGTTGGGCGTCAGCTTCGAATTCGCCTGAAGCATCAGCGCTGCGGCGCCGGCAACCACTGGAGTGGCCATCGAGGTCCCGCTCAAGTACATCAGTTTCTTGTTGTCATCGTCGGTGATGCCTGAATCCAGCTGCGGATTCTGCGTCACAAGCAGGTTAGGTCTCTCAGGACCATCGTCTGATTCGGCGAAGATCAATTTGTTGCCCGGAGCAACCAGCTCGGGCTTCAGCACATTGTCATAGTGCCTGACACCATTTTCGTCCTTGTAGGAACTGCGAGTTGGTCCACGAGAACTATAGGAAGCAACGCGGTCATCATCGTGAGAAGTGGTCCCGAAGGTATTGACTGCGCCGACAGTGATTACCGAGGGCTCATTCCCGGGTGCGTGGATCTGTCCATATACCTTGTTCCCATCGGCGTCTTTGCCGTTGTTGCCTGCGGCGGCAACGACGACGATTCCGGCATCTACGAGTGCTCGCGCAGCGCGGCACACCGGATCGTTTCTGTAGGTATCGATCGCCGGCGCGCCCAAGCTAAGGTTGACTACGCGAATGTTGTACTTGTCCTTGTTCCGTGGATTGGTACTGCTGAGCGGTTTTGTCGGATCAGCGGGACTCAGTATCCAGTTCAGCGCATTCAGAAGTACGGAGATCGATCCGCTGCCATTCTTGTCGAGCACGCGCAAATTAATGATGTTCGCTCCCGGCGCGATGCCCTGATACGTATTGTTACCGCTTCCTGAATTGCTCGCGCTGAGACCGGCCGCAGCGTTCGCCACGTGCGAGCCATGACCGTAATAATCTTTGTCGGCTTTGTTCTCGATCGTGAAGTCCTTCTTAAAGACGATGCGCCCAGCGAAGGCTTTATGCGCCGAGTCGATTCCGGAATCGAGGATTGCGATCCCAATACCTCTGCCGTCGAAAGTCGTCGTCAATGGGAGCAAGCCGAGCAACGAGCCCGACGAAGCTGTCCTTATAAGATCCGTGCCGGTCGTCGCCGTCACATGGCCGAACGATTCCATACCGCGATCGGGCGAGATGTAGTTCATCGAACTACTCTGCGCGAGCGCCTCAACTGCCTGAACTGGTAGATCGACTTTGATGGCGCCGAGCATCGCCATTCTGTCGCTGACTAACACGCCGTTACGCGCCAACAGTGATCGGACTTCGCGACTGTTGACGTCGTTCACCTGAAGAATTGCGGACACGCGACCGTTTCGCCCGGCGCTCTGCATCAGCTCGCGCATGTCGGAAGAAACGTTATCACCTACGAACTCTTCGTTGATTGGACTGCGACGCTTGTTCTGCGTCTCCGTGGACGCGAGCGAACTATTATCTGCAACGGTGTCGATTGAAATTGATTCGAAAAGCTTTGCGATGCCTTTGTCCGCCGAGATGTAAGTGGCAAAGTCTTCGGCAGACGCGCCACCGACCACCTTTAAATTACTAGTCTCGATCGCGGCTTTTACAGTCGCTGAAGCAATCGCGGTAGCGCGAATGCCCGCATACTCTTGAAGTTCATCGATGAAGAGAATGACGCCCTGGTCCTGGGCTGCTTCGGCGAAGACAGCTTGGACGCGACCCACGAATTCGTCGCTGCTACGCGCTCCCTTAGCGATCGCATCCAGGTTGAGACTGAGAACCTGCTTGTTGAGCAGCGCTTCAGGAACCTTGCCTTCGGCGATCCTTATTGCCACGCCGCTGGCGATGAGCTGGCGATCCAAACTGAATGGACCAACCAGCACCGGTGCTTTGGATCCATCGCGCGCTAAAGCTGAGATCACGCTATCCACTTCCATTGCGTGATCGCGGACCGAGTCAAGTTTGCCTCGGCGCGCCAGCTCCGTAAGGTCTCGCGCATATTTCCTTAAAGCGGAAGATTCACCCGCCGGTTCCGAGTGTGCAGCTGCCTTCTGACTCAACGTCAGGCTTGCGCACATTGCTACCAGCAGGGCTAAGGCGGTAGCCACTTTGAAAGTGGGGGCAGTTTGGTAGGGCTTCATATAAACCTTTTCAGCAGTTCAACCTGTATTCTCGAAAAGAGCTTGTTCGTAAGAAATTCCACTGGCGCTGCCTGTATAGCGAGGCTCATGCCATGAGGAAGCAAACAAAAATTCTTTGAAAACAATGGAAATTAGACAGATGAGGACCAAGTGGTCCAGGACTGATCAGGACTGATCAGTCATCCTGAACGGCGAGACCGGTCAGCTTGGTATGCGATGGTGGAGTGGTGAGTTATTGCTTGTCTTGCTTGACGGGTTTCACCCAGACGATAAAACTCAACTTTTCGCCTTTGTATTCGGCGGTGATTTCCCAACAACCAGGGGCAGGTACATAGACTCCTGACAACATGGCGGCGGTTGGTCCAGGAAACGCGTTCGTCGGTGGCAGCGTCAATAGCGGAGGAGCCGATCCATCAAGCCGCCTTCCTGTGACTTTTAGTTCGGGAGGGTATTCCTTGTCCCATTTGAACTCTGTGCTACCCCAAAAAGTCTTCTCAGTTAAAGGCTGCACATCTTGCTCGTGTCCGGGTTTGTGCGGCGCCCAATACCAGACGCCGGAGTTCCGAAGCGCGGTCCACAGCTTTTCCGTACCTATCAAAAAACTTTTCGTACTTTCTTCACGTTCATAGGGCGGAGGAGGTGTGAATGGCTTCTGCGGCGGACGCGTAACTGGACAAGAAGCAGGGACAATGGGTGGAGACTTCTCCTGGCCCATTGCGGTCACGGTCAACAACGAAATCGAAATCATGAGGAATGGTCTCAAGGCCATTGCCGGTTCCTCCTTATTAGATTGGTCAACTTTATTGTGGGGAGAGTCGGACTCTACCACAAACGCGCAGGTAGGTCTAAGATTGGGACCCCGATTAGGCGTCAACCTTCGCGAGGCCTGCTTCTTGCATTCTCGCGTTCACAAACAAGTAAGGCGTTCGAAAACGTGACGTCGCACGCTGAACTCCCGACGAAAACAAGTAAGAATTAGAACTTCGGAAGGAGATATTGATCATGGGACTCTTTGACAAAATGTTTGGACGCGGCGCCGCGAGTGCGCAGCAGGATACAAACGCACAACAACGGTTCAATGAACTGAAAGGTAAGTACCAGTCTGTACTCAATTTGATCGAGCAGCAACAGGTGCAACTGCAAAACCTTCACGTTCAGGACAACAAGCTTTTCATCAAAGGAACGGCTCCGAGCGAAGCAGCAAAGAACGCAGTTTGGGATCAGATCAAGTTGGTGGATGCTGCTTATGACCAGAACATCACGGCCGACATCACCGTTGATGCGAGTCGCGCAGTCGGAGCAGCAGCAGGAGGTGGACAGGGTTCGGCAAGTCAAACCTACGAGGTGAAGTCCGGAGACAATCTTTCGAAGATCAGCAAACAATTTTATGGTGACCCGAACGAGTACATGCGAATCTTCTACGCAAACCGCGACAAACTCCGGGATCCGGACCAGATTCAGGTTGGCCAGAAACTGACCATTCCGCCTGAAGCGTAGTTCTCATCGACCCGGCTACGAAGATCGTTAACAAGTATCGCTCCTGGTGGAGTGGAGGTATTCTTCTGTTCGTCATGCCAGAAGAATGCGATTTCGATTTGGTCATTTTTGACTGCGATGGTGTGCTGGTGGATAGCGAGCGCCTCACCAACACAGTGTTCGCTGGAATGCTCAACGAGCTGGGCTTGTCTCTAACTCTAGAGGACATGTTCGACAAGTTCGTCGGGAACTCGATGTCAAAGTGCCTCGAGCTGGTGCAAGAGATGCTCGGCAGATCAGCGCCGGAAGATTTCGTCCCACAGTACAGAGCGCTAAGCAGAGTCGCGCTGGAATCGGATTTGAAACCAGTTGCAGGCATCGAAGACGCATTGCGTGGAATTCATATTCCATACTGCGTTGCTTCGAGCGGCGACAACGACAAGATGCGAATGACACTTGGCATCACCGGGCTGCTGCCACAATTTGAGGGAAGACTCTTCAGCGTCACAGAGGTTGCGCGAGGTAAGCCTTACCCGGACGTCTTCCTTTACGCTGCCGAGCGAATGGGCGCTGAGCCTCATCGATGCGTCGTAGTCGAGGACACTCCGATCGGTGTTACTGCGGGAGTCGCAGCTGGGATGAAAGTGTTAGGCTACGCCGGGATGATGAGTGCCGAGAGACTCAAGGATGCAGGTGCTTCCGAGGTGTTTACTGACATGCGACTCCTCCCCGAATTGATTTAAGGCCCAACCTGAGTCGGCAACCTGAATAAGGGACTCACCATTCCAGGCGCGAAACGAAGTGAGCGGCCAGTTAGAGAGTTCCCCCTAATCCGCCTGGGCAAGTATTCGTTTCGATCTGGAAAAGTATTACACTTGCTTCCGATACTGATATAGCTAGACAAGACTCCGGCGGCTGAGGCTCAACCCGAAACAGTGGATCATGAAGTATAAGGTCACCCTCAAGGGTCTAGACACACCAGACGGTACGATTTCAATTCGGGCCCTCAAGCTCCTAATCGATACGCTGAGTGAGACGGCGGAGCGTGGTCTTCGTCTTGCGATTCAAGGTGAGAGCGTCAAA
>JADMIO011411860.1_pt1 | contig 63139 bp, 54 predicted proteins | sample 8958161 | NCBI WGS metagenome assembly JADMIO01 (sample SAMN16585339, study PRJNA669376) | soil metagenome | isolation source: Crop rotation soil | place: USA: Cullars Rotation, Alabama | collected 2011
TCCGCCGCTTCTGCGGTAAACCGGGCAGGTGTTCATACAGGCTCCACAACGGATACACTTTAGGGAATTGCGGAAATCTGCTCTTCCCAGTTGTTTGGTCCGTCCATTGTCTACCAGAACGAGGTGCATTTCCTGTCCGGCTCTGGGTTTGTTAAAATGACTGGAATAAGTGGTGATCGGTTGTCCGGTCGCACTTCTGGCAAGTAATCTTAAAAATACCGACAGGTGTTTTCTTTTCGGGATGATCTTTTCAATGCCCATGCAGGCAATGTGTACCTCAGAAAGGTGTGCTCCCATATCTGCATTTCCTTCATTGGTACAAACGACAAATTCTCCCGTTTCGGCAATGGCGAAATTGACACCGGTAATGGCGGCTTTCCGGGTCAGGAACTTTTCCCGAAGGTGAACCCTGGCGGCGGCAGTCAGAAACTGAGGGTCTGACTCCCCTTTAGGCGTGCCGAGGTGTTCGTGGAACAATTCCCCGATCTCTTCTTTCTTTTTATGGATGCAGGGCAATACAATATGACTTGGTGGTTCTTCCGCGAGCTGAACAATGCGCTCGCCAAGGTCGGTATCAATGACTTCGATGCCGCTCTTTTGAAGGTGCTCATTCAGGTGACATTCTTCCGTTAGCATGGATTTGCTTTTTACAATCCGGGTAACGCCTTTTGCTTTTAAGATGGAATGGACGATCTGGTTGTGTTCTTCTGCATCGGCAGCCCAATGTACGGTGATGCCGTTTTGCTGCGCCTTAGCTTCAAACTGCAATAAGTAATCGTGCAGGTTGGAAAGTACATTGTCTTTGATTTGCGAAGCATTTTCGCGGAGTGCTTCCCATTCCGGAAGGGTATGAGCGGCTTTATCCCGTTTGGCACGAACAAACCAAAGGGTTTCATCATGCCAGTCTACACGTGCTTCATCTTCGTTAAATATATCGGCTAATCCTGCGTGGTCCTTTGTTCCTGTGTTCATCTGTTTAAACTTCTTCTGCATTTAAGATCTCAGCGATATGTAAAACCTTCACCTGGCTGTTCTGGCGGCGTAAGATTCCTTCCATGTGCATCAGACAGGACATGTCTGCCGCGGTGATGTATTGGGCACCATGGCTGACATGATCAGCCACGCGGTCTTTCCCCATTTTCACGGAGATCGCTTCTTCTGCTACGCAAAAGGTACCTCCAAAACCACAGCATTCATCCGGACGGCTCAATTCTACCAGTTCCAGATCCTGCACCATTTGCAGCAGTTGCATCGGTTTTGAAAATGGAGCGGCAACGAGTTCTGTCATCTGCGACATCTTTAATCCGCGCTGACCATGGCAGCTTTGGTGTACGCCTACTTTATGAGGGAAACGTGCGGTTAGCTGCTCCACCTTTAAGATGTCGGTTAGAAATTCTGTCAGCTCATATACTTTTTTACGGACGCTGACCGCCTTTTCTTCCTCCTCATGACTGTGCAGGTGTTCTTTAACATGTAAAACGCAGCTCCCGGAAGGAGAGACGATGTAATCAAACTCCGCAAAGTTTTTAATGAAAAGATCATTACAGCCGGTCGTGAGGTGCTCAAATCCGGAGTTGGCCATCGGTTGCCCGCAGCAGGTCTGATGAATGGGATAACTCACTTTAACGCCCAATTTCTGCAGGAGTTTCAAAGTGGCAATTGCCGCATTCGGATAAAACTGGTCAATGTAACAGGGGATAAAAAGGCCTACGCGCATAGCTGGAAAATTCCTATAAAAAATGGAAGGTAGATTTTTTTATTGAATTATGAAAACCTTGGTAAAACGTTGGTATGGTCGTTCTGGCCCTGATCTTAAGGGAACGGGGATTTACGGAAACAGCGTCAATTGCGCTTAATATATTGCCAAAATAATGAAGGAAATATTGTCACCTTTAAATTACTGAAAACGTTTTCATTTTGTTGCAGAAATGACTAGCTTGCCTTTGTTTAATTTCCAATAGTTTCAATTTTATTAATGAATAAGGACAAAAAACCACAAGAGAACACGATTCTTGACATTGCGGAAGCTTTAAAGCTTTCTCCGGCAACAATATCAAGGGCGCTGAATAACCATCCTCATGTAAAAGAGAAAACGAAAAATGATGTCCTGAAGATGGCGGCTCAACTGGGGTATAGAAGAAACCAGATGGCTTCCGGATTGAGGAGCAATAAAACCCATACGGTCGGACTGATCGTTCCCCGTATTTCTATGTTTTTTCATGCGGAAGTCATCACTACCATTCAGAATAGCTTACATAAACATGGATACAACCTGATCATTTGTCAATCCAATGACCTCCTGACGATGGAGCAGGAGCTGGCAGAGATCTTATATTCTTCGAGAGTAGATGCATTGATCGTGGCCTGTACCTTACAAACTACAGATTTTAGTCATTTCAATAGATTGGTAGACAGCGGAATTCCGGTGATCTTTTACGATCGTGTTCCGCTCGATCCTTACAATGCTACTTTTATTAAAGGAGATGATTTCAGAGGCGGTTATCTGGCCACTTCACACCTGATCGAAACGGGCTGCAAAAGAATTGCGCACATTTCCGGAAAACTGACTTCTAACCTTTACCAGGACCGGACGGCAGGATACCGGAAGGCGATGGAGCAACACCAGCTTCCGGTTAATGAAGACTGGGTGTTTCATCAGGAACTGACGCATGAAAATGCCAGGGAAGCGATGACAAGGATGTTCGAAGGACCAGTGGTTCCTGACGCTTTGTTTGCGGCCAATGATGTGACGGCCATCGCCGCTTTGGAATTTGCAAAAGAGAATGGGATTGTTGTTCCGGATGGGCTGAAAATGATCGGCTATTCCAATGATCCCAGGACCTCGATCATTTCCCCTTCCTTGTCCACGATTGAACAGCATCCAGGTTTGGTAGGCAAAAAGATTGTAGAAGTATTGATGGATTTACTGAAGAACGGACATGAAAACACGGAGGTCAAAGCCAGACCTTATGTGATTCCGGTAGACCTGATCAGAAGAATGTCCTCTTAAGGGGCAATGAATAATGTGTTTAATATAAAATTTGAAATAAATAATTGATTATGCGGAAACTTGTAGTTTTTTTTAGCTGTTTGATGATGAACAGCATGGTCACGATGGCCCAGAATGATGCGGGAAAGATTGGAATGGGGCAGTTGATTGATGAACAGTTTAAATTTGCGGAGCAGCAATACAAGGTACTGGCCAAAAATGTTCCGGCAGATGTAATGCCTCAGACCTATAATGCCAAGACAGATAAAGTGCAAACGAGTGATACCAAATGGTGGTGTAGTGGTTTTTATCCCGGAACCCTTTTATATATCTATGAGTATACCAAAGATGCAGAGATCCTGAAAGAAGCGAATGCCCGCCTTGGCATCCTGGAAAAAGAAAAGCATTATACCGGTAACCATGACCTTGGTTTCATGATGTATTGCAGTTTTGGAAATGCCTACCGTCTTTTTAATAAACCGGAAGATAAAGCCACGATTGATACTGCTGCGGCTTCGCTAACGACCAGATATCGCCCTGCAGCGAAAGTGATCCAATCCTGGAATGCCAATAAAAAATGGGGCGGTCCGGTGATCATCGACAACATGATGAACCTGGAATTGCTGAGCTGGGTGAGCGACCATGGCGGGGATAAAAAATATAAAGAGATTGCGATTACCCATGCAAACACGACCTTGAAAAACCATTTCCGTCCGGATTTCAGTTCTTATCACGTCGTAGATTATGACATGAAAACGGGTAAAGTTGTAAAGAAACAAACGGCTCAGGGAGCTGCTGATGAATCGGCATGGAGCAGAGGACAGAGCTGGGGACTGTATGGTTATACGATGATGTACCGTTTTACGAAAGACAAACGTTACCTGACCCAGGCAAAAAATATAGCCAAATTTATCCTGACCAATCCACACCTGCCGAAAGACCTGGTTCCTTACTGGGACTTTGATGCGGAGGAAATTCCGAATGCACTTCGCGATGCTTCTGCAGCTGCTGTAAATGCTTCTGCTTTATTGGAACTGGCGCAATATTCGGATAAAAAAGACCGTAAAATGTATGTGGCTGTAGCAGAAAAGATGATCCGCTCCCTTGCTTCAGATGCTTACCGTGCTAAACTTGGAGAAAATGGTGGTTTTCTATTGATGCATAGCGTAGGTTCTATCCCTCATAAATCAGAAATTGATGTGCCTTTAACTTATGCGGATTACTACTTCCTGGAAGCTTTACACCGCTATAAAAACTGGTACTTAAAATCATAAAACATCCAATAAAACACTAAAAATACGCCTGAAAATCACTTTTTAGTTTAATTAAGCAAGAATAGGGGCGAAAACATAACATTAACAACATAAAAAACATAAGATGCAAACATATTTTGAAAGCAGGTTCGCACTGAGCCCTAATGAAGGAAAACAATTAGATACCCAGGCTTTACGCGATAACTTCCTGATGGAAAAGCTTTTTGAAGCGGATGCCATCCACCTGACTTTATCTCATTACGACCGCTATATTTTTGGTGGTGTGATGCCGGTAAAGGAAACGGTATTACTTTCTAATCCGGAAAACCTGAAGGCAAACTATTTCCTGGAAAGAAGAGAGCTGGGCATCATCAATGTTGGTGGAAAAGGAACTGTAGTTGCTGATGGAACGAGTTATGAAATCGATTTCAAAGAAGCTTTATACTTGGGGAAAGGCACAAAGGAAGTAAGTTTTAGCTCGGCCGATGCCAATGCTCCTGCAAAATTCTATATTAACTCTGCACCGGCACACCAAACGTATCCCTCAAAGAAAGTTTCTAAAGCAGAAGCGGAAGTGGTAGAATTGGGTTCGGCAGCAACGGCCAACCACAGGGTGATCAATAAACTGATCGTGAACAGTGTGCTGCCTACCTGTCAGCTGCAAATGGGAATGACGGAGCTGAAAAGCGGCAGTGTATGGAACACCATGCCGGCACATACCCACGACCGCAGGATGGAGGTATACTTCTATTTTGAAGTGCCACAAGGACAAAGTGTTTGTCATTTTCTGGGACAACCTCAGGAAACCAGACACATCTGGATGCAAAATGAGCAGGCGGTCATTTCACCGAACTGGTCTATCCACTCCGGAGCAGGAACGAGCAATTACACCTTTATCTGGGGCATGGCGGGAGAGAACCTGGATTACGGAGATATGGACCATTGTGCCATCACCGAATTGAGATAAATCATTCATAAGGCTGCCCGGAATCTTCTGAGCAGCCTTATCAACTTAAACTGTAGGAACCAATGAAGAAAATAATCTTGTTTTTGTGTGCATGTGCGACCTTGCCTTTTGTGCTTTCTGCGCAAACAAAAAATGGCAAAGCGATCGTCAGCATTCAGAATACTTCAAAAATTAAAAGAACGGGAGCCGTAACGGCAATCTCCTGGAAAAGCATACTTTCTAAATTCCCGGGCATTGATACGGGAAATTTTAAAGTCCTCAATGCTGCCCGGAAGGAAGTCCCTTTTCAATTGATCTATAAAGGACAGGCCGATCCTCAGCAATTGCTGGTTCAACTGGATGTGGCGCCAAATGCTGCTGTTAAACTATCCATTGTTCCGGGGAAAGCGGCTAAGGCTGTTCAGAAGACTTTCGGCCGTTATGTGCCGGAACGTAAAGATGATTTTGCCTGGGAAAATGATAAAGTGGCCTTCAGAATGTATGGCAAAGCTTTGGAAGCGACCCCAAAAGAAATGGCTTATGGCGTAGACATCTGGGGTAAACGGACCAGCAGGATGATTCTGAATGAGCGTTATAAAAGAGGAGAATACCATGTAGACCATGGGGATGGCAACGACTATTACCATGTCGGCCTTACTTTGGGTGGAGGTGATATTGCGCCTGTTGTGAAAGATAAAATCTATTACCCGATGAATTACCGCAACTGGAAAATCCTGGATCAGGGACCTTTGCGCTTTACCTTCCAGCTGATCTACGACAACTGGGATGTGGATGGAAAATCGGTAAAAGTGACCAAAACGATTTCACTGGATGCCGGTTCTCATTTGAACAGGGTGGAAGCGAATTATGAATATGCAGGGACAGATGACTTGCCAGTCGTGGTGGGCATCATCAAAAGGGCAGAACCCGGAAAGCTTTTATTGGATGAGCAACAAGGGATCATGGGATACTGGGAGCCTCAGCATGGCGCAGATGGCATCACCGGAGTCGGTACCATCGTAGCTGACCCTAAACTGAAAATGAAGGTGAGCAATGAACAATTGTTAACCCAGACGAGTACAAAAAACGGAACAGCGATCGTGTATTACAATGGCACGGCATGGAACAAAGCACAGGAAATCACCACTGCAGCCGCATGGTTTGATTACCTGAATAATTTTAAACAAGCACTGGAACAGCCACTAAAAGTAACTGTTCAATAAACTTATAAAATATGTCAGTATTGAATTTATTTAATTTAAAAGGCAAAATAGCCTTGGTTACCGGTTGTAAACGTGGAATTGGTAAGGCAATGGCCGAAGCCCTTGCAGAAGCAGGAGCAGACATCATTGGGGTTTCTGCAAGCCTGGAACTGGAAAATAGTGCCGTTGAGCAGTCTGTAAAAGCATTGGGCCGGAATTTCTCCGCTTATCAATGTGATTTCAACGACCGCAATTCTTTGAAAAGCTTTATTGAAACGGTGAAAGCAGCGCATCCGGTGATTGATATCCTGGTAAACAATGCCGGAACGATCCTTAGACAGCCGATTGCAGAACATTCAGACGAATATTGGGATGAGGTGATTGCGGTAAACCAGACGGCTCCCTTTATCCTGACCCGTGAAATTGGAAAAGAGATGATTTTGAGAGGGAGTGGAAAAGTGATCTTTACCGCTTCCTTACTTACTTTCCAGGGCGGAATTACCGTTCCGGGATATGCGGCAAGTAAAGGCGCGATTGGTCAGCTGACGAAGGCTTTTGCCAACGAATGGGCCTCCAAAGGGGTGAATGTGAATGCCATTGCACCGGGTTATATCTCTACCGATAATACCACGGCTTTAAGGGCTGATGAAAATAGAAGCCGCTCCATTATGGAACGCATTCCTGCCGGAAGATGGGGAGAAGCGGAAGACTTTAAAGGGCCGGCTGTTTTCCTGGCTTCTGAAGCTTCCAACTACATGCATGGGACAGTGATGACGGTAGATGGCGGATGGATGGGGAGATAAGCGCATGAAAAGGCTTTTACTTCTGATAGGAATGCTCACGTCAGGGCTTTCTATGCACGCACAAGACAAAAAAGCGAGCCGTCCCAATGTCATCATCATCAACATGGATGATATGGGCTACGGAGATACAGAACCTTATGGGATGACGGGTATTCCAACGCCTAATTTTAACAGGGCAGCAAAAGAAGGAATGCGGCTGACTCATTTTAATGCAGCGCAGGCAGTTTGCAGTCCTTCCAGAGCGGCATTGTTAACCGGATGTTATCCAACCAGACTGAGCCTGGCCCATGCTTTAAGTCCTGAAGCCAAAACGGCTTTAAGTACTTCGGAAGAAACAATTGCTTCCTTATTGAAAAAGGCAGGATATAAAACAGGGATGCTGGGCAAATGGCACCTGGGCTCAAAAGCACCTTACCTGCCTGTGCATTTCGGTTTTGACAGTTTTTACGGCCTCCCATATTCTCATGACATGTGGCCGGTAGGATACGATGGAAAACCATTGGATTCCAGTACTTACAGAGGAAAGTATCCACGTTTGCCCCTTCTGGAGGGAGATCGTGTTGTGGCCTATAATGACAACCTGGAAGACCAGGGAAAACTCACTGGAACCTTAACAAAGAAAGCGGTTGATTTCATCAGCAGTCATAAAAATGAACCCTTTTTCCTATACCTTGCACAGCCGATGCCACATGTTCCTTTAGCAGCATCTGCGGCGTTCAGGGGGAAAAGTGAACAAGGACTGTTTGGAGATGTCGTGATGGAACTGGATTGGTCGGTAGGACAGATCATGAAACGCCTGGACGAACTGAAATTGTCTGAAAACACGATCCTGATCATTACCAGCGACAATGGCCCATGGTTAAACTATGGCGATCATGCGGGCTCTTCAGGAGGTTTAAGAGAAGGAAAAGGAACGGCCTGGGATGGCGGAACAAGAGTACCTTGTATCATCCGCTGGCCAGGGAAAATCGCGGCAGGAAGTGTCAACTCCCAGCTGATGGTTAATATCGATTTATTACCAACGATCGTTTCCATCACGAAAGCGGCTTTGCCAAAAAACAGAATCGACGGAATGGATTTTTCTTCGCTCTTAACCGGGAAAACAGAGCAGGGACCAAGAACGGTGTTTTACTATTATTATGACGTCAATAACCTGAAAGCAGTGCGTTATCAAAATTGGAAGCTGGTCTTTCCGCATAGCTCCAGAACATATACTGCCGGATTACCGGGTAAAAACGGATATCCGGGACCTGCACCTGATGCTCCGGTGAAAATGGCCTTGTACAACCTTTCTCACGATCCGGGAGAACAATATGATGTACAGGCGAGCTATCCGGAGATCGTTAAAAAAATCGAAGGATATGCAGAAGAAGCAAGGCAGGATCTGGGGGATGACCTGACGAAACGTATCGGGGCCAACAGAAGACCTGCAGGAAAAGTAAACTAATGTTGATGATGAAATTGAAAATTAAAGCATGGTCCTTTGCCTTGCTGATCATGGGTTAATACGAAAACAACCAAATATATTCTAATGAAAAGAAGAAACTTTTTTAAGATTGCCCCTTTAGCCGGATTGTTCGGGTTTGTAAGTCCGGGTAAGGCCATCGCTGCCATTCCAGAGACTTTCATACCTGCAAAGTCGGACCGGGAGTATTGGGTGTCACTGATGACCCGCATTGCAGAGCCGGTATTGAAAAACCTGAGCAAAGGGGAGTTAAAGAAAAATATGCCTTTGGAAAAACCTGTGGGTTATGGAAAGAAGGTAGAAGAGGTTACTTATCTTGAAGCATTGGGGCGTACGCTGGCAGGAATTTCAGGATGGCTGTCTTTACCTGCTGATCAAAGTGCAGAAGGTGAAAAGAGGGCCGAGTTCGCGGAAATGGCGAGAAAGAGCATTCTGAATATCGTTAATCCGGCTTCTCCTGATTATACCGATTTTGTAAAAAGGGGAGAATCTCAATTGCTTGTCGATGCGGCATTTTTGTCGCACGCTCTTTTGCGCGCTCCTTTACAACTCTGGGAACCGCTTCCGGAGGAGGGGAAAAAGCAGGTCATCAGTGCATTGAAAAGCCTTCGCTGGATTAAACCCGGACCAAGCAACTGGTTGTTGTTCTCGGCAATGGTAGAAGTATTTTTATTGAAAGTTGGTGCAGAATGGGAGCAGGAACGGGTAACTTATGCCATTGACAAACATAAGGAATGGTACAAAGGGGATGGCTGGTATGGCGATGGTGAGAAGTTTCATTTTGACTATTACAATGGCTTTGTGATCCAGCCCATGCTGGTGGATATTCTGAAAGTTCTGGTAGAAAAAGGATTGGCGAAAACAGAGGAATATGAGCTGATGCTGAAAAGAATGCAGCGTTATGCCGCCTGTCAGGAGCGCATGATCTCTCCTGAAGCGACTTATCCGGCAATCGGAAGGTCTGTGGTTTATCGGGTGGGGGCTTTCCAGCCACTGGCACAATTGGCATGGAATGGTCAGTTGCCAAAGATGATCAGTCCGGCGCAGGTTCGTTCTGCACTCACGGCGGTTATGAAAAGACAATTCGAAATGAAAGGTACGTTTAGTAAAACAGGATGGTTACAGCTGGGGTTCTGCGGACATCAGCCACAGGCTGCAGAAACCTATATCAGTACCGGAAGTTTATATTTATGCAGTGTGGGGTTTTTGCCTTTAGGCTTACCTGCGGATGATGTTTTCTGGACAAGTCCGGCAGAAGACTGGTCAGGGAAAAAGGCCTGGTCAGGGGGCATGTACCAGGAAGACCATGCGGTAAATTTTTAAAACAGGCAATAAGGTTTTAAAATTGAAAGCGGCTGTGTTTATGAATTTGTTCATAAACACAGCCGCTTTTTTATTAAAGATTGCTTTCGGTTAATTTTCTAAAGTCTTATAAACCGAAAATTACATCCTTCTACACATGGCGGACTAAGTTCTAAAATTTTTGCGTTGACCGTGTAGGAGACGATTTGAGGGCTAGGATGATCCTTATAGGTAATTTCCAGTTTTACACTGTCCACAACCTTGTAACTCAATACTTCTTGTCTCAGGCCAAGTCCTTCTATTTTTCCAGATTTATCAATGGTCAGGTACTTTGCCGGACCGGTTTCTTTTTGATATTTGCCACTGCCTTTTTCTGTACCATAATTCCTGGTTTCAGTAAGTTGCCATTTGCCGTAAATCTCACCGGGACCCGGAGCTGGATCAGCCTTACTTTTTTTACAAGAGATGCTGAGTCCGGAAATACTGATAAATAATATAAGTAATACTTTTTTCATGTCTAAAGAAATTTATTACTTAAACGATCCTGATTTGGTAAACGCTACAGTTAACTGATTTTATATCAGAAGAAACCGCAATGACAAGCTATTTTTTTACTGTCTTACGAACCGCAGGCCACATCCTTCAATGCAGGGAGGGTAGATCTCTAAGGTTTTCGAACTCAGTTTGTAACCGTAAATTTGTGGCTGAAGGTAAACGTTATAAAGCACTTCTATCCTTGCACTATCCAGGATCCTATACCGGAAGGTTTCAAAAGAGAGGGCATCGCCCTCTAATTTGCCATCTTGACTAAAGCTGAGGTATTTTGGCTCACCTGTCGCCTTTATATATTTGCCACTTCCGTCGCCGGGGTCGGCCATTGTTTCTGTCAGTTTCCATTTGCCGTAAATCTCCACAGCTTCTGATTTGTCCTTGTTTTTTTTACAGGAGAAGAAAAGTCCTGAAATGGCGATGAATAATAAGAGTAATCCTTTTTTCATAAAACATGTTTTTTCTTTCCTAAACGTTGATAGTTGAACAAGTGCTACAGGGAACTGATGTTATCTTTAGGTTAAGGATTTTTTAATCAGTCATTTAAAGATCAGAAATCCGAAGCGCTGAAAGATTATAAATTACTTTCAATTGCCCCTACTTTTTCCCGGTATAAATCTACTTCTCCGTCCAGAAGAACCGCAATAACCGTTAAACTCTTGTCCAGGCGATCTTGGGGAACCGGAATGTAAATGATACCCGGAATCGCACTCCAATACAATTTATTATATATTTCCGGCTCCATCATTGTGCCTTCACCTACAATCCTGATCCTCGCGATTTTGTTCTTAATTCCCTTTAAGGCGATTGGCCCTGTTGGCTGTCCTTCTACAAAAAGATAAACGGTTTTTTTATCAGCAGATAAGGCACTGTTGCCCTGATAATGTCCTTCAGGAAGTCCTTTTCCGGTTTGAAACAAGCCTTCTGCATTTTTAGTGATCCAGTGGTATACTTCAGGGTTCAGGTTTTTCTTTTCTGTTTCAAATCCTAGTCCGTCTACCGCCAGTTTGGTGTTTAAGAAGGGATTGTTTCCATCCTGCAATGCATTGGCAATTTCGGTGATCTGTTGTTTGCCGGATTCTTTCTTCTTTTCCCTCAGGTTTACGCTGACACTGGTTTGTTTTTCCAGTTTTAAAGGTTCATCAAATTGAAGAGCAAGTACGGTTACATCAGCGTCAACTGAGTTTTCGGAGATTTTTAAGGTAAGGTCATTTCCGTTTTTGCTGAGTACGACATTGTTGTTATTGCCGACAACTTTAGCAGATTTAACTTTAGACTGAATGCCTTTAAGGTATAAAATTCCATCATATGGTGCCCAGTCTGCATATAGATATAATGTTTTATGGTCTTTGGAAAGGCTTGTTTTTCCGTCGAAATGTCCTGCCGGAATTCCTGCACGGGTTCCGTAAATTGCTTCTCCATGTTTTTGCGTCCAGCGGGCCAATCCTTTAAGCACTTTTACCTGTTGTTCAGGTAGGGTTCCATCTGGTTTAGGACCGATGTCAAGCAGTAAATTTCCACCCATACTGATACAGTCTACCAACGTTCTGACAATCATATTCGGGGATTTGTATTTATAATCGTAAGGCTGATAACCCCAGGAATCATTCATCGTATAGCACAGTTCCCAGTAATCTCCGGCAGGTCTTACCACTGGAATTCCCTGTTCAGGAGTTTCATAATCGCCATGTCCGTTGAGTCTGGAATTGATGATGATGTTGGGATTATAGCTGCGCAATCCTTTGAGCACTTTTTGCGCCTGCCATTCTTCGCCTGAATGTTCCCAATCTCCATCAAACCATAAAAGGTCCGGTTTGAAATTAGCCGAAAGCTCATCCAGCTGTTTATGGTAATAGCTCAGGTATTTGTTCCATCGCTTAGGCTCTTCGGTCAGCTTGTATCTTTTATGTTCTCTTGTGAAAACATCATAATCCGGATAACTCCAGTCGGGCAGAGAGAAATACAATCCTGTTTTTAATCCCGAAGCTTTTAAGGCTTTTACAAAGGGGCTGATGAGGTCTTTTTTTGCAGCGCTATGTTTGATGGTCGTCGTTGCGTTAGGCGCTTTAGTGTCCCATAAAGAGATGCCATCATGATGTTTAGTAGTAATGACCGAATATTTGGCACCACTTTCTTTAATGAGCTTTACCCATTCTTCGGGTTGGTAACTGGCGGCATTAAAGCCATCCAATTGTTTCATGTAATTATCATGGTTGATGTAATTATTGAAAAATGCCCAGGATTCGGAAATTCCGTTGACCGAATAAATGCCCCAATGGATAAATATCCCCAGTTTGGCATCGGTAAACCATTCCATTTTTTTAGCATTGTTCTTGTCCTGGGTTTTGCTTTCCTGTGCCTTGTTCTCTGAAAAGAACAGCAGCAAAAACAGAAAAGACAGTAAGGTCTTCTTGTTCATAGAATTGTGTGTAGGTTTCGTTTGTTAATGTTGTATTTGTGTGTGTGTTGGTAAGCTTATTTTTGTAAATAGGACTTCTGATAAGTTAAAGGGCTTTTTCCGGTGATGATTTTGAAATGTTTATGGAAACTGGCGAAGTTGTGGAAGCCACTTTCATAACAGATCTGCTTCACATTCATGCTGTCCTCAATCAGCAGTTTGCAAGCATGTCCCACCCTGATTTCACTGATAAACTGGGTATAGGTTTTTCTGGTCCTTGATTTAAAATACCTGCAAAAGGAATTCGGACTGATATTGGCGACGGAAGCCATTTCTTCCATCTGGATTTTTCTTTTGAAGTTGGCCAGGGAGTAATTGTAAATGGCATTGATCCGGTCGTTCTCAATTTCCTCGAAGTCATGACGGAAACCGATGGAAGAAAGCAGGTGGTTTGGGGTACAATTTTCAATGGCCAGCAAGGCTTCCATCAATAAGATGATGCGTTTAGAGCCCTCAGAAAGCAAGATGGACTCGATCAGCTCCCCAATGGCTTTTTTGTTCTTATCGGGAATTTGAATCCCTCTTTGTGCTTTTTCCAGGGTTAGCTTTAACGCTTTATTCTCCGGAAGGTTTAAGAAATGACTTCCCCAGAAGTTTTCATTGAAATGCACTACGACTACATCAGCATTGTTCTTCTCATCTTCATTAAAATAGCTGTCGTCGAACCTCCAGTAATGGGGCAGGTGTGCACCTACAAGAACGACATCGCCGGATCGGAAACGCTTGATGTTGTCGCCGATAAACTGAGTGCCATTGCCCTTTTTGAAATAGATCAGCTCAACCTCGGCATGGTAATGCCAGCGGTTGTTGATATAAGGAACCTTATCTCTTCTTGCACTAAATGAATTCACAAGGTTATTTGAAACTTTGAGTAGTTGTGGCTTCATGATATTTGGTTAGGTAATGATAAAAGTATAAAAATCTTTTAAAAATACCTTGTAATTTAACAATTACACTTAAATCTGCCAATATTGCTTAATGATTGCCGATTTCGCTGAATAATTCCAATTATGCCATTTCATAAAAACTGATAACTTTGGTTTAACAACACACAAACCGAATAGACTATGATTAAAAGAACCTGGAAAGCCTCAGTAATGGTTTTTCTGCTCCCTATTGCCCTTTTTCCTGCCCATATTCAGGCGCAGGTTACCCAATCAAAAGCTGCCCCGAATGTCATTTTCATCCTTACCGATGATCTTGGATACGGTGATATTGGTGTTTTTTTTCAAAATCAGCGCCGGCAGAAAGCGAATAAAGCATTGCCTTTTCAATTGACACCACATTTGGATCAGATGGCTGCTTCCGGTGCTAAGTTTACCCATCAGTATAGCAATGCCCCGGTTTGTGCCCCTTCCAGGGCTTCATTTATGACCGGAATGAATCAGGGCAATGCCAGTGTAAGAGATAACCAGTTCGACAAACAGATCGAAAATAACCATACCGTTGCCACGATGTTAAAAGCAGGTGGATATGCCACTGCAGCTATTGGAAAATGGGGTTTGCAGGGCGAAACAAAAGAGGAACCCAACTGGCCGGCCCATCCTTCAAAACGTGGTTTTGATCAGTTCTTTGGTTATATGAGACATGCCGATGGCCACGAGCATTATCCCTATGAAGGATTATATCGGGGCAAAAAGCAGGTCTGGGACAATTATACCGATGTTGCTGCGGAGCTGAGTAAATGTTATACCACAGATTTGTGGACTGCCTATGCGAAAAAATGGATCGTAGACCATGAACAGGGGAAAGATGCGAAACAACCTTTCTTCATGTTTCTGGCTTATGATGCCCCTCATGCCGTATTGGAATTGCCCACTCAGGCCTATCCTAAAGGAGGCGGTTTGAAAGGCGGATTGCAATGGACCGGAAAGGGAGGAAGCATGATCAATACCGCTTCCGGAGAGATTGATACCTATGTGCATCCGGATTATGCGAATGCCACCTATGACGATGATCAGAATGCCGGTACTCCTGAAAAGGCCTGGCCGGATACGTATAAACGCTATGCAACGGCAAACAGAAGGATCGATGATGCCATTGGCGATTTGACCCAATTGCTTCAGGATTTGAATATTGCAGAAAACACACTGGTGATTTTTACCTCTGATAATGGTCCTTCCATAGAATCGTACCTTCCAAAGGGATTTGCCCCTAACAGTCCTGAATTTTTTGGAAGCTTTGGCCCTTTCGACGGGATCAAAAGAGATGTCTGGGAAGGTGGATTGAGAATGCCTGTACTGGCCAGCTGGCCGGGGCATATTGCTCCCGGAAAAACCATCAGCAGCCCCAGTATGTTGTCCGATTGGATGGCGACTTTCGCAGAGGCAGCAAAGATCCCTGTTCCGGCAAGAACGGATGGCGTATCGTTATTGCCTTCCCTTACCGGAAAAGGCAAACAAGAAGCCGGACAGGTTTATGTAGAATATACCGAAGGCGGAAGAACGCCGGATTTTAAATCGTTTGAAGAAAGCCGGAGAGGAAGGAAGCGTGATCAGATGCAGATGATTCGTTTCGGGGATTTGGTGGGCGTCCGTTACCAGATCAAATCTGCCGAAGATGATTTTGAGATTTACAATGTCGTTACCGATCCTAGGGAGACAAAGAACCTTGCTGCTGGTCCTGCCTATCAAAAGATTCAGGAAAAAATGAAGGCTAAGGTCTTGCAGGGAAGGAGAGTAGATTCCGAAGCTCCCCGCCCTTATGATGGAGCTGCCATTCCTGCTTCGCCCATTTCCAAAGGACTCAAGCCTGGTTTGAACTGGCGCTTTTTTAAAGGTGATTTTCCATGGGTAATCTCCGAAAAAGGAAGAGCGACGCCGCAAAAAGGAGGGGCTGAAAGTTTAAAGCCGGTTCCTGTCGGTACTGCGGATGGGATGGTCCTGTATGAAGCCTATTTTAAGGCGCCTAAGGATGGAAACTATACTTTCTCTCTTCAGACGAAAGGTAAAGCTTATGTACGGTTACATGAGGCAGAATTACTGGATGCGGACTTTGGATATACGTCGGGTAAAGAAATTTTTACAACAGTGAAGTTGAAAGCGGGATATCATCCGGTTAAAATTTATGCGTTGAAAAACGGTGGAAAAAAGGAAGAATTGGTGCTGAAGTATAAAGAAGGCACATCTGATTGGTCATTGTTAAGCAACAAAAACCTGTATGGTGTAAAATATTTGCTTTAAGCCTTGTATTTAGAACATTTAGATTGCAAAAAAAAGTGTTTAAACTTTCATTTAATCAAAAAGTTAATTACATTTGGGCTTACCCTTTCGAGGGTATGTTTTTCATAGGTAGATGTAGGGTCGGAAATTTATTTTCGACCCTTTTTTGTTCATAGGGGTTCCGTACCTTTACCGGCGTTATGAATAAGAAGAAAATCATCGTTGCCATCACCGGAGCCAGTGGTTCCATTTATGCTAAATTACTCCTGGATAACCTGCTGAAGCTTTCTGACCAGATTGAAAAGGTAGGGGTGGTGATGTCCGACAATGCGAAGGAAGTCTGGCGCTTTGAACTGGGCAATGAAGACTATGATCTTTACCCTTTCACTTTTTACCCGAAAATGGATTTCAATGCCCCCTTTGCTTCGGGCTCTGCAAAATTTGACACTATGATTATCATTCCATGTTCCATGGGAACGCTGGGAAGAATTGCACATGGCATCTCCAATGACCTCATCAGCCGGGCGGCAGATGTGGTCTTGAAAGAACGCCGGAAATTGATCGCCGTAGTGCGGGATACGCCTTTCAGCCTCATTCACATCAATAATATGAAGACGGTAACGGAAGCAGGCGGGATTATTTGTCCGGCAAGTCCTTCCTTTTACAGCCTTCCAAAGAGCATTGAAGAAGTGGCGCAAACGGTGGTCAGCCGTGTGATCGACCTGGCGGGGCTTAGTATGGATAGTTACCGCTGGAATGAGGAATAATCTCATCTAAAAACTTATCTTTGCAAATTCTTAATGAACATTTATCAGGGCTAATGAAGAAGGTTGCGTTTTATACACTGGGTTGTAAGTTAAATTTTTCTGAAACTTCCACTATAGGCAGGTTATTTACCGATGCCGGCTATGCAGTCGTGGATTTTACAGCGGCAGCAGATGTGTATGTGATCAATACCTGCTCCGTAACGGAACATGCCGACAAGAAATGCCGGAAGGTGGTTAAGGAAGCACTTAAATATGCACCTAATGCCTACATCACCATTGTGGGCTGTTATGCGCAGCTTAAACCGGTGGAGATTGCCGAAATTGAAGGCGTGGATATGGTCTTGGGCGCAGCGGAGAAGTTCCGCATCGTCGAGTACATCTCTGACCTGACCAAACAGCCTAAAGCCGTTATTCATCAGCAGAACATTGAGAAAGTAAACCATAACTTTATTGCAGCCTATTCTATCGGCGACAGAACCCGGACTTTCTTAAAAGTTCAGGACGGTTGCGATTATCCATGTACCTATTGTACCATTCCACTTGCCCGTGGCGGAAGCCGCAGTGATACCATAGAAAATGTGGTGAACCGCGCCACGCAAATCGCAGAAAGTGGTGTGAAAGAGATCGTATTGACCGGGGTTAACCTGGGTGATTTCGGAATCAGAGATGGCCAGAGGGAAGATAAATTCTTCGACCTGGTCAAAGCATTGGATGAAGTGGAAGGCATTGAACGAATCAGGATCTCTTCCATAGAGCCGAATTTACTGAGCAATGAGATCATTGAGTTTGTAGCCCATTCTAAACGCTTTGTACCGCATTTCCATATTCCATTACAATCCGGATCCAATAAGATCTTAGGATTGATGAAAAGACGTTACCAGAGAGAACTCTATACTGAACGTGTAGCGACGATCAAAGCATTGATTCCAAATTGCTGTATCGGGGTGGATGTGATCGTTGGATTTCCAGGCGAAACGCATGAAGACTTTTTAGATACTTATCAGTTCTTAAACGAACTGGACATTTCTTATTTGCACGTGTTTACTTATTCTGAACGTGAGCAGACTGCTGCAGCGGATATGAAAGGCCGTGTAGCCGGAAGCACCAGGGCAGACCGCAGTAAAATGTTGCACATCCTGTCGGACAAAAAACGCAGAGCTTTTTACCAGTCGCAGATTGGTACAGTAGGACAAGTGCTTTTTGAAGATGATCAGAAAGATGGTTTCATGCATGGTTTTACTAAAAACTATGTGAAAGTGAAAGCGAAATATGACCCGGTGATGGTAAATGAGATCAAAACTGTAAAATTGATCGAACTTACTGCTGATGGGGAGGTAGAAGTTGCAGAAACCGAAGAAGTTTTAGCGCATTAATCCTATATTCGCATTAAACTTTTTTTATCCGTATGTTTCCAACCGTATCTCATTTTATAGAATATCTTTTCGGTGTTCAGGTACCCCTTCCTTTTAATACATTTGGCGTTTTTGTAGCGCTGGCATTTATCGCAGGTTACTGGGCTTTTACCCAGGAATTCAAACGTAAAGAGGCCCTGGGTCTTTTACATCCGATAAAAAAACTGATCACTGTTGGTAAGCCGGCAACGACTATCGAGTTGATCTATAATGGTATTTTCGGTTTCCTGATTGGCTATAAACTGGTCTACGCTTTATTAAATTATAAACTTTTTGTAAGTGATGCCCAAACGGTATTGCTGTCTACTAAAGGAAGTCTGCTTGGCGGACTATTCTTTGCCGGTCTTTTTGCTTACTGGGACCATAAAGAAAAAAACAGACATAAATTACCTGCTCCTAAAACGGTGGAGGTGACGCAACACCCTTACGAGCTGATGGGCAATATGATTGTCTGGGCAGCGGTATGGGGCTTTTTAGGCGCTAAAATATTCGATAACCTCGAGCATTGGGATACTTTTGTTCAGGACCCGATCGGAAGTTTGCTGTCTTTCAGCGGACTTACTTTTTACGGTGGTTTGATCTGTGGTGGTGCTGCAGTATTGTACATCGCCAAAAAGAACAATGTAAAAATCTTACACATGCTGGACATTGGTGGTCCCGGAATGATGCTGGCTTACAGTGTCGGCAGGATCGGTTGTCATATGTCGGGCGACGGGGATTGGGGAATTACCAATCTTAACCCTAAACCTTTTAGCTGGCTTCCTGACTGGATGTGGGCTTATACTTATCCAAACAATGTGGCCAATGAAGGGAATCTTATTCCCGGTTGTGTCGGTAAATTTTGTCATGAGTTAGCTGCTCCGGTATATCCAACGCCTATTTATGAGGTGATTGTTTGTTTTATCTTATTCCTTATTCTCTGGAAGATCCGTGACCGCATTAAACTGCCGGGCATGATGTTCGGGATTTACCTGATGATGAATGGCCTGGAGCGTTTCTTTGTGGAACTGATCAGGGTGAATACGAAATACGATGTTGCCGGAATCCGTTTTACACAGGCGGAATTAATTTCCAGCATCCTATTCCTTTCAGGTCTGCTTCTGGTACTCTATTCTGTGAAGAATAAAGAAAAGCATGCAAATTATTAATATCCAAAGATTTGAATTACGAATTACTCTGTTCTAAAGTAATTGCCATCACACGGCTGACGGGCAATTTTATCCGCAAGGAGTCCATGAATTTTGACGCAAATGCAGTAGAATTCAAAGGGCTGAACGACCTGGTGTCCTATGTAGATAAAACGGCGGAGAAGCAATTGGTGAGAAATTTAGCCAAGCTGATTCCGGGTGCAGGATTTACAACAGAAGAAGAAACGATCAACAGCAGGGGAGCGGTGTACAACTGGATTATAGATCCTTTAGATGGTACGACTAACTTTATCCATGGAATTCCTACCTATGCCATCAGTGTGGCGCTTTACGAGGACGACCAGCCGGTTATAGGAGTGGTGTATGAGATCAATAGAGGAGAGATGTTCTTTACCTATAAAGGTGGGGCAGCGTACCTGAACAATAAGGAAATCCAGGTTTCTACAAGGACCTCACTGGCGGATAGTTTGCTCGCTACCGGTTTCCCTTATTACCAGTTTGATAAGCAGGCACAATACCTGCAGCTTTTCTCTGAAATGATGCAAAAATGCCATGGACTGAGAAGGATTGGTTCGGCAGCAACAGACCTTGCTTATGTGGCCTGTGGCAGGTTCGATGCCTTTTTTGAATACAACCTGAATGCCTGGGATGTGGCAGCAGGAGCTTATCTTGTACAGCAGGCAGGAGGAAATATCATGAACTTCTCCGGCGGAACAGAGTTTCTGGAGAAAAGAGAAATACTGGCCAGCAACGGATTGATCCATGAGGAAATTCTTGCGACCATGAACACGCACTTTAATAGCTAGAACAAGAATTTATTCTCCATAAGAAAGGCCCATGATTTTTGTCATGGGCCTTTTTGTTTATCGTTGGTCTTGTTTTACAAGGCTTCAGATACCACTTCTTTTACCTCAGGAACCATGCGTTGCAATAAGTTCTGGATACCTGATTTTAAAGTAATGGTAGAGGATGGACATCCACTGCATGAACCTCTAAGCTCTACAGTAACGACACCTTCTTCAAATGATTTATAGCTGATGGCACCGCCATCCTGTTCTACTGCCGGACGTACATAATCGTGAAGGATCTGTTGAATTTTGATCTCCAGGTCTGTTCCTTCGAAAGCTGTAGGCGCTTCGCTCGTTTCTTCTTTGATTTTATATTCTGACTCTACCGCACCTTTTACGAATTCTTTCAAAATAGGCTCAATATCTGCCCATTCTGCATCTTCAGTCTTGGTGATGGTCACAAAGTTACTTGCAAAAAAAACGCCGTTCACAAAGTTGAACTTGAACAGTTCCTTCGCAAAAGGGGAATGCTCAGCACTCTCTTTAGTCGCAAAATCTTCACTGCCGTTGATCAATAACTTATTGACCATGAACTTCATGGTGGCAGGATTAGGGGTTTGTTCTGTATATACGTTGATCGTCATTGTCTTTTTTTCTTACAAAAATAAATAATTCAAACATGCAATTTAAGCTATCGATGTCTGTTTTAGGTCATTATATCCTAAAATACTCCGGTATAGTTAAATGGAGTGATTTGCTTTAACTCTGTTTTAATCGCCTCATTAACATTTAAGCCGTCAATAAAGGTCGCCATTGTCTCTGCGGTGATCTTTTGATTGGTACGTGTCAGGTCTTTTAAAGCCTCGTACGGATTCGGATAAGCTTCTCTTCTCAAAACCGTTTGAATGGCCTCTGCCACTACTGCCCAGTTGTTTTCTAAGTCTGTAGCGATTGCTTCATTGTTTAACAACAATTTGTTCAATCCTCTTAACGTAGAAGCGATGGCGATTACGGTATGTGCCATAGGAACACCTACATTTCTCAATACGGTAGAATCAGTCAGGTCTCTCTGTAAACGGGAGATCGGCAGTTTCGCTGCGAAGAATTCAAATAAAGCATTGGCTACACCAGCATTTCCTTCCGCGTTTTCGAAATCGATAGGATTTACTTTATGCGGCATCGCTGATGAACCTACTTCTCCTTCTTTGATCTTTTGTTTGAAGTAATTTTTAGAGATATAGGCCCAGATGTCGCGGTCAAGATCAATGATGATGTTGTTGATTCGCTTTAAGGCATCACACTGTGCAGCAAACTGATCGTAATGTTCAATTTGTGTGGTATGTTGCGCGCGACTTAATCCCAATACTTCATTGACGAAGTTGTTGGAGAAATCTACCCAGTTAATGGAAGGGTAAGCAATATGGTGTGCATTGAAGTTTCCTGTAGCACCACCGAACTTAGCACTGTTCGGGATGTTTTTAAGGTTGTTCAACTGAATTTCTAAACGTTCTGCAAATACCAGGAATTCTTTTCCCAGTTTGGTAGGAGAGGCTGGTTGTCCGTGGGTATGCGCCAATAGCGGAATATCTTTCCAGTCTGTAGCCAGCTCTTTAATTCTGCTGATCAGTCCGCTGATGTTCGGATAATAAACTTCATTCAGTGCCAGCTTGAAAGTATAAGGGATGGCAGTATTGTTGATGTCCTGAGAAGTTAATCCAAAATGGATGAACTCTTTATAGTCCTGGAAACCCAGTTCATCAAATTGTTTCTTGATGAAATATTCTACTGCTTTAACGTCGTGATTGGTGATTTTCTCTGTGTCTTTGATCTCCTGCGCATGATCATCATTAAATTGTTCATGAATCAGGCGTAGTTTTCCATAGTTGGCTTTATCAAATTGAGCTAATCCAGGTAATCCGATTTCACATAGTGAAATGAAATACTCTACTTCTACATATACCCTGTATTTGATGAGGGCAGATTCAGAAAAGTATTTAGATAGGCTTTGAGTAGTGTTTCTATAACGGCCATCTATTGGAGAAATAGCTTGAAGTGGAGATAAATTCATGAATATTATGGTTGTTTACAGGCGCGAAGTTACGCATTATTAGCCGTTTTTGGGAAGGGAAGCCAGGCTAAAATAAATGTAAGGCATAAAAAAAAGGCTTCAGATGTATCTGAAGCCTTTTTTTTATGGGTTAATTTAAACTAGTGAGCAGCTGGTTTAGTTGCTTCTGTAGTAGTTTTAACAGTTGTATCTTTTACAGTAGAGTCTTTTACAGTAGTATCAACAGTTGTAACAACTGCACCTGAATCAGTTGCTGTAGTGTCAGTAGAAGTACCAGTTTTTTCTGAGTTACAAGCTGCTACTGATAAAGTGATTGCTAAAGCTGCAAAGCCAAATTTAAATGCGTTTTTCATTCTATTTTGTTTTTAGGTAATTAACTAATTTTACAGATTAATACGCTAATGTTAGAAAGGTAACCCGGGTATTTGAAAATAATTTAAAATATTTTTTTAGGGCAGGGATAGGGAAGGAATCAGGTCAGGATTGGGGCAATGTAAGCCATTATCAGGAATACCACAAAATCAGTTGGATTTTTATGTAAAGTTAGATTAGGAATAAGATGGTAAAATCTTGCTTTGGGACTTGTAAAAAACTCGTTTTACCCAAGCTAGGTTTAACCTCGGTCTAAGCTCGGTCTATACTCGGTGCTAACTCGGTCAGAAGCGTGTTAAAGGCGGGTAAGCAACTGGTATAAAATGAGCTTGAAATGCGTATTCCTGCAAGCTGTTTCTTTCCTGATTTAAATAAGCTGAGTGTGGGATTTGTATAGGCTTCGAGGTTGCCGAGGGGTTGGAGAGGGTTGATAAGGCCTTTGACGCCACCAATCCTTACCAACCCCTAAGACAGCCCTGATCAGGATATAACACTATAAAGATCAGATCCGGATGTTATGGTGTTTTACCATGAATTTTGACCCATTTGGCCCTGTTGGCTTTTCAGATATATTCCGAACTTAGTAAGGCAGGTCTGACCTGTTTTCTATTTCCTTTATTGTGCAGATTTTTTTTATGTTTTGCCATTTTTTTATGTTCATAGCACTTATTTGTAGTTTACTACAAATAAGTGCTTTTATTTATCAATGACATGAATTTTCCCACAAAACATTGTTTTGAAAATAATTGGTAATATATTTTTCTTTTAAATATTTGTCTATAGATTAGACATCGTCAGGTTGTTGATACTCAATGGTTACCGGATCACAGCCGTTTAACGCCAAACTCTAAAACGATGAAAAAAAGATTGTACGCGCTTGCTTTATTTGTGCTGTCTGTTTTATTTGTCCCTCTGAACAGCACTGCGCAGGTTGATTTATTGACCACTGTTACCCAGCCTTTATCCCCTCAGGCGGCAGCACTGGGGAAATATGTAGAAATGCCGGTGGGTTATTACAGTGGGATTCCCGAGGTCAGTGTGCCTTTGTATGAACTGAAAACCAAGGATTTTAGTGTTCCTGTTTCCCTGAGTTATCATGCTTCCGGGGTGAAACCAAGGGAGATTCCCGGATGGGTAGGTGCAGGGTTCAGTTTGAACGCCGGGGGTTCGGTGACCAGGATTGTCCGCGGACTTCCAGGTCTGGGCGCTGCTTATGTTCCCGGTACTCCTCCCGATCGACGCAGAATGCTGAACGTGGAGAACGAAAACGGCATGGCCAAAGTAGATACAGAATGTGATGAGTTTTATTTTAACTTCCTGGGCCTTAGCGGCAGTTTCAGCTTTACCAGTGATGGAAAAGTGTTGATGAAGGATGTAAATAACCTGTATGCGGAATACACGGCAGATAAGTTTAAGTTCATTGATGAAAAGGGAACCGAATATTACTTTGATGTTTCCGAGACCAATACCATGAGCAGTGGATACACCTATTCCAGTGCCTGGTACCTCACCAGGATCCGGCTACCTTTTAAAAATGAAGTGATCGAGTTTAAATATGAGAGTGAAGGAAATAACTGTTACCGGATGAACTATTATCCAACGGAGCAATATGAATTTATACGGTATGAGGACCGTTCCCCTCAGGTCCAGTTTCTTCTGAATCCCGATTGTGACGATGTGATTGGCGTGGCCGGACTTCCCGAACTGATTAAAACCAATAACCTGCTGATCAAATCGATCATTCATAAAACCGATACCCTGAAGTTTTACCGGAACAACAGTTCCCGGACCGATGTTTATAAGATCCGGCTGGACAGCATTAAAATGTTTAACGGAACAACGATGGTCAGCAGGGCGCGGTTTACCTATACCTATAGTGACAGTACCAGCGACAGCCTGGCCAAAAAAATGCTGCTGGACAGTGTGAATATCAACGATGAGCCAGCCTACCGTTTCAGCTATTTTGGTCCGTATATGGGTCGGAAAATGCCCGGGGTAAACAACCTGGGAACCGATTTCTGGGGCTATTATAACGGGGAAGAAAAGAGTTTAAGCCCTCAGAACCAGCCTTTTTTTATCAGGTTTAAAAACCTTCACGGCACGGTGGTTAACCTGGGCTCTGCCTACAACAGCAGCTTCAAAAACCCGGATTATAAATACGCCCGGGTAGGTGCATTGAAAAGTGTCAGTTATCCTACAGGAGGGAAGACTGAGTTCGAATATGAAGGCAATGACTATGCCTATCCTGTTGTCCCGGAATCGGATGAACGTATGGCCATGGCGATGGACTCGCTCAGGCAGCTGGGAAGCTCCAGTAATTACCCCAGCACGAACAACAGTGCTGAATTTATCCTGCACCAAAACCAGACCGCAACTTTTGAAACCAAGCTGGGGATGTCGCCAAATATCAACAGCTGGACCGATTACCAGAATTATGTCTATAATGGTGGATTTGGCGCTTTGAGTATCGCAAGGCTCTATAAGTATAATGAAGGCACAGGTGTTTTTGACCTGCTGAATACCTGGAGTTTCAATCCGGTAACGGGCATCGGCGCTCCAAACCCCGGCATCGGTTTTGGATTTGTTAAACCTAACGGGACTTCTACCCAAAGCCCATCGGTGTCCCTGACTGAAGGAAGGTATAAAATGGAAACGGAAATTCCGGCTTATGGATTCAGTGCGGGTATTAAAGTGACCAACCAGTTTAAATACAAACGACCAGGCCGGAGTCAGGGGCCTTTTAATTACCATATCTATAATGCAGGCGGGCTCCGGATTAAAAAGATCACTTTTACCAGCCCGGTAAACAGTTCCTCTTTTGAAAAGAATTATGACTATAGTTATAAAGGGATCACCTCCGGGGTGTCTGAAATCCCGTTTTGTAACCTGACCTCGAAAATTCACTGGGGCGAACAAAGGATCAGGTATTATCCGCCGATAGAGGGGATTTTTGATCCCCAGATCTGTACTTTTTTTCTGCTGAACCAGAGTACGATGGTCCCTTTAGGTAATGGAAAAGGCGGAACGGTAGGTTATGCACAGGTGACCGAAACCATGAATGACGGGCGTAAAACGGTCATGCAGTTTACCAATGGCTACAGCGATGTAAATGCAGATTCCCTGTTCGACGGGTATGAAGATCAGTTTTATTTTACTGCTCTGGGCGACCAATCCGTTTTTGACAGGGCAGGCAATAGTAAATCTTCCTGGCGGGGAAGGATGAAAAGGGTATGGTACCAGGATGGTTCGGGCAAAAAGATGAAGCAGGAGGTACACCGGTTTGCGAATCTGGCCAGCGGCTCCCTGCAGAACACTTCCCTGTTTCTTTCCATCAATGCGCTTCCAGGCAGTCCTGATGTGAATTATGGAACCAGCTGGGGAACTTACCATTTTACGCAGGACAAGTTCGTTCCGGTGCTGGACTCGGCCTATTATTTTAACGGCACAGATACCCTGAAAGAGCTCACTAAATACAGCTACCTCAATGCCGGATTTGCAAACCCTTCAGCAATAGTTAAGGTGAATTCTGCAGGAGACAGCAGCATTACCCGTTTTAAATACCCTTATGATTACACGATTTCAGGCACAAGTTCTATTTCCTTTTCCAAAGGCATTAAAAACCTGCAGGATAAACATGTCATTACCAGCCCGGTAGAAAGCTATGTGGAGGAGAAAACTGCGGGAGGGAGCGGAAAGGTCACGATGGCGCAGCTGGTTTCCTATAAACCGGAGATCCCGGTTCCGGATACGGTATACAGCCTGAACAATACCGCCGGGCTGAGCGATTTTAGTCCCGCTGTTTTTACGGTAAGTACGGCCAGTAAGGACAACAGGTATGAGCGCAGGATTCTCTTTGATAAATATGACAGTTATGGTAATGTGGTGGAACAGCGTAAAGAAGGAGAATTGAAGGAAGTGCTGGTCTGGGGATATCAGAAAAGATATATCGTGGCCAGGATTACCGGAAGTACTTACGCCACAGTGATGGCACTGGTAGATACCACCGTGATCAATAACCCATCCGGCGATGCGGCCATGCGTACGGAACTAAATAAAATCCGTACCAACCTGGCCTCTTCTAACCCTGATGCAGAAGTGACCAGTTATACCTATGCCGTACTGAAAGGAATGACCAGTATGACTGATCCTAGGGGAGAAACAGTGTATTATGAATATGATATTTTTGGTCGGTTGAAGCGGACAAAAAACGCGGACAATGACATCAAAGACCACCTGTGGTACCATTATAAACCTTAAACGCGCTCCACCATGAAATACATTTCCATATTCAGGATGCTGTTAATGGTTTTAATGGCTCCTTTATTTACCCAGGCCCAGTCAGCCGATCAGAATTATGTGAAAACGGCTAAAGTGCTGATCAGCGGAATAACCACAGAAACTGCGCTTAACGCAGTCATCTCTGATAAAACCAAGGCAAGGGTGGGTGTTGCCTACCTGGACGGGCTTGGGCGTCCCTTACAGAATGTCCAGTACCAGGGCAGTCCACTAGGAAAGGATATGATCCAGCCTTTTGCCTATGATAATTACGGGCGTGAAGTAAAGAAATACCTTTCCTACACGGATAACGGAACTTCCACCGGTAATTACCGGGCTGCAGCAATCAGCAGTCAGCAATCATTTTACAACAGCCCGCCTTCCGGTGTAATCAGTATTCCCTCAGGATCAGGACAGGTCGCTTATTCGGAAACCAAATTCGAAGCTTCTCCGCTGGACCGGGTACAGCAGGAAGGCTTTCCGGGGGGAGACTGGAAGATTGGCGGGACGCATACTTTTCGCAAAGGCTATGCTGCTAATGCAGTTAATGATGTGAGAAAATGGGTCGTAACCAGTAATGGCGCTACCGGAAGTACCTATTATCCAAAGGCGAGGTTATATGTGGATACCCTGACGGATGAAAACGGGAACAAGACGATGGAGTATAAAGACTACCAGGGAAGGGTAGTGCTAAAACGGCTTCAAAATGGGGGCAGTTTCCTGAATACTTATTACGTCTATGATGAACTCAGCAACCTCCGTTATGTGATTCCACCGGGATTTACGGCAACCAGCTTTGTTGAAAGTGATGCAGGATTTGACCAATTCATCTATGCTTACCGGTATAACGGAAAAAGACTGGTGACCGAGAAGAAGATCCCGGGGAAAGGCTGGGAGTTCTTTGTGTACAACAAGACGGGCAGGTTGGTGATGAGCCAGGACGCCATGCAGCGGTCCATTTCTCCCCAGCAGTGGACGGTCTTTAAATACGATAATACCGGAAGGCAGGTGATGACCGGGATTTACGATCATACCGGAAGTACGCCCAATACCGCTTACCGCAGTACACAACAGGCCGCTGTGGATGCAGATCCCGATTTGTGGGAAACCCGGATTGCCACAGGCACAGGGTATACGGCAAATACTTATCCATCGGTACTCAGCCAGACCTTACTGATCAGTTATTATAACAATTATACCATCCCGGGGAAGACCAGTACTTACAATGCCACCCAGACGGTCACCAGCCGTACCCAAGGGCTGGCTACGGGAAGTAAGGTGAATATCCTGGGCACTTCGACAATGCTGCTGACGGTGAATTATTATGACGAACGGGGGAGGTTGAAGGAAAGTATCAGCGATCACCAGCTTGGAGGAACGGACCGGGTGGTGAATACCTGGAACTTTGCTGATGAACTGACGGCCAGTACCCGGACACATACCAGCAGCGGGGGCAGTGTGACCGTTGCCATGCGTTATGAATATGACCACGCCGGAAGGAAAACCAAAACTTATGAAAAGATCAATACCGATGCCGAGGTTTTGCTTTCAGAATTGGGTTATAACGAACTGGGACAGTTGCTCAGCAAAAAACTGAATAATGGTCTGCACACGACCACCATGTCCTACAACTCCAGGGGATGGCTGACAGGGAAAAGTGCAGCACTCTTTGCCATGCAGCTGAAATACAACGATGGGACTACACCAAGGTATAACGGAGACATTACCGGGCAGCTCTGGGGAACACCGGGAAGCCTGACGAAGAACTACACTTATAATTACGATCAGCTGAACCGGCTGCTGTCAGGGATCTCCGGTACAGGAAATGACGAAAAGAACATCAGCTATGATGCGATGGGAAATATCCTGACACTGACCAGGGACAATGGTACCGCCCAAACTTACAGTTATAATGGAAACAGGCTGAGCAGTGTGAGTGGTGGGGTCAGCAGGACTTACACCTATGATTTAAATGGGAATGTACTAACCGATGGCACCAATACCTTTACCTACAACTACCTGAACCTGCCAAAGACGGTAAGCGGAGGAACTCCAATTACCTATACCTATGATGCTGCCGGAAGAAAACTTAGGACTGTAAACACCGGTGTAACAACAGATTATATTGATGGTATTCATTACACTTCAGGGGTAATAGATTTCATTCAGACCGAAGAAGGAAGGGCAAGGAAGAGTGGGGCCAGCTACCTGTATGAGTATAACCTTCAGGACCATCTGGGGAATACCCGTCTGAGCTTTGACATCTACAGCGGGGCAGCAAGGGATGTGCAGCATGATGATTATTATCCTTTTGGAAAGACGTTTAACAGCTACCTGCTGGGGGCAAAAAATAATTATCTTTATAATGGCAAGGAGTTGCAGGGAGGATTGGGACAGTACGATTACGGGGCGAGGTTCTACGATCCGGTGATAGGAAGGTGGATTGTGGTTGATGCGTTGGCTGAGAAGTCAAGACGATGGTCTCCATATAATTATGCAATCAACAATCCGATCAGATTTATTGATCCTGATGGTAAGGAAATATATAATTATTGGTGGGGAATATCTTATACTGGAGAAGATGCAAGGTTCGCTTTAACTGCGCTCCAGGAACAGTATAGACAAACAGGATCTCTAAAGATCCATTATGTAACTGAGGCACTAACTCCTGATATATACAGACATACTTTGAATTCACTTAGAAAAGGCAAACCAGCAATTTTACACTATGATAGTGATAAAAAGCGACAAGCGAGGAGGAGACGTGAGGCGACAGGATTATACCCGTCAAGATTTTCTGAAGGCTTAGTAAAAGATGAATATCCTTATGCCTCGACCTTTGAGGGAGGATTAGGTGCAGATGTTGCTTATGTACCTAAAGATCAAAATGAGAGACAAGGTTATGCGGAACTTGGGCCTTTGTACATGACAATGAAGCAAGGTGAAGCTTTTTTAGTATTGCCAGTTCCAAAAGACAAAGAACCTGATGCAGAAAGAAAACCAGTTACAGTGCCTTTTCCATTGCCAGCTCCTCGTCCAGTACCAGCTCTAAAACCATTATGGAATGGAATAATGAGAATGTTGCTTCCAATTTTTGATCCAACGTTATTAAATGATTTTAATAAATACAATCGAGATACTAACCGTAATAACATGGAATTATGAAACCAAATAGATTTTTCTACACTTTGATTGTTATTGCTATATTTCAATCGTGTGGCTTATATAAAAACAAAAATACAATGAAATATAAATTTGATTTTCAAACACAATACAGTGGTTTTTACTTAACAAGTGATAATGGCAAAATAGCGTTAACACCGGGAGCATTGGAGTGGCCCAAGGAGGAGTCTGAGGGGCGGTTAATACAAGCTAAAAACACATTAATAGTTAAAACGGGAAGCTATGGGCACATTAGAGGAGAAATGGCCTTTCTGAATATGAAAAGAGAAGAAATAGACTATGATAAATACGATCATATAGTTGAAGCGGGCTTAGATGTACATACTGGTGAGATTCAGATTTTAGATTGTCCAAATTCTCACGTTGAATTTAAAAAAAGAATAAAACCTGGAATTTACGGTGTAAGAGTTTACTCTTCTGGATTAAAAACAAGTGATTTTAGCGAGCAAGAAGGAGATGATCGTTATTTGATAGAGATATGGCCAGATAGTACAACGAAATGGAATGTGTTAAAGCAGTATTCAGGATATTGATTGAGGATTATATTTTAAATATAGTTAACAGAAATACCTGTGTTATAGGGGATACTGTCGATAAAAGTATCATGACAATCTCACTTCCAATATTTGATCATACATTGTTAAATGACTTCGAAAGGTATAATCAAAATTGAAATAATGCAGAGTTATAATGATATACGATACTAAATTTATTTTATTATTATTTATTTTTCAGTCATGCGGTTATTTAAACTTGAGAATTAAGATGAATTATCCATTTAATTTCTATACAGAATACCACCAATTTTATATCCAGGATAAAACTTCAGAGGGAAGAACTGATTCTGACGATTTTTGGACTAAAATGGCTAACAGCGATAGGTTAGCAATGGAAGATGGAATTATTGGTATTGCAACAGAATGCTACGGACCAGTTAAAGGTGAGTTAATTGTTTTGGATTCAGTAAATAATCAATACGATCCTAACTTATATGACCATGTTGTTGAGGGAGGGGTTGAGTTAAAGTCTGGGAGTTTACAAGTTGTAGGCTGCCTGGATTTTAATAATGAACTAGAAATTAAGTTAAAACCAGGTAAATACAGAATTAGAGTGTATTCTTCAAATCTGGATAGTGTTGTCGGAGATAAGGGAGATGATTTTTATAAGATTGAAATATGGCCGAGTAATCTATTAGAAAGAAAAGTGTTAAAAAGGTATCAGTGAGATTAGATAGCAAAATTGAGATAACTAGAGCAGTACGATTATGGGGGAAAGTTATATGATCCGATGATTGGGAGGTAGAATATAGTAGACCCACTCGCAGAGTATAGGTGAATAACAAAAAAGGCGCTGGAAATTTCCAGCGCCTTTTTTGTTATAAGTTTATTCAGCTTATTTTTTTACAGTGTCAACAGCAACTGTAGTAGTTTTAACAGTAGTGTCTTTTACAGTTGAATCAACAACGTTAGTATCAACAGTAGTAACAACTGCACCTGAATCAGTTAAAGTAGTATCAGTTGATTCACCTTTTTTTTCTGATGAACAAGCTGCTACTGATAAAGAGATTGCTAAAGCTACAAAGCCAAATTTAAATGCGTTTTTCATTCTAATTCTATTTTAAATAATTAATTAATTTTGCTGATTAATACGGGAAAGATTAAAAGGTAACCCATCAATCTGAAAAAAAAATAAAAATATTTTTATTGACGTTTTGGGTTACTGTTGACGTTAATACTGTATTAAGTGGTGGATGAGAAAAAAGTAAATTTTTTTTGGCTATCATTGGGTTACCATTCACGTATAAATGTATTAATTGGTGAGTAATAAGTTAAGCAGTTCAGTTCCAACAGATAGAGAGGTAGTTTTAGGGATACTAAATGACTCAGAAGATGCGCTAAATAAGTTGTACACGGGGTATTTCCCGATGATTTTACAGTTTATTTTAAATAATAACGGTGGTGAAGATGATGCAAAAGACGTGTATCAGGAAGGAATCATCGTTTTATATAATAAAATAAAAGGCGGAAATTTTGAATTGAGCAGTAAACTTAAAACCTATATATACTCAGTTTGCAGAAGAATCTGGTTGAAAAAGCTTTCACAGCAAAGCAAGAAGACCAGCAACATTTCGGACTTTGAGGATGTAATGGCAGTAGAGGTAGATGTGGAACAGCACGAAGAAAAGGACAAGCAGTTTGATAAAATGCAAGATGCACTCCTTCATTTAGGTGAACCCTGCAAAACGATTATTCAGGATTTTTACATCAACAACCTCTCGATGCAGGACATTTGCGAGAAATTTGGCTACACCAATACGGACAATGCCAAAACTCAAAAATATAAATGCTTACAGCGGTTGAAGAAGTTGTTTTTTCAAGTTTAAAGGTGATATGAGAAACGAGATTGAGTTAGAGGGTATAATTGAGGATTATTTAAATGGTAAACTTTCTGAAGCGGAAAGAACAGCATTTGAGCAGCTTCGCAAAAATGATCCAATTGTGGATCATAAAGTGGTAGCGCACAAAGTTTTTCTGGAGTCTTTAGGAAAATATGCAGAGGTATTGGATTTAAAGGCGAAGATGGACCGTGCACATGCACAGATCGACGTGGAGACTTTAACCGAAGAACTAAGACCTCATCCTTCTTTTATTATTAACATGTGGCGCAAGAATAAAGCCGCAATCGCTGTGGCCGCTTCGTTTATCTTGTTAACGATTGTAACGGTTTATTCGATCCAACAGAATACCAAACAAATTGGTAGCGTAGAACTGATGAGCAGAGAAATGGCGAAAATCAAAAATTCTCAAAGCAGCCTGATCAGAATCATCAACTCTAAGACTACACCAAATGCAACTAAGAATGTGAAACCAGCTAATTATGGCGGTACAGGATTCGCTTTAACGGCAAATGGTTACCTGCTGACCAATCTGCATGTGGTAGATGGCGCTGATTCTGTATATGTTCAGGACAATAAAGGAGATTCTTATAAGGCTAAAGTAGTGAGAACAGATTCTCAATATGACCTGGCCATCTTAAAAATAATTGACAAATCATTTAGCCCGCTGTCTAACCTTCCTTACCGATTGAAACAAAGTGGAAATGGAATGGGAGAAATCGTATATACCCTTGGTTTCCCTAAGGATGATGCAGTCTTCGGCGAAGGGTACATCAGTTCAAGAAGCGGTTATAACGGAGATACCACACAATATCAGGTATCTATTCCGGTTAATCCGGGAAATAGCGGTGGTCCTTTATTAGACCATCAGGGAAATATCATCGGAGTGATCTCTGCGAAAGAAAAACAAGTGGATGGTGCTACATTTGCCATCAAATCGAAATACATTCAGGAAGCTTTAAACTCAATTCCTAATGATTCTCTGGGTAAAAAAGTAGCCTTTAACAAAAGGAATTCTTTACAAGGCCTGAGCAGAAACAAACAGGTTGAGAAAATCCAGGATTATGTATTTATGATCAAGGTTTATAAATAGAACAGGGAAAAGAAATTGAAAACCCCGAAATGCTGAATTGTGTTTCGGGGTTTTTGTTTTAAAGACCTGCTTTTATGTGGAGATTTTAAACCTGTCGTACAATTGTTGTCGCCCTTTAGCAGTGATGACAATGGCTCTGGAACCTTTCGTCTTTCTGAAATAATCAGACAACAACATCTTTTCCAGAAAGGCGGCACCAAGTGCACCGGCAAGATGTGGTTTTCTTTCCGTCCAGTCTAAACAGGGTTTAGCAAAGATTCTGCGCGACTTTTTAAGTTCATCCGTATCGATGTCAAATTCGGAGAAAAAAGCGCTGCCTTTCTCCGTCACCAGATAAGTTTTTCCTTCCTGTTCAATGAATTTTTGTTGAATAAATTCTGCGGTGAGTAAAACACCTACTTCACCTGCCAGATGATCGTAGCAGGTCCTGCAATGTTTTATCGCTGCATTGCTGGTATTGCCAACGATTTTTCTATGTTTTTCGTCTGGAATAAGATTGCCAATGGCTTCAATCGCATAAGCAACTTCTGGTCGGGAGAAACGATAATATTTATGTCTTCCCTGTGGTTCAGCCACCAGTAAATTGGCTTGCAGCAATTTGCCCAGGTGCATGCTCATGTTTTGTGGAGAGGTATCTGCACAGATGGCCAGTTCAGTGGCAGTATAAGCCCTGCCATCCAGTAGCGTCCACAGTATTTTTGTGCGTACCGGATCGCCAATCAGAGAGGTAATATAAGCAATCTCTTGTTTCATTTGATTACAGCTATAGTTAAGTACAGAATGAAGTGTGGAAGGTAATGATTTCTCAACTTTGTTTAATGAATGATGATGAAATTTTAAGAACAGAGAGCCATTTCGCTCCGTTAAAAATCGCCCTGCGGTACAAAGCAGCAAAGACAACCTCCAACGACTACGCGGTATTGATGCTGCATGGCTCTTCTTTTCCTTCGGCACAGTCTTTTGGATTCCGAATGAATAATTATTCCTGGATGGACCATTTGACTGAAAATGGCTATGAGGTCTATGCACTGGATTTTTTAGGTTATGGAAATGCCGACCGGTATCCTGAGATCGAAGAGAACGCGGCTGCAGGGGAGCTTTTAGGAAGAGCTGCAGCGCTTTATAAAGATGTAGATCAAGCTGTTGACCTCATTCTTAAAAGAACGGGGAAATCAAAAGTATATTTGATCGGTCATTCCTGGGGCGCTTCTGTTGCAGTGCTTTATGCGACAAAATTTCCGGATAAGCTTTCCCGTCTGGTACTGTTTGCAGCGATTACAGAAAGGGCCGCGACAACAGACCCCCTTATCATTAAGCATCGCTATGAGCGGATGACTGCAAGCGCGCGGATTGAGGCGATGAAATCTTTAACTCCTGAAGACGAAGCTTGTCGCCTGGAACCGGAAATATTCGGGACCTGGGAAGATTTATGGGAAGGGCATTTTCCTTCGGGTCCCTTACAGGATATGGAAGACCTGCTGCATGGCCAGGCTTATTATCGCCCTGCTGAGCTCCGCATCCCTGTTTTGCTGATCAGGGGGGAATGGGATCAGTATCCGAATGCTGCTGATGCAGAAAAACTCTTCTCTGCGATGAAGCAATCTCCTCAAAAAAAATATGTAGTCATTGAAAAAGGAACACATGTGATGCATTTGGAGAAAAGCCGTTATCAATTGTATGAAGAAACACTTCATTTCTTACAATCAGGGATGGCGAAGAAAGCGTCGAACGAACATGCGCTTGCTGTGATTTTTGAGGTTATTCCTGCTGATGGTTTTAAAGAAACCTATTTAGACCTGGCTTTACAGCTTAAGCCGGAATTGGAGAAAATAAAAGGCTTTATTTCTATCGAGCGGTTTCAAAGCATTTATCAACCTGAAAAAATATTGTCCTTGTCATTTTGGGAAAGCGAAACAGCCATTCAGGAATGGAGAAGCCTGGATGCACACCGGGAAACGCAATCCAAAGGAAGAAATGGGGTATTTAAGGATTACCGGCTGAGGATTGCTCAGGTGCGGAGAGATTACGGGATGTTCCAGCGGGAGGAAGCGCCTGAAGACAGCAAAACCTATCATCAGCAAAAGCCGGATAAAAGAACTGAAACCATCATAAGCATACCGCTTACAAAAAACAATGAATAATATGCTTATGATAGCTTCATAACCGATAAAAAGTAAATATATACTGATGAAAATAATTAAACAATTCCTGAAATTTCATAGTTTTACAGATAGCAATTCGCTGGCTTTATTTAAATAAAAACAATATGGATTTTGGAAAGGTTTCCGATGAGGAGCTTAAAACAGTAGATTTCAGCTTGCCCGAAGATGGTGAACAAACCCGTAAAACGCTGAAAGGTAAGGCGTCGTCAAAGCAGTCTGAATGCTATGTAGGCTGTGCCAAATGGGGGAGGAAGGAATGGGTAAATATGATCTATCCGCCTAAAACCAAGGAAGCCAATTTTCTGGATGAGTATGTGAAACACTTCAATTCCATCGAGCTGAATGCCGTATTTTATAGTATCCCTAACCAGGACCTGATCCGGAAATGGAAGGAAAAAGCAGAGGCAAATTCCAATAATAACTTTCTGTTTTGTCCTAAGTTCTCCAGAACCATCAGCCATATCAAAAGGCTTAAAGGTGCGGAGGAGCCGACAGATCTTTTCCTGGCGAACATCTCTGAATTTGGAAAATACCTTGGGCCATGTTTTTTGCAGATGGGCGATAATTTTGGCCCTAAGAATATTGATGTGCTGGAAGAATTCTTAAAATACCTGCCCACAGATCTTTCGGTATTTGTCGAGTTGAGGCATGCAGAGTGGTTCTCTATAGCGGAAAACCGAAGCCGTCTTTTTGAAATGCTGGCAAAGCTGAATAAAGGAGCAGTGATTACCGATGCCAGTGGCAGAAGAGATTGCGTTCATATGGAATTGAGTACTCCGGAGATCTTTATCCGCTTTGTAGGCAATGGACAGGAACATAAGGCCTCAGATGAAGCCAGGATTGATGAATGGGTAGCGCGGATCAAAACATGGATGGGACAGGGCCTGGAAAAGGTTTATTTCTTCCTTCATCAACATGATGAGAAAGACACCCCGATTCTGGCAAACTATACCATAAAAGCTTTTAACAAACATTTGGGAAGTCAGATCGCTGAAATTTCTTTTCTTGGCGATAAAGAGGAAGATATTACAAAACAGACACAATTATTCTAAAAAGTATACTAAATTTGTAGATATTATATTTATACCCTAAAACCACAACATTATGAGTTTAAGAATAGGGGACGCAGCTCCCAACTTTAAAGCAGATACCTCTATTGGTGAGATCGATTTTTATGAATTCTTAGGAGACAGCTGGGGTGTTTTATTCTCTCACCCTGCGGATTATACACCGGTATGTACTACCGAACTTGGTCGTACAGCTGCGTTGAAAGGTGAGTTCGAAAAAAGAAACGTGAAAGTTCTGGCCCTGAGTGTAGATTCTGCAGAATCACATAAAGGATGGATCAGTGACATTAACGAAACACAAAATACAAACGTAGAATTCCCGATCATCGCTGATGAAGATAAAAAAGTAGCAGACCTGTATGATATGATTCATCCAAATGCATCAGAAACTTTAACCGTACGCTCTTTGTTCATCATTTCCCCGGATAAAAAGGTGAAACTGATGCTGACTTATCCTGCTTCTACCGGAAGAAATTTCAATGAAGTATTGAGGGTGATCGATTCACTTCAGCTGACTGCAAATTATAGCGTTGCCACTCCGGCCGACTGGAAAGATGGCGATGATGTAGTCGTGATGAACAGCATTAAAACGGAAGATATTCCTGCTAAATTCCCTAAAGGACACAAAGTGATCAAACCTTATCTGAGAACTACACCTCAGCCAAATAAATAAGATTTATTCAATTTACACCATCACCCTGCATCAATCTGATTGGTTATTGCAGGGTTTTTATTTTATACCATGACGCTACCTCCTGATTTGCTGATCCTTAAAGAACAGGTGTTTGATCACCTCGGCTTTGAATCCAGCCCAGTAATTATCGAACCGGAAAGTGCTGAATATGGGGCTTGTTCATTTAAACTCAACGGATTGGCAGTAAGGTTTCGGGTAGCTAAGATTACCCCAACTAAAACCGGTCAGTTTGTAACACTCTGGAAGAGAAAAGGGGCAGGCCCAATCGAGCCTTATCAGGTAGCTGATGAAATTGACCTGTTCCTGGTCAGCACAAGAACAGCGCATCACTTTGGGCAATTTGTTTTTCCTAAATTGGCTTTGATTAAACATGGCATCATCAGTAATAATGGGAAAGAAGGTAAACGCGCAATTCGTGTTTATCCCCCATGGGATGTGACAACTAATAAACAGGCGATGAAAACCCAGAAATGGCAACTGGAGTATTTCATGGAAATTTCTCCCGGACAGGGCTTAGATCCTGGCTTTGCAAACAGACTTTATAATTATAAAAAAGAGGCCCTTTTATAAAAAGAGCCTCTTTTCTGCATCACTATCCGAGTGATCTTGTAAATATGCTTTCGAAGTTTTTGAACTTGTCTTTAATCTCCTTATTCAGTGCTGTTTGTTTGCTTTTCTCCGTTTCCTGATCCAGCCCATTCAAGACAGACATGCCCCATTGTATGTTTCTGAGGTAGCCGCGCTGAATATCCGGCGATAAAGAAGCGATGTAGGTCAGCTCCTGATCGAGAAAAGAAACGGTTTCTTTGGCCATCATATTCGCATGCTGCAAGTCATTCAGATGGTAAAAGATGCTGATCGCATCGAATTTGTTGAGCGTATCCCGGATTTCATAATTTCTTAGCGGAAGCTCCTTAACGCTTTTGAGCATGATCGCATGAGCAGCTTTATTTTTGCCCTCATTAATCAGGTTTGTAGCAAGGGTATTATTGGAAGACCAGGTTCCCTGAGCAATCCCGCGACTTTGTTCATCGAGAAAGCTGGCTTTATGGAAACCTGAAAAATCCATTTTATTCATCACATTCTCGTACATAACCTCGGTGTTTGTAATTTGAGATTTATCTCTGGTGTCTTTCGGATCTCTCTTTAAAGGAAGCAGGCGATAGGCGTAACTTTCCAGATAAAGATACTTGTCCAGTCCCATATAGGTGTCCTGAGAAGAACTGGCTGCAAAATAAACCGGTCTTTTCCAGTTGTTATTGATCAGGATATCATACACTGCAAGATCTGCCTTGCCGATAAACTTTTTATCGATTGTCCATTCCATGCTTGAGGTTGCTTTCTCTTTATCTTCGGCTTTGATCGTTTGTGTTTTTACCAATTGATCCGCATCTACACTCAGTTTCAGCTTTCGGCTCGGCAGGAAGTTTTCAAAAGAACCATCAGCCATTTCTATTTTATCGGCTTTATTGTCGGAAGTCAGCACCGCCATCAGGTCTTTCAGCTCTACGCTATCGGTAAAACCATAGTCAACATACGGGATATAGTCGCGAACTCCTTTTTGGTATTTCTCGCCGGGCATCGTAACCGGAAGCGGAGCGGAATTGTTGACCTGTTTTTTCAATTGATTGATGTAATCATCATCGCTTAGAAATTGCATACAAATCACCCTGACATCTGTCCGGATTCCTTCTACTTCCTGGGCATACCACATGGCAAAAGTATCATTGTCTGCATTGGTGAACAGAATGGCATTGGGTGCACAGGAATTCAGGTAATTGCGTGCCCAATCTCTGGCAGTTGTTTTCGCAGAACGGTTATGGTCGTCCCATCCCTGACTGGCCATTAATACCGGAACGGCAAGCAGGGCGACAAGGGATGCGGTGATCAGGCTTAACCTGCCGGGAGCAAATCGCTGTAATGCTTCTTTCAGCGCCAATACCCCAAATCCAATAAAGATACAGAAGGCATAAAATGAACCTACATAGGCATAGTCCCGTTCCCTTGGTTGTAAAGGATCCTGGTTGAGGTAGAGGATAATCGCCAGTCCGGTGAAAAAGAACAGCGTAGTGATCACTAAAGTGGCTTGTTTGTTCTTTCTATAAAGGAAGAAGAGTCCTGCAATCCCGAGGATCAGGGGCAGTCCATAATAAACATTGTGTCCTTCGTTGGACTGAATCGAAGGAGGCAGGTTCTTTTGTGAGCCCAGTCTTAATCCATCTAAGGGTTTGATTCCACTGATCCAGTTTCCTGCATCCAGACTTCCATTTCCCTGAATGTCGTTCTGACGGCCAACAAAGTTCCACAGGAAATACCTCATGTACATAAAGCCGACCTGATAAGAACTGAAGAAACTCAGGTTCTGCTGGAAAGTTGGGCTCTCGCCTTCTGCCATTCCCAGCCATTGCCTGTAATAGGCAGCATGTCCGTCTTTCCCACTATGGGTACGTGGGAAAAGAAGGTTTTTATCATAGTTTACTTTAAAGGATTTACCGGAAACTTCATATTGGTCTTTTCCTTTGCGGTATTCTGTTCCGGTATCCTTATAGTCTGTTTGTTTGGCATCAAAAGTTTTGCCGTACAACAGCGGGGTTTCTCCGTAATTGGTTCTGCCAAGATAGCTGTATAAAGCAAAAGGGTTGTCTGGATTGGATAGGTTGATATTGGGTTTGGCATTGGCCCTGATCAGGGTAACAAAGTAAGAACTGAAACCGAATAGTATAAATGCCAGACACAACAAGCTTAGGTTCATGTTGTATTTTCGATGCTGAATAGAATAATAGATGCCATAACTGATCGCGCCAATGAGCAAGAGGATAAAGGTCATTGCGCCATAGCCAAAGCTAAAACCAAGTGTGTTGACGAAGAAGAGGTCGAACTTAGCGGCAAACAATACCAGGTATTGCACGATCACAATTTGAACGGTCCCTACAATCAGGCAGGCCATTGCAAATGCTTTCAATGTACCCAGCCAGGTGACCTGCTTTGTTTTTTTGAAGTAATAGACCAATACAATTGCCGGAATGGTCAGTAAGCTCAGTAAATGTGCACCGATGGATAAACCGACAAGAAAGGAAATGAAAACCAGCCAGCGGTTATCCAGGTCGGCTTCCCATTTCAGGATTGCCCAGAAGACGATGGCAGTGAAGAGGGTAGAGAGGGCATAAACCTCGGCTTCTACTGCTGAAAACCAGAACGTATCGGAAAAGGTATAAGCCAATGCACCCACCACACCTGCAGAAATGACACCCAGAACTTCCAGTTTACTTTTTTCTTTTGAATAGAGTTTGGATGCCAATGCGGTAATGGTCCAATAGAGGAACATGATCGTCGCCCCGCTGAATAAAACGGAACTGAAGTTCATCCAGTAGGCAACCTTTGTGGTATCGCCCATGGCGAGAAAAGAAAATAATTTGCCGATCATCATGAACAAAGGGGCTCCTGGCTGATGTCCTACCTGCAATTTATAACTGGCGGAAATGAACTCCCCACAATCCCAGAAGCTGACGGTAGGTTCCATGGTCAGCCAGTAGACAAAACTGGCTACTCCGAAAAGAAGGAAACCAACCAGGTTATTGATTCGGCGATAATTTTTCATGATTAAAGGTTTTGATTTTTGGTTAATCAAAAATAACTAAATCATTAAAGTATAGCCTTTTGTAAATGTTAAAGTATGTTAAAGAATGTTAAAATATAGTGCGTTAGTAATGCTGCTCGATGGTCGCATCAATAATCAGGTATCCGTCCTTTTTACTTTGGGTGAAAATCAGGAACCGGTGATTGTCTGGTTTGACCTTGTACTTCTTTACGAGGTTTTCGGCCTTGTCCTGGTAGTTCCTGGCAATGACATTTCCCCTTAAATCTTTTTCTTTTTTAAGCTCAGTGGAAGGGAGGAGGCGATTGATGCGAAACCTTCTGCCCGGGAATTCAGGAACGATATGCGCTGAGGTATAAAGTTGCGTTTGTGAATGTAGCTTTTGAAGACCGTAACGGGAAGCAATCAGGTTGAATGCGCCTCCTTTAAGCAAGGCGGTATCCGGCTCATAAAGGTATTGTTGTAACTCCACAGCGGTGATTTCTGCAGCAGTATCCTCTTCTCCTTTGAAAAAGCTAAAGCTTTTCTCCTGTTCATTGAGGGTAGTACAGACGATCTTTACCTGTGCTACCGTTGTTTTTTGCAGGATCCAGAGCAGTTCTTTGCATTCATTTCTGACACTGACCACATGGATTTCTGCTACATTTTTCAGTTCCTTTAAACCCGCGCTAATGTCCAGCAGCGGGGCTGTTTTGATGATGACCCTGTTGGAATGGGACAGGAGCAGGTCCAGATTGGTGACCACATCAGGGGTACAATCCTTTAGCATAAACACTTTTCCCGCCTGACTTCTTCTCGCAGGATCAATGTAAATATTATCGAATGGTGCTTTTGTGTTTTCCAGGTATGCGATGCCATCCGTGGCCAGAAACTGAATGTTGTCCTGGCCCAGGGCTTTTGCATTCTGGGCTGCAATCGCTGAAAGATCTTCATTGATCTCGCAATGCGTCACAGATTTCAGTCTTTTGGAAAAATAAAAGCTGTCTACGCCAAAACCACCGGTCAGGTCTATCAGTGTTTCTCCTTGTGTCAGGCTTGCTTTATAGGTCGCTGTACTTTCAGAAGAACATTGCTCAATAGATAGCAGCAGGGGGTAATAGATGCCTTCCTGATGATACCAGGTAGGTAGTTTCTTTACAGACTTATTTTTGGCGGCAATCTGGTTGGCCAGTTCTTTCGAACTGACCTCAGGAAAAGGACTTTTAGCCATAGCGATTTTAGATACATCATCATTTAAATGATGATTGATGTATTGTTGTACTTCGCTATCTAAAATATGAGGGTTCAAAAGCTGATGATTTAGGAGGCTGTAGTCTGGTCTTTCATTACAATCTGACAGGTATGTCTGCTTTTCACTTCCAGCAAGATGTTTTTATTGACCGTCACCCGATCAATCGTTTGCTGGTTGTAATACCTGATGGTTACCAATTCCAGGCCGGTATTGTACTTCACTTTATACTGTACAGACAGCGCTTCAATCAGTTTTTGTAATTTTTCAGGATCCTCATCAATACTTACCGAAAAGCTGATGGCAGAGTTCAGCATGGTATTGATCTTCACTTTATGCTTATGGAAAAGGCTGAAAATATCGCTTAAGTTTTCTTCGATAATGAAAGAGAAATCTTTAGGGAAAATGGAGATCAGGACCTGCTGTACTTTAAAGATAAAAGAAGGGACAGGCAACTGGTTTTCCGATGCGGTAATGTCAGTTCCTTCTGCTTCAGGATGAAGGAAAGAACGCACATATAAAGGAATGTTTTTATTCTGAATTGGCTTAATGGTTTTCGGGTGGATCACCGTTGCCCCATAATAGGCTAGTTCTATGGCATCATGGTAAGACAGCTGTGGAATCCGCTCCGTTTCATCAAACCATTTGGGATCTGCATTGAGTACGCCCGGAACATCTTTCCAGATGGTTAAGGATTGTGCATTCAGGCAGGAAGCGAAGATCGCTGCCGAGTAATCAGATCCTTCACGCCCTAAGGTGGTGGTGAAGTTTTCGCTTGTACCGCCAATAAAACCCTGGGTAACGCCAATCTGATGCTCGAGAACAGGGCTTAACCCGGTTTTAATTTCTTCCTCCGTTTTCTCCCAGTTTACATTTCCTTCGCGGTAATTGTTGTCGGTCTGGATAAAGTTTCTGGCATCCAGCCATTTTGTAGGGTGGCCTGCAAAGTTTAAATAGGCGGCCACGATCTTTGTAGACACAATTTCACCGATGGAAACGATCTGGTCATAGATATAATCCGGGGCATCTGTCGGCTCTTCTTCAATCAGCCAGTCGATCTCCACAAAGCTATTGGCAATGTCATTATATACCGGATTTTCATGGTCCGGGAATAACTTTTCCAGGATGCCAAAATGATAGGCTTTTACTTCTTCAAAAAGCTGATGCGTTTCTTCCTGTTCGCCATGCAAATAGGCGCGGGTGAGTGCTTCCAGCTTATTGGTCATTTTTCCCATCGCAGAGACCACGATCAGGAGTTTTTCTTTGGGATAGCGTTTAACAATTTGCGCAAGATTGATCACGCCTTCTGCATCTTTCACAGAAGCACCTCCAAATTTAAATACGAGCATAATTATAGTGTCGGACTGAGTAAAGTATTAGGTTTAGCAACGGCTTTTAGTTCAGGGAAGGGAATCAACAATTCAGTGCTTCCATAAGCGTAAGCTTTAATTTCGTATGGATTGTAAAGGAATTTTAATCCTTCTTTAGTAATGGTAAAGTTCCGGTTTAAAGCGAAGGTATCTTTTTCGAAGAAATAAGTGTCTTTCAGGCTCGTTGCAGGACTGATCTTCTCATTTTTTCTAAAGATTTTCTCTGCGATAGCATTCAGTTCAGGAAGACTTCCTTCTTTGATCAGCGATTCCAGCGTAATTTCTTTCAGGGTCTTTGGATCCAGGTTCCAGTACACCATGGCACTATTTGGATGGGCACCACCGGCATAACTTACATTACTATGCTCCAGACAGAGGTAATCCGGTTGGTTAACGAGCACTTTCGTTTGATCGTCTAAAAACCAGGCGCCGTATTGTGCGATTTCCGGATCCGCATTAACCTGGTCAAAACCTGCAACAAAAGAAGCGGCCATGTCCTTGTAATTCTTTGGTTTCTGGCTATCTGGATTTCCTGCAGCATCAATGGTTTTTTTCTCTACCAGCTGGTTTAATTGTTCATTTGAAAATACCGGATAGACGATCTTTGCATAAGCGGTATCGGCTTTGCCTTTTTCAGCGGCTGTAGTAGACTTACTGAAAACCTGGAGGCTGTCGTACTTGTAAGTTAAACTGCTGTTGGCAGTGCTGTCTACGGAGTTGGCTGTTTTCTTTTCACTTTGACAAGCGATAACGCTTAAAGAAATCAATAGTATACCTAGTCTTTTCATCTGTTATTTTATTTAGTTAATACAACCCTGCTTACTGCAAAGGTCATGCCTGTCGATCTGTATCCACCGGATTATTGTGAAATCTGTTCTTTTGAAAAGGAAGCATTTAACCAGCCGGTTTCAATCTGGGCAGCATACTTATTGTAAAAATTGATCGCCGGTTCATTCCAGTCGAGCACCTGCCAGGTCATTCCGTTATAGTTCTTTTCCTGTGCTTCTTTCATCACTGTTTCAAAAAGGATTTTCCCTACACCTTTCCCTCTGTAGCTTTCCGTAACCAGGAAGTCTTCCAGGTATAAACGGCAACCTTTCCAGGTCGAATATCTGGTGTAATATAAGGCAAAGCCGATGATCTGATGTTCATCTTCGGCCACAAAAGCTTTCCATACCGGTGTTGCGCCAAATCCGGCATCCTCAAATTCTGCGAGGGTTACAGTTACTTCTTCCGGTGCTTTTTCATATATAGCAAGTTCATTGATCAGTTCTAAAAGTCTGGCGCAATCTTCTTGTTTTGCAACTCTGATGATGATGTTATCCATTAGGCTTCCTCTTTCCAGTGTTTAATTTTTCTTTTACCAAATATACTGCTGCCCACGCGAACCATGGTACTTCCTGCTTCGATGGCCAGTTTATAATCTCCGGACATGCCCATAGAGACCTCTTTGAAGCTGTCTTCTTTTCTGAAGAAGCTCAATTTAATACCGTCAAAAAGGACTTTCAGTTCCGTAAACTCATCAAGGGTTTGTTTTTCCAGGGCATTATTGCTGGCAATTCCCATTAAGCCGACGATCCTGACGTTTTTCAGGGCGGCAAATTCTTCTGAGCGCAGCAGTTCGATTGCTTCGTCAAAGCCCAGACCAAACTTCGTGTCTTCGTCTGCGATATAGATCTGAAGCAGGCAATCAATTACTCTTTTATTTTTTGCCGCTTGTTTATCAATTTCCAATAACAATTTTAAGCTGTCAACAGATTGGATCAGGCTGATGAAAGGGGCAATATATTTGACCTTATTGGTCTGTAAATGACCGATCAGGTGCCATTCAATATCTTGTGGCAGTTGTGCTTGTTTCTCTACCAGTTCCTGTACGATGTTCTCGCCAAATACCTTTTGTCCGGCGTCATAAGCTTCCTGTACGGCCGCCGCTTCCTGGTATTTAGAGACGGCAATTAATTTCACCGCGATCTCATCCAATTCGTTTTTATATTTTAATAAGTTATCTGCTATACTCATTTATCAGTATTTTTGGTAAAATTAAGAACCTTAGCGAACTTTGTCTAAGAAATAATGATGTTTTAAGCATAATGAGAAACTTTCTATATATAGTCTTCCTTTTTTTACTGATTTCAGGCTGTAAACCCGGTATTCCCAAGCAGATCATTCAACCTGATCAGATGTCGGGAATGCTGGCTGATATCCATATCATTGACGGTTATGTATCGTCGATTCCAAGTTCAGATTCTGCGAAAAAAGTGGCTGCATCCTATTATAATGGGATCTATAAGAAGTATGGAGTGGATTCTGCAAAATATGCAAAGAGCATGGCGTATTACAATAGTGCGCCAAAAGTATTGGATGAGATCTATACCAAAGTGGTGGCCGAACTGAGCAGACAGAAATCGATTGTGGTCAAGTCGGACTCCTTGTCGAATGTGAAAATCCAAAAAGCGTTATCGTTAAAAAACTCTGCTGATTCGCTATTGAAAGCGGATCCGGAGTACAAAATCCGTTTTCTTCTGAAAGATACCACGAAGAAGAAAATCGATTTTATTCAACCAAAGATGGTTTATAAAGAACCCAAATTATAAATATAAGTATGTTATATCCGGAGAATTGTTTAGAGCGTTTGGGTTTTAATGAGGTCAGACAACTTATTCATAAACACTGCTTAAGCCCGATGGGACAGCAGATGGTCGATAAAATGCAGGTCATGACGAAGTATGATCAGATCAATAAGTTTTTACGACAAACCAATGAATTTAAAAGTATCCTGGAAAACCAGGAACCCCTGCAAATCAGTACCTTTTTTGACATTAAAAGCCTTGCTGATAAGATCAAAGTAGAAGGAACGTACCTCGTAGAAGAGGAATTGCACCAAATGTATGCCTCCCTGCAGACCGTATTTTCGGTGCTCAGGTTTTTTGAGGAGAGAAAAGAAGTTTACCCTAACCTGGAAGCCTTATTGGAACACCTTCCTGTTGAAAAGAATATCCTGAAAAGAATTGAGACTGTTCTTGATCCCAAAGGGAAAATTAAGCCAAATGCTTCTGTGACTTTGCAGACCATTATCGGCGAGATTTCCAAAGCAGAACAGGACGTCCGGAAACGGATGGATTCCATTTTTAAGCAGGCTGTGGGTAACAACTGGGTGGCAGATGGAAGTCTGACCATTAGAGATGGAAGGATGTGTATCCCAATCCTCGCTGAAAATAAAAGAAAACTGAAAGGTTTCATTCATGATGAGTCTGCCAGCGGACAAACGGTGTATATGGAACCGGAAGAGGTCTTTACCTTAAATAATAAGCTGAGAGATCTGGAGTTTGATAAACGCAGAGAGATCATTAAGATCCTGATTGCGCTGACGACTGATCTGAGGCCTTATACGCCCTTGTTATTGTCGTACCATGGATTCCTGACCAAACTGGATTTTGTTCGCGCAAAGGCCTTGTTTGCGATAGAAGTAGAAGGCGATATGCCGGTACTAATCAAGGAGGCACAAACCAAGCTGATCAATGCCCGTCATCCTTTGCTATACCTTTCTTTTAAGGCCGATAAAAAGACTGTTGTTCCACTGAACATTCACATTACCCCGGAGCTTAGAATCGTATTGGTTTCCGGCCCAAATGCGGGTGGAAAGTCGGTTTGTATGAAAACAGTAGGACTCTTGCAGCTGATGGTGCAATCGGGTTTGCTGATTCCTGTTCATGAATCGAGTGAGGTGGGGATTTTTGAAAATATCTTCGCCGATATCGGTGATGATCAATCTATAGAGAGTGATTTGAGTACCTATAGTGCCCACTTAACAAAAATGCGTCATTTCGTAGCCCATGCTTCTCCGAAAACACTGGTGCTGATCGATGAGTTTGGAACAGGTACTGATCCTCAGTTTGGAGGACCAATGGCCGAAGCGGTATTGGAAGTGTTAAACAATAAGAAAGTAAGGGGAGTGATTACGACCCACTATTCTAACCTGAAGCTTTTTGCCGGCAATACCCCCGGACTGGAAAACGCATCGATGTTGTTTGATAACGACAGAATGAAGCCGCTTTATGTGTTGGAGCTGGGAAAACCCGGAAGTTCTTATGCTTTTGAAATTGCGCAGAACATCGGACTTCAGAAAGAAGTGTTAGAACTGGCCAGAGCAAAAACAGGAACGAACCAGAACAGGATTGACAGCTTACTGGTAGATCTGGAAAGGGAGAAAAAGCAGATTTACGATACGAAACTGCATTTATCTACCCAACAGAATAAGGTGAAAAACCTGGTGGCTGAAAATGAGAAACTGAAGCTGTTTTTAGATGAAAACAAGAAAGTGCTCCTCAAAGAAGCGAAGCTGGAAGCGCAGGCGATCATTAAGAATGCCAATAAGCTGGTCGAAAATACCATTGCCGAAATTAAAGAGAACCAGGCCGATAAAACGGTTACCAAGCAATTGCGCCAAAACCTGCAAAAGGTCTTGGTTCAAAATCAGGTCAAAGAAGAAAAGAAACCGGAGGTTGCGGTTCCATTAAATACGCCTATCGAGGTAGGAGACTGGGTACAGCTGAACAATAGCGAGACCACGGGTCAGGTATTGGAAATCAACCGGGATAATCTGGTGGTCGCCTTAGGTGATTTGCGTTCTGTTTTAAAGAAAAACAGGGTCTACAAAATCAGCAATAAACAGGCTAAAAAAGCCATCCAGAACAACTCTTATACCGGAAGTATTTCTGAGGCGATTGGCAACTTTACGGCAGAACTGGATCTTAGGGGAATGCGTGGCGATAATGCGCTTCATGAAGTAGAGAAGTATCTGGACAAATCTATTATGCTGGGCTTTCCTTTCATTAAGCTGATCCATGGAAAAGGAGACGGAATTTTAAGAAAGCTGATCCGTGAATACCTGAAAAAATACAGTCAGGTAAACCGGGTAGAAGATGAACATGCGGATAGAGGGGGCGATGGCATCACCTACGTATATTTCAATTAAATAAACATATTCAGGACATTGCTGTTATATTTATAAAAAGCAATGTCCTATGAAATCCTTAATAATCAGTGTAGTTGCAGTTTTGTTGAGCATTTCTGCCTGCAAGAAAAGTAAATCCGGAGGAAACGGAAATCCGCTTCCCGATGCGGAATTAAAAACCCGTGTACTGAGTTCAGGCCTGGTTCATCCCTGGGAAATGATTTATGGTCCTGATCAGCAGATCTGGATGACCGAGCGACCGGGAAGGATCAGCAGAGTAGACCCTCAGACGGGAAAGGTAACCTTATTGCATACCATTTCTGATGTTGTCTCTAATGGAGAGGGTGGTTTGCTGGGGATGGCTTTACCTCCCAATTTTACGACTAGTCCATGGGTTTATGTAGTGTATAATTATACGACTGGCGGAAATTACAGGGAAAAGGTAGTTCGTTTTAATTATGCAAATGGAGCTTTGACTGCCCCGTTTACGATCATAGATCAGATTCCTGCTTCCAACATTCACAATGGCTCCAGATTGCTGATTACCTCCGATCAGAAACTAATGATCAGTACGGGGGATGCGAGTAATGCTTCCAGTGCTCAAAATACTAATTCTCTTTCCGGTAAAATCCTTCGTTTAAATCTGGATGGCAGCATTCCTGCGGATAATCCAAATGCGGGTAGCCCACTTTGGAGCTTCGGACATAGAAATCCTCAGGGATTAATCCAGGTAGGAGATAAGATCTATGCTTCTGAACATGGAGCAAATAGCGATGATGAGATCAATTTGATTTTAAAAGGAAGGAATTATGGCTGGCCGAATGTGGAAGGGTTTTGCAACACTACAGCAGAGCAGGGTTTTTGTACGATTAATAATGTGGTTGAACCGTTGTTCGCCTGGACACCTACCATCGCCACTGCGTCCATTTCCTATTACAATTCGGATTATATCCCGCAATGGAAAAACTCTTTGTTACTCGTTAGCCTGAAGGCTTCTAAGCTGACACAGCTGAGCCTCAACCCTGCGGGGGATAAAATCACGGGAGCGAAAGATTTTCTGGTCAATGAATTTGGCCGGTTGAGGGCCATTTGTCAGTCGCCGGATGGGAAGATTTATATTGGAAGCAGTAATGGGGGCAATGATAAAATTATAGAAATAGCTAAATAAATTGTTGGAACACATTTTATACTATAATTTAGTAGCAAAACCTTATATATGATCAATAAAGTAGTTTCGGGTGCTGATGAAGCCATCAGCGATATCGAGAATGGGAATACCTTAATGCTCGGCGGTTTTGGACTGTGCGGTATTCCTGAAAATTGCATTACCGCTCTGGTAAAGAAAGGCGTGAAAGATTTAACATGTATATCCAACAATGCAGGCGTAGATGATTTCGGAATCGGACTGATGTTACAACAACGTCAGGTAAAGAAAATGATCTCTTCCTATGTAGGTGAAAATGCGGAATTTGAACGTCAGCTGCTGAGTGGTGAGTTGGAAGTAGAGCTGATTCCACAAGGAACATTGGCAACAAGGTGCATGGCTTCCGGATATGGAATGCCTGCAATTTTTACTCCGGCAGGAGTAGGTACAGAAGTGGCCGAAGGAAAGGAAGTGCGGAATTTTAATGGCAAGGACTACCTTATGGAATATGCTTTTGATGCTGATTTTGCAATTGTTAAAGCCTGGAAGGGAGATACTGCAGGAAACCTGATCTTCAGGTCGACGAGCAGGAATTTTAATCCCGTAATGGCGATGGCAGGAAAGATTACGATTGCTGAAGTAGAAGAGCTGGTGGAAGCAGGGGAGCTTGATCCTGATCACATTCATACGCCCGGTGTATTCGTTCACCGCATATTTCAAGGTGCCGGTTATGAGAAAAGAATCGAGCAACGTACAGTTAGAACAAAAAATTAATCCTATAAATTATTAGTATGTTGGATAAGGACGGAATTGCGAAGCGTATCGCAAAAGAAATCAAAGACGGATTTTATGTGAATTTAGGGATCGGCATTCCTACTTTGGTGGCCAATTATATTCCTGAAGGAATCAATGTGGTATTGCAGTCGGAAAACGGGTTATTGGGAATGGGACCATTCCCTTTTGAAGGAGAGGAAGATGCAGATTTGATCAATGCGGGAAAACAAACGATTACAACATTGCCTGGATCTTCGATCTTTGACTCTGCATTGAGCTTTGGCATGATCAGGAGTCAGAAGATAGATCTTACTATTTTAGGGGCTATGGAAGTGTCGGAGAACGGTGATATTGCGAACTGGAAGATCCCAGGGAAAATGGTGAAAGGAATGGGTGGTGCAATGGATCTTGTGGCTTCTGCAAAGAATATTATTGTAGCGATGCAGCATGTAAATAAAGCAGGGGAAAGTAAGCTTCTGCCGAAATGTACGCTGCCGCTTACCGGAGTGAATTGTATCAAGAAGATCGTGACTGAGCTTGCGGTATTGGATGTGCTTCCTGAAGGAGGTTTTAAACTGATTGAAAGAGCACCGGGAGTGAGTGTGGATTATATCAGACAGGCGACGACAGGTAAATTGTTTGCAGATGACAATGTTCCGGAAATGATTTTTGATTAGTACGGGTATTTTATAGAATTGAAACCGTTAAGGAACTGAGTTTAGGAGTTCTTTAACGGTTTTTTTTTTTGTTTAAATATTAGTGATTATGAGACTTTTAGCCCTATGGTAGGACGGTTTTCTTAGTTAAATTTAGATAACGATGTATATCTCGGATTAGAATTTACGGAAGAAGCCGAAAATCCTGGATAGAGTAGGCGCTATTAAAGTTTTTGGTGCTTTTTGATGTATAAAAGTAACCTGATGTTATGGCATGGTATGCTTTAATGAATGGAGATCCAACGGTCGCAGCGAGATACAGGTTATTACCTGGCTACACGCTAGAGAATCCTCCTCCATGTGGTTCTGGTTGCGTAATCTGCGCTATTTTTGTCGAGGGAAATTCAGACATACCGATAATAAGTGAAGGTCTTATGAATCGGATTGCAACCGGTTTGGTTACAGGAACTCGGCAACGTCCTGCAGGTTTCCCACCTCCGCCTTACGATGTATTGTTAAGGTGTTAAAAAAGAGGCTGAAAATTCTTCCCGGGAGTTTTCAGCCTTTTCTTGTTAGAGATTGTATGTTATTTGTTTGTATTGAAAAATTATTGATTTTTATATCAAAATGTTTGTTTGGTAAATTTTGTTTTTTCTTTCTACTTTATTTAACCTTGCTTTAGTTGTATCGGTACTAGACTAAACGGGGGAAATAAATTTCTGAAAAATGAACTCCAAAAAAAGATTTTATTGGATAACTTATATTTTATTTTTTCTTTCCTTCTTGTTTTTACAGGCAGCTGGGCAGGTTTGTGGAACTCCCGGAAAAGATGGGGTTGGTAGAAAAAAAGTAAATAGTTCAGATTATTTTCTGAATACCTATTTTTCACCTTCGGGGGAGATGGATCTTCCCGCCGGATCCCGGCAGATCAGGCTTGATGGGGTAAGGAGGGATCTTACTCCAGTATTCATTGATGTTGAACCAGGTGATCTGCTTTTGATTATTCAAATGCAGGATGCTACGATTCATGCTTCAAACGATGTTTTGTATGGGGGGAACTCGGCAAACTCAGGTCCGGATCAACTGGGGGGGACAGGCTATACTGATTTGGGAAATACAGGAAAATATGAATATGTTGTGGCAACCAACTCAGTGCCGGCTACGGGTGGAGTTTTAAACTTTATAGGTTCAGGATCAGGTAGAGGAACGGTTAATAATTATGTGAGTAGTTTGCCGACTCCCTCCCGGGGCACACGAACTTTTCAGGTGGTTAGAATTCCTCAGTTTAGCAATATTTTAAATAATGATTTCGATTATGGTGCTCTGAATCTTTCCTGTTTTAACGGAAGAACCGGAGGAATCTATGCGATACATGTTGCTCAAATGTTAGATCTAACCTTGTCCGGCTTCTATGTCGGGCAAAGAGGATTCCGGCCGGGCTATAAGAGTGACGACTTTCGTGCCGGAACTGCTTATACGACTTCTTTAGCGGATGGACTCTCCCTCGTAAAAGGAGAAGGCATTGCCGGAACACCCAGGTATACAACTTTAGGGGTATATCCTATAGATCAAGGCTTTCAGGGACTTCCTATGGGAGATTATGGAAGAGGTGCAGCAGGAAATGCTGGCGGAGGTGGAGCTGGGGGAGGGGGAGGAGGAAATGGTGGAGCCGGAGGTCGGGGAGGTGGTGAACCTGGGACCGAAGGTCGGCCAGGGAGTGCTGTGTATAGGGCTGGTTCTTCTGATTTTAGCCGCTTGATTATGGGCGGGGCAGGAGGAGGAGGAGATAGCCAATATCTTTTTCCAACAAAGGGGCATTGGCAGAACTATCCTGGTTTGGGTGCAGGAATCATCTTGATCCATGCAGGGAGCTTGAAGGGGGATTCTTATTTATTTGCTCAGGGTATCGGTACTCAAGGGGATGGAGGAGGAGCAGGGGGAACCATTTTTCTCAATGTGATGAATCCTTATTCTCCTCTTTCCTCCTTAAAGTTAGAAATCGACGCAAGTGGTGGTCCGGCAGGGGATAAAACAGCATTTGGTTATGATTACATGCCCGGTTTAGGCGGCGGCGGTGGTGGTGGACAGGTTTTTCACAATCTTCCACCGGGGATTGCAACTATAAATGTGAAAGGAGGTACGGCAGGAAGACCAAGGCCCAATGAACCAAGACCGCTTGGTGAAGCAGGCCAGGATGGTAATATCGTTACATTTAAGTCCTCAGATTTACCTCCATATTTAAGAATGGGCACTTGTTATCCTGAATTAAGCGCCACGATGGAGCAAGGTAATGCAGGGCTGGTAAAACATCCTGGTGATGAAGTGACCTATGTAGTGAAAACAAGAAATGCTCCCTCTACCGCCAATGCTGCTGGTGTCAGATTGGAAGTTCAGCTTCCCTCAGGTTTTACTTTCAGCAGCGCAACAGCCGCTTATACGGGATATTCTGCAGGACCGGATGTGATCTCTAACCTGAGTAACAATCCGAACCGGCCCTTATTTGGAGATTTTATATTTTTCTCCGGCGATGAAATTACGCTTACGATAAAGGCAAAGGTAGCTTGTAGTACAGCTCCGGGAACCTACCACAGCAGTGCGCAGGCTTTGTATCTCGATCCGACACGCACGGTGCTGGATTCAAACAGAAGAGTAAGTCCATTGATCAATGCATTTCAAGACACGCAGACCCGCTATGAAACCGGATCTGCGGGTAATGTTCCTGGTAGCAATTACGATGGAAATCTGGCTGCAAGTACTGCCGATGATGTGGTGATTAAGACGATATCGATAGAGAATAATGTGATCAGTATCCCTCCTGGTCAGGTCATTTGCATCAGCGGAAATCCGGGTTTGATTGCTGGAACGGTGCCGACCGGGATAGGAGCTGGTTTTTCCTACCAATGGCAACAATCGGCTGATCACATCAATTTTACGGATATCTCTGGGGAGGTTTCCAAAGACCTTGATCCTGCACCGATTACTGTTTCCACTTATTACCGTCGCCAGGTGTTTTCTTTGGGATGTATTTCCGCGACAAGTTCCAGTAATGTTGTGTTTTTTAAAGTGTTGAAGCCTTTACCTATTGTTGATTTTGAACTTCCTGATATTTGCCTGAAGGATGGCACCGCCATATTCAAAAATAAAACGGTAATTGAAGATGATGCTGACTTAACTTATCTCTGGGATTTCGGTGACGCAGAGAATTCGACTTCCAATAATCCAAATCACTCTTCTGGGAAGGATGGGTTACATAAATATGTCCGTACTGGTCATTACAACATTACTTTAACTGTTTACAAAGAGGGGAGTTGTCCTACAATCTTATCAAAAGAGTTTACGGTTAATGGAAGTATTCCAAAAGCCGACTTTTCACTGCAAAACACAGTCCTTTGCAGCGGAGAAACACTGATATTTGAAGATAAGGCTTCGGTAGATTTTGGTGAAATTACCAGAATTGAATGGTATTTCGACGCAGGAAACGCTCCTGGTTTGGTAGAAATTGAAGATCATCCCCAAAAAAGGAGCGAGGTGCCTGCCCGTTTATACCCGCACACTTACCCGATGTTTCGAAGCCCGGGAGTTAAACCTGTCAACGTCAGGATGGTTGTTTATTCTGGTACCTCCTGCGTAGATGAGGTCACTAAAACTATTCATTTGAATGCCGTTCCTGAAGTCAGGTTTGATGTCATTCCTCCTATATGCCAGGATGCAGACCCTGTTCAGCTGACACAGGGAAAGGAGATTTGGGGAATAGTTTCCGGTTCAGGGAAATATTCCGGATCCGGAGTTACAGAAAACGGAGTTTTTAGTCCATCAATAGCTGGTGTGGGAAGCCATCAACTGAATTATACCTACGTTAGTGATAACGGCTGTGTATCTGTTTCTAAAACACAAACGATTACTGTTCTTCCCAAGCCATTGGCAGATGCAGGTGAAGATCAAGTACTGCTGGAAGGTGGCCAGGTTCAGCTCGGAACAGCGTTAAATCCAGCTGATTTGAGCTATAAATGGAGCCCTCCTACAGGTCTGAACAGAGATGATGTCCCGAATCCGCTGGCAAGCCCGGATAGGGATATCATCTATAAACTAAAAGTAATGACAAATGGTGGTTGTGCGGCCAACGATGAAGTATCTGTCCGGATTTTAAGGAACCCAGAAATTCCCAATGCATTTTCTCCCAACGGAGATCACATTAATGATGAATGGAACATCAAGTATTTAAGTAGTTATCCGAATGCTACAATAACCGTTTTTAACCGATACGGACAGAAAGTATTTAGCTCGACTTCAGTAGGATCAAAGAATTGGGATGGGAAGTATGAAGGTAGAGATGTACCTGTTGGTGTATATTATTATGTGATAGATCCACATAATGGGAGAAAGATTATCTCGGGATCACTGACTCTTTTGCGATAACAAGGACTTGAGCGACCAAAAATATTCATTTTGAGACTTTTGTCCCTATTATACCCGATATTTCTTATATAAATTTAGCACGATGTAAATCGTAGATTAAATTTATGGAAGAAGCCGAAAATCCTCTAATAAAGTAGGCAATATTAAAGTTTTTGATACTTTTTGATGTATAAAAGTAGCTTACATTATGGCATGGTATGCTTATATTGATGGAAATCCATTAGTTGATACTAGTTATAGAATATTACCACTGTCTTATACTCTGGAGAGCCCTCCAGGATGCAGTACTGGTTGTAGAATCTGCGCTATTTTTCTTAATCAGACTACAACTACTCCAGTGGGTATAGATCCAAATATTTTGGATCTGATTCCGATAGCATTGACTAGTGGTACTCCTCAACGCCTTCCGGGCCCGCCTCCGTTTAACCCGTATCGTGTGCTGTTAAGGTGTTAAGAAGAAAGCTGGAATAATTTATTTTTTTCAGACCTAAGTCAATACAGGAAAATATAATGTGCTGAGAAAGGCGGGTAAAATAAAAAGGGACGCATTTAGCGTCCCTTTTTTTATTCTTCTTGTTTGTGTTTACAGTATTTTACTTTTAAATCAACAGAGATTTCATCTGTGATTTTAATGATGTCATCGGGAGTATCGAAATTGTTGACGATTACTTTATCGCAACTTTCCCGGTAAGGCAGTAAGTATTCATGATATGCCGGAACCACATGATTTACCCATTTGTAAGTCACATCTTCTTCAGAATACCCACGTTCCATTCCATCGCGTTTGATTCTTCTTGCCAGGGCAACTGCATCTTCCGCCTCTACAAATATCCGGTGATCCAGCATGGCTGCGATCTCTTCAAAATGCAGGATGAAAAGTCCTTCTACAATAATAATAGGAGCTGGATTAATCTCCAGAATTTTAGTTACAGCCAAAGGATTATTGAAATTATATTCCTTTTTGTAGATCACTTCACCCTTTACCAGTTTTTTAATATCGAACAAAAACTGCTCTTTATCAATGGTAGAAGGTAAATCAAAATTATATAGTTTGTTTTCTTCCTGAGTCATTTCCCCCACAGGAATGTAATAGTCATCCTGGGATACCAGGGTAACTTCATCATTTTTAAAATGATGTAAGAAACAATTTAAAAAAAAGGTTTTACCGGAACCACTTCCCCCCGCAATACCAATGATAAATGGTTTATTGTTCATTGTCTTGTCCACCGTACGTTAAATTACAAAAAAATCTTTTGTCTAAGGCCCCTAATGCATCAGCAACAGCTTTAGTCATTACAATGATAACATCTTTTGTGGACTCATTCTCTGTAAATTTACCAACAACCTTTGCAAAGGTTGATCTGTTGCTCATTGGATTGGTGATTTTCATGACTGTTCCGATGGGCGCAGTGCGATGTAATACCAGCATTTTTGAGGGGTCAAGATCAGGATCAGCAATCCAGATTCCTGTTCCTTTTTCGTCCATTTGGTTCAGGCCATATCTGCTGGCCGGTAACCTCAACGAAGGATTTTTTATAGAATTTAAGGTATCAGTCGGATTTTCGACTTCATTGTGGGCTGATGGTACTGGTTTTGGCGGATACTGGCCTCTGATTAATAATTTTTGCCCTACGTTTAGTGAGTTGTTAGTGAGTCCGTTTTTTGCTTTCAGCTGATCCATTGTCATCCTATAGGTAGTGGCAATGGAATATATCGTTTCATTGGAAGCAACCGTATGTACCAGAAGTTCTTCAGAAGCAGAAGAAGGAGAGGTTGTAGTTGGGGTGTTCTGTACCGGATTTGTTTGATTTGCTGTGTTTTGAGTAACGTTAGCCGGTTGTTTTTTTGGGAAAATAGGAACCAGAACGTCTTCTTTTTTCTTAATTTCTATAGGAGGGGTCTGCTGAGCTGCGACAGGAGGGGTATTCGGTTTTGTCGTGCTTGCTGTTTCTGCGGGTTGTTCTTCTACTGCATTTTTTGCAGGAATCTTTAACAACTGGCCAATCTGAAGGTTTATTGACCTTAAGTTATTGACCCTCTTGATCTCATTTACCGTGGTGCCATACTTTTCAGCAAGCATATTCAGGTTTTCCTTCTTCTGGACCGTATGTTCGATCAAGCCACCTTCTGCTACCTCATTTACGCTGCTATTGGCGTTGTTACTTTGAGCAGCAGGGCTTGTTTTTCCGGAAGCTGTTGTTCTTCCCGGAGCGGGCTCTGAAACGAAGGGAACATTGGTAGGTACTTTAATGATGACGCCAATTTGTAAAAACTTGTTGTCATTGAAGCTCATAATGTCTTTTGGAATCACACTGTATCTTCTTCCGATAGAATAATAAGTGTCTTTGGCAACTACCTGATGGATAATTAGCTTTTTTCCGTTGCGGTTTTCTACACCTATAGAATCCCTTGTGTTGGTATTGGCATTGGCAGTAGATAGGTTTAAAACCACTGCAAATAACGATACTATATAATATTTATACATTAATGTCCTGTTAAATTTAATGAGCAATTATACGAATAATAAAAGAAAGCGGGAATTTTGAATATTAAACGCTCATTCCAAAGTGGTATTGTACGCCAAAATAACAATTTTCAAAACCATTTATACCCCCTATTGTTATATATGCGATCCCTGTGATCGGAACAAAATAAAAAAATAAATACCATGGACGCAAAAGAAATCAGTTTAAATGAGAAGAAAGTAAAACCAGTAGTAGACATGTTGAACGACTATCTGGCTAATTATCACATGCATTACCAAAAATTAAGAGGCTGTCACTGGAATGTCAAAGGTCAAAACTTTTTCACCCTGCACATCAAATTCGAAGAATTATATACCAATGCCCAGTTAACAATAGATGAAATTGCCGAGCGTGTACTCACACTGGGAAAAGCCCCGCACAGCCGTTTTTCAGACTATATCAAAGAGTCCGTGATTAAAGAAGCAGATACGATTGGAATGAAGGATCTGGATATGGTAGATGCCATTCTGGACGACATGTCTCAGTTGATACAAATAGAAAGAGAGTTATTAGATGCAACCGATGCGGCTGGCGACGATGGCTCTAACGATATGGTGAACAGGTTTATGCAGTTCAAGGAAAAAAACACCTGGATGTTGCGTTCGTTTGCCGGTAAAAAATAATACAACTTCCCCCCAATGATAAAGACCATGCATTTATGTGTGGTCTTTTCTATTTAATGGGGTTTTATGTCAAACAACAATTGTTTAATATCTTTGGCACGTAATGGGATATAAAAGTTTAGCAGAATGTGTTGCCGATTTAGAGAAGCACGGTCATTTAATCAGGATCAAAGAAGAAGTAGATCCATATCTGGAGATGGCAGCAATTCATTTACGGGTATATGAACAGCAGGGACCTGCCCTGTTTTTTGAAAAAGTTAAAGGAAGTCCTTTTCCGGCAGTATCTAATTTGTTTGGGACATTGGAGCGGGCTAAGTTTATGTTCAGAGATAGCCTGGATAAAGTGGAGCAGCTGGTAGGGTTGAGGTCTGATCCGATGAAGGTGCTAAAGAACCCCTTGAAGCTCCCGGGAATAGGTTTCACGGCATTAACTGCTTTACCCTTAAAACAGACTTTTAAATCTACGTTCAGCAAAACCACCATCAGTGCTTTGCCACAGATTGTAAACTGGCCTATGGATGGCGGACCATTTATCACCATGCCACAGGTCTATACGGAAGATATTGACAAGCCGGGAATCATGAATGCCAATCTGGGGATGTACCGCATCCAGCTTGCCGGCAATGATTATATAAAAGACAAAGAGATCGGATTGCATTACCAGATCCATAGAGGGATAGGCGTACATCAGTCTAAGGCCAATGCAAAGGGGCAACCTCTAAAGGTGAGCATCTTTGTGGGAGGGCCGCCATCTCATCCATTGGCAGCAGTAATGCCATTGCCGGAAGGGTTGTCAGAAATGACTTTTGCCGGTGCATTGGGGAACAGAAGGTTCCGGTATTTCTATGATGAGGAAGGTTTCTGTATTTCTGCAGATGCTGATTTCGTCATCACGGGTACGGTTTATCCTCAGGAAAACAAACCTGAAGGCCCTTTTGGAGATCATTTGGGTTATTATAGCTTAACTCATCCTTTTCCTTTGATGAAGGTCCATAACGTATATCACCGCAAGGACGCCATTTGGTCGTTTACGGTGGTTGGAAGACCTCCCCAGGAGGACACCAGCTTCGGTGCGCTGATCCATGAAATCGCGGGATCGGCATTGCCAAAAGAGATTCACGGGTTAAAAGAGCTGAATGCAGTCGATGCAGCAGGGGTACACCCTTTGCTGTTTGCTATTGGAAGTGAGCGTTATACGCCATTTCTTAAGGAACGCAGACCTCAGGAGATTCTGACCATTGCCAATCATATCCTCGGCAAAAACCAGCTCAGTCTGGCGAAATACCTCTTTATTACCGCCCGGGAAGATGACGAAACTTTAGATACACACGATATTTCTGCTTTTATGCAGCATGTGCTGAGCAGGATAGATTTTCGCACCGACCTGCACTTCCATACCAATACAACGATTGATACCTTGGATTATAGTGGCGATGGATTGAACAGCGGTTCTAAAGTCGTGTTCGCTGCTGCGGGAGCAAAGCGCAGAACATTATCTGCTCAGCTTCCGGCGGGATTCAGTCTGCCTGTATCTTTTAAGGATGCACAGGTTGCGATTCCGGGGGTGTTGACAATTCAGGGGCTGCCTTACGAAAGTCAGGATCAGGCAAATCAGGAAGTGGAATCTTTAAATCAACACTTAAAAGGGCAAAACCTGGAGGGGATTGCATTAATCGTGTTATCTGACGACAGCACATTTGCCGCTGCGACTATAAATAACCTGGTCTGGATTACTTTCACCAGAAGTAACCCTGCGTCAGATATTCATGGAATCGGCGCTTTTACGGAGCATAAACATTGGGGCTGCACAGGTCCGGTGATCATCGATGCGCGTAAGAAGCCACACCATGCACCTGAGCTGATTAAAGATCCGGAAGTAGAAAAGAAAATTGAACGCTTTGCCGCATTGTTCAAATAAAATAGAGCGGCGGTTCAAATAAAAAAGATAAGGGCATAAAAAAAGGAAGTAGTTACTTCCTTTTTTTATGCCCTCTATTTAAGCTGAGCTGTTTTTATGTCTGATTAGAACCTAACACCAAACGTTAAGAAAACATTGTTTCTTGCTACTTTAATATTTGCAACAGGTTCCGATTCGTTATTTAAATAATAACCACTCAGGTCTACATTGTTTTCAACACGTTGGTAAGCAAGATCAAAGTAATAGTTGTTGATGCGATAGCCTAAGCCTCCGGTGTATATTTTGGTGGCGAAATAATTGTCCTTATCATTTTTTAAAGCACTGCCATTGTTGCCGTAACCAGCTCTAAGGCTAAAAGCGTTATCCAGCTTATATTCTGCACCAATTCTATAATTTACGGTTTCTTTGTAGTTTGCTTTTATCGTTTGGTTGGCCGCGTCTATCGCTCCCTGATTGTTGTCCTGATCCAAGGAGTAATGCATGGTACTGTAATCGATATAGTCGATGTCTGCAGAAATTAATGCTCTGTTTCCGATCACGTAACTTGCGCCAAATGAACCTTTCAAAGGCGTACGCAATTGATAAGTAAGGCTTGATGTTGCTGTTGGACTTGAAGAAATTCCAGCCTCTGATCCCGCATATAGTTTTGAACTTAAGTTAGTCGATTCCACATCATCAAAATATAGCCAGGTAGGTGTTTGAAAAGTTACCCCAAGACGTAAATTACTTTCTGGTCTGTAGATTAAGCCCAGACGGCCATTGATACCAGAACCTTTAACTTCTGAACTCACATTATAGCTCAGGTCGTACTTGGAATCATAAACGCCATTAAACCCTGATTCACTTACATTACGGTCGTTCAGGTAGCGGACATTTACGAAAGCAATACTCGCTCCGATATAGAATTGATTAGAGATGTTTAATGCTCCTGCAACGTTCAGTTCTGAGGTAGATCCTGTTCTGATTTCTGATTGCTTTTGGTTGCTTATAGATTGAACATTTGAGGAGAATTTGTCTGAAACTGCATTGTAGTCGATCAGGAATTGGTCATAAGCCATTTTTTCAATGGTATAATCGTCCAGTGATGAGCCTGATTTGAATCGGTTTGCTTCTTCAGAAAAGTAACCGGTTACCGAGTTTGGTACCTTTGAACTCTCGTAAGTATGGTCGGCCGTGAAATCATTGTTGCGGTTATAACCTACTCCAAAGACTGCACTGATGACCCCTTTTGAAGGATCCTGGCCTTTAGGTTTAAAAGTAGGACTGTAGAATACTGCACCGATATTATTGAGGTTTAACCTGTCTTTTGAGGCCGTTGTTGTCTGACCCAGAAAGTCGGCCTTTCCCTTTACCATATTGAATTCTGGGGTCAGGCTGAACTCTGATTTTGTGAACAGACCTAAGCCTGCAGGATTGCCTCCTAAAGAGCTCATGTCTCCACCTACGCCGATTTGTGCGCCGCCCATGCTTTTGAACCTCGCAGAGCTTCCGTAATTTGTTTGAGAAAAACGAAGGGCATCAGGGGTATATTGGGCATATAATGATCCTGCAGTAGCTACTGTAGCTACTAAAGATAGTATCAGTTTTTTCATTGGAAAATATGTTTTTACGATTACGAAGCAATCATAAGCAGGTACATTGCGATTTGCAAGAGCGCTGCTTATAATGGTTTCATTGGTATGTCTGAATAATAGAATATTTGATTCGGTTAGCCTCTTCCTGCTCTCGATGATCTGCCACCACCGCCGCTATTTCCACCTGAAGATCTGCCACTGCCGCCACCTTCGTTACCGCCACGTGATGGTGGAGGAGTATAAGTTGGCCTGCTTTGCTGAGGTTCTGGTCTGTAGCTTTCACCGCGGCTGGATCTTTCCTGACGTGGTGGGTTGTACCCTTCTCCACGTGATGATCTGGTGTTTTCTCTGCTGGTTCTTCCTGATTCTCTGTTCGGTGCATAGGCTTCAGCTCTTCCTCCTCTGGAAATTACATTTCCATTGAAGTCAGTCCGTACCGTTCCTGATGACCTTCTGTTACCTGATCCGTAGGATGATCTTGCTCCGTCTCCATATGATCTTGTTGCTCTTGGTGCGTTGGTTGTTCTGCCGGTATAAGTTCCTCCGCCGATGTATCCACCGCCGTAATAACCGCCTCCATAGTATCCGCCACCATAGTAACCACCACCGTAGCCTCCACCATAATAGCTATTCCATCCCCATGGGTTATAGCCAAACGGAGACTTTCCAGCACATTGGGATCCTAAGCTTAGAATTCCACGTGGACAAGTTGTCGCGGCCGCTTCTATAGTGTCACCTAAATACTAGTGACTCCAGCGTAACTGGACTGGCCACAGTTAGGCCGCAAATGTAATCACACTGGCTCACCTT